>Ga0307512_10000071_pt1 | contig 117866 bp, 118 predicted proteins | sample 14_EM_MG_FD_200267 | JGI IMG/M metagenome (GOLD analysis project Ga0307512, IMG submission 200267) | Populus trichocarpa ectomycorrhiza microbial communities from riparian zone in the Pacific Northwest, United States - 14_EM | ecosystem: Host-associated > Plants > Roots > Unclassified... | reverse complement strand
ATCAATATTTGTGGCCTTAAAGTGATGGTTCGCTTAAAAAATCGTCGATTTTTGATGGGGTAAGGCCGTTGCCACGCAGACCTATAATACCCGCCGGGTCCAAAACTGGAACCGTTGCTAACACTAAGTATAGCTACACATTGCAGGGGTTTCCCACAGCCCCGTGATGTGCAATATGTTGGTCCGTTGTTGTTTGTGTGTTAACAGGCATACATTGTGGTGTACGACAGCTGAAATCGCTTGATTGTCAGCTATAAATAGGACAGTGTTCGAAGAAAAGGACGTGTGCTGATGTTTGTCTCGAAGAATCCCTGCGATAATACATGAAACTGATGCCAACAATCAAGTCATGTTGTACTGTTAGCCTAACTATTCCTGATTTATTGACAGTCAAAAGGGAGGTTTTTCTTTGTTCTAGATGAGTAAACGTACTAACCTTGACATAAAAGACGCATCTTGCCTCCACATTGTCCATATCTTGCAACATCCAACGTCTTGCCCAACAACAAAGACAGCCCAAACTACAATGTTCAATGCTCCGAAAAAGAACTTTTTGCCACTTCCAGCGGGCAGATACTGCAAATCGACAAAGTGGTCTACCCAACAACGTCTTCAAGCGCACGAAGGCAACAGTGGCCTGAAGGCGGAAAGAGTCCGAGCCTTTTGAGCATTGCGTAGGTTGAGATCCAAAAAGAAGCTTGCAGCGGATACACGACGAGAAACGCATTGTCTAAACAATGAAGTGAAACACTGACGGATCGAGGATCATGTTGAGAGGGAAACCACTGGGGCAAGAACGTGAGTTGAAGACACAGAGGCAGGGGTTCAGCAAGAGCAGGAAGATATGAAGCATGCTGAAATCGCGGGATTGACAAACAGAGAGCCCAAAAAGTCTTTTGAGGAGATGATGGTTGGTATCTGAGACAGTCTGAGTGATCTTGCAAGTTCCGACGATGGGGAGGATGGGGAAGATGAGCGTGATGACGAGACAGAGCAGGGCAAGCTGAACGGAGATGACGAACCAGGCTGGGTGATGGGCACAATCAGCAAAATGGTACCGCGGAGCTCAGAGAGGTTTCGGCAGAAGCAGATGAAGCTTGACGAAATGACAAAACCGGGATGGGAGGATGCAGCTGACTACTCCCGGGAAAGAGGGAAGAAGTACGGCACATCTGAATTGAGGGTTGCGGCTGTCATTCAACCCCAAATGGATCATGACACTGCAGCACCTGCACCGACGACATATGGAGAGCTTATGAAATGTCTGGAGATTATCCCGGGAATATCGCAAACGCCACAAGGGACTTCTCGAGCAGGACGTAGTTTCATCAGGCTAGGTTCGGTGCAGCTGCAGTCAAACACAAACATATCCGGTATTGAGCCCACCGCAGAGTGTGATACGTCATCTTTGCTGATAGCGAAGCCTGTTGAACCAGTAAGCTTTTACCCCTGCATATAGCGTCCAGCTAGTCACCATATGGATTTCAGATTCCGACGAAGACATGGTGATGGCTCCTGCATCAGTGGAGGAATAGATAGGCGAAGTGTAATTTTTGACATCATATCTTGGAGAAAAGCAAGTTGTTTACCAATTGTGCTATGGGTCAGCTTTTTCTTGATTTCAGTGACCAAATTGTGAGACATGATAATTCATCAGTGCATGTGCAAGGGTCGAACGCACCATGTGAAAGTTCTAGAATCCAAATCACAATGAAAAACGGCCAACATGTTCGATTTCTATCCGCAATTGACTGGTAAGCGACAAAGCAAAAGCTATATTTGTGACGAAATATACTAACCAAATTTGATTGAGTGATGTCATACGTGTCATAGAAAGTGCAGTCGGTGCTCATGACGAATCTGTCTCAAACACGACCATCATGCTCCATTCATCCATGTATCCAACTGCAGCACTCTCAGCACAGACCTCATGAACAAGGTTGAGATATTTGAATTTGCACATGGTGCATCGTGGAAATCGAGGAGAAGGAGCTCGATAAGGAAAGGTGAGGAAGAGGAGATATATTTACCAAAAATTAGTGAAACGATCGACATGCCATAAATTGCCGGCCGAAAGCGCGGGAATGTGATTGGGCCATGTCATCTCTCACTCAGACAGTGTGGATAGCAGTTGAGCAGACATTGAAAGGAAACAAGAGACCTGGATGCAAAGGATAATACATACAAACGCAATATTGGATGTCAAGAATGTGTATCTGATTCATTGCATATAATTGTTGTGTGTACAAAGGCTGTTTCGATGTGATTAATGTGTGCGTAAACAGAGTGTCAAAGATTTTTCGGCTTACACATTCGGCAATCAATGGGCGGCATCGTCATGTACTGCCACAGTGAATCTATTGGTGGGCATTATACTGAACAAGGCAGATGACACGCTCGTTGCCACATCCCAAAAATTAGCGTCAATGGAACCTCAATGGAGCGTCAACGATGTTTGGCATTGCATCATGGATATTCCAGAGGGCTGTGTGGTGACATTACATCATAATCGAACAATTGGCCGCCTTTCTACCCAACGATGATTACACCAACATCAGTACTATGTCCTAAAAATGAAAGTCAATGGAGCATCAATGACTTTTGGCCTTGCATCACAGAAAATGCAAGGGCTGTGTGCGAAAGTTGATCTATAATCAAACTATCGGCCGCCTATCTAGCCAAAAATGGTTGTGACAACCTCGCTACTATGTCCTAAAACTGAGTGTTAACGGAGCATTAACGACTTTTGGTCATGCATCTGGGAAACTCCAATGGCAGAGCAGCGACAATAAGCCATAATCATACTGGCAGCCGTCTTTCTAGGCCAAAATTGTTGCGACAACATTGCGACTATGTTCTAAATATGAGGGTAAACGCGGCATCAACGATTCTTGGCCTTGCATCACGGAAAATTCAAGTGCTGTGTGGCGATATTAAGGCATAGTCAAACTATCAGCCGCCGTTCTAGGCGAAAATTGTTGCGACAACATCACTACTACGTTCTAAAAATGAGCCTCAACTGAGTGTCAATGACTTCTGGCCTTGCATCTTGGAAAATGCAAGGGCGGTGCAGCAACATTAACCCATAATAGATCTATCAGCCGCCTTTCTAGGCAAAAAGAATTCCGAGGACATTGTCACTATGCCCCAAAAATGAGCCTCAACGGAGCGTCAATGATTTTAGGCTTTGCATCTTGGAAACTCAGGGTGTTATGCAAATAAATTGATCGATAATTGAATTGTTGGCCCCCTTTCTAGGAAAAAATGCTTATAACAAGACTGTTACCATGTCCCAAAATCTGCGTCCACCAAGCGTCAAAGATTTTTGGTTTTGCATCTTGGATAATGTAATGGCAATGGATCGCAGATAACTGACAATGAACTTATCGGCAGCCTATAGTGACAAAAATGCTAGTGACGATATCGCGTCTGCCTCCTACAATTGAGCGCCAACAGAGCATCAACAGTTCTTGTGGAGGCTCAGAATGCTACACATCAATGAACTGCATTGTGCTGTTCCTAAATTGAGCTTTAAGCAGTCAGTCTTTGCAATCTGACCTTGTATATAACTTCATAAATATGCATGCAATGTCTTAGAGATCTGATTTTTTTGCTTCTAGCTGTAGAGTCAATACTTATGACCCCGCAGTCTGCTGTAGTGGATCGTTACTTTTGGCAGTCTTTCGAGTCGGATTACCCAGCTTTGCAATTCCTACCACCATGTTGGATTCAAAATCTGTGAACACCTTATTGATCGAGGTTATGATCTCTTCCAAATATGAACGTGTCTTTATTTGTGATTTGAGTGACCTTGCATTACAAATCATCTTCGATGCTTGGTGGGCTTCAATGAACGTACACTTGCAGACGCCTACTGGGGGAAAAATTCTAGTCATGCACCTTCGTGGAGATTCAATCTACACTGCGGAATTGAGGAGACCGGCAGCCCTGGAATGATATGTATGGTTTGTCATCAAGTTCTTCACCATCCATCAGAACATGGGACAAGCTCAATTGGGAAAAACTAGCTGGCGGATGCTAACATCGCAAAGTTATACGGATTAACAGAGTCAGAGGTTACTGAATTGACTAGTTTGACGGTTGATGAAACAGCTTTGGCAATCCTGAACAGGCAAGGGAGTCGAGGAATACCAATAGTAGGTTCGCAGAGTCAAATCATATTTGACATCCAGGCTATTCCATGTTGACCGAAATGACAGACAAAATGTTCCACACTGGCAGCTATAGACTTTGAAACTTCCAAATTTCAGCAAGACACGCGGAATCGCTACCACATGTTAGGATTTGTTTCGGCCCATGATCTATGGAATGGTATATCAAATCCGGAGCTACGACAGTCAAAACAGACGTTACATGATGACCTAGTGCTGCCATCCACTACGACCCTTAGCAACATTGGCAGCAGGCAATATGCACTGACCGTGGATGCGATCAGGGAGCAGTTGCCGTCATGAAATAAAGTTAGTCTAGCATTGGACAGATGGACAACGATGAACAAACTAGCCAAAACATCGGTCATTGCTTACTATATGGATCAAAATTGGGCATTCCGGGAAGTTTAACTCGCTTTCGATGAGGTTGATCGCCTATTTTTTTCCGCTTTGAAACACTAATTAAGGATGATAGGTGCAAGGCCAACATACAGGAGGAAGGCTAGCCATACATTTGAAGGATGTGCTTGATGATTTTGAGCATACCGATGGCCATTTGCTCGGTATTACGACAGATAATACTTCCTCCAATTACTCAATGGCACGCGAGCTGCAATCGACACTTGAGGCCTCTGGAATCCAGTTGCCTGCATTGAGGAACCATATACCATGCATGGCGCACGTCATACAGCTGGCTTTAGGTGCATTCATGAGCAGTCTCAGGGTAAAAGGCAACACCAAGTCTTGGGAAGCCCATGAGCGCAATCAGCCATTTGGAGAGAATGAGAGCATAGACATCGGGAAGAGTCAAAGACTTCGCAAAGAGGGCAATGCTAGAATCAGCAACGTGGCAGCCATTAGACCAGGTTTAGCAAAGATCATTGAGAAAGTACGTATTTCATGATAGTTTGAAAGTCCTGAAACTGACCTTCATATAGCAGAGATTACTTGCGGTATTGATTACGCTGACACCGGGTTGCCGAAACGTGTTCAGTGACTGTCACAAAGCAAATTTCCGCATTGCAGTACATCCGATTGTGGATGTGACGACACGTTCGAACTCAACACTGGAGTTGCTCGAGCGCACCTACCGATTATGGGAATTCCCACCCGACTGGCTCCACAATCCAAAATACACTGATCACCGGCCACTTTCACAACTCAAGATGAATGGACCATTGTGAAGTATGTCATGGAAGTACTGAGGCCATTTCGATATTGGACCCTGTGGATGTCGAAGTGGCATACAGTCACATTGCATCATGTTATCACAGTGTACAATGACATGTTCAGTCATATGGACGGGGTGATGCGAGCTTTGGCTAAGAAGAAATCTCCATGGAAGGATGACTTGATTTTCACTGTGAAGTTGGCTCGACAGAAGCTGTCGAAATACTACGCTGATGTGACTCCCATGATGGGCATGCTTTTCATTTCTGCACATATCTTCGATCCTTTCCCGAAGTTGCGATTGTTCAGAAAGTGGGACAAGGGAAAGGATATCAATCCTGAGGACGGGACATCCTATACTACCCAGTACCAAGAGGCCTTTCTGAAGTATGTGGAGAATGAATACTATGCCAAACATCGACGTGTGCCCGTCAATAAAACCGAAAGCTTACTGAGCTGCACATTCGTCCTCTCTGCAACGGCATCTGGATCCTGTCAATCATCCTGTGATCCATATGATTTGTCCAGCAATGATGAAGAATACTTGATGCCTAACCATGTGGCTCAGATGACACCCGGATGAAGCGATCGCGCAGCACCCTTGTTGACCGCCGCCAGGCTCTATTTGTTTTCCCCACCTGAAGCGCCAATGAACAGGGGGCAAATTAATCCATATCTCAATCATTACCACTCTGACCCAATTGAGATTAGCAGTACATTTTGGTTACCGGACATAACCAACTGGTGGCGCCAACTGGAGGAAACGCACTCCAAGTATGACGATCTCTCCAATGTGGCACTCAATATTTTCTCTATCTTACCACATGGTGTCGGAGTGGAGGCCAGTTTCTCCCTTGGGCAAGATGTTATTGACTTGAGGCAGTCAAAAACCACTGGCGAGAGCCTTCATGAAAAAGTCATTGTAACGCAGTTTGCTTGAGCCATTAACGGGAGTCTGGAGGGCGATAACCCAATATTGGATACGATGAACACAGAAAACGACTCGGAAATGAAGAAAGAGCTGGAGCAATGGAAATTGCAGTGAATGGCCAAGGTTCACGACCTTTTGGAGATGTGGTAGGGCAGCCAGAACCTATGTGCTACACAGCAGGAATCTCATGCTTGAAACAAGCAGATGACAGCAGTTGGATCCATTTCAGACACGGAAGAGATTGTAAAAGCATCCTGGTCACTGTTTCAGCATGATGGTGCGGCTGCATTTGGATTGTCAGAAAGATCACCTTTGCCACCAGCTCTGTCTGCAAAGGACCTCCCTGGAGGACAAACTTGTATCCTAAATGTCCGCCGAATCTGGAGAATCAACCGTCATCCAGTTGAAAGTGAGGACAATTGCTCATCTGAAAGCATTTCGGACGCCGAAAATCGGCTAAACTGGAATGGCGACTTGCATAATCCAAATGACAGCAAAGACAATTGCGCGGCAGTTGATGAATCCCATATAGAGCACAACAATGGCATCGAGGATCTGGAATGCCCAGTACAGCAGGATGTGTGTGCCGCTTCAAGTGTTTCTGGATTGGTTCGGCCATCACAGAGGTCAAAGAAAGTGGCTGAACAGTTGTTGGTGACGGTCAATGCAATAGAAACGAGGAGAATTAATGGAGTGAAGAAAAAGTAGGAGAGAATGCTTCAATGGTTCACCAGCTTTTTTATGTAGCTTGACTGAGAGTTTCAGTTAGATATATATTATGGGCGAATGTTGAGAAGTAGCGTGTGAATATCGGTTGATAAACATATGTATAGCAGGTGCAACGAATCTTTTGGCGAGATACATCATTTTCAGTCGTGTGAGGGAGAACAGTGCATGAATAGTACGCCACTCGGCTTTGTGACAGGGCCGAGTCACGATCGGACAGAAAGAAGACGAATCAGGTCAAATCATGATGGAAACCATTATCGACAGCAGCAGATGTTGAACGGACAATACATTAAAATGATCGTCAACGGAGCGTCAACAATTTGTGGTCTTGTAAGTGTGCTAATTCACCAGTGACTTCATTGTCCTTATTCATAATGGATGTATTGGCACCTTCATAGGCGAAAGAGATAGCAACACGGTCACCACCCTATTCTTAGAATGAGCGTTAATGGAGCGTCAACTATTTTTAGCTTTGCATCTTGGGTAATTTATGTTCCAATTGGTCGCAGACAACCATTTATCAGATATTGGCAGCCTGTACTGGCAAAACAAGAGCGACATACTCCCTGCCAGATCCTGAAAATGAGCATCAACAGAGCGTCAACAGTTGTAGGGTTTGCAGAATTCGTAATCAAGGCATCGCGCAGATCTTTGCGCGCATAACAATCTTGTTGACCACTTCGATAGGCAAAAATACCATTTATCAAAGGTTAAACACAGATACCAAATTAATCGATATTGCAAACTGCACATCATGCAAAAGTGCATTATTGGTTGCTGAAAAAGCGATGTTGATACGATACTATTAACAAACTGCAAAAACAAGAGGCTTATTTGAATCTATAGCTGCACCCGCTGAGCGACCAGCTGTCAACCCACCCAATTCAGACTGGTTGGGAGTGTACCATCAAACCGTACCCAAGTGGACGGTCTGGGTTGCTTGACGACCTGGACTACCGATTTGTCTGCGGTGCAGTTTGGACCCGGACCCGGACCCGAAGTTACGGTCCGGAACTGTTGCTAACATTAAATGCACTAAATTGATGAATCATTCGACACGACAACATCATCAAGCGAAACAAGACCAGAGTTGTTTTGAAGTACAAAGAGTTCGATCCCTTGCGGAATAGCGCAGTCCTCGATTGAAAATGAAGCTTGTGGCGGAGAAACGACAAGAAATCAATTTTCAAGGAATGAAGAGAAAAAGAAATGGATTGAGGATTATGTTGAGAGAGAAACTACTGTGGCAAGAACGCGAGTTCAAGACGCAGAGACATCAATTAGGCAGCAGCCGGAAGATCCGAAGAAAGCTGAACACACGGGATTGATGACCAGAGAGCCCCACAAATTGTTATAGGAGTTTATAGTTGCTATTGGAGACAGTCTGAGTGATCTTGTATGTTTGGACGATGAGCAGGATGGGGAAGATGAGGACAATGAAGATACAGAGGTCGGCCAGCTGAGCGAAGATGACGAACCTGGCTGAGTGATGAGCACAACCTCCAAAACAGTACCGCAGCGGATTGAGCCATTTCAAGAGAAGCACATGACCCTTGACGAAGTGACACAACTGGGAAAGGGTGACGCTGTTGAATACGTCTGTCAATGAGAGGAGAAGTATGGCACGACTGAATTGAGCCCTCCGGCACTTGTTGAACCGCAAACAGATGATGTTGCAGGTGCATCTGCACTCAAAACATTTGGAGAGCTTGTGGAGTGTCTTGATAATGTCGCCGGAATATCGCTAATGCTGCAAGGGACTATTTGACCAGGAAGTATTCATATGAGGCTAGGTTCTGGGATGCCACAGTCAAATGAAGGGATACAATGTCTTCCACCCGACGCGGAGCCCGATTCATCATCAGTTTAGAATGTGATGGCGCATGATCACATAAGCTTTTATCACGATATAGTGCCACCCCACATAATCACCATGTAGAAATCGGATTCGGACAAAGACATGGAGACAGCTGCTGCATCGCAGGCGGAATAGAGACACAAATTGCTATTTAAGACGTCATATTTCAGTGAAAAGCAATTTGTGTACCAATGTTGCTGAATGTCAGCTGTTTCTTGATTTCGGTGACCAATTTGTGAGACACAATATTTAGTCTGTGCATGTGCAAGGGTGGTCCGCACCATGCAAAAGTTCTAGAATCCAAATCAGGCTGTAAGAGGGCCAATAAACTCGCTATCTGTTTCCCAATTACTGTTAAGTGATAACACACACTCTATATTTGTGAAGAAATGTACTAACAGAATTTAAGTGAGTGATGACATACGAGTCCTAGAAGGAGCAGTCGCTGCTCATTACTAATCTGTCTGAATGACGACTGTCATGCTGAATCCATCCATATATCAAACTGCATTACTCTCTGCACAGACCTGGTACACATGGTTGAGATGATTATAATTGCTTATGATAGGCCATGGAAATCAAGGTGAATGAGCTGGATGGGGAAAGGTGGGGAAGTCGGGCTATATGAATCAAAAACTAGTGAAAAGATCTACATGCCATAAGTTGCCAGCCAAAAGCGTAGGGATGTGATAGGGCAACGTCATGCATCACTCAGATACTGTGTATAGTGGTTGATCAGTAATTGAGAGGCCCCAAGGCTTCGGCATGCAAATGATAATACGTAGAAACGCTATAGCGGTGATCAATAATAACTATACAACTCATTACGTACAATTATTGAGAGTACAATGCATGCTTCGAGGTATTTTATGGTAGGGGCGATGGAGTGTCAACGATTTTTTGTCTTACACATTCGGTAATCAAAGGGCTGCATTGTGACATCCTTCCAAAGGACATGGACTGGTCTGCTTTATAGCTAAAAAGGAAAGCGACACAAGCATTGCCCCAACCTAAAAATAAGCGTCAACAGAGCATCAAAGATTTTTGCACTGACAACCTGGACAATCCAAAGGCTGTGGGAGAACATTAACCCATACTCGGACTATCTCCCACCTGCCGAGGCAAAAATGCTTCCCGCGACATCACTATTATCACCTGCAATGAGTGTCAACGGAGTGTGAATGATTTGTGGTCTTGCAACTTGCATAATCGAAAGGCTGTGCATCGACATTAACTCATAATCAAAGTATTGGCCGCCTCTATCGGTGAAAATTCTAGTAACAATTCGGCTACCACCTCCTGAAAATAAGCATCAGCAAAGTGGCGACCGTTTTCATGGGGCTCAGTATGCTTCACAGCTATAAATTGCCTTGCATCGTTCCTAAATTGATTTCTTAATGGCCAGTCTTTTCAATATGTCCTTGTATATAAGTTCACAACTATGGATGCAATGTCTCACAGGTCTTAGTTTTGTTTGGCATGTAGCTGCAGAGTCAATATTTAAGAACCAGCATTGTACTTAACAATGATGTAAATTTTGAAAGTCTGTAAACTGGAATTACGTAGCTGTCAAATCACTATCACCATGTCGGATTCCCAATCTTTGAATAACATAATGCTAGAGGTAATGATATCTTCCAAAATGAACATGTCTTTATTGGTGATTTGTGCGACCATACTTTAAAAATTGCATTTGATGCTTTCTGGGCTTCTATGAATGTGGGCTCGATGAATCCTATTACTTGGACTAATTCTAGACATGCGCCTTCATGGCATTTCTATGTGCACTGCAGAATTGGGGAGACTGGTAGCCTGGGCATCATATGTAAAGTTTGTCATCAAGTTCTTTACCATCTATCAGTACATGGGACCAGCTCAATGGGGAAACAGTTGTTGGCAACAGCAGATATTGCAAAGTCAAATGAATTAACAGAGTCAGAAGTTTCTGAAATGACAAGTACAACCATTGATGAAACAGCTTTGGCCATACTGAAGAGACAAGGCAGCCAAGGAATTAAAATTGTAAGTTTGCAAAAGACATTCATATTTGACAGTTCAATCTTATCTATATTAATACAATTGACAGACAAAACACACCAAAGTGGCAGCAAAGGACTTCCTAACTGCCAAATTTTACCAATGCACCTGGAATTGCAACCTTCTGTTAAGATGTGTTTCGGCTAATGTTCAATAGAACATTATATTACACATAGAGCTACGACGGTCAAATTATGAATTACGCACGGCGCTTGTGCTTCCGTCCGCCAGCACCCTTAGAATCATTTGCCAGAGGGAATTCTCACCGACAGTGGATGCGATTGAGAAGCAATTGCCATCAAGAAATGAAGTTCGCTTAGCTTTGGACAGGAGGACAGCAACGAACGGATATACCATATTGTCTGTCGCAGCTTTCTATATGGACCGAAATCGGGCCCTGCGAGAAATGCAACTTCCTTCGAATGAGGTTGATAGCCACTTCTTTTCCCATTTCCAAAGCTAGTTAAGAATGATAGGTCAGGTGTCAACATACCGCAGCAAGGCTAGCCACACATGTGACCGAAGTTGTTGATCGTTTTGAGATTACCGACCGCCAACTATGTCGAATTACAACTAAATCATGATTCTTCAAATCACTCAATGACTCAGGAACTACAATCAACCCTTGCGGCCTCCGGAATCGAGTGGCGTGCAATAAGAAACCACATACCATGCATGGCACACATCAATCAGCTTGCACTGGGTGGGTTCATGTGCAGTCTCGGTGTAAAAGTCTGGACCAAGTCTTGGGAAGCCCATGAGCGCGATCAGCAATTTGGAGAGAATCACAGCACAAACATTGGGAACAGTCAAAGACTGCAAAAGAAAGGCAATGCTAGAAACAACAAGGTATTGGCTATGAGACCACGTATAGCAAAGATAATTGAGAAAGTACGTATTTCATGTCATTTTGAAAGACCTGAAACTGACCTTCATATAGCACCGAATGCCTGCTGTATTGATTACGTGGACACCTGTTCATTGAAACTAGTTCATTGACTGTCAACAAGCCAAAGTACGAATCACAATACCACCCATTATGGATATGGCAACACGGTCGAATTCAATAATGGAGTTGCTTGGGTGAGCCTACTGATTACCAGGATCCATCGGAAGGAGGGTCAAGTATCCAAAATACAGTGATTTCCAGCCACTCTTCACAACACAGGATGACTGGACCATCGTGAAGAACATCCTGGAAGTTTTAAGGCCATTTCGATACTGGACCCTGTGGATGTTGAAATGGCATAAGGTTACTCTGCATCACGTCATCACTGTCTACATTGACATGTTTCAGCATATGGATGGCATTATGTGAGCTTTAACTAAGAAGCAGACTCGATGGAATGAAGACTTAGAGTACGCCGTGAAATTTGCATGACCGAAGCTGTCCAAATGTTATCGTGAAGTAACTCCAACGGCCGGTATGCTTCGCATTTCAGCACTTATCCTTGATCGTTTCCAGATGTTGTGATCATTTACCAAGTGGGACAAGGTGATGGATATGAATCCTGAGGATGAGACTTCTTATACTACCCAATACCAGGAGGCTTTGCTGAAGTATGTGGAGAAAAAATACTGTGCCAAACATCTACCAATGTCTGTCATTAAACCCGAAAATGTTCTGGGCAGCAATTGCTTCCCAACTCCAAAGGCTTGTGGATTTGGTAAATCCTCTTTTGATCCATATGATTGGTCCAGCAATGATGAAGAATACTTAACAGCTAAAAGCGTGGCTGAAATGACAACCAGATGAAGCGATTGTGCAGCACATTTATTGACAGCCACAACTATTTGAATTCACAGCCTGAATCATGAAAGAACTGGGGGCAAGTTGATCGAAATCTAGATGATTACCACTTCTACCCCATGGAGATTAGCAGTACATTTTGGTTACCAGATTTCACCGACTGGTGGCATCAACAAGAGGACACACACTCAAGGTACGCCAATCTGTCCAATGTGGCACGTGACATATTCTCTAACATATCACAGGATATTTAAGTGAAGGCCAGTGTTTCCCTTGGGCGATACGTTATCGGCTGGAGACAGTCCAAAACCATCTGTGAGACCCTTGGAGAAACAGTGATAGTAAGGCAGTTTGCTGAAGTGAATAATGGAATATTGCCGGGAGATTACACAGCATTGGATACTGCGAAAACTGAAAACAACTAGGAATTGAAAAAAGAGGTGGAGGAAAGCACATTGCACAGAATGGCTAAGGTCCACAACTGTATGGAGATGTGGCAGGGCAGCGAAAACCTACGTGCGACACGGAAGGAATCTCGTGCTCATAACAAGCATATGACAGCCATAGGATACATTTTGGATATGGCAGAGATTGTCCAAGCATGCTGCTGACTGTTTCAACATGATGGTGCTGCTGCATTCACATTGTTGGAAAGATCACCTTTGCCACCTGCTTGTTCTGCAAAGGACCTCCCTGGAGGACGAATTGAAATATTAAATGTGCGCCAAATTCGAACCATGGACCGTCATCCAGCCGAAAGTCATGAGGATACTGCACCTGAAAGCATTTCTGACACTGAAAATTGGCTTGACTGGAATGGTGACTTGGATAATCCAAATCTGAGTGAAGATGACAGGGAGGCAGATGATCAAAGCGATACAGAGCTAGACAATGGCATCGAAGATCTGGAAAGCCAAGAGCACCTGGTTATGTGTGCCACACCAATTGTTCCCGGATTGACTTGGCCAACATGGAGGTCAACAAACCAGGCTCCGAAGGGGTTGACGACGGTTACTGCAATGGAAACAAGAAGCAATACGGGAAGCAAGAGAAGTAGGAAAGAATCGGTCAATATGTTTTCGCCAGGTTCTATATGTTGCCTGACCGAGATTCTCACATGGAGTAATATTATGTGAGAATATTGAGCAGTCGCATGTGGATATTTGTTCATAAACAGATGTATAGTGGGTGAAATGAATCATTCAGCAATATTTGTCAATTTTGGTAGAATGAGAGAGACCCATGCAAGAATATTACTGGACTCGGCTTTGCCAAAGGGCTGAGTCTCACTATGGCAGAAAGTCAACCAATACGTCAAAATAATTATTCATACAATTATGGATGGCAGCAGATATTGACCAGACAATATATTAAAACGAGTGTCAACAGAGCATGAACGATGTTTGGTCTTGTAAGCAAGGTACTTGTTAAGTGATTTGGTTGCTGTTAAGTGTAACTGATGTATTGGCTGCCTTTATAGGCACAACAGCAAGCAACAGAGTCACTGTCCCATTCTAAAAATGAGCATCAACCGAGCATCAACAATTTCTGGCTTTGCATCTTGTGTTATGTAAGTGTTGATTTGTGGTAATAATTCATATACAATGTATTGGCAGCCTTTTCGGGCAAAACAATGCATGATATCTTCATCACCCCATCATGGAGATGAGCGTCAACGGAGCTCTAACAATTTGTAGTCTTTTAATTCTGGTAATTACAAAGTTATCTGGTAGTGGTTAGGAGTAATGAATATAATGTCAGCCTATTTAGGCAAAAGAGAAAGCGACAAGATCATTGTCCCATTCTGAAAATCAGCGTCAACGGAGCATCAATGACATATAGCATTGCATCTTGGGTCAGCTAAGTGGCGATTGGTTGAAGACATCCTTAAATGAGGTATTAGCCACTTGTAGGAGCAAAAGCAACAGTGGCATGCTCGCTGCCCCATTCTGAAAATCAGCGTCACTGGAGCCTCAAAGATTTTTGGTCTTGCATGTTTGGTAATCCAAGTGTCACATTGTGGCAATCATTTATATACCGTGTTATGGCGTCTTATCAACCAACACAGTGGACGATATCTTCGATACCCCATCTGGACAATGAGCGTTAACGGAACGTCAACAATTTTTGTTCTTGTATATTTGGTATTCAAGGCACCGTGCAGATATTTCTGATCATCACAGAACTACTGAGCGCCTTCGTAGTCCAAAATACAAAACACAAATGGAAAAACATTGATTCTGAAGTCATCAATATAGCAACCTGCAAAGCATTCAAACAGTGATTATTGGTTGTTGAATTAGCGAATTTGATCAAATACTGTTATCAAACAGCAAAATCCAGCGCAGTATATGGATGTACACACAGACCCGCTGGACAACCCGTTGACAACCCGCCCAATTCGGATGGGATGGGATATTTCCATCGGACCATATGCAAAGTGTCGATTACGGCATATTGACAACCTGGACGGCAGGGTTGGGGAAGGTTTGGTTCCGATCTGGACCGCGACCTGAAGCGACGGTCCGGAACTGTAGCTAACACTATGCAGAACTGGTTCACCCTATTTAATTTGTTCATACAAGGTTATTGAGTAGCTCGCAGTTGTTAAACTGTCGTGGGAGGGTTATGCATCATTGCAATTTTGATTTGACACGTTTGCAATCAGACTGCAGTAAACCATCAGTTCCATTACATTTACTAGTATTAAGATATATCAACAAAACCTAGAATAAAATAGCACACAAAGGATATCCCAAATCTGATCTTTGACACAGTTCCCCTCCAAGTGACATCACACCTTCTACAATCGTACCTCCGTCGACGAATCCTGGACTCTCATCACTAGCAATGTTGGTGATGTCGTTGCCGTTGCTGTTGCTGCCCGGGACAGCCTGGCCACTGCTGGCGATAGCAAACCTGCCCATAGGCAGAACAGCCGAGAATCGCATGCAAGCGTCAAGAGCAGCAACAAAGCTGCTGAGATGATTGAATGATATGTCGGGCTGTTCTTTCAGCTCCGCCGGGTCAGAATCAAGACAGCCTTCATCAAAGCCGCCCTGATCATTGTGAGGTTGTGCCATTGCTCGGTCTGTACCAGTTGAGCGGATGCTTCAGAGAATTATGCGGAGGATATTGTCTATCGCTTCGGAGTGAACCAGTGGAGAGGAAAAATGGAAATTGGCATCAAGATGATGAAATCCATTTGTGAATGGATTATTAACAGCATGACTAATGTTTCTTGTATTGCACTCAAGTTGTCCTCCTCCTCCTGGACCAAACTCTGGTGAGATCCTAAACTTGACTGTTATCTAGGCCCATAGATTATGGGTGATGGCCATCGTAGTGAGGGCGATGAATGTGAGGTTGCATTTAGCTATGACTGATCCATCTTTCATTCCGATTTGTTGTATGCCATAGAAGTATATTCTGTGAATAAGATCCACAAGTTAAGTCGCTGCAAATCGAAACTTGCACTCCAACATTGAACATCAAGACACTGCTTAAACAAGAAGGGAACTTTGAACTTACCTCACGAACGTTTGTGGGGCATGTGAACCTGTCCCTGTCTAATAGCCTGGCAACCATTTTCCAGATCTCTGTAGGCAAGTTTGTTTGAAATGTATAAACTGACTCGATTGAAGTCTCGCAGCGGTATATGATTGCCACCTTAGAGCAACTGATTATTGCGAGAGCTTGATGCACAATGTCAGCGATGAAAACACTCGTTGAGATGATTGATTTACCTCTGAAATGTTGGCATATGGCACGTCTGATTTTCTCTGGGATGGATTAAACCTGGCAATGTCCTCATACCACCAACTATGAATCAGGGTGGTCTTCACTGCATTGATGGCAAAGGGATTCACAAACCACACGTAATTGATGCCTATAGGCGTTACATGTGCCATGACCATTGACAGAACGCCCAGGAGAGTTGTCTGGGCGTCGTATTCTGCACCAACAATGAAGTTTGTCACATCGTCACCCTGGGGCTCATATTGCCCCAGATTTTCAGCTTTCCACGCAATCAATTGCTTACCAGCTTCATTGGAATCCATACTGTAGTAAATATCTTCATTAGCGGGTGAATTCCACAGTTTAAACACATAATGTAATATCTTCTTGGCTGCCAGTGGGGCAGGCTGTCGTTCATACTCCTCCTCTGAAACAAGACAGACCTCCCGATGCTCAGGATTTGGGGGTGGCACCAAAGTAGAAGTACATTGAGTTGCACTGACTCTCATTCCAAGTGTAGATGTGATCAAATCTTTTGATGGCCACTTGCCCGTTGGGTTCCTAGATGGTCACGAAAGCAACTCGCTATCGAATTTGGAACTGTCATCTCAACAAGCATTGTAGTCATCAGGTATAGTGCTTTGATCATCATTGAGATCCTCGTAGAGGTTAGATTGCCTCTTTTTTCAAGTGCTGGACAGAGAAGGAGGAGGTGGAGAAGTGCTGCACCTTTGTGTCATGGTTTAATAATGTGGCAAGTGATAAGTGTGAAACAATTAAAGGAGTCACTAAAGGAAATATAAATTAACCTATGGTAAATGAATTGAAGCATTGTGTATAGAAAAGAAAACGTTGATATAATTAAAAGCATTGTCGAGATGGATCATTCCATCCTGTCGACGATACTGGCATCTGGGCTTGTCCCACCACCCACAATTAGAACTCCCTGGATGCACCGGAACTCGAATGTATCAATGGCCAGTGATCCGCATGCTGGAGGGTAGTTGATTGCCTTATTTCGATGAAAATCATTATCGCAATGAGGTAGAAAGTTTTGGCGTTCAACTAATCGTTGGGACAATCTTCCGCTGGGGCATGTTACCGAACTACGCAATACATGATAGCCATACACGGACTCTTATTGCTGCCATTGTGGATTGCCCAAAAACAAGCGTCTGAATGATTAATCCCAACATCGTGAACTCTTGACACAGCCCTTTATCCATGAATAGACTGATGTAACAATAACATAAACAAAATGCCAAATGGACACCCAAAACCTCACCGACAAAGTAAAAAATATCACCCATCTGTCCTCCCTCCGAAGTATCAGAAGAATACCTTCCCACAACCCAGATCGAAGATCAACCATCCAGGGAGCGCATTCCATCCTCACAACGACTAATCAGCAGCTTGGGGGCTGCTTATACACTTCCTATTGGCCAAAGAGCCTGCAGTGGGAGAATTCACAACGTGATCATGCTGGGGTAGCCAAGAAATATCCTCATCAGCATTGGCACTTTGCTCGAAATCAGCAAAAAGACGAAGAGCACATTATCGGATGACTTTGAGGGATCGCTGCTGCCCGATAATTCACCATTGACACAGCGTTCTGAACCTTGGGAAGCCTGTTTTCTTCATACGGAAGATTCTTGGATTTGGACAATGCATCTCGGCATCATCAACCGATTCCTCCCCGATATCATTGATCACATCCTCGGCTGGAGGTGGGCGATTGTCATTTGGAGGAAGGTTGCGGCAGACACAACGGATAGGTGTCTGGTGGCTGATGTGCTGCTGGTTTATTGGCCAGGATAAATGACACAAATAATTGTTGGGTTGTTTGGTTACATTGCCGCCTGTACCCATCTGGCAGCAGAAATATTGTTGAAGATTGGGGTGACACTACTGGCATGTGGACCGCCAGATCCATCGGGTGCCTCCCGGCAGCCCCAAAGCTCATGGATTTCCTGGCTGGGGTGTGGCAGACTGGCGACTGCAGCATTCACGATTGACATCATGGCAATATAGATGATCAATGTATGAATCAGAAATATCGATTCATCATCCCAAGGCCAGTGCCATGGGAGTGGCTGAGTATTCATTTCAGCCGCCCTCATCGCAGCAAGCTCAGGATGGACATGAGCGATGGTAATGTTAAATGGCTCAACAAGGAAATTGGTTGAGGTGTTGTAATGAACATTTATCAGTGAAGACATGTGACCCGAGTTTTCTTCCTAGCCGTCCTCGGTATCTGCACATCATCATGATGTGAACAAGAACCATCTGGGCGATGAAATACATATCAACATGACTCAATTTCCTCTTCTCAGTGGTGGTTTCATGTATCCCATTCTTCCTTGAGCATATGCGAACCTCTGCGAACTGCTCAAGTGCTACCTTGAGTTCCTGACCATCCAGGACCGTCTCATTGGCCATTTACCTTTTCCAAAGTGGCCTTTCAGATGCCAGATCACTGATTTGAGTAGTGCAACCATCGATTATGAAATCCCATTGCTCGAGACTGGGTCCGACCCTGTTTCTTATGGTGCGGGATTGGGCAATCTCCCAGACGTGCTCCCTTAATTGGTTATCATTCCATTCTGTTGTCGAGCCACCCTTCTCTTACCACATCCTCATGGTTTCTGCTGGCTATTGGCTCACTCCAATACCTGCATTCCCAGCCCAGAGGCGGACATGTTGACTTGGCATCTGGATTGAATTACCATCTGCAATGATCGATTTCAACAACCGGAAGGCATCACAACAAATTTGACATTCTCAACCATGGTGAATGATTGAGTGGTGGATATTGAATGCTCACTACTCTACACAAGCATCGGGAGTATTGAATTCATTGTCATGAGTGATGCGATGCAGTTGCAGTGGTGAGTAGGGCGTCTCGAAGGGTATGGAGATTGAAAGTAAGCTGGGTGGGCACTGTGAATATATATGTGGGGCTTGGAGTGGTTTCTTGATCCAGCGACATCATCTTGGCTGCTATTCAGCTAGGAAACAATTCGCTTATCATCATCTAATTGCCCTGACTCGTCGACTGAATGCTTCAATTCATCACAAAGCCAACAAAAAGCACGCTCTGCAGTCATATCTCACTTGTTGGTTATTGGTCGAGTTCTTGAACCCTGCAATGATGTCGCAGGGTCTGCATCTGAGGAGAATTCATGATTCAAGTATGGTATGAACGTAACACAATGTGACAACCATAAACCAGGAAATGGGTGTACAAAATTGTTGCAAGGGTGCAAATCAATCACGGAAGCAGGCTGAATGTAGATGCGGTATACTTTTCACGATCCATGTGATGCTGAAGGTGGGAGAGTGATTGAACACTTGGCAACAGTGTGAAGGAGGTTGAGAGAAATCCTATGAGAGTGGTAGGACCACTTTTTGGAACAAACCTTAATCAAGGTGTAGCTTTTTCCATGGACCAACCACCATGCAATGATATGAGGAGCTAAAAACCCATCAAGAGGCTTCTTAATGTTGTGGTGACAGTTCATTTTGCTAATGAAACATGGATATTTGTCAACAGTGTTTTTATTGCTTAAAGATATACTCCTACATTGGTGCTTTCATCACTCACCTCCATCGCCACCACTAGGAAAGGATAGTATATGTATGAGCCGAACAACTGCCAGATGGTTTGGTGATCGCGCAAGAGAGTGTTCTACTTCCAATTGTTCACACACCGATTGCGACGATTTTGTTATCTCTTCTGATGATTATTCCAGCAATACAGAAGCTGACAGTGACAATGCGTGATGCGATCCAGCACAACCTCCAGTTCAGATCCGTATTAATGGTATTTGACACTTGGATACGATTCTAGCCAGCAAGCCTATTGGTACCGAGTATCTTGATATCTTCGATGCTGCAATAGATCAATGCTCACTGTGTCCTTGCAAGACGGAGTAATTCTTACTCCACTGGTGCATCAAGTACAACATGAGCCAAGCTGCTGTCAGCGAGCATTTCAGGAACCCTACAGCGGCTACTGTCAGCAACTTCACTTCGTCCCACACTTAATTCAAAAGGTTGAACGAAATGTCCTATGCGATGTTGATCGAATCTGGGAAATGTGGCAAATTGTGTTACAATAGTTTGACGGATCCAAACAACCTTTGCAATAATGATTACACAGGTTGTTTCTGTTGCAATTTTTTCGAACGGATTCAGTTTCTCATTCAGCAGTCTGCATTCAGGGAACATATGTTGTATGCTCTAGCAATGGAATTTAATGATGCTGAGGAACATATCTACCCAGAGGTGAAATCAAGTTACTGGTGGTGGAATGAACAGGTTCGTTAGTTGAATTTCAGCATAGCTATGATGATTTTAACCACTTCAATAGCTATGGGGGCTGCTTGGAGCTACAACTGTCCCCTTATTCGGCAGTTTAGACCAGATTCATCGTACACAATATTCGGGTGACAACAAGGAATGACCAGTATATTTCACTCTCAGAAACAACAACTCAACAATTAGATCAAAGCCTTTGAATCATGCAAGCATCCATCTTGCCCTTCTTCCTGTTCCTCCGAAACATCACTGCAAAGGACATGGAGAAACACCTGACATAACAGACCACCAAATCCATAATTGGGAAGTAATAAGGAATGTCTTCGAGCTGATTTTCATCCTCTCAAATAGGTTTCAACACTGCCAAGCGCATGCCCTGGGCGGAAAGTTGGATGCAGCAATGTCATCCGATCATCTGTGCAAGGATGGCTGACTGCTTCGAAACCATCCAGTTGCACTTTGTCATGCAGCCCCATTGCCCGGTGTGTGATGAACCAAAATTGTTCTTTGTAGATGGGATTTCATCGTCATGGCAATTCAGAGACTATTGGCTATACTTCCAAATGATGATACTTGCAACTCAGGGAGATTAGATGGAGAGACGGAAAGCAGGACAATATCTGGAAGATCGAGCAGTTAGAACCTCAAAGGCATTTTGTGGAATGTGAAATGCATCTCCCAGGTGAATATTATCGTACTGGACAATTGTCATACCATCTACCATTGTATGCTTAATCATTTGATGGACTGGGTAATGCCCTTCCTCAAACAACATTCCAGGATTGACAAATTCAACCAGCACTGGGCAATGATGCCTACATATCTTGGCTTCACACAATTCAACAAGCCACATAGCCAGGTGATGTAATTGAGCGTTAAGGAGATAATAGCACTTGAGCGTGTGATTGTTCACGATTTTGTGGTAACTCTTTCAAACCCTTCGGCAAGCCAAATGATTCCCTTTTTAGATGACCCGTTGTTCGTTGACAATGGAGTGTATTTTCACGTTAGGACACAGTACTGGTAGCAAACTGAATCCACAATCGAGTACATGGAGAAGGATATGCTGCAGTTTCATTGTCACAAGGATGTTACCAGTCGATTCCACGCCAGTACATCTACAAACAACGTCCTGGAAGCCTTGAAAATGCTTCAAACTTTGAACAACCAGGAGGAACAGGAGAGTGACCATGCTTGGAAAACTCTTTCGGTGGCTGCAAAGTGTTGTCGCATTTATGAAGATTCAACCCAGATTCGGTCAGAAATTGCACATCATCTTGTTGACCTATTGGATATCAACTTTGTGAAGATGTATTTGCTGAACCTCTTCTCTGGCAATATTTGCCGGGTTGGCAAACTCCCAAATACAAGCTTTGAGCTCCTGGAATGCGCGATGATCGATCTTAAACAAGCATACTGATAATTGAAATGTCATCAGGCCGCCTTCCAGATTCTGCCAATGTAAACCCAAAAGGAGGTGTTTCAGTATCGAGAGCTGAATACAAATACTATAGAACAACATCGCAATAATGAAATTACTCCAACCAAAGTGCCTGTCAAACAAATGATGAAAATCTTGCGACTAGAAGTCAAGACCCTCAATGACTTGGCCGAGTGGTGTGCAATGCCAAATGGGTAGCTACAGAATCACATTGCTTGGTTTTTCAAGAGATGTGATGATTTCACAGACTACATCAATCATGATGAGGAATTCTGTCATTGCAACATTGCAAAATACATTCGGTACAATGCAGTAGCAATTCTGGAGACGTGTTTCCAATGCGACAAGCAGGCAGTTCACATGGCTTGTTGCACTGAGTTCACAAGGTGGAGAATGCAGAAGCCATCAAGAAATGATAAAATGCTTCTTTGGATGGGGACAAGTCCGGATAGCCACTGTGAGTTGACTGCTGGACGTATTTCCTCACGTCTGAAGTTTCTTTTTGTCATCGAGCATGCTAAATCATACGTTAAATGCCTTGAGGCCTTAGTTCAGACGTTTGCAATAGGGCCGTTACGTCAGACCACTGGTATGGTGATTGTCATGGCACCACACCAACCTCCAATGTTGCCCTTCCACAATGGAAGCTACTATTGTAAGCCAGATTTCAGGGTCAGAAGCACTGATATCGTCCCTCTACACGTGATCCAAAGGGCTGTACACCTTCATCCACAGACGACGCAGCCAGATAGCACATGGTGGTACTTAAGGAACACAATTGTCTTAAATGCTTTCAATTTTTTTGACATTTAGATTATTCAATTCGATGCTTGAAGTAATTGTTGCAGTAATATATAGAAATGTGATGTGTTTTTACTCTGGGAGTCTTAATTTTGTTATGGGTGTGGTGCAAACTTGTGTATAATCGATGTCTCAAGGGATCAAATAGTTAAGAATATTCTTGAAATCAATGGAACAGTTCTAAAAACCGTCGAAACAATTCAAATCCAGTGGTCCAATGTGAAACAAGTGCAGTAAATTAACTTGAATGACTCAACAACATTTTGAAATGTTGTGATGAATTGATGACATCATTGAACGCTTTGAATCATGGTGGAAGAATGGAAACAAGTTACTTGAATTATTTGTGGATAATGCAGAGGAGGAACAGTATGTGGGGTCCATGTTTGGAAACCAATTTAGCTTTTTGCTGATGCAGATTGCAAATTCCCTATCTTACCTCATGACCTGCTATGACAAACTGAAAGAGATGTGGATTGATCACCTCACAGCAGTTCTCTGGGCCAACAGAATCACAGTTGGATTTTCAACCAGATATTAACCCTTCCACCAGATGTTTGATCAAGATGCAGTACATCCAATAGAACTGGAGAGCTCAACATGGAATACTGCCAACTGTATTCAAGCAATCAATGATATAGTGTCACTGCTACCTACTAAAGCAAGGCAGCTGGAATCACAGCAAGAAGATATCCATGTGGTAATTCAAAACCAAAAGGAGTGGAGACATGACAAAATTGTTACTTTGACCAAGCAGCTAACCTCTCAGCAGAAGACCTCCAAATTGATGATTTAGCTCTCATGCACAAATTCAAGATAGAGCAGTCTCATGGCACCAGACTGGATGCTAGGTGGCGAGGGCCGTACCACATCACAGATATTACGCCGGGCTTGCATTGGCAAAAGTGCAAACCGACTATAGGCTGCGCTAGGCGCACACGCACTGCTCATAGCAAGCTTCCCGTCGACCCCTGCACGACACACAGCGTATAGTCATCTATAGTGCATTCATAGAGATGTGCGCGGGGGCCTATAGAAGTATATATGGCTGCCGGCCAGAGATGGACCTATAGCTGTCTTTACTGCCTGCAGTGTTCGGTGTTGTACTGGTACTATACACACTATCACTGCGGGTCCACATGAGAGCCCGCTGAGGATCGAAAGCCTGCGCTATAGCCTGCTTGAAAGCCTGCTTGATATCCTGCTTGAGAGAGCTGCACTTCGGGAGGAGTAGTGTTTTCCGCGGGAAGCTTTTGGCTAATGGCAAACTCAGAGTTTGTAGAAGCTTTGGCTAATAGAAGGCTCTAAGTCTATGGAAGCTTTGATGCTAACGTTGATGTAGCCAACCTACTTGTCTAAGTGCTTCTAGTACTATGATCGCCATCACCAACACGATCACCATTGCCATCATCACCATTGCCATCATCACCATTGCCATCATCACCATTGCCATTATCAATATCAACCCCAAACCAAATACACACACATACACCCACAATCAGTTGGAAGCCGGAAGTGGATTCCGCTGGAAGATCTGAGTCGGAGATCTGCTCTCCCCGAAATCCAATTGTCTACCTTTCCTGCAGAATCTACGGCTGCAATTGTCAACACCATGACAATGAGGCATCATGAGATCTCGTCATGGTGGCCTTGCTAAAAATATGGTTCAGACTATTATATCATCCGATGTCATGATTTCGGCCACCCCCACCCGCTACCCGCGACCTGCCACCCGCCACCCACCACCTCTCACCCGGCTTCCGGTGCCTGGCCCCTGCAACTCATCAAGTCTCTGGATCAGGCACCCAGGAGCATACATGTGACCATATAGTCCAGTGAGTGTGGGAGTGACTTGCCTCTTGGGAGTCTACTTGGGAGCATGCTTGGGAGTGTGCTTGAGAGCGTCTTGGGAGCTTACTTGGGAGCGTACAGTCAAGCAGGCTAGGAGTGCGCCATCGAGTGCAATTAGGAGCGTCCTTGAGATCGTCCTCGGAAGTGTACTTGAGAACATACTTGGCGGTGTATGTGGGAGCATACTCGGAGTGTACTTGGGAGCATCTTGAGAGCTTACTTGGAAGCATACAGTCAAGCAGGCTGGGAGTGTGTCATCGAGTCAAATTGGGAGTGTACTTGAGAGCATGCTCGGGAGTGTGCTTGGGAGTGTCTTAAGAGCTTGCTTGGGAGCGTGCCATCGAGTGCAATTGGGAGCGTCCTTGAGAGCATGCCCGGGCGCGGACTTGAGAACGTACTTGGAGGTGTACTTGGGAGCGTACTCGGAGTGTATTTAGGAGCATCTTGAGAGTTTACTTGGGAGCGTATAGTCAAGCAGGCTAGGAGTGTGTCATCGAGTGCAATTAGGAGAGTATATGAGAGCGTGCTTGGGAGTATGCTTGAGAGCGTCTTGAGAGATTACTTGGGAGCGTACAGTCAGGCAGGCTGGGAGTGTGCCATTGAGTGTAATTAGGAGCGTCCTGGAGAGCATGCCCAGGCATGTACTTGGGAGCGTAGTCAGACGGAACTTGGGAGAGTCTTGAGAGCTGACTTCCGAGTATAAGTCGAGCAGGCTGGGTGTGCGCCATTGTAAGCAATTGGGAGCGTACAGTCAAGAAGGCTGGCAGTGTGCAATCGTGTGCAATCAGGAGTGTCCTTCAGAGCGTACATGGCAGCATGCAACGAATTGCATCTGGCAGCTTGCTTCCAAGTTTGTTGTATGCAGTGTAATGTATAGTATCCAGTGCATGTGTATCATAGTAATGTAGTCAATGCGTAGGCCCATAGGACCTCATAGTGCCACGCGTCAAATATGCTATGAATTACTATCCCCCAAAACAGCTTCTCTATGAGTTACGCGTCGCGTAAGGTCATTTTTCCCGGTGTGGAGACTTATCGTCTGGCAGAGCTAGATGGAGCAGAGTTCATGAGCTGGATACATGGTAGTCAACTCAAGAAGATCTTCACTCACAATGAAGGTATACACAGTGCTTCAGTATTTTATATGGATAGCATTCAACATGAGAAGGTATTGGAGAAGTTTGAGTCATTTGAGGTGAAGGTAGTAGCAGGCAAGAAATATACAGAAGGAAGATGAATGTGTTTAATTCAGTGCAAAGACAGGGAGAAATGATGATGGGTATGGGTGGAGGATAAGGTGGTGTATAAGAAGTTAGTAGAAATATCGAGTATGGAACATCCAGTGCAGGCAGACCATCCATCCAATCCATCATGCAAATGATGGGCCAGAAGAGGGGGGAAACAAGGAAATCGATTGCATGGACTGTTATCAACAGAGTTGCAGGTACTAAGGTGACTCAGTCGAGTCCAGTTGATAGATGGAGTGAGTATATCAACACTACCCAACTGAGTGGATTTGCAGGATGGTGATGAAATAGATATTACTATTGGCTGAGTTGCACCCTCATTGCACTAAACATTCTTATCATTCTCTCATAACCCTCTAGTAACCTTGAGATCAGAGAGGCAATGACAATCACCGGGTTAGGGAGAAAATGTACCACTGTGAGCTGGAACACCAAGCAAGATACATTGAAAAGCCAAGTAGAAATGGGGACAGTGGCGAGCAAGATGCGAAGAGGTTGTATAGAGATATGAGAAGTGCATACTAGGCCAATTGGTAACTAAATACAGACCGCATGAAGAAGGAATTGGTACAAAATACCCTCGCAGGTATATATAGAGTATCCCCCTTCCACAGATTGAATGAACTACAGCGAGCATACTTTACAGTTTAACATGCTTCGTGCACCTACAGCAGCAAATTTTGTTTTAGTAGTGGGAAGCGTCAAGGAGTATCTAAGAGGATATGGAGTGTAAACTTTGAAGGATCAATTTCAGGAGAAAATCGGAATGTAGGAGGGCATTCCGCCTGGCCCCCATCCAGGTACCTGGGATCTTGGATAACTGGTTCAGATGTACCATAGGAGTGCATGACATAAGTTTGGGCATATGTTGCAGTGCCAGAGAGAACATGGGGTGCACCTGGGAGTGTTGGCAACCCAACGTGGCGATCCCAAATAAACACTAAGGGATACCTATGTACATATGAATATTCAATAGGACGACTGCAAGTGGTGTGTGAGAATGGCCGGATGTACATGAGCAATCATTTTCACTTCACGGCCAATATGATCAATGAATTATTGTTCATTATCACCTCTGAGTTATACTAGCTATCATAGTCTTCAACATTCTCTTTTTGCGTTGCTATATTAAGAAACCAAAGAAAAAGGTAAGTAATTTAAACATAAATGCAGGGACATGGAAACAATAACCCTACTAAGTGATGGAATAATATTCATCCAAAATGGTGTCAATGTCATCCACTACTACTCCCAACTCATCAGGGCCAACTCAAGCAGGAACATACAATTCATCAACGGCTCACAGAAGCTGGGGGTGCTCCTTGTAATTGCCAATAATTTGTACCTTGCAAGTGGATGAAATCACATTGCAATGTCATTTGGCTCCATTTGGGATATCTAACAAAGGTGTAATGAGATGTTAGCTTGCTACGAATGAAAATGAGGATTAGAAATGGAATATGAGATATTTGGATGAAACAGGGGAGCAACTACCAGGAAAAGAGGAGCGCTAGATGGGGAGTGCTTTGTGGAAAAGAGGAGTACACAGATGGTGTTGGAGGAGTGCAAAATGAAAAAGAATAGTGCCAAATCTAGGCTTTGGAGCGATGAAGGGGATAGAGGGGAGCCCTTACCAGCGGAGGAGTACCGAAATGGGGGGTATGGAGTGCAGTTGGAAATAGAGGAGTGTCAATTCAGGCTGAGGAGCACAGAGGAGGATTGAGAGTGCTATCCCAGCAGAGAAGTACTGAAAAGGGAGGCAAAAGGAGCATGGAAAGAAATATAGAAGTGAATATCCAGACTCAGCTGCACTGGTGGGGAAAGAGGCGCTCCCATCCGTGTCTGAGGTGCACAGAATAGGGGTGTGTATACAGCACGGAATGACATAGAGGAGTGCTACTCCAGACAAAGGGGATCAATGAATGCCTATCCCAGCAGAGATGTGCTCAAAGAGGATGAATTCAGTGCACATTGAAATAGACGAGCATCAATCATGGCTGAGGAGTGCCAATGGGGATTGAGTAGCACCTATCCTAGTTGAGGTATGCCACAGGGTGGGTATACAGCAGCCCACAATTGTGTGATTGATAAGTGCAGAGGTTTGCAGAGTAATATTCAATGCCGGGGATATGCAAAATGTACCTCAATATGCATCTTGCGACAGTATTTCAGTGGCCTTCTTTCATCTGGCATATTCAGACAGCGCACAATGAATAGTTGCAGCAGCCAGCGCCAAAGTCTGCAGAGTGAGAAGTGGAAAATAGTGGGATGTAGTAAGTTGCCACCCCAAGTTATCGGTGGTGCAGAAAAGTTGATCGCAAATGTGATCAAGCACATCAATTTGGGTGAACTGTGATTTCTTATCATCCATGACCTGAGAGAGCCAAGCATCATCAAATAGGAGCTCTTTGATCTGGATCTGAAGCTCAGTCCCAGAATCTAAATCAAACTGGGAACTACAGACAACAGTTCGACCTAGCACATCTGCAAATCATCCTCGAATGGCACCAATCTTCAGATTCAACTGTGAATTTTTTGTGGTGCAGTCTATATTGTAAGTTTGCGTGAGGAGCATTGAAGACAATTTGAGACTTACAGCTTCTTGTGTTAGCAGATCTATTTTGAAAGATGGACCACCAGGCAATTGACACACAGATGGTGTATTTACAGGAGCACCTGCTAATGCCTACTGACAATTTTGAGCTTGATTAGCTAGTTCCCAAGCTTCTTCAACCATTGAGTACATGTCACCAGGATATATTGGCAAGGAGTCTTTGTGAATACGATTGCATCCATGAATCTTTTTGCTACCTCAAAAGTTGCCTTTTGGTGTTGGGGAACATTCTGATCTCCACTGGCCTTGGGTTGTGGGACATTCTGATACCCACTGGACTTGGGCGGTGGCAGCACCTGGACTGATGGCGCACAGTCAGATGCAGATAATTTGTTGCAGAGAGTTGACTTTTGGCATTTGAGCAGTGGTGGTGCCATTTCCCAAGCTGGATTTTGGAAATTTGGAAGTAGAGGGCAAGCAATGACAGTATTGGCATGGCTCTGTTTCTCTGGCAGTAGAACCCTTATAGTGAGTAATGACTTGCCATGGCACACCTGGCCTAATAGTAAGACCTCATGTTGGTGATCCACCTTGTCTTCTTTGATGTCAGATCATAAGGTGGACTCACCTGTGTTATGACTCTCTTTATCAGTGATTTTCTAATCGGTATGGTTATCCTGCATCACAAATGACATTGTGAACTTTAGTCATCCACAGTATAAAGCACAAAGGCAGGTGGTTGGAAAGCAAACATTTGATGGGTCATGATGATTGGCAGCTTTCTTGAATTCAAGCGGTCTCTCAAGGTGTGGTTCTTGATTTTTTGGTGAAAAGTGATTCCTCATGTGGCTGGGGGTAAGTTGCGTTTGCCGAGATGAAGATAGAAAGTTGGGGGAGTATAGGAGACAACTGTATAAGCTTTAAATATAGAATTAAATACAATGGAATGATGGGAAAAATGGGGCACGATATTGCATATAGTCGAGGAGGATGCAATTTGAGGCACGCCTTGAAAAGGTTCAGGAGTCAAGACCTCAATTGTGTATATTTCTATCGAGAATGGCAGTCTGTTGCTGCAATCCAGATAGATTCCCAATGCCGAATGTTAAAACTCCAATCAACGCTACCATGTATGGATGGAAGAAATGGAGGTCAGTTTAAGCCAATGCACATTGAGTAGAACCAGAAGCACCTGCAACATAGGCAAATAAACCAGATGCACCAGAAGATAACTCGCGACATTAACAAGATTTGTATGATTAACTAACCCTTGGTGCTAGCCAAATGGACCATTGAGAACCGGAATGAGAACATGTGCCTCTGCGTATCACTCCTCTCAATGTAGTTGTTATGCATGAAAGTTCGAGCATTTGACAAAACAGCCTGGCTGAGAATTGTTGCAGCAGTGAGAATGTGCACGAGGGTGACAGCTGAGTTGCAAGAGTTCATACTGAGTTTGCTTTTGATTGAGGAGTAATATGAATCTCCACGTGCGGTATAGCGGCCAGAAGGACAAACAAATTTTCAAGATAATCGATTCCATTCGGATGCTGCAGCAACACTCACAGTTGATAAGGCAACATTGTAAGCATAATTTCCATTGCATGCGTTCCTCTGGGCCCGATCTGCAGAATAACCTTAACAACATTATTGCAGATGCTGGAGAAGGATGAGCAGTTGGTACACAAAGTTGAGATATAGATGTAGAGAAAGAATGCTAAGGTACAATGGATGATGCAGGGGTAATCTTATTGAATGAGCCCTCATCAATGCCAAGATTGCTAACAAATGGGTCAACAATACTCACTCACATTCAGATTTTACGCCTAATACTGAGTAAATTGCACAATGTTAAATTATATATTCCATATGAGGCTCACAACTACAAAGTTGATGAATAATAAATAATGGGACTGAAAGTTACATACAATCGAATGGATGCAGAGTGAGATGTCATCTCATGGCGGGCAGAGGACTGAATGCATAGTGAGATGTCATCTCGCTGGGGGCAGAGAAATCAATATATAGGGAGATGTCATCTCACAGTGGAATGAGGAATGAATGTATTGGGAGGCGTCATCTCACAGCAGCCAGGGAAATGTTTGCATAGAAGTTCTGAGTGATTGAGGTGCTCCAAGGTGTTAAATGTTTATGGTTGGATTTATTGGCTGGGGATAGGGGGATTGCCTGACTCAGACAGTCAATTTGCACTCTTCAAAGCTATCTCTTCTTAACTTGAGCTCTCAAGATTCTCTCTGTTTGAACTCCCTCTTGATGGAAATCAGTTCACATCAACCATTTCAGCTACAAGTGTTGGCAGCCCAAATATACATTAAGTCAGAGTCCAGTTAAGTCTGCACTGAAACCATTGAGATCTTACGCCTCATTGAGTAAGTGCGGTCCATAGGTGAGTGGAAGTTGCTGGCCATCTGTAGTCGATGAGCAGAATATGTCATTAGAGATTCTTGCATCCAAACTGCTGCTCTTTTGACAGAGCCCAGACTTGCAGAAGGTATTTTCAGATTTTGAAGCATAGGTCCAAACATACTACTTAGTCTATATTGGGTTTAGTGACATTACTAATTGGCCCGGGCTGTGGGTTTATGGGTTGGTTTGCAGTGCCTAACTTCCTCCAACAGACAGTTGATATAGAGCTGACAACAGTTCAAGGCATTTCAGTAGCGGCCTTCACTTACTGATCAAGCAAAGATAAATTTATCAGCATAGGCCATGCTGGATGAGTCGCCTTCAAATAAACATGAAGTGTCTTAACAGTTGACAATCTGTGTGGACTACATCCAGTGATTTAAGTCAAAGAAAACATGGTGAGAATGAAGCAAATGCAGAGATAAAGTACACTTCAGACTGGGGTACATACACTTTGGTGGCTTATTTGTTGCGTTTGAGGCGTGCCTGGGCTGGAATGATACACCCAAAATGAGTCGCAGCTAGTCAAAGTTGGCTTCATTCTGATCTGAGAACCTCATTCTCTACTGGATTCCAGATCTCAGTTATGTCGGAACTTCAATTCTATGGCAGGAAATACCTGGCAGTGAACGCAATGCCTAATGCCATGAATCCTTGTGCTGTGTGTCCCGATCATCTGACTCTCTGGGATGCGGATTCTGAAGTGTGTCTGAATGTCTATTACATGCCGGCAAAAGCTGCGGCTTTGGCATGAATAAGTGAGCTGTGTCTCATATTCTGATACAGGTACACAATACTGCCTAGACTGTCTTTATTAGCAAACAGAATTGGCAAATATGCATTGCTGCATCTATCATAATGAGACTCAAGTCATATCCTGAGAATTTTCTTGTGCACCTGAACCTAGAGGAAATACCAGGAAAAGCTGGAGCTTTGCCCTAAATTAGCGAGCTGGTGCATCAGCAAAAACTAAATTTCCTTCATTATATGTATTTAGTTTATTGTACCCACAAACTCAAAAAATTGGAATCGAGGATTCCCTGAAATATGGCACCGCTTCAACATTCCTGATTGTTCTTTGGGATGTCACGATACTGGTTTCAAGCATCACCACCAGTGTACCTACGTTTGGGAATGTGACAACGAGCACTTCTCGAACAGTTCCCACTTCCTGAGACAATATCAAAATCATCGCTCATCATACTCTAATGGTGCCCAATTCGATTTGTCTGTGCAAGGATGACAGAACTCGCTCTGTATTTTTAATGTTGTATGTAGTTCTTGTTTTTAAAGATCCCTCATGGCTTAATTTGACCAATGATAGTTACCACGCAGATGTGGTTCACAATATGGAATTTGTTGATACAATATTGTTCAGTACCTTACAGTTGTTCAACCCTCATGGGATGGTTATGCATCATTGCGATTGTGATTCCTCGCATTTGAGATCCGACTTCAGTAAACCACCACTTGTATTACATTTACTACCATTATGATATATTGATGAAGCCGACAACAAAGTAGCACACAAACGACATCCTACATCCAATCAGTGACACCATTCCTGACCTGCATGGGACATCACATTCTCTAGAATCGCACTTCCATCGACAAATCCCATATTCACAACTCTGTTGATGTTGGTGATGTTGGCGATGTCTTTGCTGTTGCTGTTGCTGCAGGGGACAGGCTGGCTGCTGCTAGCGATGGCAGACCCTCCCATAGGCAGAACAGCGGAAAATCACATACTCGCAGCAGCAGTCGGATCAAAGCTGCTGAGACGATTAAAAGATGTGTCAGGCCGCTCTATCAGCTCCTCCGGGATGTCATCCAGGAAGTTCTCATCAAAGGTGCTCTGATCATTGTGAGGTTGTGTCATTGCTGGGTCCGTACCAGTTGAGTGGATCCTTCGGTGAATCATGCTGGAGATATTGCCTGTCATTTTGCCTTGTACCTCTGGTGAGGAAGAACAAAAATTTGTGTCGGGACGACCAAATCCATCAGTGCATACATTAGTAACTGCGCGATGAATCTTTCTTGCGTCACACTTATGTTGTACTCCACCTGCTTGACCAAACTCTGGCAGGACCCTAAACTCAGCTGTTTGCCAGGCCGACAGACAATGGTGGAAGGCTGTGATGGTGAGGGCAATGAATATCCGGTTGATATTTTCAATCAATGATCTCTCTGTCATTCCCATTTGTCATATGCCATAGAAGTATGTCAGGTAAATCAGATCCACAATTTGAGTTGCTGCAAATTGAAACTTGCACTCCTAGATTGATTGTCAAGACAACAATCGAACAAGACTGGAACTTTGAACCTCCTCACAAACGTTAGTGGGTCATGGAAACCTGAACTTGGCCGATAGCCAGGCTACCTTTTTCCAGATCTCTGTAGGCTACTTTGTTTGCAATTCTTACTTTGTGTCAATTGAGGTCTTGCAGTGGTATACCATTGTGGCATGGGAGCAAGTAATCTTCAGGAGAGCCTGATGAACAATATTGGCAATGAAAACAATCCTTCTGATGATGTATTTACCCTTGAAATGTATGCATGTGGAGGGTCTGTGTTTCTCTGGGCAGGATCAATCCTGGTAATTTACTCATACCACCAACTACGAATCTGGGTGGTCTTCACCGCATTGGTGGTAAAGGGACTCACAAACATAGCATAATTCAAAGCTATAGGCATCACACATGCCATGACCATTGCCGGAACGCCTGCCAACGCTGTCTGGGCATTGTATTCTGCCCAGAAGATGAGTGCTATTACGATGTCAACAGAGGGCTCACATCGCCACACATTTCCAGCATTCCATGGAACCAATTGCTCACCAGCTTTGTTTGAACCCTTCCTCTAGTAAAGATACACATCAGTTGGTGAATTCAATCGCGTAAATGCTTCATCTAATTCCATCTTGGATACCAGTGGTGCAGGCTCCCCTGCATCCTCCTGCTCCAAGACAATATTGACCTCCCGACAAGCAGGATGTAGGGGTAGTGTCGACTTAGGAGTTAACTATGTTGCCATGACATGATTTCGAAGTGTTGATGTGAAGGAATCATTCGACAGCCGCTTGCCCACCGCATTCCTGGATGGTGGTTGAAGGGGCTTATAGTCAGATTTGGAAATGTCCTCTCAATGTTCAGTGTAATTGTCCGAGATCTTGCTGAGATTGTCATCCAGTTCCTTGTCATGGATAGATCATCTCACTCTCCTGGTGTCAGAAGGAAGAGGAGGAGGAGGAGGAGAAGTGAAGTGCCTTCGTGTCATGAGTTGAAAAAGCAGCAGCTGATACGCTCAAAACAATTTTGTACACTAAGTAAAGGAAATGTGAATGAATGTATAGCAAGTGAATTAAAGCATTGTGTAAAGGACACAAAGAATTGATATGATTTAAAGCATTGCCAAGATGCGTCTGTTGATCCTGTCAACAATTCTAGCTTCTTGGGTTGTCCCGCCACCCAAACATCCATCTGCTTGGATATCCTGGAACTCGGAACTAAGAATGGCAGGTGAGAAGCACCCCACAGGGTTGTTGATTGGCTTCTATTGAGCAAAATTATCATTGCAACAAGCTTAATAGCTTTCACATTTCACTACTAATATGGGATAACTACTGCTGGACAAAGATTCCAAACTACCAATTACATGCTAATGATATACAGAGCCTTATCGCTGCCACTATGTGGTTCCCAAAGGCCCATGTCTCAACGATTAATCCCAACATCATGAACTGTCAAAACAGCCCTTCATGCATCAATATGATTGATGTAATATTAACATAAACAAGACACCAAAAAGGGACACAAATGCTCTCCAAAAAACTCGAAATTATTACCCATTATGCCTCCCTCCAAAGAGTGAGAAAAATACCCACCCAGAACACAAATCCTAGAACAACCATCCAGCCAGTGATTTCTATCCTCACAACAACTACTTTGCAGGTGGGTAGCGGCGTGAATGCTTCCTGTTAGCCAAAGAGCTCACAGCAGGAGGATTCACAATGTGATTGTGCATTCGTAGCCACGCTGCATCCTCATCAGCAGCAACACTTTGCTCATAATCGCCACTGAAACCAAGAGCACAGTTATGGATGACTTCACCATATCGCTGCTATGTGACAGTCCCCCTTTGAAGCTTCCTTTCAAACCATCGGGTGCCGGTATTCATCTTCAGGAAGCTTCTTGGATTTGGGCGCCGCATCTCAGCTTCATCATCTGATGCCTCCCTGATATCATCGATCATATCCCCAGTTGGAGGTCGGAGGATGTCATCCAGAGGAAGGTAGCCACAGCCACCACGCATAAGAATCTGGGCAGCAGATGTGCCATCAGCTTGTTGGCCACAATAACTGATGCGAAGAAGCAGAGGGTTGAATCATTTCATCGCCGCCTTTACCCATCCGGCCGCAGTATTGTTATACAAGATTGAGGTAACATTATGGGTGTGCTGACCACCATCTCCAATTGGCTCCTCCCGGCAGCCAAAAAGCTCCTGTAATCTCCGGCTGAGGTCTGGCAGACTTGCAATTGCACTATTCACGATTGACAGAATGGTCATATCGTCATTTAAGAAACTAGCAGATGTATTGATTCATCATCCCCCGGCCTGTGCCATGAGCCTTGCTGCAAATTGTTTTCACCCACCTGCTTCCCAGCAACGTCAGGATCCACATAGGCAATGGTAATGCTCACTGGCTCAACTAGCAAATTGGTTGAGGTGTCGCAATGCACCATTATTGGCGAAGACCTGTGACCCAAGGTTCCTTCATAGTCGTCTTCTCTCACTGCACCTCATCATGAAGAGCAAAAGATGTATCGGGGCTATAAAATACATACTAATGTGGTTGAATTTGCTTATCTGAGTCAGGGTTTGCTAATTCCTATTCTTCCTTCGGTGAAGGCCAACCTCCATGAACTCGTCAAGCGCTGCCTTGTGTAACTGACAATTGAAGATTATCTTTTCTGCCATATACTGGTTCCAAAGCGGTGTTTTGGACACCAGATCACTGATTCAAGTGATGCAACTATCGATTATGAGATCCCATTGCTCGGGCCCAGTGTTTAGCTCGTTGCAGATTTTCATGGAATGAGTAATCTCCTAGACACACTCCGTCACCTTATTATCTTTTGGTTGTGTTGTCAAACCACCCTTTTCCTGCAGAATCCCCATGGTTTCTGCTGCCCATTGGCTGACTCCAACAGTGGCATTCTCAGCCCAAAGGCAGACTTGTTGAGTTGGCATCTGGTTTGTATTGGCATCTGCAACAACTGATTTCAGCAACCAGAAGGCATCACACTCCATTTTAGGTTCTCAAATGTTGTGAATGATTAAGTGGTGGATATCAAAAGCTCATTACTCTAAACAAGGATTGGGAGTGTAAAATGTATCATCAAGGGTGAAGCGATGCGGTAGCAGAGATGAGGACGGTGTGTCGAAGATTCAGGAGATTGTGAGTAAGGTGGGCCGGCAAGCCGAATATGTATGTGGGCTTAGAGGGGTTATCTTGATCCGGCGATATCCTCTTGGCTGCTATTCAGCTAGGAAATGATTTGTGTTGTATCATCTAAGCACCCTAACTCGTTGACTGAATGTTTTTATTCATCACAATGACTGCCAAATGCATGTGCTGCAGTCATGTCTCACTCATTTGTCCTTGCTGGAGTTCTTGTACCCTGTGATGACGTCGCTGGGTTGATATCAAAGGAGAATGCACAGTTAATGTATGATACAAACTTAACAAAAAGTGACAACCATTTATCTGCCAATGGGCGTGGTAGGGTCTTCGAAGGATGGAAAACAATTGATGTGACAAGCTGAATGCAGACAAGGAATGCTTTTCGAGAGCCAAGAGATGTGGAAAATGAGAGAGCGATTAAACACTGTGCAAACGTGTGATGGATGGTAAGAAAAATCCAACGAGCAATGTAGGACCCCTTTATGGAAAAAGTAAATTCAGGTGAGGCATTTTCCAAAGACCAGCCAGCTTGCAATGGCATGAGTAGCTAAAAAAACTGTTGAGACGCTTCTTGAAGTTGTTGCAACATTTCATTTTTCTAATGAATCATGGATATTCGTCTACAGTGTCTGTACAAATCAAAGACGTACTGCTACTTAGGCTCTCAGATCGCCCACCTTTGTTGTGACCATAAAGAAAGAATTGTACACGTATCAGCTGCATAGCTGCCAGATATTGGTTTTGCTATGGAGCATGATAGTATTCGGCATTGATTTGTTCACGAACCACTTCATGACCATTTTCTTCACCCTTCCAATGATGATTGCAGTGATACAGAAACTGACCACGAAAATGCCTTTGTTGATCCTGAGTAACCTCCAGTGATGACATGTATTTGTGGTCCTCCATACATGGACAAACATCTAGCCAGCAAGCCCATTAGTGATGAGTACTTTGATATCTTAGACAATGAAATAGATATATGGTCACTGATGTCTGGTGAGGAGGAGTATCGATTAGCACACTTGTGCGTCAAGCACAACTTCAGGAGAGCTGCTGTCAATGAGCTATTCAGCAACCATACGATGGCAACTGTCAACAACATCGCTCTGTCACACTGTATCCAAAAGGTTGAGTGAAATGTCCTACACAATAGTCATCAACTCTTGGAAATTGTGCAAAGTATGTTACAATCATTTGGCTGATCCAAACAACCTTCTTGATACTGATTACACACCTCTCTCCCACCGCAATTCTGTTGAATCCATTGAGTTCCTCATGTAGCAGCCTGGGTTCAGTGAATATACGTCGTATGCTCCAGCAAAGGAATTAAATGAAGCTGAGGAATATATCTACTCAGAGGTGAAATCAAGGGACTGGTGTTGGAATGAACAGGTACGTTAGTTGAATTTCTTCATAGCTATGCTGATTTTGACCACATCAACAGCTACGGCAGCCACTTGGAGCTACGATTGGACTGTTATTCGGCAGTTCAGTCATGACATATCTCACACACTATCCGGTCAACAAGAAGGATTGGCCAGTATATTTCAGTCTTGGAAACATGGACTTGACAATTTGATCAAAGCCTTCGAATCTTGCAAGCTTCCTTGCTGCCCTTTTTTCTCTTCCTCTGAAATATCACTTTAAATGACATGGAAAAACAACTGACATGAAGGAACAACAAATCCATTATCAGGAGGTTTTAAGAAAGGTCTTTGAGCTTATTTTTCATCCTCTCAACCTGCCTTTTAACACTGGAAAGCTTATGATTTATGTGGATGGTTGGATACAGCAATGTGATTCTGTCATCTGTGAATTGACAGCTGACTACTTCGAATAGATTCAGTTGCACTCGATTAAGCAGCCCCATTGCCTGGTGTGCGAAGCAGTGACATTGTCGTTTGGAGAAGGGAATTCATGGTCGGGGTAATTGATATACTATCAACTATACTTCCAACAGACGATACTTGCCACTCAGGGAGATGAGACTGAGACATGGGAAGCATAACAATATGTGGAAGATCAAGCGGTTGGAACATCAGATGGCATCTTCTGGTATATTGAATGCATCTGCCCAACAACTATTATCATACCCGAATTTCTCCATACTGTTTATCTCGGTATGCTTGAGTATTTGATGGACTGGGTACCAGCCATCTTCAAACAACATGCCAGGATTGACAAATTCCACCAACTTGTGGCGATGATACCTCCATATGATGGCTTCGCCTGATTTAACAAGCCATATAGCCAGGAGACACAATGGATTGGTAAGGAGAGAATAGCCCTTGGGCGCGTGATTATGCCAGTTAATGCTTCGACTCTTTCAAACCCTTTGGTGAGCCAAAGAATTCCCTTCACAGAAGACCTGATGTGTGTTAAGAACATGGTGTATTTTCACCATACGGCACAGTACCACCACCAATCGCCTGTGTTCATCTCGCTGTATATTCGGCAGTTTTTGGAGTCCGCGAGGCACACTGGTTCAAAATCGAGGTGCGATTGAAATGGGAGATGTGCTGAAAGGAGGTGTATACATTTGAAACTATCCGTGTAGTAATATGTTGCGAAGATATGTGAATGATCTTCAAGCCAACTATCATTGCGAAGCCCGAAATTGAGTTGAGCGAGGAGCATTTGCAGCGCATCTGCTGATTGTAATCATTCGATCTACAAGTTGTCCAGTGCACAGCTCAGATGTTGATCTATCTACATTTCTGTTTGCTGGCGAAATGATCGAGCCTGTTGAAAGTCGTGTGCTGACTGACATGGATACCATGGATTCCATTGTTCTGAGTACTTGTGATGCTTGTTGTACAATCCAGTTGCTTTGCCATATGCAATCCCCCCCGCATTTTCCACTCCAACTACCTGTCTATGACCCTTTGTCTGTGTTGGATCAGGAGTACATGTCAGATCAGGCTTCTGGGAGTCTATAGTTTCTTCATCGGGAGTATCTTCAGGTGGTTGCGCACCAGGTTCATTGTCTGTGGTTTGATCATTAGTTGACTAGCTCATCGATGGCCATTGAGGTGCACCTACTAAAGTCGAACTATGATGGCTCGGGTCGATTGCAGCCTGCAGGTGGCAATATCCTGTCAGGTAGTAGCCCTGGGTTAGTGTTAGCAACGGGTCCAAAGTCCCGGTTCGGTTCCGGGTCCGGGTCCGACCCGGAACCGGACCGTTGCAACGGGTTTCCACACAAAACCCGCTCCTCAAAAGTCAACATTTCTTGCTCCAATTAAGTATTGGAGTTCTCATCGTATCGCGACATAATCTATACCTGAAATATGCAGTTTGATGCCCTCTTTCGTCTCCCAGTCTCCGATTTGCAATCGGACCAATTCTCGTGGAGTCGCGATGGAAACCCGGTCATTTTGGCGTGTTTTTCGGCTTAATTTCAAAGCGACTGAATGAATACTAGTCCGATCGCAAATCTGAGAATGGGGGATGAAATAGGCCATCAATCTGCACATTTCACGTATAGATCATGTTACGATACGATCAGAATTCAGATACTTAATTGGAGGCAAAGTTGTAGGAACCGTAAAATGGAACCGCAGTCCGGTTCCAACCCGTCCACGAACCCGCCGGGTACCCCTGTTTTCCGGGTAACCACCCGGACCGGACCATCCGGTCCGGTTCTAAACCCGGACCGCAGCCGGGTAACCCGGAACCGTTGCTAACACTACCCTGGGTTCATCAATATTGGGTGATATTTGTGATCATGAGCCTCGAGTCGGTGCTCGTTGAATAATTTCTTTTTGCAGATCTTGCACTTCACATGTTCCCAGCGAGTTTTGACCATAGTCAAGGAATGGTCAGTGAACCTATATTCGGATGAATCTCGATGATGCTTCAGGGGGTGATGTAGGGACTCAGGGATATTGGTTCGAACCCGAGCTAACACATGTACCCATACCACAGCCGCATTGAACCCCGCCAAATGCGGGGGAGAGAGGTACAAGAATGTCACCTTACATGCAGCTTTCTTCACAAACAAGGATATATATATCATATCCCGGACATCAATCATGCACATCGTCTGCTGCAAGTCGTTAGCAGAAAACAGAATGTATCATTCGTCATCACTGCAATCGCCCCAATGGGCCTTATATTATACTACCTCATTGCTGCATTGTGAGTTATTCCTACCCTGAAGCCTCCGAGCAGCTGATAATGAAGGTAGATCGTCTTAATACAATGCATAGTTGAGCTTCCTTCCTAGCTGTATGCCCGCGCAATGATCATCAAGAACTGATAGTATGGTTGCCTCAGTAACGATCCTTGCCTGGAGTGTGGATCCTGAGGAGAACAATCATGTTTAGACAAGGAGCTCAATTGGAAGCAAGCACTGTTGCTGCTCGACTCCCAGGCCTCCAATTGAAGGAGGTTGGAAGGTCGTACACGTACAACATATGTGTAATATCCCTAGTCGTGCTAACCTTCATACTCGATATAGTTCTTGTTGGGTTCCTGGAGATATCATATAATATCCCTTCTATGACCTGTAAAGTCATGGAAGTGTATGAAGGTGAGAACCTATCCAATACTGAGGTATATGAATTCGAGCATATAACAAAGAGTGGCAGGATGGGTGTGATTAGGGTTTCTTTTTCTCAGCCGGGTTGGTTTGATGGATCAAAAGCAGAGCGAAACACCACCGGTCTTGACAACAGAATGGGATATAAGAAGCCATTCATTCCGCCAAAGGTCACTGCTACCTGCAATACACTCAACCATACTGCGATTTATTCCATCTCACTTCTCGCATCCATAGTTGGTTACCACCATCTGTATTCACAGATCATGTCGACGAATGGAGCTACACCGAAGTCAGCGAATATGGCTCTACTGGGTGGCCTATTTTGCACGCGACAACACCGTGATGACACTTTGGAATAATCCGAAAATAGTTCATGAACTACCGCTGGCATAGACAGTCGATTTGGGAAACAAACCAATCAATATCATCTGCTGGATGGGTATGGTTACCCGCCTTCACAGCGGCTATTTCGAGGCGCTCCGCACTTCTATCAGCACTCTCCATTCAACGTGCCACACTGTTCGCACCCAACCACCTGCACAAGGCAAGGATATCCAAGTCATGGGCCGCAATGGCAAGGATATGACCTCCACCAAGGTGGTAATGGTGGGTCGCAAATGTTCCCCCATCTGCAGATTCCAGGATATGGGTCGTCATCTCCAGATGCACGGAGAGTGCCTCCAGGACTGCCGGAAAACCATTCAGTCAATCGGCCAACATCTTTCAGCCCTAGTCCTTCACCTGAACCTCATTCTGGCGAACCTAGGAGACCCCCGATTAGGCTCCCAACGAAAAGGATCCAGCAGCCTGCGGAACCGTGGAAAGCAGATGTTGTACGGATTGCAGAGTTGCCTCCATTGCTGGATTTGTCCTACGACAATTATGATGCAGATGATGAGAGCAACGATTCGTCGCACTTGGGCGGTGCGGAAGGCAAACTGCCAATCAGCCTGGAGCAAACAGAATTCTCCTTGAGGCAATTTGCCAAAAGGATGGGGCAGGCCAACTACAGTGTATTCAACAAGTGGAAGAAGGTATGGGTGGCTGGGTTTCTGCAGAAGAAGCATCGGTCCAGTATCTGCAGGCAGAACCATTTGAAACGGGTTTGAGCTGGACCCCTGCACTGGGATATGGCCATTGCACATTTTTTCGAGACATTCGAGACCAGGCTACTGTTGGACAATTTCGATAATGCTGAATGCAATCGCTGACAGTGTGTGGAGATCTTTCTGAAGAAATGTGCAAGCAAAATTCAGGAGGCGAGGAAAGAAGGAATGCAATGCAACAAGAGACCAGTGACGGATTTAGGCAGGTGCGCGAGTTACAAAGCAAGAAGTAACCTCCTCAAGTTGCCAAAGACAACGTTCATGGTTGTGACTCACTGCGTGTTGATTGGCACAGATTTGGTTCTAGCACCCAGACAACTCCAAGCCTCGTATACCAAGGTGAGAAACTGGGAGGAGCTTACAGATTTCATCAACAAAAACGGAGGCCCGAAAGGGCCATACATTCTAACATTAATGTGCAAGCGCACCATGGAGCAGGACAAATTGGACGAAAAGTATATAGGATTGTATACCAATGGGCAAATGATAATGGACCCCATATATAGCCAGATGTCATACAACTGTTGCCGTTCAAATGCTTTCTACTTGAAACATAGACATAATCCAAAAATATTTTTGGTAGACATTAAGCGAGCTGCACAGAAGGAGATTGACGAGCACGTATTAAGACCAGCGAAGGTATTCCCCCCTAGCAATGTCAAGGTTTGATGTGTGCACCTGCTAATCATGATACCAAGACTTTGGAAGGTTCTGAAGAGTGTTGAAGAGAGGATAGAGAGGAGAATGGTGGGCAAGAGAATGATACATCTATTAATGTAAGTTCTGATTAAAAGAATAGAATTGATTGTATTGCATCCATATATATTCGTTCCAATGGTTGCTTGTTTGTCAATTACCCAACATTGCAATGAATCTCAGGAGGGCCAGAATGGGAGCCCATCTGCCAAGCTGACTTCCGAGCAACTGAATGATATCATCAAGGACGAAATGAATACAGACAAAGGTGCAAGGGAAGTCCAGGTGCAAGTGGAGGATGGTGAGGAGGTCCTTGATCCAGCAAATACAAGCTCAGTATTAAAGATGGTTGTCAGTACAATCAGCAACGAATTCAAACACGAGTGCCTTGATGTGCCAGTCAGGCTGCTGAATGCCGATCCTATTCCCCAATCAACAGATGACTGTGTTCCAGGCCACAAGTATTCAATACCAGGCCTGCCCGCAACTAAGTTTCTGGTGCACGAGGTCTCGGCCATCTCGTTGTTTGTGAGATGATGGGTTTGGGATGCTGATATGCCAGAAGCACTGGTCACAGATAAAATGGGTCTTGGAAAGACATTCTGCTCGGTTGCAGTGGCAGTGATTTGCCCATTGGTTTGCTGGGAATGTTGTAATGGGGTGGCCACTGTCCGTTTTGTGGGGGAATACCCTTGAAGAGTGGGTGATTTTGGCACACAACTACTTTCCCGGCATTGTCGGTGAAGAACGGCAGTGGTATCCCCTCCAGTGATCGAATTCTGTGCCTGGCTGTCTGTTGGAGATCCAGTCAACACCACCTCACGCGCATCCAGCTCTTGTATCAGCCCTTGAACCAATCCTGGTCATTACAATGCCCAGAGTGGCTGACACCTTCAAGACTGTCATCGATGAGATGACACATGGAACCGATTTGAAACTCGGCAACTTGTTGCACCCGGAAAATGAACATCTCACCCACCAGAATCAGAACAGCAGTATTGATGAGCCGGAAAACCGATGGAATATCCACGTTGTGTGGTATGATACCTAAACATCCAGAGCGAAACTATTAAGCAACGGCCAATTCTCATTCTGTGCGTGGAGTTTTGGGATTTTTGATGAGTTCCATCGGGACAAGACTAAGAAGAGTGTGAGCCGGGAAATTGCAATGGATGCGAACATTTCATTCAAACTTCAAGTCACAACTATGCCAGGATTCCATTCACACTATGACTGGTGTTATCAGACCATGTGGCTGTTTTCAGGCGTGCCTGCCGATCCAGAGGATGATACGGTGATGGAAAAGCATGGTGCAGAGGCATTGTATAACGCAGTGAAGAGTTTGATGCATTCTAATTGGACCGAAGACGAAGAAGCTCAACTAGATATGGCGCACCAGATGATACAGATTGCAAAGCTCAGGAGGATAAGGCGGTGGTCCAAATCAAAACTAGCCAATGGAAAACCACGTATTTGGTTACCCAAGGAGGATGCAATCCTCATCGATCTTGAGTTGACTGAGAATGAGCAAGCAATACTGAAGACGCATGTGGAGTGATACACTTCATGGGGTGGTACAAGTGCATTGAGGGTGCCTAGAGGGTGGCTAGCATGTGTCGCGTTGGTGTTGGGAGACACAGCGAATCACCACGACATTTCTGGACAATAGTACGATGAATGGCCACTTGATACTTGGATGCATTTCATATCTTTCTGATGGCTGAGCGAGGCAATTTGGCCAATGCTTGTCAATGAACCTGCGGAGTATCCCGAACCTGACCAAGACGACAAATCAAGAGAGGCGCTTTTTCCGGAACAAGATAAAACAGATAATGCACTCCCCAGTGCACCTTCTCCACAACAGGCTGTGCTGTTTTGTCCTCTTCCTGGCCAAGTTCATCATTTGAAGTGGGGGCTAACAAAGTATTTTGCGGATCATGTGGATAAATTCCACCTGTATGCAGAAATGGGCAATGATGGATGCACAGAAACACAGCTCAAATTCCAGGATTCAAGAAATCCCTCTGTATTCGTAACTACACCCAACGTGGGCGGGACAGGCCTAGATCATGCAGCACCAAACCATGCAGTGTGAACTCAGAAGTTCCGGGTATTGAATGAGCAGCGGCAGGCATTTGCACGAGTCGTCTGGCTAGGGCAAGACTGAGTACCACACACATGGTTAGAGAATATGGGTCCTGGTGGCTATGATCACCATGCAAGTGATCTCCACCTACAATCTGGAGTTGTGCAAATGAAAGTCCTGCACGGCTTGATGAGTCAACCGAACATCACAAAGACAGTGATGTACCGGATTCGGGATTCTCGTTAAACACACGAAGCGGCTGACAGAGAATGGAGACATGTTGCAGTCTGATGAACCATCATCTTAGATTGTTAGGACACTTCATCAAGGTACGCCTCTTTAGACAGTCAACCAAGATAATCTCCTTAACTGATACGAATAGTCAAAAGGTTGTTTGTAAGGCACACTATACTGCATAGATAAATCCTCCCTCTCTAGCATTTTGAAGCCAATCAAACATCTGATGTTGGAATTGTCAGAGGGGGATTTCATTGGCGTTATTGATTGTTAATTATGACAAATATGAGACGAAGTCCATTGATAAGCTACATTACATGTTCCTGGCTGGACTATCTCATGACAAATGGCATAAGTTGAAGTTTGAGCATGATGCAGCAATGCACATCAAATCGTTTGTCAGTTGGGAATATGTGGTGCACCGGGAACCTGAGGCCACATACGCATTTCAAAGTCAAAAGAATCACAGCGTATATTTCAACCACTTTTAGGTCCACCGGGGAATCCTCGGGATCTGACAAGAGTATCGTTACCACAGATCATGCGCTTTCTATTTGCCATTCGCATTTGCCAATAATGTCAGCGAAGGCTATACTGATTGGTGTGTCTGCCAGAATACGAGACACTGACTTGCGGATTAGTCACAATGCCGCAACATTTGCTCGAATATGATCAAAATTCAGGTGCACCGCAGAATGCTCAGCATATGGCTTCAGTCACGTTATGACTGCTCCCGTACAGCACATCTGCCAATCCCATTTGCCACTAAGACACTCTAGGCGATATTGAGTACTTTGGTGACAATATGAGACACGGCTCGCTGATTCGTGGCAAGGCTGCAGATATCGCTGTCATATGATCGAAGCTCAAGCGCACCGGAAAGGCTTCTGTTCATATCCATACAACCAATCAATCACTGCATATTTGCCAATCCCAGTGGAAATAAAGTCAGTCTGAGCGATATTGAGAACATTTGTCGGAATCTGAGACACAGGCTCACTTATTCATCGTAAAGGTGCAGCTTTTGATAGCATATGATGGAAGTTCTGGTGCACCGGAGAATCCTGGGCATAGTGTTATGACAGATCCCACAGAGCATATTTGCCCATCCCATTTGGCAATAATGTCAGTCTAGGTGATATTAAGTACATCTGACAGAATATGAAACATGGGCTCACTCATTCGTAGCAAAGTCGCAGCATTCTCTGGCACAACATTGAAGTTCGGAAACTCCTCGAGATCCGCATCCCAGTGTGTCGGATACTGCGACACGGCACAGGTATTCATGCCGAAGCTGCAGCTTTCGCTGCCGGGTATTTCCTGGCCTATGATTGATGTTCTGGCACAACTGTAATCTGCAATCCAGTCAAGAGTGAGGTCCTTGTATTTGTATGAAGCCAACTTTGGCAAGCTGCGACTCAGTATGGATATATCATTCCGGCCCAGGCACGCCTCGAGAGCAACAAATACCCCATGGATGGGGATGTGTCCCAGTCTGTTATGCACTGTATATTTTACTTTCCTTCATACTCACCATGTTTTCTTCAACATTGAATCAGTGGACTCAGTGCACTCAGATTGTCATCAATCAAGGGATTTCACGTTTAGGTGCAGGCGGCTCATCCCGCTCGGCCTCTGCTACTATGTGAATCTATGCATGATCAGGATATTGAAGGCTGCCACGTAAATGCCATGAACTGTCAGCTCCATGTCAACTTTTCCGTTGGAGGAAGGTCACCCTGTACAACTCAACCATAAATGCACAGACCTGGCCAATTAATAACATTACATAACTCGATGATGACTAAGTAGTATGCTTCGACCTATGCCTTGATATCCTGAAATAGCTTCTGCATGTTCGGGCTCTGTCAAAGGAGCTGGAGCTTCAGAGCGAGAATCTCAAAAGACAGATTCTGTTCAGCGACTCTGCAAGATGGGCGGCAACTCCCGCTCACCCATGTACCGCACTTTCTGAAACAGAGCTAAGTGCTCGATGCTTTGAATGCTGACTTGACTCCATTCTGACTAACTTGTATGTTTGGGCCGCCAAACTCGTATCTGAAAATAAATTATGTGAACCAATTACCATCAAGAGTGAAGATCGAAGAGAGAATCTTGAAAGCTACCATTAAGAAAAGACAGCTTCGAAGAATGCAATTAACTGTCTGAGTCAGGCCAACCTGCAATCCCCAGCCATTGAATGGACACATGACCATATAAATTTCGGTGCACCTTAATTTCCGGCATGGTATGCATGCAATCATCATTTCTCTGCCTGCTTTGAGATGATATCTCACTATGCATTCATACCATTGTAGCATATAGCTCTCTTCCCCAAGATTAATTGAAGTCAACATTGTAGTGGTGAGACTCACAATGAATATGTGATCTAATGGTGTGCAACTTCCTAGATATTAGGCATAAAATCAGAATGTCAGTGAGTATTCATGAACCATTTGTTAGCAATCTTGGCATCGCGAAGTGTTTGAATCAATATGATTACCCCTAAATCGTCCATCGTACCTTAACATTCTTTCTCTGCGCCTGTATCTCTCCTTTGTATATAAAATTCCCTCTCTCCTCCATTTACTGCAACATTGTTGAGAACGATATTCTTCAGACACGGGCCAGATAAGGGTATGAAAGAGATGTTAGCGTTACGATATTACCTTATCGACCGCTAACTTGGCTGCAGCATCGTATTACAATTGAGTATCGTGAAAATACTTGTGTCCTTCCGGTGGATATACTACATACGGAGATCGATACCATACTCAGTAATCTCCCCTGCAACCCAGCCATCACACTGCAGGTCCCAAATCTATCGAGTTCAGCAGATTCTGAATGCTGCACCAGTTCTATGCCATACCAGTCACCTGAAATGCTTGAACATTCACACATAATTACTATGTTCAGAGCATCATGTGCAGGGGCACATGTTTTTCATTCAGGTTCCCAGTGCTCCATTTGGCCAGCACCAAGGGTTAGTCAATGTTGCGAGTTTACCTCCGGTGCCTCTGGTTCTATTCCATGTGAGTTGGCTTTAGCCAACCTCCAATTCTTGCATCGATACAGTGTGCTGGTAGGAGTTGCTAACATTCAGCATTAGGAATCCATCTTTTCCGGTGCACCTGACAAGGAATCCATCTATTCCAGCGGAGGTGGCAACATCCTATATCGCAACTCTGGACTGCCGTCCTCACTGAAAGCATGAACGATTGAATTCATCTCTCCTTAACCCTTCAAGCCGCGTCTTGAATTATATCCTCCTCGACTATGTGCAACTTCTTGCTTCATTTTTCCTGATATTCTATTGCACTTAATCTTATATTCCCTGGTTATACATTCTCTCTCATATTCACCAACTTTCTATCTTCATTACCACAAGTGGAACGTATGACCAGCCAGGTGAGGAATCACTATTCACAGAAGAATCAAGAAGCACACCCTGGGAGAGCACTCGCCTTCAAGAAAGAAGCCAATCTTCGTTGTCCATCAAATGTTTGCCTTCCAATCATCTTCGATGGTGGATTGTGTTACGGATGACCAATGTCCGGGATTTCAGTATTGAAGAAGGATGACGATACCAATCCGGAGATTGTCGATGATGATAGCAAAGACCCCGGAGAGTCCACCTTATCGTCCGTCATTGAAGAAGACGAATTGGATCACCATCAGGTTGTCCTGCTCCTAGGCCGGGCGCGCCAGGACATGTTGTTAAGTGTTACATGGGTTCCACAGCCAAAGAAACGGAGCTGTACTGATACTGTCATTGCACACCCTCCGCTCCCGAATTCCCAGATTCCCGAAATCCAGCTGGGGCAATGGCACCACCACTGCTCAAGTGCCAAAATTCAACCCTCCTCAACAAATTATCAGAGTCTGATCGTGCACCATCCACCCAGGCGCTGCCGCTACGCAAGGCCAGTGGAGACCAGAATGTTTCACAATCCAAGGCCAGTGGAGATCAGAATGTTCCCCAACACCACAAGGCTACTTAAGAGACACCGAAGAAGTTCATGGAGGCAATTGTATTCACGAAGACTCCTTGGCCAATATCATTCAATGACAAGTACTCAATGGTTGAAGAAGCTTGGAAACTAGCCATTGAAGCTCAGGATTGTCAGGGGGCATTAGCAGTTGCACCTGTAGGTACGCCATCTGTGTGTCAATTGCCCAGCGGACCATCTCTCAAAATTGATGTGCAAACACCAGAAGCTGTAAGTCTTGGATTCTGTTCAATGCTCCTCTGTCAGATTTCGGATATTGACTACACCCCAAATTATGCATACTTTAAACTGAAGATAAGTACCATTCGAGGACAGTTGGCAGATGGGGCAGGTCAAAATGTTGTCCGTAGTTACCAGTTGTATTTGTGTTCTCGGACTGAGCTTCCAATCAATGTAAAGCAGCTCCTGTTTGACGATGCATATCTTTCCAAAGTTGTTGAGGATCAGAAATCATGGTTCACCTGAGTGGAAGTGCTTGATGTAAATTACCACCAATTTTTTTTCACCACCAATGACTTGGGGCGCCAGCCTATGACATCGCAGTATTTCCAACCTCCCACTCCGCAGACTGTAGTGCTAGCAGCTGCAGCGATTCATTGTGCGCTGTCTGAATATGCCAGTGGAAAGAAGGCCATAGTGAATTTTCTCAAGATGAATCTCAAGGTACATTTTGCCTATTCCCTGTCATAAATTTTACTCTGGAAGCCACTGCACTCATCGATCACACAGTAGTGGGCCGCTTGATACTCCCCTGTGGTACAACTCTGCGAGGATAGGTGCTTCTCAATTCCCGTCGGCGCTCTTCAGCGATGATTGATGCTGTTCTATTTCAGTCAGCACAGATGTCCCCCGGTTCTGCGCTCCTGAATTGCCTCCAGCGCACATCGGTCTAGATTGTCGCTCCTTCATTGAATTCCGCACGCTTTACCCCCCCCCCCCCCCCCCACACTCACACTCCCACCTTGTTCGACGCTCCTCCGCAAGTATGGGCGCTCCTCAATCCCTGTCAGCGCTCCTCAGCGTCGATTTGGCTCTCTTCTTCATTCTGCACTCCTTCAACACCATCTGTGTACTCCTCTTTTCCACACAGCACTCCCCATCTAGCCCTCCGATTTTCCTGGTGGTTGCTCCCATGTTTCATCCGAATAATCAGTGCCTCTCAAACACCCATTCAGATTTGTAGCTAGCTAACGTCTCATTGCACCTTTGTTAGATATCACACATCGAGCCAAGTGACACTGAAATTGAATTTCATCCACTCGCCAGGTACTAAATATCAGTGAACTCAAGGAGCGCCTGTAGCTTCTTTGTGCCAATGATGAATGATGTGTTCCTGCTTTCGTTGGCCCTGATGTGATGGGAGAAGTAGTCGATGTCATTGACACCATGTATGATCGATATCATTCGATCACATAGTCGAGTTATTGTTTTGGTGAACCTGCATTTATGTTTCAATCACTCACCTTTTTCATTGGTTACTTAATGTTGTGAGGCAAAAAATAAAATGTTGAAGATGATAGCTAGTATGATTCAGAGGTGATAATGAACAATAATCCATGCATCATATTCGCCGTTGAGGGACATCGTTTGCTCGTGTACATTAGGAGAGTCTCAGATCACGCCTGCAGTCCTCTGAATCAATATCCATCAGAACCCAGGCATCTCTCAGAGTTTGCTTGTGATTCCAACGTTGGTTTGGCGACACGCCCAGGTGCACCCAAAGTTCTCTCTGACGCACCAACATGTTCCCAAACTTATCACAATCAGTCCCATGGTACTCCTGTACCAGTCATCAGAGATCCTAGTTACTCCCGAGGCCGGCCGGAATGCCCTCCTAATGTCTGATACTCTCCTCAAATTGACGCTTCTAAGTTTACACTGCACATCCTCTCAGACACTCCTGGAGGCTCCCACTGACTAAAATACATTTTGCTGATGGCAGGCAAGGAAAGAGGGAAGGTGAGGCAACACGCAACCAGTGACAGATTTGGGAGAGCGTGCTGGCAAATAGGCGAGAAGGAACCTCCCAGAGTTGCCAAATACAAATGTCACGGTTGTGATTCACTGGGTGTCGAATGTCAAGGAAAAGGTTCTATCCCCCAAATATCTTCATGCTTCGTATACATATGTGAGGCGCGGGGAGGAGGTGATTGATATCATCAACAACAACGGAGGCTGAAAAGAGCCATACATTCCATCATTGATGTTTGAGTTTACCTTGGAGCAGGATGAATTTGATGAAGAGTATAAGGGATTATATCCTCACAGGCATATGATCAATGACCGCATTGATGGGCAGATTTCATACAACTGTAGCCTTTCAAATGATTTCAAGTTGACACTTGGACACAATTGGAAAACATCTTTGGTAGATATGAAGGGAGCTACCCAGAAGGCGATTGCTCAGCATGTAATTAGACCAGCGAAGGCAATCCCCACTAACCATATCATGGCTAAATGTACTCAACTACTAATCACTATACATAGACTTTGGATGGTTCTGAAGAGGGTGGAAGAGAGGAGGGATGGGAGGATTGTGGGGAAGAGAATAATACTTGAATTAATGTAAGTTCTGATTCAAAGAATAGAATCGAGTGTGTTCCATCCATTGATATTCATTCGAATGGTTGCTTGTCAATGAACAACACAACATTGCGAGGACTTTCAGGAGCACCAGAGTATGAGCCTATCAGCCCAGCATACAATGGAGAAACTGAAAGACATTATTCAGGATGAACAGAAAACAGACAACGGTGCAAGGGAGGTTCAGGAGCAAGTGGAGGATCATGGGGAGTTCCTCAATCTAGATCATAGTAGTTTAGTATTGTATAGTGTTCTCATTGCAATCAACAACGAATCTGAACATGAGTGTCTCGGTGAGACAGTCCGGCTGCTGTATGTCTATCCAATTCCCCAATTGAATGCTGACCAAGTCTCTGGCAACAATTAATCAATTCCAGGCATGCAGGGAACCAAGTTTCTGGCACACCATGATCGGGCAATATCATTTTTGTGAGGAGATGGGTCTGGGATTCAGATATGCCAGGAGCAGCATTGTCAGTTGAAAAGGGTCTTGGCATGACTTTCATGTCCATGGCAGTGGCTATGATATGCAAATTGCTGAATGAGAAGGTTGTTTTGAGGTTGCCGGTGTCAATGTTGTGGGGGAATATGCTTGAAGAGTGGGTGAATATGGCGCAGAAGGACTATCGTCGGATCATCAGTGAACAATGGGAGTCATATCCATTGCAGCAACTGAATTCAGTGCCCGCTGCATTTTAGTGATCCAGACTACTCCACCTCGGAAGCATTCAGCACTTACTTCAGCATTTGACCCAATCCTAGTAGTTACAATGCCAAGAGTGGCAGAGACATTCAAGAGTGTCATCGACAAGATGACATATGGAACTGATGTCACACTCGTGAACATGTTGCACGTGGAAAATATGAATCTCACCTGTCAGGATCAGAACACCACTATTGATAACCCAGAAAACTGATGGAATATCCACCTTGTTTCATATGATACCTTAACATCCTGAGTGAAACCATCAAGCAATGGCGAACTCTAATACTGTTCTTGGAGTCTTGCAATTTTTGATGACTCCCATCGGTACAGGACTCAAAATAGTGTGATTTCAGGAATTGCCAAGAAAGTGATAATTTGATTGAACCTTTGAGTCATAGCGATGCTGGGATTTCGATCACCCTTTGACTGGTGTTATCAGACCATATGGTTCTATTCAGGTGCGCCAAAAGATTCAGAGGATAATACTGTGATGGAGGAGCACGGTGCAGAGGGATGGTGTTCCGCTGTGAAGAGCTTGATGACTGCTATTTGGACAGAAGACAAAGGAGTTACGCAGGATGCGGAGCACCGTATGATGCAGATTGCAAAGCCTTGAATGATAAGGAGGTGGTTGGAATCAACACATGCCAATGTAATACCATTTGTTTGGATACTAAAGGTGAATGCACCCCTCATTGATCTGCAGTGGACTGAGGACAACCAAGCAAAACTTAAGACCCTGGTGGCGCGATACACTTCATGGGGTGCTTCAGGTGAATGGAGGGTTCATAGATGGCAGCTAGCAGGTTGGTCAATATCATAGGGTGACACAGAGAATCGCAACGATGATTCTGGACATTGGTAGGAGGAATAGACACTCAAAAAATGGGTCAATTCTGCGAGTTTGTCAAGGCTGAGAGAGAGATTTCGGCCATTGCTTTTCAACGAACCTTCAGAGTATCCCAACCATGACCAAGATGATGCATCAAGACAGACGCTCCTTCTAGAACATGAGAAAATTGATAAAGCCCTCCCCAGTTCACCTCCTCCACAAAACACCATGCTGTTGTGTCCTCTTCCTAGCCAAGTTCGTCTTCTGAAGTGGTGGCTAACAAAGTATTTGGCTGATACTGTGGAAATATTGCACTTGTATACAGAAATGGGCGATGATGAACCTACAGATATGCAGCACAAATTCCAGGATTCATGAAATCTCTCGGTATTTGTCACTACACCCAATGTGTCCAGAACAGGCCCAAATCTTATCACAGCAGACCATGTGGTAATAACACAGAAGTTCTGGGTACTGAATGAGCAGTGCCAGGCAGGTGCACGAGTTGTCCGGCTAGGCCAAAACTGAATTCCACCCACATCATTTCTGAATCTGGGTCCTGTGGGGCTGGTCACCACGTAAGTGATGTCCATCAACACTCCTGAGTGGCATGAAGCAGAGTCCTGCACTGCTTGATGAGCTGTCTGAACCTCATGACATCAATGATTTCGACAATTCTGCATTGTCTTAAGGACCATGACATGCAGCTGACAGAGCATGGAGACGCGATGCAGTCAAATGAGCCATCATCTTATAATGTTATGATGCAGTATCAAGATATGCCTCTTTGGACATTCAACCACCGTAATCTTCTTTACTAATACAAATAGTCTCAAAAGTTGTTTGTAAGGCCCACTATACTACATAAATGAATGCTTTCACTCTGTCATTTTGAAGTGAATCAAAGTTCCGATGTTGGAACTGTTCAAGTGGAATTTCATTGGCATTCTTGATCATTACTAGTAATGACCAATATGAGATGATGTCAATTGATATGTGGCATTAAATGTTCCCGCTGTGGTCTATCTCATTATATATGGCATCCATCGGATTTCGAGAATGATGAACTGACGGCTCCAAATCAGTTGTCAATTGCGAATGTGAGGTTCACCGGAAACCACAGGCCACTTATGCATTGCAAAGTCAAAAGAATCAAAACAGCATTGTATAACGACTTTCAGGTGCAGGAGAGAATCCGCAGCATATGTCATCAGTCTCGTCCGGACAGATTGATCACTGCGTGCTTACCAATCCCATGTGGCAACAAAGTCAGTCTAGGCGATATTGAATAGCTGTGTTAGGATATCAGACATTGGCTTGCTGATTCGTTGCAAAGCTGCTGCATTTACTGGCATATATGGGAGGTTCAGGTGCACCGGAGAATCATTGGTATAAGTTTTCAGTTGGGCTATAACAGATCCAGCTTAGCATATTTCCATATCCCATTTGGCAATAGGACAGCCTAGGCAAAAGTGTGTACATGGGTCACAATATGAGACATTGCTTGTTTCGTCTTACCAAAGCTGTGGCTTTGCTGGCATATGATCCATGTGCAGATGCACCAGACAGTCCTTGGCACATATCGTTATGACCGCTCGATCACTGCATATTTGCCAATGCCAGTTTGTAATGAGGATATTCTTGGCAATATTGAGTACCCATGTCAGAATGTGCAACACGGCCTCCCTTATTTGTGGCAAAGCCACCGCTTTTGCCAGCATAACATCGATGTTCAGATACACTGCAGGTTCGCATCCCAGGGAATCAGATGCTGAGACACGGCTGGAGTATTCATGGCTCAGCTGCAGCTTTTGCCTCCAGGTGTTTCCTGGCCTATGATTGAAGTTCAGGCACAACTGAGGTCTGCAATCTAGTCCAGAATGAGATTCCGGGTTATGTATGATGCTAACTTTCACAAGCTGCAACTCATTATGAATGAACCAGCACAGGCATGCCTCAAGAGTGACAAATCAGCTACAGAAGAACATGTATCCAAGTCTACAGTGCACTGTATATTGGGGTTTGCTTCATTCTCATCAGGTTTTCATCGACTTTGAATCAGTGGATGCAGTGCACTCAGGTTGTCACTGATTAAGAACGTTCACGTTTAGGTGAAGGTGGCTCATCCCACGCAACCTCTTGTAATATTTCAATCTATGCTTCATCAGTATCTGAAAGCCGCCTCTAACATGCCGTGGACTGTCAGCTCCATGTCAACTGTCCATTGGAGGAAGGTAGCCCTGCACAACTAAACCATAAGTGCACACACTTGACCGATTAGTATCCTCACTTGACTCGATATGAACTAGTAAGTAGTATATCTGGACCTCTGCTTCCAAATCTTAAAATAGCATCTGCAAGTTTGGGCTCTGTCAAAAGAGCTGGAGCTTGAGAGCAAGAATTTCAAAAGACAGATTCTGCTGAGTGACTCTGCAAGATGGCTGGCAACTCCCACTCACCCATGCATTGCACTTCATTAAAGATGCCTAAGTTCTCAATATCTTGAATGCAGACTTAACACGATTCTGACGAAATGTATATTTGGGCGGCCAAAACTCATATCTGAACATAGATTATGTGAACCGATTTCCATCATGAGTGAAGTTGAAATAGAGAGAATCTTGAAAGCTCGAGTTAAGAAAAGACAGCTTCAAAGAGTGCAATTTACCGTCAGAGTAAGGCGAGCCTGCAATACCTTGCCACTGAATCCAAGCATAACCATTTAATCTTTGGTGCACCTCAATTCCCAGAAACTGCATGCATGCAATGATCATCCCTCTGCTGACTGTGAGATGATGTCTCACAATGCATTCTTTCAATTGTAGCATATAGCTTTCAACCCCAACATCCATTTTATGTCTACATTGTAGTTGTGAGACTGATAATGAATATGCAATTTAATGGTATGGAACTTACAGGAGATTAGCCTCAAAATCAGAATGTGAGAAAGTGTTTATGACCGATCTGTTGGCAATCTTGGCATTTGAATCGATATGATTACCCTTGATTCATCCATCGTAGTTGACAATTCTTTTGTCATGCCTTTATCTCTTCTTTGTGTACCAAATTCTCGCCCTCCTCCATCAACTCCAACATTCTTGCAAAGGATATTCTCCAGACAGGGCCCACATGACCGCATGAAGTGGAAGTTATGCTTACAATATTGCCCAATTGGCCACTAACTTAGCTGCAGCATTCCGACAGAACAGAATATTGTGAAAATATGTGTGTCCTTCTGGTGGATACACCACATATGGAAATTCATATTTCTCCTCGATCAATAACAAACACACTATGAATCCTTCCCACTCAGCTGTCACTCACAAGACCCCAAATCTTTGGAGTTCTGCTGATTCTCAATGCTGCACCAATTCTATAACATGCGGTCACCTCAAATGCTTGAACTTTCACGTATAATTACCAAGTTTAGGCAAGTCATATGCAGGGGCACATCATTTCATTCATTTTATTAGCAATCAATTAGGCCAGCACCAACGGTTAGTTAATGTCGCGAGTATTCTTCCAGTGCATTAGGTTCTGTTCTATCTGTGTTGGCTTTAGCGAACCTCCAATTCCGGAATCCATACAGAGTGTTGATGATAGCAATTGCTAACATTCAGCATTTGGAAACCATTGATTCCGGTGCACCTGACAACATCCCGAATCCCAACACTCAACTTCCATCCTCAATATATATATAACCTTTTGATGTCGGCTCTCAGCAACCAGTCAAGGCGTGCCTCAAATTGCATCCCTCTCGACTTTGCGCAATTTCTTGCACCCTTTGTCCTGTCATTCATTTGCACTTAATCTTCTATTTACTGATTATACACTCTCTCCCACATTCCCCAACTTTCAATTTTCATTGCAGCAAATGGAACCTACACCCAGCCAGGTGAGGAATCACTATTCACAGAAGAATCAAAAAGCACACCTTGGGTGAGCACTCGCATTCAAAACAGCAGCCAATATTTATCCTCCATCAAATGTTTGGCTTCCAAATATCTGACATAGCGCATCGTACTGCAGATGACTAATCTGACGCATTTCATTAACAAAGAAGGATCACAATATGCATCAGGAGATGAGTGATGACGAATGTAAGGACACCACAGAGTCCAGCTCATGATCCAACATTGGAAGTAGACAACTCGGATCACCAAGACGAGGTTCCACTTCTAGGCCTGGCACGCCAGAACAAGTCGTTACCAACAACAAGAGTTCCACTGCCCAAGGAACAGAGCTGTGCTAGTACTGTCATTGTGCACTCTCCGCTTCCAAATTCCTGAACACCACCTGGGGTATTGGCACCACCACTGCCCAAGCGCCAAAAGTCGACCCTCCTCAACAATGTATCCAAGTGTAACTGTGCACCATCCACACCATGCCCTGCTGCAACCAATGTCCGTTGGAGACCAGATTGTTCCACAACCCAAGACCAGTGGAGATGAGCACATTCCCCAACACCACAAGGCTAAGTTCGAGGTAGTGAAAATGTTCATGGAGGCAATTGTATTCAAGAACACTCTGTGGCCAATATCATCCAATGACAAGTACATGACAATTGAAGATGCTTGACACCTAGCCATGGAAGCTCAGAATCGTCAGTGGGCATCAGCAGGTGGTACAGTTGGTATACCATCAGTCTGGCAATTGCGCGGTATTCCATCTCTCGAAATCGATCTGCAATCACGAGAAGCTGTTAGTCTTGGATGCGGTTATATCCTCCTCCATCAGATTTCCCATATGGACTACACCCCAAAATAGACACAGTTGAAACTCGAGATACGTACCATTCAAGGCCAGGTGACAGATGCGGCAGGTTAGACAGTTGTCTGTTGTCACCGTTTGGATTTGTGCTCTGAGTCTGAGCTTCAGATCCAGCTTAAGGAGCTCCTGGTTGATTTTGCTTATCTCTCAAAGGTCATAGATGACATGAAATCATAGTTCACCCGAATGGAAGTGCTTAATCTAATTTACCATCAATTTTTCTTCACTACCATTAGCTGGGGGAACCAGCCTACTGCAAACCAGTATTTTGAACCTCTGTCTCGGCAGACCCTAGTGCTGACAGCTGCAGCTATTCATTGGATGCTGTCTGAATATGCCACAGGAAAGAAGTCCACAGCTATGATTTTTCAAGAAGAATATCAAGGTACACTTAGCCCATCACCTGTGTTCAATATTACTCTGGAAGCCACTGCATTCATCAATCACATACCCATGGGTCGCATTCTACCCCCCCCCCCCCCTTACAGCACATCTCCGCTAGGATCGGAGCTGCTCAATGTCTATCTGCGCTCCTCAGAACAGATTGATGCTCATGAATTTCATTCCATAGTCAATCGCCTCTCTTTCGGCACTCCTCCACTGGGACAGGCACTCTTCAATCCCCTCCATTAGAATTGGCGCTCCACTAGTTCATTCTGCGCTCCATACCCCCATTTCTGTGCTCCTCAGCATGGGCTGGGCGCTGTTGAATTCCCACTGGCGCTTCTGTGTTGCATTCCGTACTCCTTACCACCTACTCCACTTTTCGGCACTCCTCCACTGGGTTATTACTCCTCAATCCCCATAGGTGCTCCTCAGTCTGGATTAGTGCTCGTCTTTTTCATTGCACACTCCTTGCACCCCCCCTTTCAGCGCTCCTCCACTAGTATGGGGGCTTCTGAATCCCCATCAGCTGTCTTCAGCCTAGATTTGGCACTCTTCTTTTTCATTCCACGCTCCTCCAACACCTTCTGTGTACTCTTCTTTCCCATACAGCACTCCCCATCTGATGCACCTCTTTTCCTGGTAGTTGCTCCCCTTTTTCATCTAAATATATCATATTGCCTTTCAAACCTCCTTTCAGATTCGCAGCTAGCTAACATCTCATTACACTTTTGATAGAAATCACACATTCAGCCAACCAACACTGGAATTCAATTTCTTCCACCCACCAGGTACAACTGATCGGCAAATACAAGAATTGGCTTCAGCTTCTTTGCGCGGTTGATGAATTGTATGTTCCTGCATTCATCAGCCCTGATGAGATCGGAGAGCTAGTGAATGACATTGAGACCACGTTTGAATAATATGATTCAGTTACTTAGTCCGGTGATTGTTGTGCTGAACAATTGTTTGTGTTCGAATCACCTGCGGGTTTCTTTGGATCATGAATATAGCGAGGAACTAAATTCAATGTTCATTAAGATGATAGCCAGTATGATTCAGAAGTGATGATGAACAATAATCTATACATCATATTGACTGTTGTGGGATATTGGATGCTCGTATACATCCGGAGAGTCTCAGAAATCACCTGCCGTCTCCGAAATAAATGTTCAGAAGAACCCAGGCATATCTCAGAGTTTTTTCATATTTCCCATGTTGGTTCGGAGACACTCCCAGGTGCTCCCAAAGATCTCTTCACTGCTCTGACATGCTCCCAAACTTATCAGAATCACTCCCATGGTACTCCTGAACCTGTCATCACAGATCCCAGTTACTTGATGGCCAGCCAGAATGCCATCCAAGGATGCAATGCTCTCTTCAAATTGACGCTTCGAAGTTTACACTCCACATCTTCTCAGAGACTGCGGGATGCTCCCAGTAACAAAAAATACATTTTGCTAACGAAGTTCACATGATCATCAGCTCCAACTGCATCTCCAAACTTGTCTGGTCACAGCCTCCACGTGCATCTCTGAGTTTACTTGATTGTCATCTTCAGGTGCACCTCAACTTGCTCTCAGGCACCGCCTGCAGCCAGTTCCGATATACTATGTGTTGAGGGGTACGTATATAGATACATTAATTCATAGATATATAGATACCTAGATGGGAATGCAAACTGAATATGTGAGTTTTCAAAATTGTCGCACAATATGTAGTAGCTATGATTTCCAGGCACACCAACAGGACTCCCAAACAGGATGTTGATTTCCAAGACTGCTCTACAGCAATTCGGGTCGCTCCCAGGTTCGTTGTGGGGGCTCCTGGGATCTCTCAGGCCGGTAGCCTGCATGTGGCGAATTTCCCATGTGCACCTGAAGGCCTCTGCATCGGTGCAGCCATGTCTGGGATTTAACCACCCAGGGATTCTGGTCCAGCAACTCCGAAATACTCACAGAGGCTGCCCAAGACAAAACTTATTTTGCTGATGCCAATTTTCTCATGTAGTGATTAATGATCAATTCATTCAGATGAGTGTATTGGCAATTCAACTTACATATGAGTGGCAGCCAAAGATGAACATGTACCTGTACTTAGTGCCAACAGTCTTCACTGCTTTGCTGGTACTGTTCACTCTATTGCAGGAAGACCACTTGACCACCCACTAGCACTTGAGAGCCTCCACCGCAAAACTGTAAATCAAGTATTGACTGCACTACACCCAGCTCATAGCAAACTTTCTGTTGACCCCTGTGCAATGTGCAGTCTATAGGCATCTACAGTCAATTCATAGAGATATGTGCATATGCATATAGATCTATATAAGCCTAGCAGCTAGAGATAGATCAAAACATGTCTTTACCTGGTGCAGTCTCCACTGAGAGTTGAATTAGGAGCATGCTGGTTCCTGGAAGCCTGCTTTATAGCTTGCTTGACACCTTGCATGATAGTCTGCTGGAGAGAGTAACCCATGCCAGAGCCACGCTTTTGAAAGATCAAAGAATTATGTGGGAATCTTTCGGCCTATGGAAAACTCTGCATATGTGGAAACTTTGTCAATAGCAGGCTCTATGTCTAAGAAATCTTTGATGCTGATGTTGCAGTAGCCAACCAACTTATCTAATTACATCTGGTACTATCATTACAATTACCAACTCCTTTGCCATTGCTATCATCTTTGGTCCCAGACCAAATGCACACACCTCAGCTCCAAATGAGTGGGAAGTAAGCAGTAGTTTCCACTGCAGAATCTCGAATAGAAATCTGCTCTTCTGAAGATGGCATCATTTAACATTCCAGCCTAGCTTGAAGCTGCATATGTCATCTCCGTAACCGTACAGCATTGTGAAATGTTGATGTGATGGTTGTGCTTAGTATAAAGCTCAGACTGTAATATTCACCCATGTTATGATTTTAGCGACTATACGCCACCCACTGCTAGCGTCATGCCACATGCCACCTGCCTCATACGTCCCACCAAACTCTGCCCACCAATCAATGCTTGCCATATGATATCTCTGGGTGCCTGTTATCTCTATTTCAGCATGTCTCTCAACTCATCACAATGCAGCACAAATCTGATCATATTGTCTTTTGAGATTGGGCGTGCGTTGCCTCTTGAAGGCTTACTTGGTTGTGTTGAGCCAAGTTGGCTGGAAGTGTGTCACAAAGTAGAACTGAGAGTTTGCTTGAGACAATGCTCAGGAGTGTTCATGAGCACATCTTGAGACCATACATGCAAGTATACTGTCAAGCATGCTAAAAGTGTGCTATGGAGTGCAGTTAGAAGCATTCTTGAGAGAATGCTGGGAAGTATATGGGAGAATTTACCTGAATGTGTTCTAGCAGTCTACTAGTAGTATACTTGGGAGTGTCTTCAGTGCTTACTTGGTGGTGTATTGTTGAATAACTTGGATGAATATAGACAAGCAGGCTGGGATTGTGCTTTCGAGCGCAACTGGGGGTGTACTTGAGAGCATACTCTGAAGGGTACTGGGGAATATCCTGAGAGCTAACTGGGCTGGATGTGATCCTGCAGGCTAGAAGTTTATCATCCACTAAATTCAGTAGTGTCCTTGAGAGCATGATTTGAAGTGTGTATGGGAGTATCTTGGAAGCTATCATGAAAGCTGATCGTTAACCTGGCTGAGAGTGTGTCATCATCTCACATTGAAAGCATCATCAAAAGTATGCTCAGAAGTGTAGATCAGATTCTCCAGAGCACTATACTTGGAAGTATCTCAGGAGCATACTTGGGAGAGGATAGTAAAGCATGCAGCAAGTGTAATATCGATTCGAATAGAGAGCATACAGGGGATCATGCCCAGAAAGGTACATTTGAAAGTATGTAGAGGTGTTCATGGAAGTGTCTTGAGATTGTACTTGGAAGGCTACATCAAGCAGTTTGGAAGTGTAAAATGTATTGCAATCAGGATAGTGCTTCTCCAAGTACTTGGGAGCATCCAATGAAGTCCATTTTGAAGTTTGTTTTCAAGTCCATTAAATGCGGCATAATATATAGCAAAATGTACACATAATCACATGTGCATTGTAGTAATCCAGTCAATGTGCAGGTCTACAGAATCTTATAATACCATGTTTCAAATATGCTACGAAATACTGTCCCAAATGGATCTTCTCAATGATTGTCATATTATATAACAACATTTTTCCTGGTGCTGCTAGAGAGCCTTCTTGCACCCCTGCATAGAAGCCTACTTGGGAGGGAGCAGACATGGAGAGAAATGCAAAACAAAGCTGCACTTTGAATGGAGTAGAGTTTTCCACAGTATGATTTTTGCCATATAAAAACTTTGTATTAGTGGAAGCTATGGCCAGTAGAACACATTAAGCCTTTTGAAGCGTTGATATTGATGATGACTTAGCCTCCCTACTTGAATAAGTGTTTTCGATGCCATCACTGGCACCTTCACCATTACCTATCACCATCACCATGACCATTACCATCCCAGCATCTCCATCAGCCCAGGACCAAATACACACATATATGCTCAACATCAATAAGAAACTGGCTGCAAATTTCACTGACAACACTGAGTCAGAGATCAGCTCTGCCCAAGAATTGATTGCTTCTGTTTGCTGTAGGATGTAAGGTTTTAATTATCAGCAGAATGACCGAAACGCATTGTAAGAGCATCACATTGTGCTGAAATGCCAGTTAAGATCTCAAGTTGCATATAAACTGATGTCATGATTTTGACCAATGTATACTGCCTGCCACTTCCGACTCCCCTCACCCCTCATGTTATCTGCAGCCCACCATATGCCATCAGTCTCACTTCTTCTGTTGCCTGGCATCTTCCACTCCACCAATCTCTAACTTGAGAATCCAGTGCAACCAAGGGAGCATGTAGTAATGTGAGATTGGGAGTGTTTTTGCTATTGAGAGTGTGTTTGGGAGCATAGAGCCAAGTAGACTGGGTGTGTACCATTGGATACAATTGGAAGTGTACATGAGAGTATACTTAGGAGCATACTTGAAAGCAACTTTGAAGTGTACTTACAAGTGAACTTGGAGGTGTACTTGGATGTATTTTGAGAGCTTGCTGGGGAGCATACAGTCAAGCAGGCTCAATTTGTACCCTAAAGTGCAATTATGAGTATACTTGGAGGTTTACTTGAAAGCATATCTGGAGGTGTAGTTGGAAAGGGTTTCAGAGCTTGCCTGGGTGCATACAGTACTGCATGTGGCAAGCTTGTCATCAAGTGGAATTGGAAGTGTATTTGAAAATATGCTTGGGGTATGCTGTAGAGTGCAATGATTCCACCAGTCCAGCAATGGATCAGTCCAGACCGGAACCGTCCAGTCCAGTCCAGGTCCAGTCCAAGCAATTTTTGGACTGGGATTGGACCGATCCCGGATGCTGACAGACTGGACTGGGCTTGGTCTGGACCAATCCCTCACGGTGTCCAGAGTTAGGTATACTTTCCCGGTTATTAGTCTTTTAATGCGGATAATATTTCTCGATGAAGCCAAATATATGGACAGCAGTGGTATAAATTCGATCAGAGTGGGTATTCGGGGGTGTGTGGCAATGGACAGTGAGTATGAGTCATGTTTTCGGTAGTACATGGCTAAAAAGTAATGTCAAAATTATATGCGTAAATGGATCGGTCCAGACCAAGCCCGTCCAGTCCAAGACTGCCAGTCTGGGGACCGGACCGGACTGAGCCCTACCCCAGACCGGGTCCGTCCGGACTGGTGGAATCATTGCTAGAGTGTACTTGGAGTGTGATTGGAAGCATTATGAGAGCTTACCTGCCAGTGTACAGACATGCAGACTGGGAGTGTAATTAAGTGCAGTATGATGTATAGTAACAAGCACACATAGTTCCATGTGTAATAGTAATCTAGTCAATGTGCAGGTTTATAGGCTCTCATAGTGCCACCCATCAAACATACTTTGGATTCACCTCTCAAAAACACCTTCTCTATAAGCTGCACATCATACATGGTCATCTTTCCCAGTGTATATCCAAAACTCACCAATACCAGTAATACTTAATTCTTTCTCAATTCCCAGGTAGATAGGCTACTGGAAATAACTCTATGTAATAAGCTGGTAGAGAACATACTAGAAATGAAAGTAGAGGTTCTAGCCGAGGTTAGCTTGGTTATATTATATATAACGAGGTCTCATCATACCAGTACTTTTATAACTATATACAGTTGGCTACATTTAAGTTCTAGGTCAATTGAGAGGTAGGTTGTGGAGATATTGCGGGTTTTGTCATGCTGGTAGGGATTCCGGACAGTGTCCGACTACCACGTATTGTCCGAGTGCCGGGTAACATACGTTACGAATGCAGCGGGGTGACATGAAGCTAGCAAGTCTCAAATTTACAAATTTCCTGCGAAGGAAGGTTGCGCCGACGAGGATACCGACGAGGAACTAGTTATGAGTGCCTTGCTGGGTCCAAATCTCTAGTCGCTCGCTTATCGCAGGACAAGTCTACGACCCGGCCAATCTGCCATTCGCCAAACCCTCTAGGCTTTCAAAACGATCCCCGCGGGGGGTCCCTACGTCGCCGAGGGGAATGGGGCAAACTGGAGGTGGCGTTGAAGCTGAGTCGATACATGGAACGGAAGAGGAGCAAGTGAAGGTGAAACTGGTTAAACTCGTCCTCGATGGAAAACTGGAGTTGGGGGTTTAAGAATGTTTGTTTGGAGTCGAAGCGGAAGGGATGACGGAGGAGCCAGCTGATGAAATGATCAAATGGGAAACAGTTCGAGCGCTGGAGACCTTCTACTCAGAGGTTTACGAAAGAGTTATGGAGGCGGATCTAGCGGAGAGGCTAGGTTAGAGAGGTCTTGTGTGAGTGCGAGAATATGTAGTGCTACGGTGAGCTGGGCATGACGGGTGAAACTATAAGAAGTGTACTTTACAAGTTGAGGGAGTGAGCAGCAACGATGGGGGGACTGCCGGCCCAAATATGAGGGGACTTGTGAGAATTACTAATATGGCGAGGAAGGACGAGCACTGAGTGAAGCAGCTCGTAATTTAGTTTTAACTAGCTAGAGTCAATAAAAGATACTTGAAGACAGGAGTTGGCTGGAGACGGTAGAGATATTCAACCGAAAGGTAGCCAGGGGATGACTGGAGACAGTGCTCTGGAATCTTGGATATATATGAATGTTATGAAAGCAATTGCGCAATCACCCATTCTACAAGCTTCCCTGATCTCCAGTTACCTCCCTTCCGCTTTCCAGCTTCCCTCATCTCCAGTAGCTCAGTCACCTCCTCCCCAGGTTCTAGCATAGGACCAGACGCACATTCTGTCTTGCTAGATATGAAAAATTTCATACCACTTTGTCCGTAGCTAAACCTTCAGTGCCTGATGGTCTGCATTATGCACGAGTTACCCTACTTTTACAGGCCATAATCTTCATATCTCGAAACTCTCGGGATAGGGGTGGGATTATGCCTACAAGAGACTGGCTTAACCCAGTCCAAACGTTGGGCGGAAGGGTGACGGAGTATGCTTTATGGGTTCGCGCTGCTGCACGGTGCAGGACTCATCATCAGTGCCGGCAGTTGCCAACAACCACATGATGACGAAAACAGCCGTCAACCCCCAAAATAATCTTGCTTTCCCTAAATACAACGTTAGAAATTTTACTTAGTCATCGGATCTTCCGAAGCAGTAACCTACAAGTTGCTCGCCCCTTCACCGATTCCTTCTGGTGATGTCTTTTGATTTTAACTTGCACCCTCTGAATCCTCTCATTGTAGTCTTCAACCTTTTTCTTCTCGGCGTCCAGCCTGCCACGTAACACCTCTATCGACGCCACATCATTCTGAAAACCTTCCAAGATCTCAATATGACTTTGGAACTCGGAACGACACCGAGCATCCTGATTACCAAGGCATTGAAGCAATTCTTTTGCTGAGTTACATAGAATTCCGACTTCGACTTGTTGTCCTCTGAGATCTTCTAGCTTCGTCTCGAGCACATAGACATGCTGAATCCCGTGCTGTCGACCAACAGTTTCGGGGCTAACGAGCGACATCCTGTAAAAAGAGAAACTCGCACATCAGTCCAGAGACATGGAGAATGGGGAACAACCTACCCAGAGCTGGTCGAAGGAGGCACCCTTCCGAATATGGTTTTGTGAAATCCTTCAAGATGACGAGATTCTGTGGATGCCGATGTTTGCTGTAGCTGCGACACCTCCATCAGTGTTATCCGCCGGTGTACTAGGTGATATTCGAATTACAACTATCGCGGTTGTTGGTGATTTGCCAAGCCATCGGGTAGGGTTTCTAGTGGCCTCCTACCCCGGCCATTGTCTAGCGTGTGTCGTACTATAAAATCAACGCGTGTGTGGCGTACATCACATAGTAAGCTGGGCCAAGCTGGATCGAGCTAGGTTAAGTCAATCTATGCCAAATTTAAATATAAGAAAAAGTGAGGGGAAATGACCTGGAGACATCACTACACTGTAAATCTATACAACTACCACTATGTCAACAATTAGCAGCAAAGTCTCTGAAGTACTTACTGAAGGTGTCAAAGTTAATCTGAAACAGCAAAGTTAATCTGACTTCTATTAATGCTGGCTCTAAACAATCTGGGTTAGCACCAAACTGGAATGTATCTACTGCGGTGTCCACTACAGGTTTCCTACAACAGTTCAGAAGGAAAGGGAATAAGTTGGGATTCTGCATACTTTATTAGTAAAATATTAAACAGTCGAACAGCCATATTCAAACTTCGCTTACACTCCAGTCAATCCCACTGGTACACCCAACTGATTCTTGACACTTCCAGACCCCTGTAAAGCAATGCAAAGCACTTGCAGATGGTGCAAGGGAATTCTCAGGTACAACTAAAAGCATCACTAGTTTGGGGGGCACATTCAAGATGCTGTAAAATTGAACTTATGGAATGGTCAATTTCCAAAACAGCTGAGATCTCTGTTCTGATCTATGGGAGCTACTGAGACCGTTTGCATAGATAGGTAGAAGCACCTGAATCATGTTGTCTCACAGTAGTATTGCTAAGAACAAGCTATTAAGTTGTTTACCATATTGGTCTTTGTTTCAACATTTGTTTTACAATTACAAGAAGATTTGTCATATCATAATATGGTATGTATTCTCTATCTAAGACAATATATATAAATATACATATCGTTGATCTGGAAGCAGATAGTGGTTGAGAGCAATCAAAGAAGCACTTGGCAATGGTGATTGAGTAAACTCAGAGATATACTTAGTGGCAGTGATTGAGTGTAAATATAGATGCACTTTGAGTCGATAATAGGACCAACTTGGAGCGCTTGGTTGGAAAAATTTGAAGGCTGTGATCGAGTGAACATTGAGATTCTTTTTGAGGCAGTAATAGATCAAGTTTGGAGATGCACATGGAGGCCATTATCAAGCCAGTTTGGAGATACACTTGGAGGCAAAAATCTAATGAACTCAGAGATGCACGTGAAGGCTGATAGAGAGTTAGAAATTCACATGGAGGCTGAAATCTAGTGAACTCAGAGTTGCGCTTGGAGGCCAGAATGATGTGAACTTGGAGATAAACTCGGCAGTCAAGATCATACAACTTCGGAGATGCAGTTGGAGGCTCTAATTGTGTAATCATTGAGTTTCACTTGAAAGCATTCATTGAGCCAGTTTGGTAAGAAACTTGGAGGCTGAGAAGGAGTACATCCAGAGATGTACTTTGAGGTTGTAATGGAGTGAACATAGAGATGCACTGGGAGGACATGGTCATGCATAAGAGGAGATATACTTCACCACCAAGATTGAGTGAAATTGACCATGTTTGTTCACCCCCTGGATCTGGAAGCTGTATATTTGAAGAGGCATCAGCAAAAGGAATTTTTGTCTCTTGAGCCTCTGGGATTATTTCAGAGTTGTCAGACCAGAATCCCAGGGTGGTCAAATCCCAGAGTTGACTGCACTGATCCAGTGGACTTCAGGTGAACCTGGAAGCACATTGGAGCTCCAGCAAGAAGCCTGGGAGCACTTACAACATGCTAGGGAGCACCTTGGAGTGCTGACAACAAGCCGGGGACCACCCGCCACCAGCCTGGGAATACCTTCAATAACAGTATCGCAGTCCAGGAAAAACACCATCTTCTATGCGAATGCTACAGGGGCGCCTGGAAATTACAGCTACTTCATATTGTTCACTGATTTTTAAAACTCATGTATCCATCAGCAAAAAACATTTCCGTCTGGGCGGAATGGCTGAGTCAGAGTGGACGCGCTCTGTCAGAGCCATCAGAGACACCCTGGTGGCGGATTACTCCACGCCCAGTGTCATTACCACGCATCGCATTGCATATCGCCCTCCGATCGGACTTTCACAGGTTCTTTCCGCTCTGTCGGTCTCCTATTGTAAACAAACACTCTGGTGTTGTGGCCAACTGTGACCATATGTGGGAATGGGTTCATTGGGTACACGCTTGCATCGGGATTGCAATGCAATCAGTGACGCTGGGAAAATGTCTCCTCACATTCCTTCTACATTAAACTCGAGGAGCATAGGAAGGTGAGAAGATATGATACTAACCGGCCGTGAGGATCCACGAAATCTCAGAAGCAGCGAGTGAGACCAAAAGCAGGGAAACATACAGTGTGTATTTTCGTAGTACGAAAAGATGAGAAGAAAATGAGATGCTGTCTATCTACCCCAGGGTCTCCCGAATATATACTCCAGGTCGCTCATTCCACCTCTTCTACCCCTGTATCACCGTATACCCACCGTCGCTCCTTAATGATATACTTGGAGGCCCTGATCACTCGAGTTTGGAGATGCACCGGGAGGCCGTGATCGAGCGAGTTTGGAAATGCACTTGGAGGCTGAGATGGAGTGAACTCAGAGATGTACTTGGAGGCCGTGATTGATCGAGTTTGGAGATGCACTGGGAGGTTGTGATTGAGCGAGTTTGGAGATGCACTTGGAGGCCGAGATCAAGTGAACTCAGAAGATGCACTTGGAGGCCGTGATCGAGTTAACTCAGAGATGTACTCTGAGGCTGTGACCGAGCGAGTTTGGAGATGCACTTGCAGGCTATCTTCAAGCGAGATTGCTGTAGTACTTGGAGGCGGTCGATTTGGAGGGAGGCGCGATGGCAGCTCAGACACTATTCATTGGTTAACTTGTAATTGTGGGAATGTAGTGAGTTGAGTACAACATGAGCCAAGAGATGAGAAACTGGCTGGGAGCGGGAGACTGTCGATCTTGGGATACTGCTGTACTTGGTGTATGCTGTACTTGGTGTTAACTCATGATTATGGCATGCAGAGATAGAGAAGGATGACTTAACTTTGTGTTCTTAGGTGATGGTAGAGTTGAGCACAAGAAAGGGTGAGATCAGAGGAGATGGGGGAAATCATCATGAGAAACTGGGACTTAGAGAATATCATGTGCAAGTCGATTGACCTTCCTCGATACGGCAGGTACAAGTCCAGATCCGGTGGGTAATAACACCGATACGACGTCTTCTAAACCCAATCAGGCAAGTTGTACTTCTGATTTCTCATAGCCGCTCGTATCCTCAGTATCATTCTCATCTTCATCCCCCATCTCTCTTCTCCTCGTCCACAACTCTACCATCATCGCAAGAACACAAAGTTAAGTCATCCCTCTCTATCTCTCTATGCCATCATCATGAGTTAACACTGAGTGCAGCATACACCGAGTACAGCATACACCTAATAGAGCATACACCTAAGATTGTCTATTGTCCCTTCATTCTCAAGATTCCGAGTTGACCCCTGAATGTAGCTTCAGCTTCTGGCGTACCTCCCTACCGATTGACCGCCACCAGCTAGTTCTCCATTGGAGCTTCAAAGGTAAAGTCACCTTGTAACATTCCAACGGTTGCGAGTTAACTAACTGAAGAATTAAGTCCTGGCGCACTGTCCATTGACCGCCTCCAAGTGCTTGTCGGATCTTGCTTGATCACGGCCTCCAAGTGCATCTCCAAACTCGCTTGATCATGGCCTGGAGGTGTATCCCCAGACTTGCACAATTACGGGCTGAAAGTTCGCACAATTACGGGCTGACAGTTCGCACAATTACGGCCTCCAAGTGCATATCTCCAAACTCGCTCGATCACGGCCTCCAAGTGTATCCCCAAACTCGCTCGATTACGGCGGCCACAAGTGCATCTCCAAACTCGATCCATCACGATCTCGGAGGGCATCCCTGAGTTCACTTCATCTTGGCTTCCAAGTGCATCGCTGAGTTCACTCCATCTTGGCCTCCAAGTGCATCTCCAAACTCGCTGTAGATGGGTAGCTATATAGATACATGGATACATAGATACATTGATACAGAGATACATCGATGAGAATACAGACTGAATAAATGAGTTTTAAAAATTGTTGAATGATTGGTAGTAGCTATGATTTCCAGGCGCACCAGCAGCATCCCCAAAGAAGATGTTGTGTTCCCCAGACTGCTCTCCTGTGATTCAAGGTGCTCCCAGACATGTCGCCAGCGCTCCCACATGCTCTCCGGCTTGTCGTTGGCGCTCCCAGTTCCTCTGACGGCTGGCAGTAATGCCCTCCTATGGTCTGATACTCTCCTGAAATTGACGCATCTAAGTTTACACTCCACATCCTCTGAGACACTCCTGGAGGCTTCTACTGACTAAGAAACATTGTGCTGACGCTATACAATGCGACCCATCGCCTGGGCGATGGGAAGCGTGTGATTTTCTGACAGAGGGTACAAGGTTCCGTCAGAGCCATTAGAGCTGTCTGGAACACCCGGGTGTTTCTGACGGAAACCAGAGTTGATGCTGATGTTCATTGTGTATTCTCATCTATGTATCTATATATCTGTGTATCTATGTATCTATATAGTTACCCATCTACACATGGTTTATCTGGACTCACTGCTGGCAGTTCTTGAGAGCAATTTGTGATGCATCTAAAGATGATGATGATGTGAACTCAGATATGCATTTGGAGACCGTGAGAAAGCGAATTTGGAGGCCATGATCATGTGAACTGGGAGACTGTAATTGAGTGCTTTTTGAGATGCCATTGGGAGGCCATAATCATGCCAACTTGGAGGCTAGAAAAGAGGGAGTTTGGATATACACATGGAGGCCATGATTGACTAAGCTGAGTGATGTACTATGAGGCAGTGATCAAGCGAGTATAGGGATGCACTTGGAGGTCAGGATGGAGCGAGATTGAATGAGAACTTGGAGGCTGTCAATGAGAGGCACACCAGGTGCCGATGAGACCCTATTCATTAGTTAGTTGACCCGCAACCATGGGTCTGTGATGAGGTGACTTCCACTGTGGGCTCACATAGAGAGCTCGCTGGTAGCAGGCAACCTAGTAGGGAGGTATGCCGCAAGCTAAAGCTACATTCAGGGGTCAACTCATAATTGTGAGAATGAGGGGAAGACTGACAATCTTGGGTGGATGCCATACTTGGTGTTAACTTGTGATCATGGTATGAAGAGATAGAGAGGGATGACTTAACTTTGTATTCTGCAATGATGGTACAGTTGTGGATGAGAAAGAGAAATAGGGGATGAAGATGGAAACAATATGGAGAATTCAATTAGATATGAGAAATCAGGGGAATGACTTGCCTCATTGGCTTCAGAAGACCTTATATTGTAGTTCTTACCTGCTGGATTGGGAGCCGCACCTGCCCTACTGGGACTGGTAAATTGACTTGCATAGAAAATTCATCTAAGGTTCAGTTTCTCATCATAATTTCCGACATCCACACTCAGCTCTCTCATTCTGCTCCTCAACTCTACCATTACCTAATAGCACGAAGGTATTTCTTCCCTCTTACTCTTGCCATACAACAATTTTTGTTTAACATGTAGTATAGTATCTGACAGGTACTGCATACATCCACTGAGTACTGCATACAATTAACGAGTACGGCATCATCCCAAGATCCCTGTCTCCCGCTCCCAGCCAGTCCCTCATCTCTCGGCACATCTTCTTGTACTCAACTATCAACATTCCCACTGATAGAAGTTAACCAATGAATTCAGTATCAGTTCCCTTGGTGCCATGCTTCTGATCTTACCACCTCCAGATCGACCACCACCAAGTGCTCCTCGAAATTCGATTGATTATGGCCTCCAGGCACGTTTCTGAGTTCACTAGATCTCACCCTGCAAGTGTGTCTCTAAACTCGCCTGTTCATAACCTCCAAGAGTATCTCTCAGTTCACACAATCACGGTGTGGTAAAAGGGCAGAGCTGGAATGCGGAAAGCCCATCAGAACCACGCGACTACAATACTCACAGGATCCGAAGGGAATTCAGGACAAAGAACGGTTCTGGCCCAAAGAGTATGGGAAGACAGTGGGAGAGAGGATATGGAGGGATACCTGGCCGTGAGGAACCACACAAATGGTGTGGATCTTCAACAGCTTGGCAAGAGTGCGTGGGACCAACAGCTGGGCAAGATAGACTGTGTATTTTGTATAATGAGATGTCTATCTACCCTGGAGTTTCCCAAATATATACCCCCTGTAGCTCAGTTCATCTCCATTATCCCTGTATCTCCGTACACCCCCCCCAAGTCCCTCAGACCATCTCTGTTACACCTGTATCGACATACAGCCCCTGCCAACTTCCCCCTGGCAAACTTAATGGCGGAGGTGGTCAGAAACAGATTATCCCGCCACAACCGCCTGCAAGTGCATTACTAGGTTTACCCAACGGGCATCTGCAAGTTCTCCTCGGATTATGCTCAAGTATTGTCTGCGGCCTGATTGACCATATATCTAAGGTCTCGGCTGCTCTTGAAGTCTCCCGCAGACCTGCACAGAGGTCTCAGCTGCTCCAAAATTTGATCATTCTATAAGTCAAATATTTCAGCATTCTGAATGCACCTCCAAAACTCCAGGTGCTTGAGGAGCACCTGAGAATGCTCTTGCAGAATCTGGGAGCACTTTGCTTAGCTCCAGAGGGGCCGAGGAGCATCTGGTAGTACTTAGAAGCACTGGTGAGATAGAGGAAAGTGTTTTGGAGAATTGCGTGTAGCTTCCAGACCGATTTACATTTTGGTGATGGAGGTATATTAGCAGCCAAGACTCTCTTCATTAGTTAATGTGTAATTGTGGGGATGTAAACATTAGAGTACAACAAGTTACACTGAGAGATGAGATGAGAGACAGGCAGGAGGTAGGAGACAGTGGATTATGGAGTGAGGTTGTATTCAGTGGGTGAAGTACTCAGTGTATGCAGTACTCGATACATGTTGTATGAGCTGTATACAGTACTAAGATGATACTGTACTCAGTATTGACTCATGATCTGGGCATGGAGAGATCGAGATAGATGATGTCACCTGATGTCGTTAGGTGATGATAGAGTTAAGGATGTGAAAGAGCAGATAACAGGAGATGTGGGAAATCATCATAAGACACTGGAATATAACTGAATGTTGGATGCGAGGGAATTTTGTGTTGACCTTACAGCAGGTTAAGCTTCCAATCCGGCTGATAAGAACACCGATACATGGTAATCTTTCCCCCATTATGCATGTGGTACCCCTGATAGTCCACATCCCCTTGTATCCTCCATATTACTTCCAACTTCATTCCACATCTCTTTCTCATTCAAAACTCTATCATTATCACAGAATGCAAAGTTAGGTCACCTCTCTCTATATCTCCATGCCAAGATCATGGGTTAACACCAAGTACAACATCCACCAAGTACAGCATCCACCAAGTACAGCATCCACCAAGTACAGCATCCACCTAGTACAGCATCCACCAAGTACAGCATCCACCTAGTACACCTAGTACAGCATCCACCAAGTATAGTATCCACCAAGTACAGCATCCACCTAGTACAGCATCAACTGAGTACAGCACAGCACAACACCCACTGAGTAAAGCATCTGCCTAAGATAGACTGTGTCTCTGTATTCTCATGATTACAAGTAGACCCTAGCACTGTTCCTAAGCAGCCTGGCTAGCTGCCCAACCTGTTGGAAGCATGCAGGCCAGGCCCGGCTCGGCCTCCATTCAGAATACATGTGCTGGCGGCAACCCGGGCCGACCTGCACCTAGGGCGGGGCAACTTGCCACCCGGCCTACACACAATTCATCATGCCTGAGTCACGCTGGTCAGCTGTCCTTCAGATATATGAATAGCCTGGAATTTCGGATATGCCTGCAGAAGCCTGCAGAAGCCTGCATCAGCTCGAAGAAGAATGCTGAGACCTGCGAATGCCTGCAGAAGCCTGCATATAGCTCTAGACATTGATTAGAATAATAAAAGAGCGTGCAGAAGCCTGCAGTGGCCAGTATAAATCTATCAATATCTGAATGGCCTGCAGACCCCTGTAGAAACCTGCAGATGCCTGCAGCACCCTTCAGAAGCCTGTGAAAGCCTGCAGAAGCCTAACAAAACAGAATGAATCTACAAATGTAGGAAACGCCTACAGGCTTTGGGAGGATTTCATTTTGTATATCTGAGCAGTTTATTCTCCATTTCTACAGCCAATCGGCCAGTCAGGGGTTAGTCCTGTACAGTCAGTCAGTCACTCAAAGCCCTGGGTCCATCTATGAGGAATACTAAATTAATATCTTTTGGTGAAGAACCTGCTCCTAACGAGTCCACTTCACAGCAGAATACACCTTCTGTATTCAACTTTGCAATTGATGACAACGATAGTGATTGGAGTGCAGTTCCATGCCGTATCTTCACTACAACCATGGGCAGAAACCCAGGCGATGCTGGTGGTGATTAATTCGAACCTTTGGTTGCAAATCAGTCAGTTAGTGATGAATAGGATTATCAATTCGATTTAGACATGTCTACTCTCGACATTCCTGCCGCCTGTCTTCATTCCAAGATGCGCAACACTGGCTATTGTTGGTTCTCTTGCAATAGAATTGAAGTGGAAGCGTCAAAAGCCATCTCACGTTGGAGATGTGCTGTATGCGTTGGAAATCTGCCACCCACACACACCGGTGGCTCTACTTGCAAAATCAATAGGTATCTTGATGTTTCACATGGCAACAACAAAGATAATCCCATTGGGGCAGCTACCATGCCAGCACATAGCACACTGCATATGGCATTTGCAAAGGCAATTCACATACTTCAGTTCGATAGAGATCTCTTCAAAGCACTGTTGATCCAATGGATTCCAACGAACAACATTGGCTTTTGTGTAGTTGAGCAATGTACCTTCCGCCTTCGACTCAGTTACTTGATGGCCTGCTTATCTTTCATCCAATTGTATAATTTTAGTCATTGTCATATGGGCTAAACATTATTCTCCAGACTTCTTCATTTACAGCCATTCCAGAAGAACTTCCTGCCAGTGGTGACACTATATGACATTGGATACTTGCATGACACGTACAAGGACTGGTGGGGATTTGGGCCTGTGTGCTGGAAACTGATTTCCGAGTTCCGTTCAGTTTTGATCTCTGGAGATTACCAAACCACCATGCATTCGTTGATGTGGTGAGCAATTGGATTAGTTTCACAGGTGATTTGGTCACTGCGCATTTGGGAATGGAACGCTGTTGTGGACCAACTGTTAGCAACGGTTCCGGACCGGTGCATCAGGTGATGGTACGGATCTGGACCGACCGGTTCCCAATTGGCGGTCCGGGTCATCAATCCACCGGAACTGTCAAATAGGGTACGGTTCGATGGACATCTCACAACCCATCTGAATTGGGCCGGTTATCAGCCGGTTGTCCAGCAAGTCCATCTGTAGATTCATATAATGCTCTTGTTTTTGCTGTATATTGATAGTATTTTATCAAAATAGCATTTTCAATATCCAACAATGACTTTTTGCATGTTTTGCACATTGCAATATTGATTATTTTGGAATCGGTATTTTTCCATGTCAGTCTTGTGTTTTGACGTTACAAGGCTGTCAATAGTTCTGTTATGAGCTCTATTATCTGCGTGATACCTGGATTACCCTATATGCAATACCAAAAATTGATGAGGCTCGGGTGACACTCTTTTCATGATGGGGTGACAAAGAAATGGTGTACTATTTTGGCCGAAAAGGCGGTGATTACTTGGCATATGAATCTGTCCCACCAAGTGACGTTTAGATTAACCAAGATGCAAGACCAAAAATCTTTGACGCTCCGTTGACGCTCCATTGACGCTCATTCTCAGAATGGGGCAGTGACCGTGTTGCATCCTTTTTTGCCTATAAAGGCTGGCAATACAATGGTTATGTGTATTTGCGACCAAATTGAATTGTAATTACCTTACTTACATGACCAAAATTTGTTGACGCTCCGTTGACGCTCATTTTCCGAATGGAGCAGTGACCGTGTCGCTTTCTGTTTTGCTTATAAATGCTGCCAATATGTTGGTTATGTGTATTCGTGACCAAATTGAATCGTAATTACATTACCTACATGACCAAAATTTGTTGACGCTCTGTTGACGTTCATTTTCAGAATGGGGCAGTAACCATGTCGCTTACATTTTTGCCTATAAAGGCTGGCAATACGATGGTTATGTGAATCAGCCACCAGATTGATCTGTAATTACCTGACATATATGACCAAAAATTGGTGACGCTCCGTGGACGCTCATTCTCCAAATGGGGCAGTGACTTTGTCACTTTCTTTTTTGCCTGTGAAGGCTGCCAATACGTTGGTTATGTGTTTTCGCGACCAAATTAAATCGTAATTACCTGACTTACATGACCAAGATTCGTTCACGCTCGGTTGAGGCTCGGTTGACGCTCATTCTCAGACTGGGGAAGTCACCGTGTTGCTACGTGTTTTGCCTATAAAGACTGCCAACTCGTTTGTTTTGAATGGCAGTGAACAAATCAATACCGAATTACCCTACATACAAGACCAAAAATCGTTGACACTCTGTTGACGCACATTTTCAGAATGGGGCAGTGACCGAGTTGCTATCTCTTTTGCCTATAAAGACCACCAACATGTTGGCTGTGCATGGCAGTGACCAATTGAATATTCAATTACCCTACTTACAAGACCAAAAATCTTCGACGCTCAGTTGATGCTCATTTTAATGTCATGTCTAGTCAACATCTGCTGCCATTGATAATTGTACTGATGATTATTTAAACTTATTGAATGCTTTTTGGGCTGATTATGACTGGATCCTGTGGACTTAGTAATATTGTGGCATGGGTCGCTCTCAGTGTATTTCAAGGTATGTATCTCGTTGAATACCGCATTTTGCATGCTATGTTTGTCTTTATCAACTACCATTTAGACATAACTGGTCAATATTCTCCCATCATAATTCTCTAAGTGAACTTCTTGGTCAAGCAAAATAAAGGACCTGCTGAAGAGATATTGTCCCATTCTGTCCTACTTGTTTCTGTTTCCCCTGCTCCTCCTTGTTTCGGTAGGATTGACTGTCATGAACCCCTTTTCAGTCATCGTCTTTGACCTCCCTGTTGGCCGAATCAATCCGGGCAAAATTGGAGCGGCACACACATCCCTCTGCTCAGGGCATTCCGGATCCTCGAAGCGATTGTCTTGCTCTACATTTGATTCATTGTCTACCTCACAGTCGTCTTCGCTCTCATTTAGATTATCCAAGTCACCATTCCAGATGAGCCAATTTTCAGCGTCAGAAATGCTTTCGGGTGCACTGTCATCATCACTTTAGACTGGATGATGGTCGATTCTCCGTATTCAGCGAACATTCAATACTTGATTTCGTCCTCCAGCGAGTTCCTTTGCAGACAAAGCTGGTGGCAACGGTGATTCTTCCGACAATATAAATGCAGCCGCACCATCATGTTGAAAGATTGACCAGAATGCTTTGACATTTTCTTCCGTATCAGAAATGTCTTCTACGGCTGTCATCTGTATGTTTTGAGTGCGTGATTCCTTCTGTGTATTTCGTAGGTTTTGGCTGCCCTGCCACATCTCCAAAAAGTCGTGGACCTTGGCCATTCTGGGCAATGTCCTTTCCTCTGCCTCTCTCTTCAATTCCAGGTCGTTATCGGTTTCCAACCAATCCAATACAGGGTCATCGCCAGCCAATATCTCATTATTAGCGCGAGCATACTGCCTTACTACAACCTTTTCCTGAAGGGTCTTGCCTGTGGTTATTGACTGCCTCCAGCCGATAACGTCTCGTCCAAGTGACAAACTGGCCTCCACTCCAACACCATGCGGTAAGATTGAGACTATGTCGCGTGCCACATTGGGGAGATCAGCCTACGTTGTGTGTGTTTCTGCTTGCTGTTGCCATCATTCCACGAGATCCGGGATCCAAAATGTACTGCTAATCTCCATCGGGTCGGACTGGTAATCATCCAGATTTGGATTCAATTGCCCCCAGTCCTTCAGTGATTCCGGCGGCGAATTCAAATTAATCCAGGCGTCAGTCAATAAGCGTGCTGCACGATCGCTAGGTCCGGGTGTCGTTTCGGCCACATTTTTAGGCGTTACGTAGTCTTCATCACCACTGGAAAAATCATATGGATCGAATGATGATCGACCAGATTGAGAAGGCATTGCAGAATGGATGAAGTCATTGCTTTGTACTTTTTCAGGTTTAGTGACCGACCATCAGCTGTGTTTAGCGCAGTATTTGTTCTCCACATACTTCAAAAATGCTTCTCGGTATTGGGTAGAATAGGAAGTCTCATCCTCAGAATTGATACCCATTCACTTGTCCCATTTCCTAAACGATCGCAACTTCTGAAATGAATCAAGAATATGTGCTGAAATAAGAAGCATACCCGTCGTTGGAGTGACTTCAGCAGAGTATTTGGACAGCTTTTGTCGTGCAAACTTCACAGCGAAGTATAAATCTTCCTTCCACTGAGGTTTCTTCTTACCAAAAGGTCGCAAAATGCCATCCATATGATCGATCATGTCATTATAGACGGTGATAACAGGATGCAGTGTGACCATATGTCTCTTCGACATCCCCAGAGTCCAGTATCGGAATGGCATTCACACTTCCATGACGTACTTGACGATTGTCCATTCATCCTCTGTTGTGTCGAGTGACTTGTAATTGCTGTATTGTGGATGCTTCAGCCACTCGCGGGTGAATTCTCATAATTGATAGCCTCGCTCAAGCAACCCCAGTGTCGAATTCCACCGGGTTTTCACATCAATAATAGGAAGGACTGCAGTTCGTACTTTGGCATTTTGATAGTCAATCAACTCGTTTTGACGACCTGATGTCAATGTAATCAACACAGGTAGCATTCGCTGCTATATGATGGTCGGTTTCAGAATTTTCAGAGTATCTTGAAATACGTACTTTCACAATTATCTTGGCCAAACCTGGTTTCATAGCCGACACCTTATTGATTCTAGGGTTGCCCTCTTTTCGAAGTCTTTGACTCTTCCCAATATGTGTGCTTGCATTCACTCCAAATTGCTGATTGCACTCTTGTGCTTCCCACGACTTTGTACGGCCTTTGACACCGAGACTGCTCATGAATGCACCTGAACCAAGCTGAATGACATGCGCCATGCATCGTATGTGGTTTCTCAATGCAGGCCACTCGATTCCTGAGTCCTGAAGTGTGGATTGTAGTTCCCAAGTCATCGAGTAATTTGACGTGGAGTTGTCAGTTGTAATTCCAAGCAAGCGGCCTTCAGTAACCTCAAAACCATCTAGAACTTCCTTCAAATGTGCGGCTAGCCTTGCTCCAGTATGTTGACCCTTGACATATTATGCTGAATTAGTTGTTGAAATAGAAAAAGAACAGGCTATTGACCTCATCGAAAGTGAGTTGCACTTCCCGCATTTCCCAATTGCGATCCATATACTATGCCATGACCGACGTTATTGCCAAATTGTTTGTTGATGTCCACCCATCCAAAGCTAAACTAACTTGATGTCTTGTTGGCAACTGCTTCTTGATTGCATCCACAGTCAGTGAGTATTCCCTCCAATGAATGTTGAGAAGGGTGTTCGCTGACGGTAGCACCAGCTCGCTGCGTAATGCATTATATGACTGCCGTCGTTCAAGGTGTGATATAGCGTTCCATGGTATATGAGCCGAAACAAATCCTAACATCAGGTAGCCATTCCAAGTGTCTTGGGGAGATTCAGCAGTTACAAAGTCCTTAGCTGCTAGTTTGGAGCGTTTTGTCCGTTAGTATGGTCAATATAGCTTAGAAGTCAATGTCGCCGATAAATTTCTCTTGCGAACTTACTATTGTAATCCCACAACTTCCTTGCCTCTTCAATATGGCCAGTGCTGCTTCATCGACCGTTGAGCTAGTCAATTCAGTATCCTCCGACTCTGTTAATTCGTTCAACTTTGCGATGTGCGCCTTTGCCAGCAAGAGTTTGCCCACTGAGCTGGTCCCATGTTCTGATGGATGGCGGTGAACTTGATGACAAACGATACATATGATGCCAGGACTGCCGGTCTCCTCAATCCCGCAATGCAAACAGAACCCCCATGAAGGCGCATGTCTAGATTTCTTTCAAGCTATAGAATGCTTCGAACCCACATTCATAGAAGCCCACAAAGCATCGAATATGATTTGTAGTGTATGGTCGTTCACATCATGAATAAAGATACGTTCATTTTTGGACCATATCATCACCTCTAGCAACGAGGTATTCAAGGATTGTTAATCCGACATGGCAGTAGGAATTGGATAGCTGGGTAATTGGAATTCAATGGATGTCAATAGGTACGGTATTGTTGAGAAGATTGCTGTTTCTTGAATATTGACTCTAGAACTACGAGCAACAACGAAGTAAGCCCTGTGAGACATCGCATGCATAGTTGTGTAGTGGTATACAAGGACGTATTCGAAAGACTGACCGTTAATAATTCAATTTCGGTACAACCCAATACAGTATGTTGCTGTGTAGGTTACTGTGCCAGCACAAAAACTGTTGACGCCCTGTTGACGCTCATTTTTAGGAGGCAGTAGTGATATCGTCGCTAGCATTTTTGCCTATAAAGACGGCCATTACTTCAATTATGGATTAAAGCCGACGCACAGCCATTTGAGTATGCAAGATGCAGGACCAAAAATTGTTGACGATCTGTTGACGCTCAATTTTAGGAGATAGTCGCAATGTCCTCTCTAGCATTTTTGTGTTGAAAGGTGGCCGATACATGCAATGTAGGTAGCTGTCGTAGCGCAGCGCCTGGATTATTCCCAATGCACGACCAAAAATTGTTGACACTCTGTTGACGCTCATTTGTAGGAGATAGTCGCGATGTTGTCCCTAGCTAATATGCCTAGAAAGGCGGCCAATACTCCAATCATGAGTGAGAGTAATTGCCCAGCGTTTGGATCATCCGAGATGCAAGACAAAAAATTGTTGATGCTCTGTTGACGCTCATTGCCAGAGTATGGCAACAAGCAGTTCACTTGTCCTTTTAAGCAGAAAAACGTCCGATACATTCACTTTGTCAGAATGTGACTATGTCGCCGTTTGATTGCAGAATGTGAAGTACTATGGACCATTGACGCTCTGTTGACGCTCACATTACACACAGCCTAATCATCATAATATGCTCAATCATTGTAGTCCAAGCGTATATTGGAATTATTGACAACCAATCTTTCTTTTCTACGTATTTTATTTTGCATCCCAATGTTTTGTCGCCCCTCACTATCTGATGCAATACTTCATGTGTGATATGAGCGATAAATGACGTAGCCATAACACATTCCAGCGTGTTCAGCCTGCACATAGCGGCATGCAGACCCAACCACTAAATTTTTGATTAATATTGCCTGACTGTCCCACCATTTCTGATCCAGCACCTTTGGCTCGGTTTCCATGACCTACCATAAGCAATTTTCAAAATCTGGACCATGTGGACCAGAGCTAAGCGGAGAGTTGTGCATTTCAATGCATGGATGAATGCAGCATGACGGTTGTCATGCATACAGGTTCGTATTGCGCTTTGACCGCTCCGTCTATGACTCGTATGACATTAGTTTCTTAAAAGATGTTTGTAAATTTCAACAGTAATTTAGTTTTTGCTTTCGCACTTAACAGTAACCGGAAAGATGATATCCGGCTCATTGGTCATCTTGGGGCGTGAATTGGAGTTTACCATGTTCGAATGGTGCGTACGACCCTTGCACATGCACAGATGAATTATCATGTCTCACAATTTGGTCACTGAAAACAAGACAAAGCTGACACGTAGCAAAATAGAAATGCAAAGTGCTTTTCACAGCTCTACATCGTCAAAATTTTTAATTTGGCTAGCTATTCCTCCGGAGATGCAGGAGCTCTCACCATTTCTTCGTCCGAATCCGATTTCTGGATGGTAATTAGCTCGGGAGGCAATATGCAGTGGTAGGCGCTTACTGGTTGAACTGGCATGTCGTACATAATCAGTGACAAATGGGACTCCACGCCTGGTGGGAGAGAAGCCATGCATTAGAGCGACTTTGGTTTCGCTCAGCCTACTGTGATATGACTACTGCCTGGTGGAAAAGAAAATTGCGGCATTCGCGATATTCCGGAGAGGATATCAAGAGTCGCTAACAGCTCGCCATATGTTGTCGGGGGAGGTGCCGCTGCATCATGATCGGTTTGGGACTTAATGACCGCTGGAACCTTCAATTCGGACTTTCCGTACTTCATATCCCTTTTGCGGAAGTAGTCGACCACGTCCCCCCATCCCGGTTTTGTCAATTCGTCAAGCTTCATCTGCTTCTGCCAAAATCTCTCCATGTGGCATTGTACTATTTTGGAGATTGTGCCCATCACCCAGCCGGGTTTGTCATCTTCGCTCAGCTTGCCCTGCTCTGTATCGTCGTCTTCTTCTTCATCTTCCGCATCCTCCTCATCGTCGGAACTTGCACGATCGCCCAGACTGTCTCCGATAGCATTCAGCATCTCTTCAAATGTCTTTTCAGGCTTTCTGGTGGTCGATCCCACCATTTCAACATTGCTCATATCTTCTTGCTTCTGCTTAATCGCTGTCTCTGCGTCTTCAACTCGCTTTCTTGCCAGTGCAGTCTCTCTCTCCACATAATCCTCTATACATTGCTCTTTCTCTTCATTGCTCAGAATGTGCGTTGCTTGTTTTTTCTCGGGCACGAGCTTCTTTTTCGATCACAAGCTACGCACTGCTCGAAGGGCTCGGACCCTGTCTACGTCCAACCCGCTATTCCCTTCATTCGCTTGATGAAGTCGTGGTGTGGAATGCTTCGACGATCTGCCCTATTTGCCTGTCGGAAGAGGAGAAAGGTTCTTTCTGGAGGATTGACCATTGTATTTCGTGTTGACTGATATTCGGAGAGATGTTAGATGTTGAAAGATATGGACCATATGGAGGCCGGCTGGGTGTTTTATGTCAAGGTTGGTACTCTTGATCAAGTCGAACAAAGCAAATTCTGTGTTTTGACCGTCACTACATTGGGAATAGTCATGTTAACCGTACAAGATGACTTGACTTTTAGTGTTAGTTTCATGTACGATCCCGGTGAGCTATTAAGACAAACATCAGCAGACGTCCTTTCCGTTGAAGAAGATCGTGTGTATATGTAAGATTAATCAGATTTCGGCTGTTGTGAACTTCAATTTATCCCGGGAAGCAAACATACAACATCAGACTGACTCTCTGCAAATTGCGGGACTGTTGGAAACCACTGCAACCTGCAGCTTTACGCAGGCGGATTCATCATGAGTAGAACGTCCAAGTTGGCGGTTGGTCAGTCTATTTTGACTTGAAGCTAACTATATATTCCTCTGAACTTCCCACTTCTTTTGGTTACCATCTTCCTCTTCTTTTCCACACCAGCAATTCATGGCTGCACCAGCACCTCAGACAGGCGAGAGCAGATCCGAATCGAGCGAAACGATGGGTGCTTCATCCAATGCGTCACTTGAAGGTACACAGCAACAATGCAGACACCAGATAGTCCACTGTGAAGCTGCCATTGTAGCCACTGAAAACATGACCCAGGACGCACATTTATAAATTGTCCGTAAAACCGGAAGCAGCAGAAACAAGAAGTAGCACACAATTGGATGTGAGTATGTCCATATCATGGTATAGGGCCGTCATTTGATTGAATAATGAACAGCCGGTATACGGAGAAAGCTACATGACCAATTCCTCGTTGCGCAGAACAGGACACCGCCATGGTCGACAATGGCCTTTATCCATACAGTCCGGGAAATTGAACATCACGATGTTCTGTACTCCGGCATTGTCGCTGATTGATTTGGTGATAAGCATCACTGGGAATGGACGAAAATGGCATTAAAAACGTCAGAAGAGGCTACGGAAGCGTATATGGTAGAGGTAATCGCCGATTCTCACTTTCAGAAGCAGCAACCAATATCTTGTAGGTCTGCAACATGTCTGCTACTATGGCAAGGCAAGGAGGTCGGGTACAGCTAGAACAGTCAGACATGCACCTCACCCTTAACATGGCAAAAATAGCCAACAGAGGGTTTGCGTGCGCCATGATCGACAAAACGCAACACCTGATCAAGAAACCTCGCACAGAGGTCAAGGATGAGAAGACATGAGGTGTTGAATTGCCTCGGCATAGAAAGGTGAAAGCTGCAATGGAACGACACCCGGCGATGGTTTATGACAATCGAACTGACAGCTGCCTTCCTTGCCAAAATAGTACCACAAAGAATCCACGGACATGCTGGGAGTACCCAGGCACGGGCGCACCTCCTCAAGTCCGACTCAAACAGCCGACACCAGGACTAATGCCACCTCCACCCAGTATGCCACCTGCGCCAACCGGTGACAACATTCAGGCCCAGAGTTCCAAAATCCAAAATCTGCCCACCGGATACGAATATAAACATGCTTCCCTTCCCGGCGCTGAATTTTTCACAATTGATACGTATGCCGAGGCTAGCCAGCACGAAGAAGATTTTATTCCAGATTTGCGGAATGATGATGGAACATTCACTGGTTAGTACACTATCTGCTGCGTGGTAATACAGCTGACATCCATTTTGCAGATGACAGCAGCCAATTGAGTGAAACTGCCAGTGAAAACAAACATGGATCGTAAGGAACATAATTTTTGAGTTTAGTATTATCTACAATTGCCGGACACTTTATAGCATGTTTTAAAGGATTTATTTATATGTATTATTAAAGAACAATGAAGTGATAACGAAGATAGTACCTGAAGAAGACAGAAAGGCTGTCAAAATATTGTTAATGATATATTCAGCCAAATGAAATGATGGTATATTGTGGATATGCACATGGCAAAATGAGTGTCAATGGAGCATCAACGATTTTTGGTCCAGTAAGTCGGGTAATCAAAATGCGACTTGGTAGTGAATATACATAATCGCAGTATTGGCATCTTTTATAGGCAAAAGAGAAAGCAACACGCTTCCTGCCCCATCTTGAAAATGACCGTCAACAGAGCGTCAACAATTTTTGGTCTTGCAGCTCGGGTAATCTACATGGCTCTTGATCGCAGACACCCATAAACGAGGAATTGGCAGCCATGATAGGCAGATAAGCAAAAGATATTCGCGCGACAGCCTCCCAGGCAGTCACTACTCGTTTCATTTACAGTGCCACAACCATGAGTTCATGAGGGTTTTAGCCAATAGAAACGGTCAAAACATCGTATACAGACAATAACAGCCACATTACACTTCGACAGGTCTAGCTAAACGTGGCAAAACCCATGGGTTGACGGGTACGGGTCCAGGTTTGGCCCGCCAAGGCTCGCCAGGGTGTGATTCTGGATGGGTCCGGAACCAAACCGAGCAGTTTTTGCGGGCCAAACCCGGACCGCTACCGGGTTACCTGGACCCATTGCTAACACGAGACTCGGCCAATACTCCCAATAGCTCCGAAATTCGCGCATCCTAATAGTTTGAGTTGGAAGCATTTTGAAGACAACTATACACTCTTCAGGATATTCTTGGATTCTGTTCCACAACTTCTGGAGTACTCAGGAGCACCGGTGAAGTAGTCTCGGAGCACCTGAGAGCACATCGCTTTGCATTCAGCCTATCTGGGAGCATCTGGGAGCATCTGGAAGGATCAGTGTGGCTGTTCAGATTTGCTGAGTTGTTTGGTTATGACTTCCAAACCATTTTACATTGTGCTGATGAAGGATTGCAATAATCCCTCGGCATGGTCATTGTTGTTGAATCTGTGGTTCGACTATCCCCTCTTCCTGTGGATACATGTGTCTGGGGGGTTCTTCTGTAACACGATGTACTGTAACTGGTGCTTCATGACTATGTGTTAAACAGTAATGTGACCGGAATGTAATGGTATATAGTTCAAACCGGAATTCAACATTGTGTAATCATAGTCAGGGGATTTCTAGGCTAATATGGTAGTGTCCTAACATCATAACAAATATTGTGATCGGTTCCTGGTCATGGTGTATCTTGATGTCAAGTTTCGTAAAAGGTGCGATGACTCCGAATACGATTGGCGTTCCGTCAATAACTTCGACTTGTCATGTTGGTTGTTATTCTTGCAAAGGTATAATTTGATGGTGAGTCAAATGTTCATTCATGAATGCGATACCTACAGCTCTGCAGTCGATCAGCACATTTGTCGGTATTTCTTGATGATTCACAGTGAATGTGCAAGGAATAACGAAATGTTTCCCTTCCATGGATTCTTCTAAAACCTCCAAGTTGCTAACTGAAAGATGCGAAATTCCAAAACTTTTCAAAGCACCCAAAACAATCTTCTTCAATTAACCAAAGAGCCATACTTCTTTGAGTGACCAAAACTTTTCCCGATTCCTTGAAGCCTGTCCCAGTCCAAACTCTATAAATGGCCGCACCAGCCGCTTTAACTGTCTGGGCCAATTTCCTCACCACACATTCTGCCACCATATGGTTAAACCCACCACAGCACAAACACCTCCCATGGACAAATCTCTTCGCCCTTTCCTCACCTGAGATTCTTCGTTTGCCTCTACTATGATTCATTTGTGGTGGTCGAATATATGCAGCATCAGTTCTGGCTGGAGTGATAGTGAGGTCCTTGGGGGGGTGTCGGGGGCTTTGGGGAGGAGGTGAATCCTATCCCTCCTCCAGTTGCCTGTGCAGCTTTTTCAGCCTGACACTGTCGAATCTGATCATCCCACTCTTGACACAGGGTAACGAACACACGGAGCTCCTCATGGATATCGGTATGCTGGAAGGAATCTTTCATTTCTTCTGATTGTCTGATTCTCAGGGCATTATTCAGAGCTGAGGGAGTCCAGACAAGATTCGCGGTGATAACTTGAAACTCAGCATGGTACTGTTACAAGTCACAGATTCCTTGATTAGTCTCCTGCATATTTCGTTCTGCTGTAACCATCCTATCGGGGTCCCCAAAAGCTGCTTTGCGAGGTTGTATGGAAGCTTGTGGGTCTAATAGCCCGATAGTTCTGTCCTCCCAGATGTGTTGGACAATCTTGACCCTGAGGACGATGAATACGTACTGCATCTTGGACTGATCGTTGGGAAAGGTGCCGGGTTTTTGTTGGATGACCATCTGGAGTTGAGCAATCCAGCCTCTCAACCGAGTTCAATCTGAACCTGAAAAGTCTGGGGAGTCTTGAAATTTCTGGCTCTTATCCTCCTGGCCCTGGGGAGCAGCTGGGGCCACTCTCACTGCCAGTGTAAGGGCATTGGCTAGCTGCATCTGTAAGTTCCTCACCTCCTCTCCAGATTCTCATGCATTTTGTGTCATCACTGCTGGATCCTCTTGTGAATCCTCTGTAGTTCCTTGTGCTGCAGGCCTCCTTCTGGATTCAGCGAGGTTGTTTTCGAGACCTCATATCCTCCTGTCTACCTCGCAGTAGTCGCAGGCCTGAGACAGGAAGTGCTGGGGTGTCGCATATTTGACTTCCTTCTGTAGTGCGATTATTCATGTTGGGTGGTCACAAATACTCTGTATTGTCTCCGTGGGTTCCATGTGCTAAGCTATCCATAACAACACCTCTGGGCATTGTCGGAATCATCCTTGTGTGTCTTCGAACCCGATGTCATCGGACGGTTCATTCAGGAGTTTCCCAATGAGTGCCATGTTGCCCGCTGACACCAGAGCTACTTGGTCATGGCGTTCAGATTCTGATGTTGCTACAAACTAAGCACATCTATGAGTGCCAGCTATATACGACAATTTCGAAGCGGTTAGGCATTGGAGGTACTACAACTACCAGCAGAATTCCAAACAACTTGGCTGTTGTTGCAGCAGCTGCTGCACGTCCGATTGTAGAGAGTGCTCCAGCTCATTCATGTCATTTGCAGTCACAAGGTTCTTGCAGATCACAGGGGAACAAAATGTATGCCCACGAATATCTCGTCCAATGTCTTCCAAACACTGGGTCGTTAATGTCCAGACCTCTGCCCTCTCTGGATTCCTCTGGCCCATACAGGTTCCACACAGAGGGAAGGGTCGACTGCTCCCATCAATAGACTTCCAAAGGATCTTCTTCGAAGCTCAGCGCAATCATTGGCTCGATATTGTCGAAAGCATTCAATGGCTCTAGTTCAAACACAAGCCAAGTGGTCCGAGCATGATGAAAAGTATTCTTTCTGGATGTACAGTTTCTATTGCATGTTGGCATCCGAAAATGGTGTTCGATGTACACACTGACCGATATTAAATCCGGTAAGGCATCACTCGATATTAAGTCAATCATCACAAATGTGAGTCCAGTAGTAATTCTGTGCTATGTAAACCCAACAGCAATCAGAGCAAGAGTTGGAACAATACTTACACCCTGTTGAGGGGTAGAGGCACATTCAGTATCAGGTATGATATATAGAGACTTGTTCTAGTGTAACGGGCAGGTTTGGGCATAGGTGATTGAGTGTACAATGATGTAATAATGCAAACGAAACAAAAGCACTCGGGGTTTGTATTGAAGAATCAAGAGAGCACAGAAGTTGAAGCTGTTCAAAGTCGTCTGTTGCTTTGCTATACAAGAGAATGAGTAAAGAGAGAACAAATGGAAATTCTCTAATACAAAACAATCTCTCTTCATATACACTTTCTCTGCCACCCTCATATCATCTTTCATGCTCTGATGTACCATCTGAATCCTTTCCTATGATCATACACACCACCACCAACACAACTGTCATCAGTACAACCTGGCCACATCTTATGACATCGCGACACCTCGGACCACTTGCTCATCATACCTAATTATCTTGCCACCACTTCACTATATTCTCACACTGCTTCTACATCTCCCAACAGCTCCACCATTCCATAACACTAATTCCTTCCCACCCTCCTTATCCATATGCCATTTCTCTGCCCGTGACACCACCCATAACCCAAACTGTGACCAGGCCTGGAATACCCAGCTCTCGATAAAGAAATGGTAAAGATCTGATACCCTCTCCCACTGATCTCCTAGATGACCGACAGGCTACATGGAGCCCAGATCTTCACGATGCTAGATGTCATCATAGCCTCCCACCTTATCTGGATCGAGGAAGGTGACCAGTACAAAGCCATGTTCCGCACCCGGTATGGGCAGTTCAAGTACCGCGTCATGCCTTTCTGGTTGATCAATGGACCACCTACTTTCCAAGCTCATTTGGACGATTGCTTACAGCCCTACATTGACAACTTCGCTGTGTGCTACCTTGATGATATACTGATCTACTCAACCAACGAGTAGGAGCACAAAGAACAGCTATGAACATTGCCAGAACATCTACTATAATATGGGCTCTATGGCAAAGCTGACAAGTGCCATTTCGGAGTCTTGGAGGACAGCTTTCTAGGATTTGTCATTAGCCCTGATGGGATTGCCATGGAATTGGACACCATATCAACGATTGAGGACTGGCCTGTCCCAGAGTCTGTTTGCAATGGGCAGCTGATTGTTGGGTTCACAAGCTTCTACCGGCAGTTCATCAGGAAATATGCACTTGTGACAACGCCGATATCAGCCCTACTAAAGAAATCAGTGAATTCCAGGATGTCAAAATGGGTCCAGTGTGAATGGACTTGGGATGCCGAACTCGTGTTCCCGATGTCGAAACTGGCTTTCTCTGATGTGCCCATTCTCAAACATTTTGAACAAGCCAAGTTGATAATTCTGCATGCTGACGCAAGCGGATGTGCAATCGCTGGCATTTTCAACCAGTACATTGGTTTCATAATTCTCAGACTGGCCGACTTCTACTCTCGAAAATGCTCAAGTGCCAGACAAATCAACATCATGCACAATTGGAAACCCTGGGCCGTTGTGGAGACTACATATCAATGACATCACTACCTTGAGGGAGCCAATCATATGGTCCCAATACACTGGAACCAGAAGAACGTTGAGTGCGTCTAAACGTCCATAGTGCTCTTTGGGCTGCAGGCATGATGGGCAGATATCCACTGTTTGTACAACCTCGTTGTCGAACGCTTAGATGCCAAGAAGAACGCAGTGAGTGTACCCTCAGGTTCACCCCACTATGAGATCGGCCATGAGAATCCGACAGCAAGACTGCTGGCCACCTCAGCAGCAACCACCATCACTGAATCGTATGGGGACCTTCTACCAGAGTTCAAGGCAGCCCAGGAGACCGACATTGTAGCTATAGAAATACAAACAACCCTGGCCGATGTGTCAATCACAGATGAGAGTCAATGGAGATTAGTCGACACAGTTCTAACCTATGAGTGGAGGATATCCATGCTGATGGCACTCTGCAGTAGAGTGACCAACCTGTTCAACAACAAGCCCACATCCAGCCACTTTGGAGCCCTGACCACTGATGAGCTCGTATCACCAGATTCTTAGTGGCCTGCGATGCAGTTCGAAATACAGCAGTATGCGTCCGGCTGGGAGTTGTGCCACCGAATCCAAGCACCTCTTTGCACACGCTATAGTCTCAACATGCCACTGTCACTGCCTTCCTGTCGCTGGGAGAGACTTACGATGCATTTCATTCCTGACTTGCCAGCCTCGATGGGATCGAGATATACTGGGATGTCGGTAATCATCGACTGTTTGACTGATGTGGTGACCTACATCCCGTGCAAGAGGACATTGACTCTGCAGAGCTGGCACATATGTTGTTCGAACAGGCGATCTGCAAACGTGGTGTACCAGCCAGTATCACCACCTGTTGCAGCAAACAGTACAGTAGTTATGTGTGCGACAGAGTTTGCTCCCACCTGAGTATCAATCACCGACTCTCAACCGCTTTCCACCTTCAGATGGACGCTCAAACTGAGGGGCACAACCGAAAGATGAATCAGTACCTTGGAGCATTTTGCAACTACGAGCAGGACAACTGGGTCACACTGTTACCACTGGTGGATTTTGCATATAACATCTCCATCCACCAATCCACGCTGATGACACCCTTCTGGGTGAACTGCAACTACCATCCAACGATGCAATTGAAGCCGCCCCTAAACCCCATTGTCTGATCACAGGCACAGGCAGACTCGTAGATGGCAGGCATGGAATCGACCGAATATATTTTCCGGGAGACCATAATTGAGGCTCAGGATTGTCAGAGCAACTACACTGGCAAGAAAGAGATGACTGTTGCGGTGGGGGACAAGTATGGCTATCGACCAGGAAGTTGCAAATGTCTAGGCTTTCAAACAAGCTTGATTACAACTGCACAGAACCATATACAGCAAGTAAGATTATCAATGAAAATGCTTACAAACTAGACTTGCCGAGTACAATGTCGAACTACCATGATTTCCATGTGTTGCTTCTCAATCATTATACACCACCAGTAAGATGTCAACAATCTTAAAAACCACACCACAGGATAGTCCACGGAACAGAGGAATGGGAAGTCGACTGCATACTTGACTCTCGGCGGCGCTATTACAAGCTGTATCATTTCTCCCAATGGGTCAGTAACAAGCACCTATACAAGAGCTGGGAACTTGCAGAGCACCTTCAAAAGCCCGACATCTGGTTGTCGAGTGTAACAGCGAGCATCCTGATTGGCCATGGGATTAGAGGGGTGGAATTTCGGGGTGCAGGTACAGCGGACACGGAAGTGGTTTCGGCATTTACTTTGTACTCTTGTTTCTTGATTCTTTTCTCTTCTGACAGAATCTTGGCGCAGTATAAATGGCGTCAGCATGGGTTTCGCCACGGACCAATGGAGATGGAGTTTTCCCGTGGACCCAAACCGCCAAACACTTGTAATCATACTATCCTAATCAGTTGTTTGACTTATGTGATCATACAATTGCGTACATCAGGTGATAGTCTCATTCTGTGTAGTATTTTCCTTTTCGTATTCTGGTTTTCGCAGTCAAGGTGGTATTCACCTAAACAGGGAGATAATCAAATGGCAACACGTGACCTGGGGCCGGGTAAGCACCAGTGTATATTGGTTACTCCGATGGCACATACATCGCTATCAAATATCTTACCACTATACTCTCCCTATATACTCAATTGCTCTCGTGTGCAATCATATCTGTATATTATGCATCAGCGGTCAAGCATAGGTTTAATTGCTTTTAAATCCATATCTGAGTAAAGACTATTGAGAACTGATCAACGAGCCTCATTTGACAGCTGGTCTCAAATGGTACTGTTCTTCAGTTTTAACTTACTATATTTTGGGCTGTGGTCAATGTTGTAGGTCTGATAGAGGAGCATTACACAGATTCTGTGACTGACAGCATCGTGTTCTTCCAGATCTATATTGAGAGATGTACTACTGGGTAATTGACGCACATATGAAGTACCTACTGAAGCACCTGCTATTGCCTGCTGACAATCCTGTTCTTCAATGGCAACTTCCCAGGATTCTTCATCCATCAAATACTTCTCTTCAGACAATATTGGCCAAGGTGTCTTCATAAACTGTATTGCCTCTGTGGACCTTTTCACCACCTGAAAAGACACTTTTTTCGTGATTTGGAATTTTCTGATCTCCACTGCCCTTGGGTTGTAGAACATTCTGGTGTCCACTAGACTTGGGTAGAGGGAGCACCTGGGCAGGTGGTGGATGGTCAGATTCACATAATGTGTTGAGGAGGAATGACTGTTGCCATATATGAAATTGTGGGTGCCATTATCTCAGTGGGAGTTCAGGAAGTTTGAAGCAGAGGGCACACAGTGAAAGAATTGGCATGGGTCAATTACTTTGATTGTAGAATCTTTGTAGTTTATAATGACTTGTCTCGGCACACCTCAGCTAGTTGTACGACATGCAGTAGACAACACAAATTGTCTTATTTGATGTCAAATGCCAAGGTTGGCTCTATGTTGGACTCAGTTCCCTCATTGCCAATCTCTCGATCAGTATTATATTCCGGCATCATTACAGAAATCAGTGATATCAGTCATCTGAAATATGATATATACAGGCTGAGAGTGGAGAGTTCAACATTTCATGAACAATGCAGATTAGCTATTTTCTTAAATGCAAGTGCGACAACTCTCTCATGGTGTGCTACTTGATTCTGCTGCCAATTGTGATTTCTCACCTGGCTGGGCACAGGTTCTATTTGCTGAAATGAAGATAGAAAGTTGAGGATTCTGGAAGACAGGGTATCAGTGGTAAATATAAGAATAAGTACAGGAGAAGAAGGGGAAAAATGGTGCAAGAAAATACCCTAAGTCAAGGAGGATGCAATTTAAAATGTGTCTTGACATGTTCTAAAGTAATGACTTCAATAGTTTGTATATATGTTCAGGATGGCAGTCCAGTATTGCAATTGATGATATGTCAGGCACACTGGGATAGATGGAGTCCAAATGCCAAATGAACAGTATTAACACTCCAATCAACAATGCTCTATATGGATACAAGAATTGGAGGTTGGTTTAAGCCAATGCATATAGAATACAACCAGACACAGCTGCACCAGACATATCTGAAGAACGCTCGCAACATTATGATAGTTTGTTACGTCATCTAACCTTTGCTGCTGGCCAAATGAAATACTGTAAACTAGAATGAGGGAGAGTACCCCTGAATATAACTCCTCCAAAAGTGGTAATATTGCATTGGGAACAAGAAATTTTGCCACATTGAATTTTCCACAAGCTGTATAACCTCCAGTAGTTTCTGGTAACAGATATGAAGGCGGATAATGGAATTCAGCCCAGAGCTACTGTCTGTATTGGTTATAACAAACACATAACACACGGTAAACATATGGGAGTATTTATAACTTACTCCTTTACTGCGCTGTACAAAGTATGCACTCTGGCGGTGATAGTGAGAGTATGTTTGCACGACATGGTGCAATCAAGTATACTAGATCTGCACTATGGGTCATGTGGCAGAGGCTTTGTGTGCACTTGCACTGTCTTGTCAAAACTTGTGGTCAGCTGCCTGCAAAGTGTGAGGGCACCTAGGCCAGCATTCGGCCTTAAAGACATATGTATCGTAATTATAGGATATGGTTGCAAATGTAGATGCAAGTATTAGAACATTATCCATATAAGTAAAGGGAATGTATCATTTTCAATTCTGATCAGTGGAAAGTGATTTCCTGTGTGGTGGCATGATCATCAAGTCATGTTGCACAGACATTGTTAAGCCGTGACTTCTTATTTGCGTTTGTATTGCATCATGCTATGCCAGTTCAAGTAACATTTGTTTAACTAACTGTATACTGTTGACACTATCCTGCAATGCCATTCAACTCCATCCTGAACACAAGTCTAAGATGTCGTTGTGAGATGATTGACTGTATATCATTTTGTACTGATATCTCGCTTGGAGACCCCTCCATCAGCTCCATCTAGAATCCTGACATCATTCTGGGACTATTTTCTTTCAACTGAGGCCGATTGATAATACATTTGACAAGATTGTCATTCTGAGACGACTGACTGAATGTTATTTCATACTGATATCTTGCTTGCAGACTTCTCCATCAGTTTCATCTGGATTTCCTGACGTCATTCTGAGTATTTTCTGTCAACTGAGACCAATTGGTAATACGTTTTACTTCAGTGTCATTCTGAGACAATTGACTGTATGTCATTTCGTACTGATATCACCCTGGCAAACTTCTTGATCAGCTCCATCCGGATATCCTGATGTCATTCTGGGAGTATTTTCTCTGAACTGAGACTGATTGGTAGCACTTTTACTTGATTGTCAATCTGAGACAATTGACTTTGTGTCATTTCCTACTGATATCTAACTTGCAGACTTCGCCATCAGCTCCATCCGGATATCCTGACGTCATTCTAAGACCAATTGATAACACTTCTTACTTGGAAATGTTATGTTTCGATTTCAAATAACAATGAGCCTCCATAAACCAAAGTCATAAGCTACAAGTCAAACTCACATCTTGGTTCACTGGTTTTGGCGGCCATATAAACGGAACACATTTGATGGTCTATGTTCTTCTTCTCCTACACCTTCTCCCACATCTTCTCTTACAACTGCTTCTACAACATCTTCTTTTGGTATCCATGTCTTGTGGCTTGCACATCCAGTCATCTAATGACTTCCTCTGTGCAATTTGGTTTATGCTTTCTCCATTCTTATGTGGTATTGGAGTCTGAAGTCATTCAATCTTCCTCACAAGGTAGAGCTAAGCACAAAGTTGCCACTATTCCAGTACCAAAAATCGATCGCTCCACAGGATCCATGGGGTATTAATTACTGGATTTGTCAGCTTCAAATGCTGATGTGGCGGCCTCCATATGGTTGTTCGTCCCTTCAAATATGTACCTCTATGTACCCAGCGGCATTATATAGGTCTTGGGCAGCTTTGTCTGTCTACCTGGTAATAGTGTTAGCAACGGGTTCGGATAACGTGCCAGAGGTCGGGGATCGGACCGGAAAAACGGTTCAGTTCGGTTGCAGACCTGTCCAAAAACCCAACCCGCTTTGTCTAAGTGGGTTGTTACATGGACCTGACATAGAACTGTGTGTTTTTGCCCAGGTTGGAATGGGACCGTGGTTTCAACCTTACGGTTCCTACAGCTTTGGCTGCAATTGCGTTTTTGAGTTCTGATCCTATTATGACATGATGAATACGCAGATTGTGCAGTTTAACGCGCTGTTTCACCTCCAGCACTCAGATTTGCGATCCGACAGATAATCATAGAGTGGCGGTGAAATAGGGGCGAATATTCAGGGAAATTCGCGGGATTTCGATCGCGACTCCACGAATATTGGTCTGATCGCAAATCTAAAAGCGGGAGGTGAAAGAGCGGCTAAAACTGCACAATCCACGTATTGATCATGTCATGATACGATCAGAACTGAAAGACCTGATTGGAGCCAAAGTTGTCAAGGTTAAAATGGCGGGTTGTTGGTGGTAAAACCGGCCGAATTTCAAACTTCCGGGTTTTGGTGTGGTAAAATCATTGCAATGGTTCGGTTCCGGTCCCAACCCTAACCCAGAACTGTTCCAGCGGGTTGGAACCATTGCTAACAGTACCTGGTGACCCCTTGGTGATGGATGCACGTATGCATTTTCGGCAAGTTCTCTGATCCTTCTGTCGTCATGTTTAATGATGTTGACTTGGTTAACTTCGACTGTGACCTCAAGAATGGCCCGGATGATGTGCTTTACCCTGTGAATATGTGTAGCCATGGCAAAGTTGATTGCCCAGATATGCCAGAATATGGCCGGTACTGCGGTTTTGACCTTAAAATTGCTGTTTGTGCAAAGGAGCTTGGGGAGACTGTTGATTTCTATGTTCAAGTTATGGTTCCTGTGGGCAGACTTTTCAATAAAACACCCCTTCCCCAGATCCATTCTCTGAGCAGTGTCGATGGAAGGTGGTTCGGTTGTGACAGGAAGACCGAAACCATGATTCTTACCCTGACAGATATTTCCTTCTTACCAAGATCTTGGTCAACGTCCAAATCAGCATGAACGACTAAGCAAGTTGTGTCACCTGACACACCAGTTGAGGAAATGTGGGTCACTCCCAGAGTGTGATGTAAACAAATTATATCACATAGTCCAGCCGAAAGAAACAAAAGTAATTGTTTAGATGTACCCATTCGATCTGTTGCGCTAGAAACCACCTCAGACGTAGATGACTCCTATGGTAAGTCGTATCACTGTGGTGTATGACATGAGAATTTAACACTTCACAGTGTCGTCATTAACAGCTCTGGAGCACGTAGGTGAGTTTCCAAATATTGCAAAACTCAAAACTCAAGTCACAACACTAGTGGGGCCGAGCCGTCTCACAGTGAGCCACTTACCTGCATGCGATGATATAGACAGTGTTCTGCCACTTGGGAAGGGAGCCAGGAGGTCATGGTGGAATAAATATTCAATAATACGACGTACATGTTGCTTAGTTGTGTACGATTAGTTATAACCGAGTCATACATTATGCTTTCGCACCTGGACATGCAGAAAAAAATGATTGAATATTAGGAGCTACTTCTTACATTGTTGTTTACGATTACTTATAATCATATCCTAACTGATGCCTTCAATCTTGGTCATGCGGGAATGAATGATTCAATATTAGGACGTACATCTTACTTTGTTGGTCACAATTAGTTATACTCATATAAATCATGCCTTCTCTCATGCGATGGGTAATGTCATTTCAATCAACCAACATACCTCAGCGTCCTCCTCCACCGATTCCACAATGCCATGAATATAATAATCTTCAGCTACTGCACCTATGGCAGGTTATATCACCAATTCATCCACAACCTGTTGAGTCTCCCAACTGGTGGGACCGTTTAAGTACTGTGCGACCTAATTCCCAATCTTAAAATTGGCCAATGACCATTAGCAAAATGTAAATCGGTCCGCAAGCCACACTCAAACCTCCCAGACACTCTGGTTGATCTCACCAGCGCTTACAAATTCTTCCAGATGCTCTCAGGCTAGTGTTAGCAACGGTTCCAGACTGTCACTGCGGGTCCGGGTCCGGGTCAAAACCAAACCGTTGCCGAATTGGCGGTCCGGGTCGTCAATAAACCCGAACTGCCCACTCGGGTACAGTTCAATGGTAAACTCCCAACCTGTCTGAATCGGGCGGGTAGTATGCGGGTCGCCCAGCGGGTCCATCCATAGATTCAGATAAGGCTCTTGTATTTGCAGTGTGTTAATAGTATCTTATCAGAATTGCGTTTTCAGCAACCAATAATGTGCTTTTGCTTGTTGAGCAGTTTGCAATATCGATTAATTTGGTATCTGTGTTTCACCTTCGATGAATGGTATTTTAGCCTAGCAAGGCGGTAAATGATACAGTTATGCACGCGAAGATCCGCACGAAGCCTTGATTACGAAATATGCAAGTCCTAAAACTGTTGACGCTCCGTTGACGCTCATTTACAGGATGCCGCAGGGAGCATGTCGCTGTTGTTTTTCCCAGCAAAGGCTGCCAATATCTCATAAATGGATGTCTGCAACCAATTGGAACATAACTTACCCAAGATGCGAAGTTAAAACTCATTGATGCTCTGACGACGCTCATTTTCAGGATGCCGCAGGGAGCGGGTCACTGTTGTTTTTGCCAGTAAAGGCTGCCAATATCTCATAAATGGATCTCTGCAACCAATCGGAATATAACTTACCCAAGATGAAAAGCTAAAGATTGTTGACGCTCCGTTGACGCTCATGCTAAGAATGGGGCGGTGACTGTGTTGCTATCTCTTTTGCCAATAAAAGCTGCCAATATGTCCGTTATGCATAACAACGACCAGGTCACTGGTGAATTATGGTACTTACAAGACCACAAATCGTTGACGCTCCATTGACGCTCATTTTAATGTATTGTCCATTTTTCATCTGCTGCCGTCGATAATTGTTTTCATCCTAATTTGACTTCATCGGTTGTCTTTCTGCATGATTAAGACTTGGCTCTGTGGCAAAGCCGAGCGGCATAATAATCTTGCACTGTTCACTCTCACACGACCAAAAATGATGCATCATGCCAAAAGATTCATTGCGCCTGCTATATGTCTATTTATGAACTGATATTCACACGCTACTTGTTACCATTCGCCCATGATATATCTCTAACTGAAACTCTCGGTCATGCTACATAAAACTGGTGAACCATTGACGCATTCTGTGCTAGTTGTTCCTCCCTTCTGTATTTCTCCGCGTTTCTGCTGCATTGACCGTCACCAACAACTTTTCAGCCTGTCACTTTGACTTCCGTGTTGGCCGAACCAATCCGGGCACATGTGGCGCGGCGCTCACCTCCTGCTGGTCTGGTCATTCCGGATCCTCGATGCCATTGTTCTGCTCTCTATCGGATTCATTGTCTGCTGCGCAATCCTCTTCGCTGTCAATTGGATTATCCAAGTCGCCATTCCAGGTTTGCCAATCATTGGTGTCCGAAATGCTTTCAGGTGCGCTATCATCGTCGCTTTCGACTGGATGACAGTTGACTCTTCGGATTCGGCGGACATGTAAGATTTGAGGTCGTCCTCCAGGGAAGTTCTTTGCAGACAAAGGTGGTGGCAAAGGTGATCTTTCTGACAATTTAAATGCGGCCGCACCATCATGTTGAAAGAGTGACCAGGATGCTTTGACAATCGCTTCCGTGTCTGAAATGTATCCCACGGCGGTCATCTGCATGTTTCGAGTGCGAGATTCTGTCTGGGTAGCACATAGGTTTTGGCTGCCCTGCCACATCTCCAAAAAGTCATGAACCTTGGCCATTCTGTGCAATGTCCTTTCCTCCGCCTCTTTCTTAATTTCCGAGTCATTTTCTGCGTTCAAGGTATCCAATTCTGGGTCACTGCCTGCCAAAATCCTGTTATTGGCTCGAGCAAACTGCCTTACAACGACTTTTTCGCGAAGGGTCTCGCCTGTGATTTCTGCCTGCCTCCATCCAATAACATCTAGGCCAAGGGAAAAACTGACCTCCACTCCGACACCATGTGGTATGAGGGAAAATATGTCGCGTGCCACCTTGCAGAGATCGCTGTACTTTGACAGCATTTCTTCCTGTGGGCGCCACCAATCGGTTATGTCCGGTATCGAAAATGTACTACGAATCTCCAATGGGTCGGAGTGGTAATCATCGAGATTTGGATTAATTCGTCCCCAGTTCGTTCATGCTTCTGGCGGCGAATTCAAATAGAGCCTGTCGGCAGTCAATAAGCGGGCTGCGCGATCGCTTCGTCCGGGTGTCGTCTCAGCCACATTGTTAGGCGTTAAGTATTCCTCATCATTGCTGGACATATCATATGGATCAATGGATGATTGATAGGACCCTGATGCAGTTGCAGAGGGGAGGAGATTGTTGGTTGGTACGGTTTCGAGTTTATTGACAGGCACACCTCGATGTTTGGCACAATATTCATTCTCCGCATCCTTCAGAAAGGCCTCTTTGTATTGTGTCGTGTAGGATGTCTGGTCCTCAGGATTAATATCTATTCCCTTGTCCCACTCTCTAAACGATCGCAACTTCCGGAAAAGATTGACGATATGTGCGGAAATCAGAAGCATGCCGGTCGTTGGAGTCACTTCAGCGTAGTACTTGGACAGCTTCCGTCGAGCTAACTTCACAGCAAACAACAAGTCTTCTTTCCACTGAGTCTTCTTCTTGGCCAAAGCGAGGCATTACACCATCCATGTGATCGAACATGTCATTGTACATTGTGATGAGGTGATGCAATGTGACTGTATGCCTCTTCGACATCCAAAGGGTCCAATATCGAAATGGCCTCAATACTTCCATGACATACTAGACAATCGTCCACTCATCTTGAGTTGTGAACAGTGGCCGGTATTCAATGTTTTTTGAATATTGAAGCCACTCCTGTGTGAATTCCCGTAATCGGTAGGCGCGCTCTAGCAACTCCAGTGTAAGGTTCAAATGTGTCTTCACATCAATAATCGGAAGTACTGCAATGCAGACTTTAGCTTTTTGACAGTCAATGAACTCATTTCAGCGACCAGGTGTTAGCATAATTAATACAGCAAGCATTCTCTGCTATATGAAGGTCAGCTTCAGGACATTCAAAATATCATGAAATACATACTTTCTCACTGATCTTCGCTAGACCTGGTTCCATGGCCGACACCTTGTTGATTCTAGCATTGCCCTCCTTTCGAAGTCTCTGTCTCTTCCCAGTGTCCATGCTTTCATTCTCTCCAAATTGCTGATCGTGCTCATGGGCGTCCCAAGACTTGGTGCGGCCTTTCACACCGAGACTGCTCATGAATGCACCCAAAGCCAGCTGTATGACGTGCGCCATGCACGGTATGTGGTTGCGCAATGCCGGCCACTCGATTCCAGAGGCCTCAAGTGTTGATTGCAGCTCGCGTATCATCAAGTAGTTTGAGGAAGCATTATCCGTTGTAATACCGAGTAAACGGCCGTTGGTAAGCTCAAAACGATCCAGCACATCCTTCAAATGTACAGCTAGCGTTGTTCCAGTATGTTGGACCTTGACCTATCATCGTTAATTAGCTTCCGAAATGGGAACAGAACAGGCGATAAACCTCATCAAAAGCGAGTTGAACTTCACCCAATGCCCAATTTCGATCCATATAGTAAGCAGAGATGACCCACTGACTAGTTTGTTTGTTGAAGTCCATCCGTCCAAAGCTAAACTAACTTTATTTCATCACGGCAATTGCTTCTTAATTGCGTCCACAGTCAGTTCATATTCCCTCCGGCACATGTTACTATGGGTCATAGCCGACGGTAGGACAAGGTTGTCGCGCAATGCCTTATATGACTGTTATAGCTCAAGGTTTGACATAGCGTGCCATGGAATGGGTGCCGAGACAAATCCTAACATGAGGTAGCGATTCCATGTGTCTTGGTGAAATTTGGAAGTTTCAAAGTCCTCAGATGCCAGTTTGGAACATTTTGTCTGTCATTTCAATTAATATGGATTTAACTGAATATCAAATCTGATTTTCCTCTGCAAACTTACTATTGTGATTCCTCGACTTCCTTGCCTCTTCAGTATGGCCAAAGCTGTTTCATCCACCGTCGAACTAGCCAATTCAATAACCTCGGACTCTGTTAATTCATTTAACTTTGCGATGTGAGCTTTTGCCAGCAAGTGTTTCCCCATTGAGCTGGTCCCATGTTCTGATGCATGGCGAAGAACTTGATGACAAACAATACAAATGATGCCAGGGCTGCCAGTCTCCTCAATTCCGCAGTGTAAATAGAATCGCCACGATGGTGCATGTCTAGAATTGTTCCAAGCAATAGGCCGCTTCGAGCCTCCATTCATTGAAGCCCACCAAGCATCGAAGATGATTTGTAATGTAAGGTCGCTCAAATTGCGAATAAAGATACGTTCCATTTTGGAAGAGATCATAACCTCGAGCAATGTGGTGTTCAAACATTTTGTATCGGACATGGCGGTTGAAATTAGGATGCTGGGTATTCCGACTCGAGAGACTGCCGAAAATAACGATACAGTAAAGCCGCATGCGCGTTCTTAATATTGACTCTACAGCTACAAGGACAACAATCAGATCAGTAAGACATTGCATGCATATTTCTGAAGGTGAATAAAAGGACAGAATGCAACGACTGACCGCGTAAAATTCCATTTGGGAACGGCATAATGCAGTTTATTGCTGTGTAGCGTTCAGAGCCTTGACTCACCGTGGGCACTGAATTATAGGAGACGGACGCGATATCGTCACTTGCATCGTTGCCAATCAAGGCTGTCGATAGAATCACTGTGGTTTATCTGCGTTCCATTCCGGTTAGATTATCTAAGATGCCAGCGCACAAATCACTTACGCTGCGTTGACGCTCATTTTGGGACACGGTTACGATCTTGTCATAAGCATATTTGCCTAGAAAGGCGGCTAATAGTACGATTGTAAATTATTGTGGTCACATAGCCCCTTGATTTTCCAAGATGGAAGGCCTGAAATTGTTGATGCTCCATTCACGCTCATTATTAGGGCATGTGACAAAGTTGTCGAATGCATTTTTGCCTAGAAAGACGGCCGAAAGTTCGATTATGTGTTAATGTCGCCGCACTGCCCTCGGATTTGCCAAGATGCATGGCCGAAAGTCGTTGATGCTCCGTTGACGCTCATTTTCAGCGCATAGTGACGATGTTGTCGAAAGCATTATTGCGTAGAAAGATGGCCGATTGTTCGATTATCTGTTAATGTCGCCGCACTGCCCTTGGATTTTCCAAGATGCATGACCAAAAGTCGTTGACGCTCCGTTGATGCTCATTTGTAGGGCATGGTGACGATGCCGTCGAATGCATCTTTGCCTAAAAAGATGGCCGATAATTCCATTATGTGTTAATGACGCCGCACTGCCCTCGGATTTTCCAAGATGCACGGCCAAAAGTCGTTGACGCTCCGTTGATGCTCATTTTTAGGACATAGTTGCGATCTCATAGTAATCGTTTTTGCCTAGAAAGGCAGCCGATAATCTGACTATGGCTCAATGTAGCCGCACAGCCCTAGGATATTACATGATACACGGCCAGAAGTCATTGACGCTCCGTGGACCCTCATTTTCAGGACATAGTAGCGATGTTGTTGCAAGAGGTTTTGCCTAGAAAGGCGGCCGATAGCGCGATTATGGGTAATGCCGCCGCACAGCTCCTGGATTTTCCAAGATGCAAGGCCAAAAGTCGTTGACGCTCTGTTGACACTTATTTTTAAAACATAGTAGAAATGATGCCACCACCATTGTTCCATAGAAAGGCGGCTGATATTTCAATCATGACAGACTGTAACCGCGCAGCCTACTGGATGTTTCATGACACAATGCCAACAATCGTTGACGCTCTGTTGACGCTCATTTTTAGGATGTGGCAACGAGCGTGTGATTTACCGTTTTCGCAATAACGCCGACCTCTACATCCACTTTGGAAGGATGTGACAATTCAGCCAATCGATTGCTGAATGTGTAAAACTCAAAATCGTTGACACTCTGTGGACGCTCACATTAATCACATCGAAACAGCCTTTGTACACTCAATAATTGTATGCAATCAATCATATACTCATTATTGACCTCCAGTATTGCGTTTGTATGTATTATCATTTGCATCCAGGAGTTTTGTTACCTCTCAATTTCTGATCAACTGCTATCTACGCTATCTGAGTGAGAAAGGACGTGGCCCTATTACATTCCCGCGCTTTTGGCGGGCAATGGACGGCATGTGGTTCATATCACTAGTTTGTGGTACATTGAGCTCGACTTCCTCACAATTCCGTATCCAGCTCCTTCTCCTCAATTTTCATGACGTACCACAAGAAATTTCAAATATCTCAACCATGTGCACCAGGTCTGTGCGGAGAGTAACGCAGTTGCATACATGGATGAATATAGCATGACGGTTGTCGTTCAGATCGATTCGTCATGCGCACTGACCACTCTTTCTATGACACGTATGACATCACTCACTTAAATTTTGTTAGCACATTTCGTCACTAATATTGCTTTTGCATTGTCACTTTACAGTCACTTGCAGAAAGAAACTGCACGTTTTGGCCATCTTACAGTGCGGTTTGGATTCTAGAACTTTCACATGGTGCGTTCGACCCTTGCACATGCACAGATGAATTATCATGTCTCACAATTTTGTCACTGAAATCAAGAAAAAGCTGACATGTAGCGAGATTGCTAAACACCTTGCAATTCACTGCAATCGGACGTCAAAAATTACAGTTTGCATATGTATTCTTCCACCGACGCAGGAGCGTTTACCATCTCTTTGTCAGAATCCGATATCTATATCGTAATTAGCTGGAGGCTATATGCAGCGGTAAAAGCTTCCTGGTTCAACAGAGCTAACTGGTTCAACTGGCTTCGCTTTCAGCAACGTTGACGAATCAGGCTCCGCAGCTGGTTCACCGCTCGGTATGCTCCATTCTGACTGCGGCTTCACAGAACCTAGTCTGATATGACTACATCCTGGTCGAGAAGTCCCCTGCAGCCTTTGCGATATTCCGGGGACAATGTCAACACTCTCCATAAGCTCTCCAAATGGTGTCGGTGAAGGTGCCGGAGCGTCATCATTTGTTTGCGGCTGAATGACTGGCAGAACCCTCAATTCGAATGTGCCGTACTTCTTATGTCGTTCACGGCAGTAGTCGGCTGCATTCTCACATCCCGGTTGAGTCGATTCATCGAGCTTCATCTGCTTCTGCCAAAACCTCTCCATCCGCTGCTGTACTGTTTTGGTGATTGTGCCCATCACCCAGCCGGGTTCGTCATCTTCGCTCAGCTTGCCCTGCTCAGTCTCTTCATGGTCCTCATCTTCCCCATCCTCCCCATCATCAGAACTTGCAAGATCACTCAGACTGTCTCCGATAGCAACCAGCATCTCCTGAAACGTTGTTTCGGGCTCTCTGTACGTCAATCCAGCGATTTCAGCATGCTTCATATGGTCTTGCTCTTGCTGAACCGCTGCCTCTGCGTCTTCGACCCGCTTTCTTGCCCCAGTGGTCTCTCTCTGAACATAATCCTCAATCCATTACTCTTTCTCTTCATTGCTTAAGAAGTGCGTTTCTCGTTGGTTCTCCGCCGCAAGTATCTTTTTGGATCTCAACCTGCGCAATGCCCCATGTGCTCGGACTCTCTCTGCTTCCAAGCGGCTCTTGCGTTCATTCGCATGATGACGTCGTTGGGTTGACCGCTTTGTTGATTTGCCGTATCTGCCAGCTGGACGTGGCGAAAATTTCTTCTTCGGAGCATTGACCATTGTAGTTCGCGTGGAATTTGTTGTTGGGCGAGATGTTAGATGTTGCAAGTTATGGACAATATGGTGGCAAGCTGCGTCTTTTATGTCAAGGTTGGTACGTTTACTCAGCTTGAACACAGCAAAATCTCCCTCTTGACTGTCAATAAATCACGGATAGTGACACTAACCATTCAACATGACATGATTGTTAGCGTCATTTTCATGCAATATCCCGGGGATTATTTGGGACAAACATCAGCAGACGTCCATTCCCTCGAACAACATCCTATCAATATATAGCGATTAGGTGACTCGTGCGGTCGTACACCGCAGCTCATCCCTGTTACCACCCAACCAACATCAGACCAACTTTTTGCAAATTGCGTGGTGGGAAACCCCTGCAACTTGCAGCCATACTCAGCAGGACTCATCTTGAGCATAACGATCATGTTGGCTGCTACTTATTCCATTCTGACAAGAAGCTAACTATATAGTCCTCAGGGCTTCCCACTTCCTCTCGTTATCATCTTCCTCTCCTATTCCTCACCAGCACATCATGGATACATAACCACCTCCGCCAGGTGAGAGCAGATCGAATACCGGCCGATTGGTGGGCGCTTCAACAAATATGGACATTCCTGGCACACAACAAGAGCGCAGACACAAGTCAGTTCATCGCGACGCTGCCAATGCAGCCACCAAACATATGACGCAGGATACACATTTAAAAATCGTCCTGAAGACTGGGAGCAGGAAAAATAAGAAGCAGCATGCAGTGGGATGTGAGTATATCCAGATCGAGGCAAATGGCGGTCAATTGACTGTATAACGTACAGCGGGTGACCATAGAGAGCTATGTAACGAATTCATTGCTGCCCGTAACGGGAAACCTCCATGGTCGACAAAAGCATTTGTCCGCACAGTCTACGAAATCGAACATCATGACGTTGTCAGCTCTGGGATTATCGCAGATGAATTTCCTGATAAGCATCCACGTGAGTGGATGAAGCAGGCATTAATCACCTTAGAGGAGGCCACGGAAGCGTATATGGTAGAGGTAACAGCTGAATTTCATTGTTAGATGCAGCAACTGATGTCTTGTAGGTTTTCAACATGTCTGCAACTGTGGGAAGGCAAGGAGGTCGGGTACAGCTGGAACAGTCCGACATGCGCCTGGTGTTGAATATGGCCAAAATGGCCAAACAGGGCTTTTCGCACGCCGCAATCGAGGAAACGAAATACCTCATTAAGAAACCTCGCCCCGAGGTCCCAGAAGAGAAGAAGCAGGGTGTTGAGTTTCCTGGGCATGAAAAGGTGAAGGCTGCGATACAAAGACACCCGGCAATGCTTCGTCAAAACCAAACGTCCGGCTGCCATTCTTGCCAAAATGGCACCGCAAAGAATATGCACACACGCTGGAGACGCAAAATACCAGGTGCACCTCCACCTGACTGATGCAGAGAGCCGACTCCAGAGCCGACTCCACCACTGCCCGGCATACCACCTGCCCCAACTGGTAACACTTCCGGAGTTCAACCTTCACAAATCGTCAATTTGCCCGCCGGATATACTTATTCGAATGCAGCTCTCCCCTGAACCCAATGTTTCGATGATGAGGTAACCGAGCATGATACCGATTTTGATCCAGATATGCTGACTGTTGAAGGTTAGTACATTCTCTGTGGTGTGGTAATGCAGCTAACAATCATTTTGAAGACAAGAGCAGCGGATTGAGCGATCCTGCAACTCATGACGAGCATTGAGCGAAAGACATGGGATTTTGGAGATTATTATTGAATATATCTATGTATTATTAAAGAACAATGTAGTGATCAAGAAGAAAGTAAACAAAAACGCTAGAAACGCAGCCAAAACAATGTGAATCATGAACTGTGGCAAATTAAATGATTGCATATTGCGGATACAGCCATGGCAAAATGAGCGTCAACGGAGCGTCAACAATTTTTGGTCATGCGTCCTGGGAAATCACACCTCCGATAGGTTGTAGTCAGTCATAGATGAATTTTTGGCTCCCTTTATAGGCAAAACAGATTGCAATACCCTTCCTGCCCCATCATGAGAATGAGCGTCAACGGAGGATCAACGATTTTTGGTCATGTGTTCTGGGAAATTACCCCTCCGACAGGTTGTAGTCAGTCATAAAGGAAGTATTGGCTGCGTTTAAAGGCAAAACAGATCGCAATACCCTCCCTGCCCCATCATGAAAATGAGGGTCAATGGAGCGTCAACTATTTTTGGTCATGCATCCTGCGAAATCACACCTCCGAATGGTTGTAGTCAGTCATAGAGGAATCTTAGGCTGCCTTTATAGGCAAAACAGATTGCAATACCCTCCCTGCCCCATCATGAAAATGTGCGTCAACGGAGCGTCAACGATTTTTGGTCATGCATTCTGGGAAATCACACCTCCGATAGGTTGTAGTCAGTCATAGAGGAATGATTGGCTGCCTTCATAGGCAAAACAGATTGCAAGACCAAATATCGTCGACACTCTGTTGACGCTCTGTTGACAGTCATTTTCAGGATGTGGTTGGGCGCGTGAGTATGCTTGTTTTGGATATCAAGGCGGCTAATACGTCGAAAATGAACCGTGACGTACCAATGTCAATATTTTACGATTAACAGTAGCATATCTGAATGCGACCATCAATGTGAAACCCAAAGTGCAGAACCGGAGATTGGGACCGATGGGTCTAGCCAAACCCGGCGAAACCCGCAGGTGGACGGGTACAGGAGAGGGTTTGGCCCGCCAAGAGTGAACGGGTGAGGTATTTGGACGGGTCTGGAACTGAACCAACCTGTTTTTGTGGTCCAAACCCGGACCGCTGCCGCGTTCCCCGGACACGTTGCTAGCACTATCTCAGGCACACCTGGAGCTAAGCAATGTGCTCTCAGACTTTGCAAGAGCATTCTGCAGTGCTCCTGAAAGCACCTGCAGTTGTGGTGGTGTATTCAGGATGCTCTGATATTTGACTTATAGGATAGTCAATTTTTGGAGCTGCTGAGACCTCTGCGCAGGTCTGCAGGAGACTTGGTGCCATACTATCACAGCAGCAGTTCTTGGGGATCCATAACAACATGGCATTTCGTCTATCATATTCGTCTTTGTTACAGTCACAAGCTTTGTTATATCATAATATGGCCTTTAATATGTTACTCAGTCTCTGTATATATATACATACGGTTAATCTGGCTGCAGGCTGTATTCAAGCGTAGTCAGAGGATCACATGGAGACGCCAATTGAGTGAACTTAGAGATGCACTTGGAGGTCATTGTGGCGAGAAAATCTGTTTCTCACTACCACCGCCATTCAATTTGGCAGGGGGAAGCCGGAGGGTGGCATACAGCGATGCAGGGATAACGGAGACGGACTGAGCAACGAGAGGGGGGGGTGTAGGCAGATACAGGGTAGTATATAGACTTCACCTCAGTATACGAAATACACACAGTCTATCTTTCCCAGCACTTGGTCCCCTGCACTCTTGCCGAGATTTCATAGATCCACGCAATTTCTGTGGTTCCTCACAGCTGGGTACCACTTCATATCGTCTCACCCTCTCTTCCAACACTCCAACCAGAACCACTGTGTCTCAGGAAATCACGTCGGATGCCAACCGAGCTCTGCCATTTCACCGTACAATAGTCGTGTGAACCTTGAGCTGTCCTTGGAGGCTGTGATCAAGCGAGTCTGGAGATGCACTTGGAGGCCATGCTCGAGTGAACTCAGAGATGCAATTGGATGCGGTGAGTGACCGAATTTGGAGATGCACTTGGAGGCCGAGATCGAGTGAACTCAGGGATGCAATTGGATGCCATGATCAAGCCTGGTTGGATACGCGCTTGGAGGCCGAAATCAAGTGAACTGAGAGATGCCACTGGAAGCCAAGATCAAATGGACTGAGAGATGCCACAGGGGGCCGTGATCGAGTGAGTTTGGAGATGCACTTCGAGGCTGAGAGAGGGTGAACTCAGAGATGCACTTCGAGGCCGTATTCAAGCGCGTTTAGAGATGCACTTGGAGTCCACAATCAATCGAGATTGGAGACGTGCTGGCATGCAGTCGATCCGGAGGCGGTCAATCTGGAGGCCGTTGATCTGGACGCGGTTGATCTGGAGGCGGTGGATTGGGAAGGAGGTGTCATGGGAGGTGAGACTTGATTCATTGTTTATCCCATAATTGTGGGACCGCGGAGAATTGAGTACAACCAGGTTCCCCAGCAGATGAAAGATGAGACTGGCTGGGAGTGGGAGACAGTCGATCTTGGGATGATGCAGTACTCAGTGTATGCTGTAGTTAGTGTTAACTCATGATCATGGCATGAAGAGATAGCAAGGGATGACTTAACATTGTGTTCTGAGGTGATGGTAGAGTTGAGGACGAGAAAGAGAGAAATGAGAGCAGATGGGGGAAATCATCATCAGGCGGTGGGACTGAGAGAATATCGTGTGCGAGTCAATTTACGATCCCAGATATGGCAGGCATGAGCCCCGATATGGCGGTTAATGACACTTATTCAAGGTATTCCAAACCCAATGAGGCAAGTCGCACCGCTGATTTCTCATATCCGCTTCAATCCTCCATATCGTTCCCGTCTCCATCCCCCTTATCTGTTTCTCATCCTCAACTCTATCATTATCGCAGAAGACAAAGTTAAGTCATTCCTCTCCATCTTTCCATGCCATGATCATGAGTTAACACTGTGTACAGCATACACCAAGTACAGCATACACCGACAAATGGAGCATACACTGTATATAGAATATACCGAATACAGCATACACCCAAGACTCTCTGTCTTCCCTGTATTCTGACAATGACAAGTTGACCATGAATGTAGTTGCAGCTTCCGGCGTGCCTCCTCACAAGATGGACTCCCACCAGCCAGCTCTCCCTCAGAGCTCAAAGATAAAGTCACACCGTCACATTCCCACCATTGGGAGTTTCTGTCACAAACTGATACAATCGAGTGACAGCACCTAGCACGCCTCCCATTGACCGCCTGCAAGTACTCCTCCCATATCGCTCGTTCATGGCCTCCAAGTGCATCTCCATACTTGCTCAAACTCGACCACAAAGTGTATCTCCATCCTGGCTCGATCACGGCATCCAAATGCATCTCTGAGCTCACTCAGTCTCGGCCTCGAAATACATCTACATATTTGCTCGATTACGGCCTCCAATTGCATCTCTCAGCCCACTTGATCTTGGCCTCGAAGTGCATCTCCAAACTCTCTTCATCATGGCATCCAATTGCATCTCTGAGTTCACTCAATCACGCCCACCAAGTGGATCTCCAAACTCACATGATTACGGCATCCAATTGTATCTCTGAGTTCACTTGATCTTGGCCTCCAAGTGCATCTCCTCATTCGGTCGATCACAGCATCCAATTGCATCTCTGTGTCCGGTCGATCTTGGCCTCCAAGTGCATCTCCAATCTCACTTGATCTTGGCATCCAATCCTATCTCTGAGTTCACTTGATTGCGGCCTCCAAATGCATCTCCAAATTCGGTCGATTACTGCATCCAATTGCATCTCCCAGTCCACTCGATCTATGCCTCCATGTGCATCTCCAAACTCGCTGGATCACGGCCTCCAATTGCATCTCTGAGTTCACATGATTGTCATCTTCAGGCGCACTTCAAAATGCCCACACGCCACCTCTAGCCACTTCAGATATTCCACATGAAGATTTGGTAGCTAAATACATATATAGATGTATTGATACATGGATAAGAATACAAACAGAATACATATGTTTTAAAAATCGTTGAACGATAAGTAGAAGCCATGATTTCCAGGCGCACCAGCAGCGCTCCCAAAGAAGATGTTGTTTTTCTCAAACTGCTCTACAGTGATTCGAGGTGCTCCCAGGCTTGTCGCCATCGCTCTCAGGCTTGTCGCTTGCGGTCCCTGGTATATCACCAGCACTCGGACATGTTTCCAAACTCTTCACAACCACTCCCATGGTACTCCTGTACCAGTCATCAGATATCCCAGTCACTCTGAAGGCCGGCCGGAATGCACTCCTAGGGTCTGATACTCTCCTGAACTTGACGTTTCTAAGTTTACACTCCACATCCTCTCAGACACTCCTGCAGCCTCCGAGCGACTAAAATACATTTTGCTGATGACCAAACATTGCCCAAAATGTGGAATGAGAATGCTTTACATGGCCCGAAACTCTTCATGGTGCTGTTTCAACAGCTTGTTTCCACCACTGCAACTATGTTACTATCGACCCGATATAGATGCGTCATTATCCGAAGACATAGCATCTGATATCTCCTGATCACTGCCCAAGGTTCTCTCTTTTTCTACAATCAGCGTTCACTGCAGTTGCCAGCACTTGCATTCACCAGCAAATGTTGTCCAATGCGGCCAAGCATATCATCGCATGTCGGATATAGAATGAGGAGAACACCTGCCGCGATGGTTCCTTGACGCCCAGGGAGATAGACACCAAATCCCACTCAATATTGAGGTGGGCTTTCTGATTGTGCAGCAGATCGAATGGACCTTGCGCCACCTGAATGCTTATATTGAAAAGTTTCGTCTTCTCTGTGACCAACCTGCTGGGGTTCCTGATGCCTTAGAGCACAAGAACCAGCCATCAACTCCTTTCGAAATTGCCACAGTATTACAAATCAATTCTATCACTAACTCTTCTCCGTGCAGGGTGCATGTTTGGCGCAACCATTCTACAGCACATGAAGGAGAATTTGTGGACATACTTTCCAGTTACTATGAACCTCTTCAGTTTCCGCTTATCTGTCTTCACACCTCTCTGGGAAGGTAAAATATGGGCTTCACTAACCGTACACAAATGAAATACTACCAGATGCATTTGCTCCAAAATGACGACCACTTATAATATCTCGGGTGACTTATGAATGAATACTTTATCCGACATGGTTTCTCAAATGGAGGATGAATCCCTACAGTATAGACGTCAAGGTCTTATACCCAGGGCTGGGGGGGATCAAGATATAGACTAGATCTAGGTCCTCATTGCATTGGTTCAACAGTGTGGGCTGCAGAGCAGATGGCCGATTCATTCACATTGTGTCATCAGTATGTGAGACCCTCACTTTTCATGACTGTTTGAACAAACCCACACTTGCCTGACATATGGGAGTGTTTATACCCTGGGGAGAATGCTTCGGATCATCCTGGGGTCATCATCCGCACTGTCAAAGCCTGCTTTGATCAATGATGAAGGCAATCTCGTGGGCGAGCACCGCCCATTGCCTTGGGCTCCATCCACCAACTGGTCTTACAGCAACAATATGAGCAAGATTATTTACCAAATTAAGGTTATTGAATTTCAAAAGAGAGGCCTACCGCACACCCACATAGGCTTAAACGTCGTTGCGATCTATTTCACATTTTTGTGTTTCGTTATATATCTTGCTAACTGTGAGCTACAAAGATGTATTCAGAGTTACCCCTTGAAATGATCGACACTGTCATCAAAGCGGAATTGCCATATGGCGAGGAGTATCCATCTCGGCGTGACATAGTATTGAAGTATAATATGCACTGTAGCAATCACCTTGTGTACCCAACCAATGCTGCTTTAAAGATGGGAAGTGTCTGTATGGTTTCCCTAACCCTCTGAAGCAGACTACAATGATAGATGAATCTGGAAGGGTGGTCTGCAGGAGATGCAAGGAGGAAAACAGGATGATAGTTTCATACATGCCATTTCTGACTGAGCTTATGGACAGCCATTTGAATGTTCACTTACTGGGAGAAACAATCCATCAAATGGCTAGAGAGAACAGTACTGCTTCGAAGGCATACGAACCACCGAGATATTCCGTACATCTGACAGCTGCACAGTGTCTACTCATCAAACACACCGAATTCTATAGACAGTTCATCCACATTGCTCTTGCCCAAGCCTTCAAATCAAATCTCAATCAATGGCCAGAATGACCTTCACTAGATATCAACATCCCTCAAATAGTCTCTGCCCTAGTGGGTGCAGACATCATCAGCAGACTAACCTTTATTTGGCCATGCAAAGGTGAGGTTTTTTTCTCACGAGCACTGCTAGTACATAAAGCAGCATAAAACTATGGGGAATGCCGGACACTTAATGATATCACTTACGATTTCTTTCAGGAAGCCGCTACACAGTTTGGATTATTCCCCAACATTGAGGAAGCAGAAAATCGCTTTCAAGAGGCCATCACTGTCTATTACATCCCATACCATGTACATTTTCTCTATGCACAACTAATAGTCAACATACCAGCACCAGCTTTTGAATTGTGGGAGAAATACAGAGATGAACTTTCAGCGGACCATACAGAACAATTTGCCACTGCTTATGAAGCATACTTGGAAGCACTGAGAGACATCGAACGTCTGCTCATCCCCTGTGGTTCAAATTTATCCAACTTTGTCCTTCCAGATGCCTGGCAAAGAGTAAATGACCATGATATTGAACAAGAGACATTCAGTCCAAGGATTGACATCTTATCACACACTGCACTCGATATGATATCCAGGATGAATCCTGAGAAACCAGCTGCTTTTGATGTTATGTATGCTGCAATAGCATCAGCTTCACCAGCACAAACTGTGTTCTATTTGGACAGCAATGCCAGCAGTGGGAAATCATCTGTGGCTTCTGCACTTTGGACAAGACTGCAATTTGGAAACTGTATACCAATACTCGTGGGAACAACAGAACTCAGGGTGATGATATATGAAAGAGGACGAACAACTCACTCTGCATTCAGAATACCATTTGTGATGTCTGTTCATACTTGCAGCCCTAATGTCTTTTTAATACAATGTACTGTTTAACTTCAACCTCCACTCCGACATCAACCTCAATTCCCAATGTGCTTTATTTCTCTCCACTGCAGATGTTATTTTCTAGGAAGCAATGCCAATCGCTGACAGATCTGCTTTGCAATGTGTGAATGAATTTCTACAGGCTATTACAGGGAAAGATGCCACTTTAGGTGGTAAGATATTTTTCGGGATCTGTGGCTTGCGTAAAACAGCTCCGATCATACATTTTGCCGACACAACTGAGACAATCACAGCTTCAATGGTTTTATTTCCTTTGTGGGCGTCTTTCGCTATGCTGCATTTGGACCAGCCAATACACAATGCTTCTGACCCCACATATGCCCAATGTGATGATGAAATAGGTCAAGGATATGTGACCAGGGATGAAACCAACATTTCTTTTGATTTGATACCCAATGTCGACAACATATAAGACACCATTCATCTTCTCAACCCACCAGAAATGTTAACTGCTAAAGAGGAATACATATGAGATTCTTTCGTCAGTCCTTCAAATTCTAAGTGTATATGTTCAATGAATCCGTGCTTGAGTATCTGCCTAACAAATATGGTATACATTATGCCCATATCTCTACACTGCCATATTAACGACCTGCAGGCACATACTAAAGTTTTGATATCATCAATGATGATGAGACTCCTGTACCCGCAGACCATCATGCTGCCACTATGGATATCATTTCCCCAGAACAAGAAAGTGGTATACCGACCCACAAGTGGAGTTTTGCAGAGTGCTGCATCTGCACCACCATGAGTCACATTGACATTAACAAGGCGGCGATCAAGAATCGTTGCGTAGTAGTTGAATGATTGCACGAAAGGATCAGAATACTTCATGTGATTATCACCTTTTCACCATGACACAGCATCCGCATTCCTCGCATGACTTTTGATTTCTAGCCTAGAAATTGCTGTTGGACAATTCATCATCATCAATTGCCTTCAATACTAGCATATGCCACTACATTCAGTAGCTGCGAAGGAGTAACATCAGAAAATGTTGTCCTTGACCACCAAACCAATGTGTTTTCGCATGATCAACTCTATTGCATTGTATCACGAGTCAGACAGTGAAATACATGTAAGAAACTGATGGGGAAGGACAATAAGATGGGAGCAACCAAAAATGTAGTCTATAAAGAGCTTTTACTGCCAACATAAGCTGTTATAGTTTGTTATGCAATTTGTCAACTTGCCCTGAAGTAGGTACATCATTACAAATTTGGCTCTGTATTTCCCCGGTCAAGATGGTGTAGTTGTTTCTGCTCTGATTACAACTTATACTTATACTACCTCTGAGCAAATTCCACTGATTCAACACTTTATAAATGATGATGATGATTATCTAGGCTATATGTTACTAGAATACTCCTGACCTGATTGGCCACCTTTTTCGCTGTCATTGATATCATGTAACTAACCACATATGGCTACAAAAACTCAGCAAATTAACCGAGTTTGACAATTGGGAACAGCTGGAGTGTTGCCAGTTCAAATCCGGAGGGTGGCAATGCCGCTACAGTGAGTTCTATAGATTTTGTGGTAAGATGATTGCTAGAGATCCAAGTCTCATGGCGAGCCAAAAATATAGAATGGCCATTACCCCACTCTGGGTCATGTGCCACCATTACATTATTGCCCTCATTAGGTGCAGACCACCTGGGCTGCATAAACCGTACAAGAGAAATGGAAAGGGAATGGAGGGAAGCATAACACATTGCTGCCTCGTATGTACTTGTACAAAATCATAAGTCTTGCTACTGATCAGTACAGCTCAATGGCAGCCTTTTTGCCGATTTGAAGTACAGGGAAACTCCACCTCCAGTGACTGGTGGTAAAAACCCGTGCTGCTGCCATTTGTACTGGGCTGAGATCCAAAGATGAGAAGAAGGACAGAGTGAGACAAGAAAACATCCAAAAGTGTTTCCGTCTCCATGTCTTGACTTCCTAACCCAAGCTCCAACAACCATCATTCCCGTAACTCAAACATCTCAGCATAGGTCTTTGCCCGAACTCGTCAGTGTGGTAGAGAACTGCCGTTCATAATTTGGCATCAATTGGAGGTTCCGCTGACGGCATTGGTCGTAGCCATCAATCGTATACATCAATTGCATCGCATGTAGTCATGTCGCATTAATGGACATCTAACCAGTAAGCTTCTCTAAAGATGGTAATACTAACCGAATTCAATAGTGCCTGCACTGTCTGAACTCTCTGCAGTGCTTCCGCATGTTCTGGAGAGTATATCGTGTAGCTGGTAGTAATTGGTACTAGGGGTGGACTTGAGGGTTCAGCATGCTTTGATATTCGTTCGAAGTCCGCATTGGTGACAATCCGGTCGACTCCATGGCTGCTCGGTCTAGGTGGCTTGAATAGAATCTTGATCCACTGTGTGGTGGACTGTACAGTCGACTGCTCGGTAAGCTCTTGATACCCAGCTTTAGTGAATCTGGGATGGCTTCTTCAACTATATGTGTCAACTTCCGGGTTGAGTTCTCGGTTGACTTGATGATTGACTTCTCGAGTCAATTCTCGGTTGGCTTGATGATTGACTTCTCGATTGAATTCACGGTTGGCTTCTGGATTGACTTCTGGATTGACATCTCAGTCGAAATTTGGATTTAGTTCTCGATTGGCTTGTAGGTGGACTTCTCCTTTGACTTCTCCGTTCAATTCTCAGTTAACATCCCGGTTGACTTCTCGGTTGAATTCCCGGTTGACATCCCGGTTGACATCTCGGTTGACATCTGTGTTGACTTCTCGGTTGAGTTCTCGGTTGAGTTCTCGGTTGAGTTCTCGGTTGAGTTCTCGGTTGAGTTCTCGGTTGAGTTCTCGGTTGAGTTCTCGGTTGAGTTCTCGGTTGAGTTCTCGGTTGAGTTCTCGGTTGACTTCTTGGTTGACTTCTCGGTTGACTCCTCGGTTGACTTCTCAGTTGACTTCTCAGTTGACTTCTCGGTTGACTTCTCGGTTGACTTCTCGGTTGACTTCTCGGTTGACTTCTCGGTTGACTTCTCGGTTGACTTCTCGGTTGACTTCTCGGTTGACTTCTCGGTTGACTTCT
>Ga0307512_10000070_pt1 | contig 118391 bp, 98 predicted proteins | sample 14_EM_MG_FD_200267 | JGI IMG/M metagenome (GOLD analysis project Ga0307512, IMG submission 200267) | Populus trichocarpa ectomycorrhiza microbial communities from riparian zone in the Pacific Northwest, United States - 14_EM | ecosystem: Host-associated > Plants > Roots > Unclassified | place... | reverse complement strand
CAAAGATATGAAAACAATTTTACTGAGTATATTTCCAGCCAGAGTACACTGCATAATTGAGAAAAGGCAAACTTGAATTTCAAAATGCTCAGAATACTGAGAATGCCATTTCATTTTTTGCTGATGTGACAGTGTCTCCTGCATGTAGTCAGCACTGCTACACTGCTCATTATACTTGAGCATCTGTTTGTTGTAATTGACATTGTTGGCAGATCACTCTGTCTATTTCACCAAGCCAATATTCATTCATTCTGCAATATCCATTGTAAAAGTATCACCAAAACCTAAACCCCAAATTGCCTCTGGTATATGGCATCCAAAATGCATCTTAGGGTATCGAAAATGAATGATTGTCTGTTTGATCGTTCTCCAGAGCTCCGGATTATGGATTGTCCCCCACCAACTTTTCAACTCCATCATGCAGATACAGAATTCAATTATACACGACCTCTGCTCAGTTGAGATGATGCTGAACAGCAAATCGTTCAGCACATCATTAACAGAATAAGCATTATCCAAACTTGAGGCATTGACTTCAGTCTTCGGAATGGATCAGCGAATCGGATATTGTACACATTTGCCTGAAATTATGCTTGGCACCACACAAGTGGCCTATTTTTAGGCAATTGTCATTTGGGCAAATTTTTTGATGGATATGCTTCTGCACCCAGTTACCTTAGCTCAAACTTCCAGCAATAGTGGTTGCTGATCGTGTTGGAATAATATATCAACAAGCTTTTGTGAAGTACTGACACCTGATGGTTTTCCCACTATATGTATTGTAGTGGCTTCAAATGAGCAGGATCTAACCATTTGGTTGGTGATTCACAGACTCAATTCAGACATACCTTATATTGCAGATGTTTTGTTCATTAACAAGAAGAAAGAATTCACAGAATACCTTCACTGCTCCCATTACCATTTCATCAGTGGCTGTTTGTAGGACACACTTCCCTTCATTTTTGGAGCAGACAAGAATTGAAGTGCAATTTACAGCACATGGATTGATTATTACAGAGATCTCTTTTCTAGCCAGGTGCTACTTGTCAATAACTCAAATGGTATTGAGATGAGCTGTGTGGCTAGATATAAAGATACAGATGTGAATTGATTGTCAAATTCATCATTAATAATTCTACCATTCAGGTAAACAAAACCTGTGTTCAATATTACCATACCTATTCCCAAGAGCAGCTGATGAAATTCATAAGGCTGTTTCAGCTGATAGTAATTGGAGAAAGTGTATTGCCAAAATGATTCTAGATTGGGCGAACACCTGGAGAAAACACTGCATCAATATTAGTATCATTCAGCAGCATTCGGAAGATGTGCTGATCTATTGAGCTTTTGGTTAATCAAGGACTAACTGCCACATTGATGCAGCATTAGGATTGTCACATATTGGACATATGCCTTCAGAGACTTTAGCAACCTTAGCTTATTCTAGATTATCCGTGACCTAGGAAGCCAAAAGTAGATAACATTGTTGGTGGACTCTATCAGGATAGTTACATTCCAAGCCACAGTTAGTGATGTCATAATCCTTTCGCTCAGAGAGTGTAATTCTAACTTTATTATACCATGTGTCATCGATAGCTTTTGAACCTTTTGGTGGGCATGTGATCAGTTCAACATGAAAGAGACTGCACTTTGTTGGTGTAAGACTGATGTTGTTTCCAAAATTACCTATAGTAGGACCCAGTTGCCAGGTATGCCGATCACTTGAACAATTGGTCACCTCAGGATTATTTGATACATCATAAACTTACAAAATCGTTACACCAGCAGCAGTGTGATCTTCTGTATGCCACAACCAATCACCCAGATTAATTATACTGTTAATTTGACAACCAGATATGCCATTTATGTGTGTCTGATGAATAATGATGTTTGGATGAACGAGGAGACATGCTAACTGAGACATAATAGTGTTGGAAATATTTGAATAGTTTGAATTTCAAAGTGAAATCAATAACCTTCAATCCCAGTAGCATTGCCAAGCCTGCATACAACTTCAGAGTAGAACTTGTGCAGAGCATCTGCCAAGTAAAATAATTCAACTTTGAAGTTGTCCAGTACACTTCTTGAATGTTATTTAATGCATGTTTTTATTTGCAAATGAGTGTGTTGAAAGTCAAGTGTACACTGAAATGAATACCACAGACTCCATTGTTCTGAGGACTTGCTATGCATATAGAATAATTCTGTTGCCTTGCAGTACACTTTCACACCCTATTGTCCACTGCCACAACTTCCATATAAGTCTTTGTCCTTGTTGGATGAGCTGCACAGGGTTGGTTATGCTTTTGGGGTTACAGGTGTTCTTCATCGTCAGTACGTCCAGGTGGTAGTGCACTAGGTATATCTTCCATGGGTGGATGATTAATAAACTAGCTCATCAATGGCCATTCAGGCACACCCACTGTCCAGAAACTGTAATGTCTTGGAGTCATCCCAAATTGCAGGTGGTAGAGTCCTGAGAAGTAGTAGCTCTACATTTATCAATATTGGGTGATATCGATGATACTCAGCATCACCTTGGTTGATCTTAAGTAATTTCTTTTTCATAGATCAAGCATTTGACATGCTTCTGGCAAGTTTTGAGCACAATTGAGAAATAGTCAGTGGTATATATTGTAGTGAATCCCAATGATGATTTACAGAACAATGCTTTGTTGTCAGATTGGAGTCTTAGTGAGGAGTAGTTGATCATGAGCCATCTGAGTTTGAGATATCACTGTCATAGCCACATCACACACTACCGAATTAATTGCGAAGGATTATCCAATGTTATCTGACAACCATTTTCCATAATAGACTAAGATATATCGATTGTATCACTTATAACCATCTTACACAACGTCTGCTGTACATGATGTGCTGTGAAGAGATGGTTTCTTTGGCCATTACTGCAAGCTACATTTATATACCAATTATCAGGTGTTACTGCAATCACCAGCATTAGCCATATCATATACAACGTTATTGTAGAGAATTATATCAATGCCAATAATTGACTATCCAGGAGCTGATAATCATTGTTGATAGCCTTATTACAATCTATGTGACTGTATTCTAGCTAGCAATATTTTTACCCAATAATAATCAAGATCCAATTGACATGTAGGATGAGTGCTGTAGTAATAATCCTTAACCAGTGGGTGGATGGTACACCTGTGGGATTGGTTACAGTTCCGGGGTCATGAACAACCAGCTCGATGATATTGCCATGTGGTGATCGATTAAGGTTCATCAATTACAAGCCAGCACTATCACCACAGTTATGACCGCCAGGCACAAATCCCTGGACCACCTCACCACAAACTACCATCAAGTATTATCACAGTTGCAATGGTGGGTTAACACAGTGCAAATACACATGGCTGTATTCTGTATGGACAAAGATAGAGGATGACACCAGCCATCGTCACCACTATATGAAGTAACTCTCGATTGGCATCGGCTATGGCCAGTAGGATACAAACACCTGAGCAGAATGTGAAGGAAGGCTGTTGAATGGTACAAAGAGGTAGATGATCCGGAACACAACAGACCGATGGATACCAATCAGTCCGGAGATGTGTATCAGAAGGATACAGTTGGTCCTGAAAAACTGGAGGACTGAATGGATACCATTTGCTCAGAGGAAGTCCAGGTCAACTGGTTGTCAGAGCATGGGGATTGGAGAATGAGAGGATAGTGAGCATTTACCTAGAGAAATGCATAGTTAGAATTAGCAGTTCAAGTACAGAGAGAAGGGGTATAAAGACCTCTCGATTCTCAGCTGGTATAGACGGCAACCTTCTCACAACAGAGAACGATCCATACGAACATACTTCGATTGGAAAGCTATTCTATGTATATTCTATTCTGTATACTTTTTGCACTTGAGTGAAGCTTTGAAGTGAACCAGCTATTAGTAATTGTATAAGTCCAATATGAAGTCTGATAGTGAGAACAGATAGAGGGATTCTTGGAAGGGATACTTCTAGTTGAGTGTATCTTGGAGTCGATTCCTCCCACGTTTCACCATATTGCTATTTCAAATCTCTATCAAACATCACCTCACCATATTAGAGATCCTCTTTATCATTTCCTATACCTTACTGCATCCATACATTGTCCGCGCTATCCAAACTTACTTGCACACCCCTCCTACCAAAACCTGGTTTGATTGTTCTGAGTTTGCAATCTCCAATCCCTGGGATAGTCTAACTGCAGGAGAATAAATTGAAGATATTCTCGAAAAATCCTGCGATGATACAGACTGCTCCGATTATGAGCCACGATCATTTGACATCATTGCAAATAGGGCAAGTGATTACATCGGTCACTGTTATCAACCAGGAGGAAAGACCAAACACAGCCTAGTTCTCAAGCAATAGACCATGTCTTCATCAGAGGTTCAGCGGTTCATGGTGGAAAGAAGGAGTAATGTCTTGATTCCCAGAGGAACAAGTGGAAAAGTGGTGGAACAATATCAACCTATTACCAACGAACAAGTTCCCATATGGCCAGTCGAGTTGTACAATCGATTCACTGCAGACTTGGATGCAATGAAATCTCTCGTCCCAGAATCTATATCCAAATCTGTCAATATACATCAGGAAATGCCCCAGCTGGTGGATACCTATATGTGGATGGTCAGAAAACAGAACACCTTCTATGATCAGATGAACAGGGGAGTCGAAACCTTGTGCCATAATGTGTACACTCAATTCCCAAAGGTCATTCTGCAGTCTCAAATCTTTGTGGCCAATGTCAAGGGAGGAATGGCAGTCATTGCAGCCAAGGTATCTCAAGATTACAAGAATCTGAAGGACACATTCAATGCCCAAATCACAAGCAACAATAGTGCATGGGCCAGAATGGCTGCAGTACTTAGAGAGAGACAAGACGCTGAGAATGCGTTGGCAACATGGTTGGAAGCTCAGAGGTTGAAGATTCAAGACAATAGGTTGAATGGTGAAAGAGCAATGGCAAGAGTACAGAATACACAATGTATGGCAATAGAGAACAATAAGAAGAAGGGAGAGGAAGATTTGAAGAAGCAACGTTCAGAGTTGGCTTCAACCAAGAGAGAAATGAAAGCCAATAAGAAACAATGGCAATGGGCCTTCACAGAGTTTGAGGAACAGCTAGAAGGGAAGCTTAAGGAAGTCCCAAAGGAAACCCGATGCTCCATAAGATCTCTGGCAAAATCAATTGCAGAGGACAATAAACCTGAGAACCCAGAAGGAAACCCATATCAACCACAGGATGGAGCCCGTATGGAGACCACAAGTGACATTAATTGGATTTACAGTCGAAAAACTGGGAAATGGGGAACCGTCAAAGATATAGATTCTGAGGACGTCTCCCTACCAGCTTGTACACCACAGTCCCATAAGGAAGAAAGTGGAGGAGAGGGTGCCTCTGGAGGGGGAGGGGGCGGGGGAGGGGGTGGAAGAGGCGATAATAATTCGGTTGGTAACTCAGATGAGCCACTGCATCCCCCATTCCCCAACCGAAATGACCCTCATGACAGTTCAAGCTCTTCAAATAGCAGCAATGACCCCAGATAAAGGCATGGTCTAGGAGGATTACTGCCGCTACAACCACCATGTTCTACTATATACAGTGGTTCTGTCCGAGGACACAGTGCTGTTCAAAAACACAAAAAGACAAACAGTCAAATAAAGCTCCAAAAAGTGCTCAAAAGAGACCCATCAGACGACACCCTCCCATATCGAAAGTGGTTGCACTCAGTCAGACACTATACAAAGTGGCACCGGTCAGACTTCGAAGATCATATGGATATAATCATATGGATTCGATGTGTAATGGATGGAACAGCCGGAACCTGGTACAATGCAAGAGCTGAGTATTTGAAAAACTACTTCAAGGTGGATGCATGGAACCACTTTGTCAGTGCAATGGAAGAAAGATTGCTCGACAGACAAGAAGAAGGAATGTTTTAGGCAAACTGAGGGTACTCGAATACAAGGGAGACATTGAGAGCTGCCTCATGTACATGGAAACCCTCAATTAAAAGGTCTGTCAAATGGGCACCCCTTGGCGCACCTTGCTTAGGGATGGGCTTTCAAAAGATCTCCAATATCGGCTGTCAATGACCAAATGAGAACCTTGAAACAACATGGACTATGTGGATAGCGTTCGAAGGGTTGGGCTTGCAATGAAGGAATATCTGATGCTACAGAAGAAGCAGTCTTGGAAGGATAACTCTTCAGGTCTTAAGAAAAAGGACAAGAAAAGGAAGCGTCAGGATGAAGGGGATCAAAGAGAAGACAAACCCAAGGATCATGGATCAGGAGGGAGGTCTGGCTGCAAGGAACCCAAGAAGGAGGACAAGAATACAGGTCAAACTCCTGTCCATACGGACAAGAAGCAAGCCCTGGAAGGGATTGCCCCTTCTCATATCGTGGCACAATATGAAAATGGCAAGTGTGCTTGCTGTGGCATGGGCTACCACACTTGGATGTACTACCAAGAATCAATCGTGGCTTCATCCTCCAAAGACAAATGGCCAACACCCAAAGATGACCATCCAAGGAATGTCTCGTCTGCGGCAGGACCAGCTGGGAGTATGCCCAAGGCTCAGGCATCCGCATCTAGACGAATTTACGAGGTAGATTCTAACAATGAGATGATCATTGATTACAAAGCATACTGTGGTACAGTCCTATAATGTAGAGGCAGTGGTACTGATCGATATGGGAATATGGGGATGGAAATGATAGTGTTTTCCTTATATAGCTTGCTCAATTGAGATTGAATAAAATGTATGCCTGAGGTTGAGTTCAGTACTCGAAATATGCTGGCCACATAGCATTCAGTTAGGAAGAAAACTGAGCATACATACATACCTACACATACATTGCAACTCTCACCAGTCGATTCGTCACGACTCATTGCGGAAAGAGCCGTGTCGAAAGGCTGTTCATCATGAGTACCTCACGACAACTGAAGGCCTCGCGTTCAAGTTATGCAATCACCCCCATGAAACGAAAACTTGCTCCGCCAGAACCCACATCAGGTAGGAGACCTGAAGTACAGATGTTGATCCCATTTCGAAAAAGAAGAACATTCCAGCAAGAGTGCTACTTGATTCTGGATGTACTACACCTATTGCCTCAGAGAAATGGATCAAAGAACACAATGTCCCACTTGTTACCTGCAAAGAGCAGAAGGAAATTCGGAACTTTGCCCGAGACACAGTAGAGGATTGCAGATGGTGTTACACCTTCCCAATTACCTGTCAACATGGAGACCACTATTGCAAAGAGACCTTTCAGATAGGTCTGATGGAAGATTCCTGTGATCTGGTGCTTTCATATTGTTGGATCATCAAACATTAAGCCACAGGATTTGAGGATGGAGGAATAATTAGCTTCAAGAGCAAGGAATGCAAGAAGACATTCACAAGGCATTACTGCAATTCGTTTACTATTGAAATCGATGATATTATATTAGATTTTGGGCATGTTCCTCGATGGATTGGAATTATTGGAAACCTGAAAATCAATGAGAAGGACAAAATGGAAATGGATTGAATTGATAGTATTCCATGGCAGCATCGAGATTATAAGTCTCTGTATAATGGAGAAGTCTCCAATTTCTTACCACCTCACTGATCATTTGAACATGCCATTGATATCCAAGCAGGAAAGGAACCCCCTTGGGGACCTATCTATGCTCTCTCAGAAAGAGAGTTATCAGTACTCAAGGAATACATCAAAGAAATGCTCGACCAGGGAAAGATCTGCCCAAGTAAGTCACCCGCAGGTGCACCTATTCTCTTCATTCCAATGCCTCAAGGCAGAGGCATTGGATTGTGCACAGAGTATTCTAGAATCAAAGGAGTTACAATTATGAATCGAAGACCGCTGCCTCTGATGAACGAACTTTGACTTAGGATTCAGGGTGCTTGGGTCTTTACCAAGATCGACCTTGAGGCTGCATTACACCTCATCCGAGTCTCAGAAAGAGACGAGTGGAAGACAACATTTCGTACACAATATGGCCTATATGACTATACTGTGAAGCCATTTGGTCTTGCAAATGTCCCAGCTAGGTTCCAAGATGCCATGGACACAATCTTTGGAGACATGGTTGATAGAGGATGCCTCATCTATCTGGACGACTTCTTGATCTATTCAGAAACAGACGAAGATCATACCCAAATAGTCCTGGAGGTACTCTGATGACTAAAGGAAAACATCCTCGCAATTGCCCCAGACATATGTGTACGGCACGACTCCATGGTTGAATTCCTTGAATATATCATATCTTCGGAGAGAATTGAAATGGCTCGGCATAAGATAGAGATCATTCTGGAATCACCAAAACTCGCATGCAAAGAGGATGTGCAGATATTCCGGGGATTCACCAACTTCTATCAACGATTCTTCGAATGATGAACCCTATTACAGATCTCCTCAGGAATGGTGTTCCATATGAGTGGTCTCATGTATGTGCTAAGGCATTTCAAGACTTCAAAGACCAAGTCACCAAGGCTCCAATCCTCAAAGACTTTGAACCTATGCATCACACTGTTGTGGAAACCAATGCAAGTGATTTCACAATTGGTGCTGTACTCTCTCCAGTTATTGATGGACGATTACACCCCATTGCATTCTATTCCAAACAGATGGATAAAGCAGAAATCAATTATGATATCCATGATAAGGAACTACAGGGTTTAGTAACTGCATTGAAGAAGTGGAGATATTACCTCGAGGGAGCTCACCATCAGATTCAGATCTATACAAACCATAAAAATCTCGAATATTTCACAACTACAAAGATCTTGAATAGACGGCAAGCATGATGGGCACAAGAGTGGGCAGGTTATGACTTCAAAATATTCCACCATCCAGGATGTGCAAATGGGAAACCTGATGCATTATCTAGGCGTTCGGTGTATCACCCAAAATAGGAGGGAGGTAGCATTGAGGAAAACCAAAAGCAACCTATACATCAAGTTCTCAGACCTGACCAACTTTTGTCAGTCGAAGGAGACCATGTTTGGATATCGGCAGCATGAGCTCAGAGCTCAACAATAATGGTGTCGTCTTTTCTGTCACCAGCGGAACCTATTATCTTTTCATCCCAAACATTGACAGCCATAGCTGTGGTCAAATTCGATAAACAGATGTACCGGGACGTGATCTTATCTGGCCCTGATGATGAAGATTGGCTTACAGCATCTGACAAGGCATTGGAAGGAAAGGCAGACCCAGATCTCACACTTGAAGATGAAGTCCTTTGGTACAAAGCAAGGCTACGGGTTCCCGATAGCGCGGATTTCAGGATGATGATTCTCACAGCACAACCTCACTCCAAAGTAACTGGCCACATGCAGCAGGAAAAGACAATTGAACTTGTACGAAGAATCTTCTTCTCGCCCCACATGGATCGATGGATTGAAGACTATGTTCGCTCATGTCCTGATCGCCTAAAGAACAAGGCTGCGCATCATGCACGTTATAGACTACTGCGGCTGCCAGAGCTTGTGTACAGACCTTGGGATGAAATATCCGTGTACTTCATTGTGGATACACCTGTATGGAATGGGTGCTCATCCATATGGGTAGTAGTTGACCGCTTCACAAACATGTCACACTTTATTCCCCTCAAAGATGGAGAAAAGACGGCACCAGACTTGGTTCGCATATTCCTAAGGGAGATATGGAGACACCATGGCATACCATGTACAATTACCGCGGATTGAGACACAAGGTTTACATCGACGATTCGGAAAGGCATTCTGGACACATCAGGAACCAAATCCAAAATGTCATCACCCTTCCATCCCCAAACTGATGGACAAATGGAAAGAATAAATCGAACATTGTAGTGTCACCTCTGAAACTATTGCAATTATGACCAGGATAATTTGGAACAAATGTTGCCAATGGCAGAGTACGCCTACAATAAGTCCCACCATTCTGCAGTCAAGATGACACCATTCTTCGATAAGTATGGCTATGACCCTCAAACAATTTAGCCAACTGCAGAACCATCATGGAATCCTACTTCTCAGAACCACATTCAATTGATGACAAGGGTTCATCCACTCTGTCGTGAGGAACTCGAAAAAGCAAGCGAAACCATGAGAATGAACGATTATAAGAAACCCCGACCTGCACCAGTGTACCAACCGGGCAATCAGACTATGCTAAATGGGAAAAACCTCAAAAGCAGGAGACCAGCAAGAAAGTTGGACGCCAAACTCCATGGTCCATTAAACGTCATAATGGTGATGTCACCCACAGCACTGAAGCTAGAATTACCCTCACGATGGTGAATAGATAATGCCTTTCATGCATCGCTAATTGAGCCTGTTCATATCGCTAGCAATCCGATTTGAGATTCACCAGACCGGGATGCCACTGTTACAAATGAACATGTATTGGGATATGATGTCGAAGGATATGAATAGCAGACAGGATATGAGGTAGAGGAAATCATGGGTAGTCCATTCAACAAGGAACAGAAGACAGTATTATATCTGGTCAAATAGAAAGGGTATCCAGAAGAGACGGATTGGACAGATGAGCTGTATGAGAATTTTGATGATACAAAGCTACTGAAGGAATTCCATATGGGGAATCCTCAGGCTGCTAAGGATAAGAGGTTATAAGTTGAGTTTGTACCTTTCCTCCTGGGAGATATAGTTGTACCAGGAGGTTTTAATGGCAAGCAACAGACTGATGGATTAGGATATGGTTGGCAGGAAGATGTGAGTGTACCAGCATCAGAAGAAGGAAGATAGAATCAGGGACAACCAAGTAGGAGAGGGAGGTAGTGTTACACATTTGGGATGGGTCACGGTTCCGGGGTCATGAACGATCACTCGATGATGTTGTCATTTGGTAATTCATCTTGGTTCATCAATTATAAGCTAGCATTATCGCCACACTAATGACTGCAAGGCACAAATCCCTCGACGACCTCATCTTCCCCTACCCTCAAATGTTGTCACAGTTGCAATGGTGGGTTAGTACAGTGCAAACAAACATGACTATATTCTCTATGGACAAAGACAAAGGATGACACCAGCCATCGTCGCCACTATATGAAGTAACTCTCGATGTACATCAGCTATGGCCAGTAGAATCGAGACACCTGAGCGCAATCAGATGGAAGGCTGTTGAATGGTACAAAGAGGTAGCTGGTCCAGAAGACAACAGTCCAATGGATAACAATCAGTCTGGAGATGTGTATCAGAAGGATACTGTTGCTCCTGAAAGACTGGAGGATTGAAAGGATACCATTTGCTCAGAGGAAGTTAAGGTCGACTGGTTATCAGAGGAAGGGGATTGGAGGACGAGAGGATTTTGAGCCTTTATCTTGAGAAAGCATAGTCAGAATTTGCAGTTAAAGCGCAAAGGGAAGAGGAATAAAGACCTCTCAATCCTCAGCTGGTATAGTGGGTAACCTTGTCACGATGGAGAATGAAGCATGACAATATATTCGGATTGGAAAGCTATTCTACATGTATTCGATTGTGATTACTTTCTGCACCTGAGTGAAGCTTCGAAGTGAACCAGCTAGTAGTCCTTGTATAAGTCCAATATCAAGTCAGATAGTGAGACAAGATAGAGGGATACTTAGAAGGGATACTGCTAGTTGAGTGTATCTTGGAGTCGATTCCTCCCATGTTACACTAGATTATGACAAGTTATCGATGTTTACCAAACGAGTTCAATAGAACGCTATTGCTATTGCTTCATCTCTGAGAGGCCTCTAATTGAATTAAGTTGAAGGTCATACCTATACCATTAATGTGTAATATCCACAGTCATTCTCACCAAGAAGCTTCATATTGTTAGTATTGCCTTCCTGTAGGTATATTATTATATACCGTCATTGATCATTATTGTCAAGACCTGAATACAGGTGAGCAGCTATCCATGATGATAGTTTAACAATTTTGGTATATAACAAAGAAAGGCAGGCTGAGAGTTCCCTTTCACACTAGGGTTTCATAAGTTAAATATTTAGTAAAACACTATAGTTTGGGATACAATAAAAGAATATTAGAGACATTGAGTCTACTAAAGGTTGCTGCTACATTGAATATACTCAACTATACTTCCAATTATTCTGAATCCCAATTCACTTCAATATTTGTTTTCCAGAATCTGGTTCACACACACTATGGACAAATGCATCTCTTCCTAATACGGTGTATATGGCTTCACTCAGTGGCTGAATTGGCTCAGAACAGTACTCAGATGACAATTCGGAATTATCAGTCACTAATACTCCCACTGTCCATTATCAAGACAGTCCATTTGGGTAACCCACAAATCTGTTTCATACATCACCTTGGTATGGTTACCCTTGTTTGCAACCAGAATTTCCAGGTTCTCCCCTTGTCTATTGTACTACCCAATTCAACATAGCAACCACTTCAGAACCTAGTACTTGTGAAACATCAGAATTCTGATGACATGTGTCTCCATTGCCACAATATGGATCTCTATATAGTAGTTATGGTGGACCTCAAATAGTCCCCGCTAAACTGTTCTCTGAAAATGGCCCATCATGTCCAGGGGCAGCTGAAATGCCCCCTGCATAGCAACAAAATACTCTCCACAAATGACTTACATCTTACAACTGTACTTTGCCAGAACCTCCATCTACTAAATCTGTAAGTGTTAGGCCAAGTCATTGTATACTACATCATCACCTGGCGTTGGGTTAGGGCTGGCAGCTACTATGTAGCCTATGTGTCGTCTTTGAATTGTGCTCACGCAATGAATCATCTGAACATGTTCATCACTCGTGGTGAGAGGTCTAGGCACCAGCTCAATCCACATATAGTTTACAATTACTACCATGGTATATCTGTCGAATGGTGAACCATCATATAACAAGGCTGTAGGGACCCAGATGTGTTACAAATGCATTCAGAATCATAGACTCCTATCCACTCCAGACAACAATTCCAAGCAGCAAACAATGCCTCCTCATAATTACATCTCACACTTGACTGCTGAGAGCATTGAAATGGATGCATTGGCTGTGATGGTGGTGGCATTCAGTTTGACGAGTATACAACCTGAAGACAACCGAATATTACACCCACTGGACACATTTGGGATCTGTCGCAAAAGCTGATTGGTAGGAATGTAGAATCAGTGGGGGGTCATATCGGGCCAACACTCTCGGAACTGCGTTGAACTGCTCCTCAACCGATGGCAATATTCTTCATGACGTGTTATCAAGATGCATTTGGGCCGACTTCATGTTCAGGCCAACCGGTGGGTAGCCATGAGCAGATTGTTTTATGGTATGTTATATGGCTAGTATATGGGAATTGGGCACGAAATGGACCTCTCAAACTGGGCGAATGTGTGTGGATGCAGAAAATGTCTGCGGAGTGCTGAGATTTGTCCACCGGAGTGTACTGGAGATGTGATTGGTGACAACGTACTCCTGAGACTGGTGGTGGCAGTTGTGGGCATAAATCCAGGATATATGGGAACTTCTCTACTGTAAGGACAAGTAAGCATAATAAGAAGTTTTGCAGTGTGTACCTTTGACTCTGAACCTTTCAATGATGACAACCTTGTTTCTCCACAAGAGAACCTGTGTACTGGGTTCCACAATCCATGTGATTGAGTTTCCAAGGGTGAGCTGAAATGGATGAGCTCCCTACAGGGAAGATTTTATTTCTGATTCCGACAAACACAGCTTCAGATATGCTCACCTATCCTCCAGTATGTGAACATCTGACAATGTACCACAGGTAATGAGCACTTGCATTAACAAGGGAAATGATGATCAACACTTCCACTGTGTTTGCTGAGCAGATATCGACATTGCCATGGAGAAGCATCACCCTTCTGAACACCAACGCCCACACCCACACCCTTATTGACAGCTCAAGCCATGATTGGGACTGAGATGCTGTGAACAGGAAACAATGACTCTCCAGCGGGTTGGAGCAGTATATTCAATACAGCTCTGCAACACAATACCAATCAGAATACAATACAAATGTCTCCCACCTTGGGAGGAGTTGTTGAAAGAAATACAATATAGTTGAAGCCAACAGCACAATTGACCACAGAGTTTAGACTTGGAACCATGATTGACAGCTCCAACATCATGAGTGAGAGAATAGTCAGGTGGGAGAAGCATAGGATATGGCACAGTTTGGTGTATATCTTCTGTTTGATTTCATTCTGTTTGACTCTATCACTTAGTGTTTGACAATTGTGATAACACCCTGGAGGAGTATTTGACTGACTCTATATAGAGTACATCATTATGTGGCTTTGGGTTAGAACTGGAAGCTAGGATAAAAACTAGGTCTCATCTTAGACATAAACTCAATCAATTGATAGCCTGGACAGGTTTGACAAAACTGTAAGACACTAAGAAGCCTCTGAATAATACAATTCCACAAGATAGCAGAACAATGCTGTTCTAGTGATGTAGAGATTCCAGATTGGTCAGCTTTGCCACCACATTTATACAACCAACACAATTCAGATGATGACGGCAATGACTTATCGGACTTGGGCAGTACTGAAGTGCAAGTGTCCATTGGTACAATGCAAATGATATTCTCTTCAAAGGAATTTGCGAAAACAATCGATTAGCTGAATTTCAGTGTATTCATGAAGTGGAAAAGTGCATAAGTGGCAGAGTCACTCGACCAAATGTATCAGGGTATATTCCAGCAGAGAAAATGATTTAAATAACTTTTGGGATGAACCCCTGCCCTGCACGATGATAGTTGTTCATTGTTCAACAACATTTAAGAACTGGCTGCAATTGTAGAATGTTGGCAACAGTGAATGGATTCAATGATCAAGATGATTTTAGAGAAATGGGCAACCAATGTTCGAGATGGAATACAGCAGGGAAGATGAGTCAACAAGTAATGGGCAATGAATGACAAAGAGTGAGCAGCCACAAAGATGTTATGTAACATCCCTGAGTTGCCTAATTCAACTTTCATGGACGAAATTCACTGAGTGTTGAATGTCACTAATTTCCATACATGCCAAAGAGACACCAATCCTGAGAGCCTGATCTGAGGTACCAACAGGATCTTATTGATTTTGTTGGTTTTGTTAAATGAAATGGAGGCCCAAGGAGCCAGAATGTCTAACTGTTATATACATGGACACAGTGGAGAGGGAAATTTGGATAAATTGTATATTACATAATGTTCAAATCGGTAATGAATGAATGAACTCATAGATTGTTTGATTCTGTATCACTGTTACCTTTCGAATGCCTCCAACTTGAAACTGGCATTCAATTTCGACGGCATCTTGGTTGGGTTGAATCCAGACGATGGGAAGCGCTGTGCAGAGTGCCTCAGTAGTATGTCCAAGTTGATCACTGTCAGCTGGTATTTGGTTAGTTATGTTCTACTAGTAGTTTGAGTATATAGATTCCAGATACTTCAGATGCAATTGAAATAGTTGAGGATGAGAATGCTAGGGTTCAAGCCAATGTTAGTTGCTCTAATATAAGTTCGGTTTGAAAGAATAGAATTCATCAGCAAAAAAAAATTCCGTCCGGGTGAAATGGCTCTTTTAGAGTGGACGCAATCCATCAGAGCTGTCAGCAATATCCCGGGGGCAGCTGACTGCGCACCTGGAGTCAATACCAACTGTCGCAATGCATGTCGCCCTCCGATTGCAGTTTCACACTATCTTCTCGCTCTGTTAGTCTTCCATTATAAATGAAAACTCTGGCGTTGTGGCCAACTGTGACCATATGTCGGAATGGGTTCATTGGGTACGCGCTTGCATTGGGATTGCAATGTGATGGGTGACGCTGCAAACACCTCTCCTCACATTACTTCTACCTGCACACATAATGCAATTCACTCTTTACTAATTATACACATCATTCCAAGTCGCCAGATCGATGTGGCTATTGACAATTCGTCGTCCGTTCCATCAGTCTGCTGTCTTACTACTGGTAGCTATCACTTGAATTATGTGCGCGCAGCCGATGGTGTCACCCATGCTGGAAACTTGCAATGCATCGGCTGCTGGTGTTGACTCACATGGTCAGATTTTGAGACTGGATCCAAGTTACCCGAGTGTTCAGGTAATGTGGTAGGCACCAGGGCTAACCAGTACTGAACGAAAGCTCCATCCTCGTTCACGAGCTTGATTTTGAATGGTTGTTGCAGTTGCCCCGGGAGAAGACCATTCATTGCACCATAACACCACCCTGGGTGTTGCTTTATCCACACCCAGTCATTCCATCGGTCCCCTCTGCGCCAGGTCTGGCTTCCTGTGCATCAACAAATCTGAGATGTGTGTTAACCTCCTAAACCCTCAACTTAAACCTTAAAACCATGGTAAATACAGAGCTCCATTGCATGCAGTTGTTCATCCAATATATATGTCTTGTTACAACTGAGATGGTTGATAAACTCCCGAGTGCCAATGAATATTTACACCCAGTGCAATGCGACTTGCGTATTGTCGAGTAATGCTCTGAAGTCGTTGATCATAGTCTCAGGATGCTATCCATCTCGGCGGTTTTCAGGTCCAATCAATTTGTGCTTCGCATATGACTGGGAGCTCAGGGGGGCGGCCAGATCAGCACCGGAAGAGAGGACTATGAACCAGGCAGAGCAGTGCTCTCGATGCTGAGCGAGGGCTTGGAGAGTGAACTCTGGGATTTTGAAGCAGAGAATGCGACGCTGCAAGGTGATTTCTTGTGGCAGGTAGTTGAGATTGTAATTGGAAGCGTTCCAACAGTCCTTGAGGTTCCGTGTATGAGCTTGTTCATGTCTCTCGGCAGAATACTGTTGCAAGGCTCCATGTCGGCAAATATATTTGACCAAATGAGACATCAAGGGGATCTTCGGAAAGTTGAAGTCAGCATCTAACTCCATGCAAACAAATATCTTGTGGCTGATATGATCCCGCCAGGCATTCATTCTACGCCTCTTTTTGGATAGTGTCCAACGTTCAGCATTTGTTTCCTCGTCTACCTTTTGCTTCTTCACAAGTTCCGTTCACAGAGCATTGGCTTTGGCCTTCGCCTTCTTGCCGGCTTGCCCGAGCAAGAAAACATCTTTACAGGTGTGAATACTATGTAAGGCGTCTTGCATGTAACACAATGTCGCATCATCATGAGGTTTATATCGAGCATACATATAGAATTCTAACAATGCCTGTATGGACTCAATTGCAGGATTGAATATGGGACACTAAGCGGGGCTTCCGCCTTGTCGAGCCTGGGTTACAACTCCAATCAGCTCCCGGCTCATTTCCTTCATCTCCTTCCCATTCCATTGAGAAACTTCCTCATATGATTTATCTTTTGGTGTGAGGTCATGGTAAGCAGGCACAGATAACCAGATTGCATTGTACTTGTCCAGGCATTCATGCGTTTTCATGAAGTGGATAACGCACTTCTGGAGGCAGTCAAGCATGCTGATCTGCATTGTGTGGAGGAGGTCGGGCTGCAGAAGGTTGGTCATGGTAGTGGGAATATGTCAAAACACATTGAATCGTCGGTGAGCATGGTGCGATGAGAGTTCAGCATCGGCTGCCTTGGTGTTGGCATTGCTGAGCATTCTATATAGGTTGTGATCCCGCTGGGGGTGTTGCTTGTCCGGAGGGACATGATCTCCACGTTGGTTCTTTGGACACTGGCACCAAAAAGAGACATGCCACTCGAGATAATGTAGGTCACTATACTCAGGGCAATCTACATGCCATGCTGCTTAATCCAGTTTGCAAAGCCTGAAGTTGCCATCTGCAGAGGGAACATTGTAATACACGCTCTCGGTGCTAGGATTTTGTTTAAAGGTGAGAGGCTGGACCACCCATGGGGGTACCTCATTCAGCACCTCTCAGGTCGTTTCCCACTGCGCATGTTACCACATTTGAGGATTATTGTTGTTCTTGACTGGAATCGCCAGGAGAGTGACCATTACGACACTGTGCGTTGAGGGTATCTGGCAGATCTTCAAAGATAGATTGCCCATTGTCATAGATACAGGCCACTCTGTCTTGTCGCCAGCAAAATTCGAGAGATGTGTTCTGTTGGACATGAAGATCAAGGGAACAAGTGTATCCCTCACTCTGAGCGGTGACTTAACGTCGATTAGCACGTCATCATCCTCGGATATGTCTCTTTAGCTGGGTCGCCCAGGACTAGTCTGGAGTGTGAATTTCAGTTTAGAGGCGTTTCGGTGGCGTAATGCTGTTCGAGCAACACTAAGTGGCGTAAATGTGATGCTCGGTGTAGGCTGGCTGCCTCATCAACCACATCATGCTTTTGACGAAGTCTCGTCTCCGGTAATTGATACGGCATTGGTGATTGTCATTCCCTCTCATATCCTCCGGAATGTGTAGTTCCCACTCCCCGAGAGCCTGATTATCAGGAATGCTAGCCACGAGGTTCCGGATGCGAGACCCATTTGTGAAGATTGGGAAACGTAGAGCGGTGTATTCCTCCTTCAGCACATTGTTATAGTACGTCTTCATGCCCTTCTGCTGGATCCCACCCTGGATATATTTGTCCTCTTCACGTGTCGCGAACTGGTAGTAGGGATTGTTTTGTAGGTTCATCCCAAGGCAACCCTGAGCGTCATGTACCCATGGATCAGCAATGTAATCGCTCAGGGGAGCACCAGCACTGGGGTATGTATCGATCAGCAGCAGAGGAGGTGGTGGTGGTTGAGACTGCCAGTTTGCGATGTAATGAAGGTGCTCGAGGTAGGGAAAGGCCTCCAAGTCTTTGACTGAATCATCGTTAGGGTTGAATTCACGACGCTGGGAGGGTTCAACGCATCGGGGCCCGCTGCGAGTAAGTAGATTCTTCTTGCGTGCAACTTGAATGTGTTCGGCATGGTGTCATTTGATATGTTTATGATGCCAGCTGGCTGAGGTGAACATCTTTCGCCATAAAAATTCGGGGCAACGGAAAGGGGTATTCTCTGGCATTGTCGATGACATGCGAGGAGCGCAGTATTCACTCTAGACACGGACGAATGTTGGTGCTGGGCCTGAGTAGTCTGGTGTGGGTGTACGCTCATGATACTTTCAGCTAACTTAAGAGATATATTGAGCCTCAACACCATCACGAGGCGGTTTCTTACACGCCAGGCATTGCAACCACACTGCGTACGCAATGTCCCATAATAGGATGAATAAATTAGAAAATTAACCCTGAGCGATCTGAAAACCTCGCGACGCGTGTAATAATCAATGCCTGAGATAAATAGATTAGAACAAAGGATACGTACAAGCCCACAACCCCTCACCTGAACGAGCCGGAAAACAAAAACACCCTGAGCGAACCAAACACCTCCACATGTGCCATAATCAGTGCCTGAGATGAATAGAATACAGCAAAGGAAACTCACAAGAAAAGAACCCAACCCTAACCCGAATGCAACAACCATTGCATCTGCAACCGAAGAACTCGTTCACTCCTCGCCAACCTCGCCATCCATGTGCGCCTGAGGGCGAGGGACATCAGGGAGACTGATGTCGCATGCCAATTTGCCGAGCAGCAGCTGATCCACAGCGACATCTGCGGCGTTTCCGTCTGTCTCAGCTTCTTGCAGAGTTGGTGCCACTGGGCAAAGTTTTTGCGGCGTCACAAGACACAAAAACTCCAGCCCACTGAGGGGATGAGTCTCAGGGGTTCGTGGTCGTGGGCGAGGCTCCGGGGTTGGTGGCCATGGGGCAGTCACCAGAGGTTGTGGCCATGGAGTATGCTCGCGCATCTCCTGGCCTTGCTCAGTGTGCACGATTGGCTCATCATCGACCATGGTATCTACATTGTCAGCAGATGTATTGACCATCTCTCCCTGGCCAATCGTCCAAGGTTCTTTGCCATCATCTGCATTCTCATCCTCATCCTCATCCTCCTCCTCCTCCTCCTCCTCCTCCTCCTCCTCCTCCTCATCATCCTCCACTTCATCATCCTCCTCTTCAGAGTCACCGTCACTTTCCATATCCTCATCGCGGACCATATCAACACTGTACTGTGCGTCTATATCATCCTCCATGCGCATATCCACATCAGAATCATGTCCTGAGTCATATTTGCCGTCCGACTCCTCGGTAGAGTCGGTATCATCATCTGTAGCAATCAACACAGCGGGCGATGCTTCCGGTTCTGAATATGCCTGCTCTCGTAGGCCCTCCATGTCCCATTTCCCATGCTCTCTGTAGCCCTTCCACCGCTCTGCTAGCTCTCTCCCTCTGGGGTTTGTTTAACAATACCATGCCCTTCATTGTTCCTGTTGCCGTTGCCATTCCCCCTTCTTTTCCCGTTGCTGTTCCTGTTGCCGTTCCTGTTGCCGTCACCCATCCATTCCTTCGTTGCCATCCCCGTCCCCTTTCTGTCCTCTGTCTTCTTCCGTTTCCCCTTCCCATCCTTCGTTCCCATCCTTCTCCCATTTCCTTTCTCACCGTCCTCTGTAACCTCCTCAACCTCCCCATTGTCATTTGCAGTGCTGTCGCCAGAATGACTCCTCCCACCTCCCGGGGCTCCGGGATCCACCCAGTTCACATCATCATCATCCTTGTCGATTATCTCATCCGAATTCAGTGGTCTCTGGGCCAGGAAGTCCTCTGGCTTGTAATGCCAGCAGCTTGGCGGCTCAATCTTTGCCCTGAGATCATTGCTACCATACAAAGAGAAATGCTCGCCTGTGCGTTGAACCGTCCCTGAGCTGGCTGTCTGCGGATTGGAGTGATTGACGTCATCCCCAAAGGCACGGGGGTTGTTCCATCTCAAATTGTTTATTTGGTTGCGGGCTTTGTGAAACATTTGCCCCATATATGGGCGGAAGGCAGCCGACCACTGCCGGAAAGGAATTCACCTGCTCCTGCCGTGCGGCCACATCAGCTGGAATTGTGAACAGTGGGGAGTTGTCACTGGATCAAGCAAGAATATATCGTACCAGAGATCCCATGCCATCCGATCCTTGACATAGCTAGCATTGTACATCCGTATGAGTCTACAGATGTGTTCCGAGGTGGATACCTGGTATGGTCCTGATGCACCGACAGGCGTTGCTTCATCACCGATGTCGGCATCATGGCCCCAGGCTTTCTCTATCCTTTGCCCTTCAGTGCCATCACCGTGAGTTGGAAATATATCAACATCCGAGGATTTAGCCTTATGATCCAGTCCCATGTAGCGGAAGGAAGCCCAAAGGGAATGCTCGAAGTTGTGTAGGTAATCGGGTGTGTTTTGGAATGGGAGGTGTTGTTTTGGGCAAGTCACATGATGTCGAGATAGCTCAGGGTGCTGGCGGTGTGTGTACTACAGGAGGAAAAGAGAATGGAGCTGTAGGCGGGAAGAAGGGATATATATAGTTGAGTTCCTGCAATATCTTGGTTCAACTTGTGAGATATGATGATGTCAATTTATATCCTGCGTGTTGTAGGTTAAGGAACACAACAGGGCCCAGCCTTCATCTTGCACAACCACCAGGCTTCTCATGAACGAGAAGCCTCGGGATGAAATCTAGCATTTGCGGTGAGGAAACTTAATGATGTCGGGAGTTGCTTTTGCATCGTACACTACTTCTACTGCTCAGACCTCTTACATCTCAGAGCAAACTGAGTAGTTCTCCAGTTGTCCCAACTGTGCAACCATCCAACACGGCTACCAACACACCTAGTGGTGGACAATGGACATGCAACTGATGTCATAGGATAGAGAATAAGTCATTGTTCACTTTGCGATGCTTTTAGCTCTGCCCAAGGGGGATTACCACAGGGAAGCTGAAGATATACACAATTGATGGCTGGAAGTATTGTGCCAAGAACGAGTGCAATACTATGCTAATTGCGCCAAGATGGCATGAACACCCTTCAAGTAGTGCAAATAGACCTTCAGCCGTCGCTGTAACAGTGAATATCAATGCTGAGTTCAATCTGAGTTCAATCTGATGGCCGTTAACCCCATGATTCAATGCTTTTCAAGGGATCATATCCTACAGTATCATCATAGGTAAGAGTGATTTACAGTCTAGCTCGGTATACACTGTGCCTCCCAGTTCTTTCTCCGAATCCCTCCCTTGTCTCTCAAATAGGAGTCTACCTCGCCTGCCATTGCCTATGCATCCAAAGGAAATTATTCCTACATTTTTAATGTCGAACATCTATATCAGACTATGCCTTCGCAGAGCCCTCACCCACGCACCACTCCGGTCGTACTAGATGTTGAGGCATAACAAACGCGCAGGCCTTCGTGGAATTCTCAGCTTCCCCCTGCTAAAAGACCCATGTCCGCACCGGCTGGCAAGAGGGATTCCTCACCAGGACAGAGTTCATTAGCCTCTACAATCCATGGTCGGAACTCCACCCCCACATCTTCGCTGAACAATTCTCATGTTGCAGATATCACTCAATGGGTGACTTCCACCCTGTCCGCTACACCGCAACTGTCAATAGATACTCCAACTGATATGCCGGGTACAAGCACTCCACCACCCAGAGGAACGACACAGACAGACTCAACGCATCGCCTTGTATCCAGCCCAGCATCCGGCATTGCTAGCACTCCCACTCCTCTCAGCGGTCTTGAAAACCTGCCTACCCCCATCCCTAATCCAGAAGCCCGCATGATCATTAAAAATCCACTGCAAACACGAGCTACAGAAAGGAATCAGAGACAGACGCAGTGGCAATTGCAACCACAGGTGGTGTGTACACCATTATCAATGGTCTCCAGCAGTCGCACCATCCATCGATTTGGTTACTCAGACCTGACGTGTCTTGTATTTGCAACGGGCAGACTCCTGAAGCTCTACATGTGGAACAGAAGGCCGTTTATGAGCACAAGCGACTTGGAGATGGTGTGTTATGCAACATGATGCGTTGCGAAAGCATTTGCTGGAGCCCCACACTGGCAAATAATTGAGAACTACTGGAACACCACTATGTAGCAAAACAACATTTGGTCCATAGCATTTGAGTCATGCACAATCAAGATCATGAAAGGGGTATGCTAAAGTAACGGCCCACAATGAATATTACACACTCAAACCGGTACCTGGTTCAAGCACAAGTCAACAAAGTTAAATGCCACTTCATGAAATTAGCAAGGGACAACATAGCACCGCTTTATGATCCCCACTTCTTTGAATCCAATGCACAGCGTATCGAATTCCTTGATTCCCTTCTGGCAGGCAATAAGTATCTTTTTCCTGTAGCAGAGCGTGTGGAAGGTGGTGTAAGCGGTCCTAATCCAACACAAAGACTGTCGAAAGCTGCTAACCAATTGCCAGCGTCCACTTCACTTCCTGGCGGAAGCAATCCTGCGGTTTAGCTACATCACATTTTATCATCGGGCGAATAACCGCGGTACGTATGTGGATGGATTTCATAATTCTACAATTGACGACATGGACCTTCATATACGCTCGCCACCGATCATGTTTACATCCACCGCGTTGCGCCATGCTTTCCAGGAGTGGCAACAGGACAAAGGTGTCCCTCCAAAAGCTCCCAAGACAAAGCTTAAAGCAGAAAGACCCAATCCCTCGAACTACTGCAACCACAATATTGACAGTGGAAAGAACGCATCCTGCTGAGTTGCAACAGGCCGGAAGTTGTTAACCTCACCTGGCGTTGCAGACACTTATACCTTCTTGATGCATACCTGGAACACAGTACCGGAAAGCTACCAACAGAGGGTGTATAAAAACACTCCTGCTACAGTGAAGCGTCAGATCCAACAGGTGGAGAACCAAATGCCTGCCGAGGTCATCAGCACAGAAGCACCGCGTGTTGACAATGCTATTCTTCTTGACTATTCGACCTCCAAAGTGGCACATTAGAAGCCTGAGATCGGAAGCACTGACCCACATATCCCAATAAACACCAATTGTATGGATGATGAACTACATTTCGGGATGCCAGGGGGCAGCGAGGATTACGAAGATGAAGGCGATGAAATCGAGGAGAGCGATGCTATCCCAACCGCCAGCCGGTGACGACAGGCCACAACTGAACACAAGGGTTTGACCTGGGAACCCGTGATGTCGATGGGTAAGGGGGCCAGGATGGCGACGATGCGGAAGCGGATGAGGAGGAAGAAGCCTCGCAAGCCAATGATGGATCAATGCAGAATTTGGAGGACTGAGCGTACAGTACTAGAGACTGAGGGCATAGTACTAGAGAGTGTGAAGATAGGACATTATATCTCAGACCTGTAAAATACGATAATGGCAGAGCAAATGCAATGGCAAGTGATTTTTTGGAAGTGGAGACAGAATTGTAATTAGTGACTACATCACAAAGTAAAACATATATATGGGGAAATTGCGGCATTGGATACATAGCAATAGCGGAGAGGTACAAGGTGGCACTCGGCCGGAGAAAGGTATACACAGAGCGAGATGTTGGGTACGTGGCTACAGTGTAACCGGAGCCCCTGCGAAGAGTGTAACACACGTGTTGTTCTGATTGTGCGTACATGTTACTACATACTGGACTCAGAGTAAAGGAAGCATGGCGCCGGAGCGGCGCGCATCCAAGGGGTAATATAACACGCGACGCCTCGCAAGGACATGAGACACGGCCCTCTCCGCCGCAGGGTCAGTATGGAATGCGACCCATCGCCTGGGTGATGGGTCGCGTGTGATTCTCCGTCAAGGGGTTCAAAGTTCCGTCAGAGCCGTCAGAGCCAGCACGCACACCAAGGTGTTCCTGACAGAAACTAGATTTGTCGCTGATGATGATTACAGTCGACACAAATATCATTGAATCAATGCATGCCTGGGAAAAACCTCACATCGCCATATAGTTCAGGAGCATGAAGGTATATGTACAAATGTCCGATGTAATTGAAAATAGCCAGGATATACCATTGAAAACAAAATGAAAACAGACGACCTGGGGAGCTTGATTCAGTGGCAAGATTCTGATTTGTATGTTCTCAATCCAGATACTTCCAGTTCAGTAGTGAGTACAGTTCTCAATACCACCCACAATGAATATGAATAACGGTCTCTGGTTATAGTGGTGCGGCTGTGGAATACCCATCCAATCAGCAAATAGAAAGATAACTGAGTATTTTGCAACAACAACTCAATCCCAGGTCTGCCCAAAGCCCAGTTTTGAATGCACCAGATTTGGTCAATATGGTTGATGGTTAGAAGATGGGTTTGGGATGCAGATATCCCAGGAATGCTGGGGGTGGATGCAATTGACATTGGCACAATATTCACAGCTGTGGCCACAGATATGCATTTCAAATTTGTAACTGAAAAGGTTTCAATGCAGTTGCCACTATCAATTTTGCAGGAGAATGCCCTTGACACACAGGTGAAGAAGAGTCAAATCAACTAAGCTGGGATTATTGATAAAGAACAAGATGGGTATCCCTTGGGGCGACTAAATGCAGTGCCACACTACCATTTCGAGATTCAGACTTCTCCACAACTGATCTATCATATGCCAACTTGAGCTCTTTAACCAATCTTTGTGGTTACAATGCCAAGAGTAAGAGATACATTCAACAAAAATGTTGGCAAGATGACAAAGAGGACCAAAATCGAACTTCTAAATGAGAAGGATCCAGAAAATTTGATTCCAATAGAGGAGAAACTAAACCCCATTATTGACTAGCTGGAAAACTAATGACAAAACCACCTTGGTTCATATGATGCATTAACATGCACAGTAAAACCATCAAGAAATTGTCAAGTTACCCACTATCAAACTGAGGTAATAGAATCTTGATAGGTCTCATCAGTACAGGACAAAAAATAATGTGAGCAGGCAAAATGGGAAAAATACTACAATTGTATTTAACCTTTGAGTTACAGCGGTACTGGTGTTTCATTCATTGTTGCATTCGGGTTGCCAGATAATGTTGTCATCTTCAAATGCTTAGGATTATACAGTGGCTTGTATATGATAGAAAAGCATGTGGTAGAGGCAATGGATTCTGTCACAAACAGTGTGATGTATACCATCCTGACTGAAGACAACATCATTCAGAAGAATGTGACACACCAAGTGTTATATAAACATAAAGCACTTGACATTGGGAAAATTATCAGCATTGAAACTTGGCAATGGGAAACAATCATTTTGGATTCTAGAGTCAAATGCATACCTCATTGACCCTGAATGGACTGATGACACACTAGCAAAATGGAAGACCCTTGGGGAAGAGAGACTTTGCAAGGAGCTCCTGCAACATAGAGGGTATCTAGAGAGCATATTATATGTTGATCATGTGTTTTGGGAGACACAGAGGTTTGAAATGACCTTCGTGGAAAATGGTACGATAAATGGCCACTGAATTCTCAGATGGAAACTGCCATTTTGTTATGGTTGAGAGAAGAAATTGCCCCAATATCTGTCTGAGAACAAGCAGAGTATCCTGACCCTGACCAATACATAGTATCAAATAAGGTGCATCTTTGTGACCCTGAAAGACAGGCAAATGTGTCCCCAGGTTCACCTCCTCTGCCAATGGCAATGGTATGTTTTCCTCTGTGAAGGCACTATTGGTACTTGAAGTGGTGTCTAACAAAGTCTGTGGCAGATCATGTGGATATGTGTGATATGTATGTAGATATGGGCAACATTGATTTCACAGAAATGCAGCTTACATTCTAAGATGGACCAAATTCCTCTGTATTCATAACTACACCTAGAGTGGGTTGGACATGCCTATATTTTACATGTGCTAACAATAAGGTAGTAACTCAGAAATATTGGGTATTGATTGAGCAGCACCAGGTATTTGAATGGGTTGTTTGGCTGGGGCAATACAGAGTTCCACAAATAGTGCTATAGATAAGGGTATCTGGGGGGTCTGATAACTGAGTGGGCAATCTCTACTAGCACGGTAGAGTGATCACATTGAAGTTCTACATGGTCTAACAAGTGAAATGAACATCAAGATATCAATATTTTATCAGTTTCTGGTGTCATGGGAGGCACTAAAGCACTGCCACAATGTATCATATCAAATTCCATATTGAATAACATCCATCCCCACTCATAGTAATTTTGTAGGTTATACTGGATATGGGTACTTTTGCATCAAACCTTGCAGTAATAACTCAGAACTTCTGAGTATTGAATGAACAGTGTCAGTCATTTGAATGGGCGGTTCAGGGCTGGTGAACCAGAGTTTGAGAAACATACTGAGTGAATGTGCATCACAGTAACTATGATCTCCGAGCAATCAATTACAACTATTGCACTGGTGTCACAGATCGCAAAGTCATGTATGGCCTGACAACAGACCAACCATCATTTCCTTGACAATATACTGTATATTAGGATTCGACAACTACTGTCCAAAGAGGCTTGCAGAGCCTGACAATACTGAGCCATCAGAGTGAGCAAGGGAACAGTAATCATGTCATCATGATAGTGAAACCAAGGGACATGTTTTCCAACATTTAACCAAGCCAATCATATCAACTGATTCAACATAGTGAAAAGGTATCATTGATAAGAGACTGCGGAAAGTTAATCTGGTATATGTTAGAGTGTGACTCAATTTCATGTTAGTTGATTATTAGTGACAAATATAGGATAAAGTTAATCAATAAATACACATTTGGATAACTTAAACAGAGCTTGATTCTAATGGTCAAAACTGGGGTTAAGTGGATGCACATGTTAATTGGTTGAGAGTAGATTTAATTTTCATTCAAGACATAATTGACTGTGTCGAATTCCCCAGTAATATATAGTAGTCAGTATCACAAAAACCAATATATCTGGACAGAGGCTATGCTGTGTTACTCTAGGCACCCCTCATCAAATGGATAATACGCTGAGTGAGATAGTGCTAAAAGAAGAAGCCACATGGATCTGAACAATTTGTCAATGGTATATTTCGAATTTGCCAGATACTAATTGTCATGTAAGCATTTGAATATTCAATTATTCAATAAGATTCAATCAAACACTGCCAAATGCACTGTACAATCTCTGCCACATCTTGACTGTCATTATGTGAGATTCAGTACTGCATATTCACATCATACTGGGAGAAAATGACTATGCTGATGATATTCAGTTCAGGTGTCGACATCTGGGATATGTTTTGGGTATTAGTTACTTTTCCACAGAGTAAGTAACCGAGTGTTTTCTAGCTAACGATTCACTTTCAGACACATCTCAGATTGTCAATCCTGCCAAGTAGCTTGACTTAAAATTCAACACTGCTGTTATAATAAAATCATGACATTAAATACGCAAATAAGTAATTTATTATTGACATTTAATCACTGTTCTAGCAAGCCTCTTACCTACAAATCAGCTACTAATGCATGTGTACCCACTTGTACTGCCCTTGAATGTTTCATTTTGCTTTATTCCCAGTATATTCTCTTTCTCCCTGAATGGGTTTTAATCTCTGGTAGCAGTACATACAAATTGGTTTCTTTGAGACCCTACACGTTTAAATACTGTTGGCGGATCCCCAACAGCCTGAGCAAATATCAGAATCTATTGTGATTAGTATGCGAAGGCCAACGCTAAAATGCATTAACACTGATGCTATATGGCTACTATTTGTTGGTGGAAGGTACCAACTGCATACTGTACTGTAAATTCACAACCTGAAGCTATCATGTAAGTGTGCTAAACAAGAGATTGACTTTTAGTATGTTTCAACCTATGTGTCCACAATAATATAATTCGTTGAGTTGTCCAGGCTTCTTCATGTGATGTGCAGACTGCGAGGAAAAATGTCAAAAGATAGTTTCTGTTCAGCGACTCTGCAATTTCTGCTCTGCTACTCTGCATATAACTGGCCACACCCACTCATCCAATATGCAGCACTCCTACAAGGCAAATTTGATTCACGATGCTTCTGATACAGATGTAATTGGATATTGACTACATTTTGCAATTGGACCTCCACCTACCATATGTTGAAATGTATTATGTGATGTAATCGTCATCAAGAGAGTTTGATGAGAGAGAATCTTGAGACAAAGTCCCTACTCAGTAACTCAGTAGGCAACTGGGAACTGCCACCTACTATCTATTCTGAAAAGTGTAATTTCCTGACATATTTCTAACATATCAATGAGGTTGACACCAACTTTCTAATTCCAAGATTACATGATGATCACATTGATATGAACACTAAATTTAATAAAAGGCAACTTTAGTAGGTGCAAGTAACTGCAAAAGGAATGTGAGCCTGCAAACCCAGTAATTGAATTGAATCCTGCATACCAATTCAAGGCTTGCTACAGCTGTAATTTCCAGAACTGCATGCAAACATTCATCTGTCTACTATCACATAATGCATTACAATATCTGTACATCATCTTATACATGGTATTGAACCTTAACATGTATATTAGGTCAATATTGTATTAGTAGGACTATCCATAGATTTGTAATTCAACGATTGAATATTTAGTGGATATTATGCACATGATTTGAACCTCAGAGAGTCTTTGTGATCCATTACCTAGCTATCTTGAGATTGACAAGGACTGGAATTAATCAGATTATGCCTCAATCTTGATTATATACAGCTGTTCTTGTTCAATGTTGAATCTTGCCAATGTGAACCCAAATTATTGTGTTGGTATGTTGATTGCAACATGGTTATGAAGGTATTCAGTAGACCCAAAGTTCTGCAAGTGAACATCTGCAAATGATATGACCTTATTGACTGCTAACATAGTCGCGGACTCTATAATGAACAGAATCGCATGAGAATGTGATGATCTTCTGACTGCCATATGGTATACAGAGATTCATATTTATTCCTTATCAACAACTAACTCAGCTTGATCTCTTAATACTCAACCATTGCCACTTGACAAGATCCCAACTCTATCCCAGTGCTGCAGATTCTCAACATAGCAACAAAGCTATGCCATGTGGTCACCTCAAATTCTCCAACTAGATGCAAAATTTCTTCCTCTGGATGAGTCATATGCATGGGCAATTATGATCAATCTATTACTTAGTACTCAATGTAGCCAGCTTCAAGAGTTGCTTAGTGATACAACTATCTTAATTTCTTGAGCTCTGCAGATCAGTCTGGTTCCATGTCAGGTATGTTGGGCTATAGCAACCTCCAATTGTTACAACAATAGGGTACTTGGATATGAGGAATCCGTCTATTTTTCTGGATCTGACACTATCTAAATCACAGCAATATACTGGTATACATGATACATATATCAAGTGGTGAAATCAACTCTCCAGAACTCTATCCAGGCTCCCCGCAAATTGCATTCCCCTGGACCTGGTGCCATATCATTACACAATCCACTCATTCTTCTATTGCACCCTATATTATATATACCATTCTATTCTTGTCTCTCGACATTCCCTAACATCCATCTATACATCATCAATGTGGAATCTATATCCACTGATGTAAGTAATCACTATTTCCAGAAGAATTATGATGTACACCTTGAGAGAGCACTGCCACTTGTATGGATGAAGAGAGCCAATCTGCATTGTCTATCACATGTTTGACATTGAACCCTGCCTTCCAGTAGGGTGTTGGATATGAATAGGGTCTGCAGATATATTATAATGATGTAGCATGATAGAGATACTGATTGACAGAAAGGCGATGATGACAGTACATCAGCATCATTGGGATATATTCACCAGTGCTTGTGTATATACACCATTCGTGTGGGAATTACCTGATCAGGTATCTTTACATATCAATGTCAAAACGCATGAAGCTGTCTGTATTGTATTTTCTTTAGTGCTCCACTCTTAGACTTACAATATGGACTAGACCACAAATATACAAATTCAAACCTGAAAATGAGTACTGTTCTAGAATGGTTACCAGTTAACACTCTTTGAAGTATTGTCCATTGTAACTAGTGGCATATATGCTCTAAAATAAAGCATCAGATCCATTTTGAGGAGCTCTTATTTGACAATGCTTACAACTCAAAGGTTGTGGATGATAATAAATCATGTATCACATGAACGGAAGTGCTGGATATAGCTAGATGTCAATATTTGTTCACTGCCAAAGAATTGTGGCACCAGTCTGCCACATATCAGTTCATTCAATCTATCAATTAACAGACTCTAGTGCTTGTGGCCATTGCTACTCATTGTGTACTGACTAAATAAACCACAAGAAAGAAGATTACAGTTATGTTTTCTCAAGATACATATCAAAGTATATTTTAAACTTCACCTATAATACATTGTACAGTAGAAGCTACTGCTCTCATCAATTGCACAATTTGTACACTGCTTCATACCCCCCTTTTTGGCACTGATACGCAAGGATATATACTCCACAATCCCCATCTGCACTCTTTTGTCTGGATTGGAAGTGCCCCAATCTCAATTGGTGCTCCATAGACCCCTGTTCAGAATCCCTCCACTAGGATGGGCACTTCTTCACTGCAACTGGCACTGCTCAATCCCCATTGTTGCTCTTCACCAGGGGTTAGCACCCCTGTGTTTCATTCTGCACTCAATACCATCCCCTTTCAGTATTTTTCCACTGGAAAGTGCACTTTTCTGCTGTAAAAGACCTTCCAGCATGCCCATCAGCACTTCTTAACCTTGATTTGCACTCCTCTATTCCATTCCATACTCTGTCATCACCTGCTGTACCTCTCTTTACCCCTCTGCACTCCCAACCTGGCACTTCTGTTTTCCTGGTAGCACTTCCCTTGTTTACCTGAATGTATTATATTACCCTTCAACCTCCAGTTGTATTTGCAGCTCGCTAACATCTCTTTGCAGCTTGGTTGGGTGTCAGAACTCAAGCCAGACAACATTCGAATTCAATCTCAACCTCTTGCCAGGTACAAATTATCAGCATAAACAAGCAGTACCTCCAGCTTCTTTGTGTAGTAGATAAATTGTGTCTTCCTGCATTCATTGATCTTGGTAAGTTGGGTGATATAGTATATGATATTGACACCAAGTTGAACTGATAATATTCAATTTCTTGGGCAGGATAGTGTGTCTGTGTACCTACTGTTCATTGGTGAATCTATCACAATTTTCTGTAGTTTCTTATAGTAGCCATGCAACATATAGAATATTTAAGATGATGTTAGCTAGTATAGTATGATTTAAATGTTAACAATTAACAAGAATCTGTCAATGATATTTGCCATGAAGGATAATCCATGCTAGAGAACCTGCTGAGAGTTACAGATAACACCTGCAGTTCTCTGTGTCAAGTTCTATAACAACCCATGAATATGTCAAATTGAGTACAGAATTTCGACATTGGTTGTATGAAGGTCCCAGCAGCAGCCACAAGTCACTCTGGCCTATGACTGTGTTTCCCAATATATCAAAATCACTCCATTGGAACTTCTTTATCAGTCCTCAGACATCGATGTCAGTTGCAAGGTTGGTGTGGTAGGACAACCCATTTCTAACCACTGCCGCCGCACAGTTTGGCAGGGAGTACCGGGCAGGGGGTATACCAGGATGCAGGGATAACCATGATGGACTGAATGATGGGGAGTACATATTTGAGAAACCCTGGGGTAGATAGACACCATCTTATCATTCAATGGAAATACACACTCTGTTTTTCCCAGTGTTTGGTCCGATGCAATCCAGCTGATTGTTCATTGATCCATGAAATCTAGATGAGTGTTCCTAAATCCATGTGGGTAGCGTCATTCGGCACAGCCTGGTAGCCTACCATATTGTGTCACCCTCTACCTACACCCCTGGAGCAAGAAATGGTGTTCCATATGAATTTCCTTCAGATGCTGCGAGAGATGCAGCAGGGTATTGACACTAGGCTCCCTGCATTTGGGCTCGGCTGTTTTATGGCAAATGGAACCCCAATCCGGATTCTTGTTTCCAAAGCTGACCACTCTTTTGTCAGAAAGACCCCCACAAGCTAATATCAGCATATACGGCAGGACACAACTACTTAACACCACATTCCATTCAAGTGGAGTGAATACCAAAGCAAGTAACGTCAGTTGGAGGGGAGACGCTGACAATGTCAAATTCGAATGCCAGGCGTGGGAAGATGTGTACATCAGTTTCACAATCCAAAAAGGCACCAATCTTATACCAGAAAAACACTGACAAAATGGCCCCAATCCCACACTGGGATTAAAAGCACCCACCATATACAGGAACTAACACCAGCAAAACCGCACCTACCTAACTCTGGGACGAAACATGAGAGATACATATATGACATCAACCTCATACGAAAGATGACATGAATCGAAAAGAATACTCATCAAGGGAATCAATTATGCTGCGAAGAATATGAAGAATTCTAGTGACAATACATCTAGTCATGGGGGGGGTGGGGGGGGAAGTCTCATGGAATAGAACACGTGAGAGAGATGACATGGCAGGAAGCCAAAAGATATTCCTCTGATAGATGGTCAAGCTGGGCTATGGAAAGAACAAAAAGAAAGAGCTCACCTCAAAAAGAGAGCCAATCGACCCAACTCCCCTTCCAAACATTCACAAACAAGCAATTGACTTCAGACCACCATAAACTGCCAATTGGCCAAGTAAACCACCATCCAATCATCAAACAGCGACAACAGAATGGATCTCACTGTTGACTGAAGCCACCTGATATACTTCCACCATAGCCAATGGCAGTGGCCTTGGCTGTTCCTCTAGTGTGGGATCCTTAAGCAACACCAGATCCTCTGCCAATGCCAGATCTCTAACAAACACCTCATCCAACTACATGCATCATTAGTGGTATGTCATCATGTCTGTGGCCCTTGTTGTCAGTATGGACAAGAAACAAATTCCATTTCTGGGAACCATGGGCGCCGCAGTCTTCAGAGGAGGAGATATTCCGAAGTTTATCCATACATATAAACATCTCTCATCTCACCGTGTAACGTATCCAGCCGCTGAAGACATTGCTGGAACCTTTCCATACTTCTGACCTGAAATGATCCAGATGCCAATCACATTATTGAACAGGCATGTGAAAAAGCAGTGGGAGGTGTTGAAGGAGGAACTGAATGGCACCATGCACCATGCTGATAGCCAGGTTGATATGTGCACGAGATTATAGTTGAATTGACTCTGCCCGGACCTGCTACTACCTGGGAGCTTGTTCTAAAAGCCGCTATCCTCACATAAGAAAACATCAGCCTCATTATGATCAACGAGGGCACCTTGGCAGAATTATCACCGGTGGAAATGTTGCTTAGAGCTCTCCCAATGAATTCGAGGGTAATAGCAGAAATAAAGGTTCTGTTCGATCCAAAAGTCCCCTCAACATTTTCATAGCACACACTCCGAAAGCATGTCCTCAACAACTGTGTGAACACCAACATGCTCACCCAGCTAAACCTGGCAGGAACCTTGACGGCGCAATGAATCTCTCCTGATTCAATCCCAGCTGCAGTGAGACTTTTACAGATCTTATTAGTGGTGAACCATCGAGCCGTGCACACTGAAGAGATTCCCGCACAGGCCCAATCCAGCAAGTGACTTCGGATTGCTTGAGTGGAACATATGATCGACATGGACATTGACAATATGATGACAGCCTTCAACGCTTGGACTCTCCAGATGAGCAAGGCAAATGAGCCCCACAACAGACGTTACCAGGCTGCCAGGGTATCTGCCATCCAAGCTGATCACCCAACCCTGCATACACCGATAACCTTGACAACTTCAGATTCATCCATGGTATCCACTCACTGCTGACCTGGACTGAATCATCAACAGCATTCACGGCGGGGATTAGGACCGTGAATCAATTGTGATGAGCTAGGACACATCCGTATGTTCTGTTCAAGTGTACCCACACATCATATTCAGGGTACAGTCAATCTCAATCAATGTGGAGGAGTAACCTGAGGACCAACAGGAGGACACGGATGTTAGCATTCTGGAAATGTACCAGAGAGCAGGTTTTTGTCAATGCGAGAGTGTACCCAGAAAGCAGCTCGACAATGGCAGCAGGGTGTAAACACCATGGCTGCGCCACAGCTGCCTCAGCCACAGCATGTTACAAGATCTCAGCTGTTTCAGAGGGCCATTGCTCCAGTGACTACATTTCTCTCAGGAATTGTTTGACAAGGGTCAGAGATTGACGCGTACTACTCTACTCAGTCAGCAAAGAAGGATGGTAAGTAAGAATGTAAGGAAAAAGGTAATGGAGACCTGATTGAGAAATTGTGCAATAAGAATGAACCGCAAGAGGACGGGCAAGGTGAAAGCAGAGCACAAGAAGAGGATAAGGGTTGAAAGGAGGATGGGAGACCCACATTTAGTTGAGGAAGAGAGAGAGTAATGGTTGGAAGTTGTGCGCACACAGACTGGATATGCCCTTGTGGACACCGGAAAGACAATGACAGATGAAGTGACCATGGGCTATGACAAGCGGGCACGTATTGAGTTAGCTGTTCCAGAGGTTTCAACAAGGGCAAATGATCTGGAAAAGAGAACTATCAGGAAAGCAGTAGCATATAGCAAGTAACAGGACAAGGTAGATTCCATCAATCACACTACTCAAAAGACTCCGAACACTCTGACAGAGGCCCAACAGCAACCACCCGACCTGTGCTCGGGAGACTGCACCGTTCTCCAAATCAGGCAACTCAATTACACTATCCTAGCCCGTCAGGAGAGTGAAACCAGCAAATTGACCATTCGACTGCTTCCAAGATTACAATGGTCTCAGCCCCTGATAACGAACCAGGTGTCACAAGGACCCTGGCTGCCCCAGAGATAATCGGAAATGCTCAGGGTTGTGCCATCTCTGCCTTCAAAAATCATGTCGGATATACCTAATGCTGGTATACCAGGACTTCTCTAACCATCATTGGAAATCTGCAAGGGCACGAGAGGTTCATCCTCTTCAATACGGGTTCTGAGATTTGTGCGATGAGTGAAGAAGTCACAAGAGAGCTGATTTGTGAGCGTAAACAAGCCGACTGGAAGAGGAATACTTCGGACGGCAATCCATCTGATTGGACGACCATAGAAAATTTTGTACCATTCATCATCCACTGTATCATCATTCCGATGTGTCTCAGTTTACCATGAGCTGGATCCAAACAGTTATTTTGGTCCGCCCATGGAAAACACAGACTTCAATGTCTGAACTAAACCTTGATGGTGGCAGTTGCCAGATGACCATCTTTGCTGTGGATGGTTCACAGCTGGTGACATTTGTTGCTACCTTTCCAGGAGACAAGAGAGACAGATTTGCTAGCAGCTCTGGATACTGATAGGCCTAGTTTAAGTAAGCATGACAATGGAGGATAGGGCCCAGCACGATGAAGGTGAGAGATTGGAGTTTCTGAGTGCAATTGGTGGAATGAGAAGAGCTTGAATAGTTGAAAAGGAAAAGAGTTGGAGGTGGTTGACAGCAAAACGTCACTTGCGGGGAAAGTGGAATGCGTATACAATGTGAATCTGCAGGAAACATTGAAGGAAGAACGGCAACAGTCTGTCAACAATGAAGGGCTATTCAAGGCAGTGAGAAAGCTGATGGTAAGAGGTGTGAACAGGGAGGATAAGTGGGAAGAGAAGGAAGGACTGGTAGTTGGAGGGTAGGTTAGGAGGATGGTAGCAGAGGGGTGGTCGATGAGAGTGGAGGCTCAGGTGAAGAATTGGAGGGTAACTGTGAGCCAATTGACAACTTTTGCATCGGTTTCTAGCAATAGCATAGCCCCAGACCTGAGTAGAAAACGACCATTTTCCTTGTACTTGGACTTGGAAAAGTATAATGTAGATGAGACCACCAAAGCAGTGTGGCTGTACACCTGCGGCATATGCTTTGCCCAGAAAGTGAAGCCTGTTCCGTTATCAAATGGAAGTACGCCAGATGCCAGACTCAACTGGAGAAGAAGTACTATCGCATGGGCCAGACCAATGCCAGGCTGTAGAAACGAGTCATTGATTCCTGAGTTCTTCCACACTCGATGAGTTTGAAGGTTGGACGCAGACAGAGTATGAGAGTGGTGGATAGAGAGCAAATCATTGACTAAGGAGACCGAAGGCATGCTGGGCTTCATATCGAATGGAGTGTATTCTTTCCAATGGAGATGGTAGACACTCGGAATGGCAAGTAATGATGACTAACCACCTGATCATATGTGGTTTGTGTGTGCTCACAATATCTGGACAGATCATGTAATCCACACACCCTAGAAAGTCATTCTTGCGGGAAAAGAGACGATAGAAGTGAAGATTTGGTAGGGAATATTCCAGCCAGCTTGGGGTCTCTACAGGAATGGTCACTTCAGCATTCTGAAGAAGAATATGATGTACTGCTTTATCATCTCCTCTGTGTGTGCGAATTGGCATACACTGGAAGTTGCTAGGACATCACCTAATGTCAAAGAGTTTTTGGAAGTCTTCACCAGATTGTCTATGTCTTCAATGATCAACTTTCACCCTGGGTGCTATCAAAAGGTATTGCATGAGGATTGCAGGGACTATATGGCCTTTCAGACTACTTAAGGCATGTATCAGCAAACCAGACAAGAATAAAGACCTACCTATTGAGTATCAGCATTTGTTTAAGTATTCAGGAAAATACCAAATTCCTACCAGTGATCAATTGCAGAAATAATTGTCACAGATGTTCGAGTGAAATGTCCAAAGAGTCAACTTCGGGTGGATGAGGTACAATGGCTGGCAGGAGTACGAAGGTGTGTTATGGAACACCTTCAGAAACTCAATAACATACTAACTAATCTGGTGAGAGCTGGAGCCACCAGTTCGCAAAAGAAATTTTGCCAGTACTTGAAAGAAGTGAAAATAGTGAAGTTGACAAGCAGAGAGGCAGGAAGGTGGCCGTAAGCGTCAAAAACTGACATGGGATGGTCATGGCCCTGGTGCATGGACCGTACAAAGTGCTGGGCATTCTTACAGCTTTGAACATACTGTGGAATATAGATCACCAAGTAAGCAATACTCTCAGGCCTCCTGTTCTGGATCCTGTGGAAGGACGTTAAGTTTCAATTGAAGTCAGAGGAAAACAAATCTTTTGCAATCTTCAATGAAGCTCTGTGCAATACTCTTATATTCAAGACATTACATGTTAGCAACAGGGCTCAGTACATAGTCCTGGGGGATGATCCCTGCAGACATGGGTGGGGAGCAATCTTACAGCAAGAAGATGAAAATAAGGACTGGGACTCATGTCACTGTGACAGTAGGCTGTGGAACACCACAGAGAAGAGATATGATGTGGGTGAACATGAGTGCTGTGAACCGATGGAGGTACTTAAGATGTTTTGCAACTGCTTATATGAGGTCAGATTCCTCATGGAGACAGAAGCTGACAACTTCATGCATCAACTGAGCTAATCTGCCAATGACATGCCAGGAGTATGAGTTGCCCGCTGCATTGTGTGGATGCAACTGTTTGATTTTGACTTGAAACCCCTTCTTGGGACAATGGATGGAGGTCCTGAATGCGACTCAGATAGGCCACAAGGAGATCGGCAGTCCAAGCCAGCCGAGGAGGATAGTAGTAACAACACAATTAAAGCAAGGTTACTGGGAATACAGGTCGAACAACAGCCAGCAAGACAGAGCAGGGGAAGAGCATACAACCATTTGTTTCGCTATGACTGGCAGAGAAATACAAAGGGCGATGGACAGAGATAGGTAACTCTTTGCACAACCTGAAGAAGCTGAAAGGAAAAACTCTGAACTAAATGCAGAAATGTTGGCAGAAAGCTCCAAAATACCTTGTATCAGATGGAGTACTCTACCAGAGGCGCAACAACATTCAACCACTTGCCGAGGGTTTAGTTAGCTTGGGGAAGGGATGGATCACAATGCAAGCTGCCCATGACCTGAGTGGCCATCATGGAAAGGAAGGAATGTTACGAATGGTAGGTGAGTGTGACTGCTGACCTGAAATCTACCTTGACCTCAAAGACTGTTTCAACACAGGGGAACAATGCCAGAAATGAGCGCTTGAATGGTCTGATGAACCCCTGAAGAGGATTCGCATTAGTCACCTATAGCAGCGAGTGGGAATAGGCATTTCGTATATACCAATAATGGAGGACCGGTACCATCTTTGGGTGATACCCCAGGAGTGTCTGGGTAGCAGGGCAGCAGCATGACTGCTAACACTGGGTACATAGGAGAAGGGAGCCAATGTCTTCTACAAGTAGGTTATTTGTTTTTTCATAGCTTGAGAAAGTCCAGTGGTGGACGAAGGAGCAGAGGACAAGATATGGACCGACCAAATCACAACAGGTTACGATATCCAGAAGATCTCCCTAGGCCTGTGCCCTGCCAGTGTTAATGGACTAATCAACAGAGAATACAGATCGATTACAGATGGGCTGCCCAAACTCACACCTTGCTCTGGCAAACAAAAAGAAATGTGAATTGAAAACCTACCAGCAGTGCTTTGGGCCGATCCGATCATCATCACATCAATGACTCAATGTTCGCCCTTCCACTGTATGTTTGGTCGCTATGGGATACTTCCAATCAATCTGGACACCTCAACAAGAAATACTGCAAACCTGAATGAGGGAATTGATTATACGGCGTCCCTGCTGGTGGCTTTGGTAAGGTAGCAGGCACTATGGTAAGATGATGTGGATGGTGCCATTCAAAATTTAAAGAAGTTGAGAGATGCCAACAGATGTTAGTTTGAAAAAGCAGGCAACATCCAAGCTAAAGACCTCCGCCTTGGTAATTTACCTCTGGTGCATGAAACGATGATAGAGCAGACTCATCGTGCCAAACTCGATGCTAGGTGGTGATGGCCCTACCACATTACACAAAGTGCCCACAGCTCAGGGTCATAACAATTGCCAGAGCTAGATGGACTGGACCTTGTGGGCAGGATAGATGGTACTACACTCAGGAAGGTCTCCACTCGCAACTAAGACATACACTGATCTTCAGAAGTTTGAACACCTAGCATTATGCAGGAGGAGGAATCACAGGAGTTCAAGGAATATGAGGGGAAGGGAGTAGCAGGCCAGAAATATATTGGGGAAAGGTGGAGGTATTAAATTCGGTAGATTGATTGTGGGATACAATCATGGGTATAGGTGGAGGATATGATAGCGTACCAGGAGGTTGCAGATAGATGGAATGCCACCCATCCGATGCCGACCAACCACCAGTCCAATCAATAACTCAATCGATGTGGAGTAGGTAGCGGGTGGGACAAGGGGGGGAAGGGAGGAGATCCATTGCATGGACCATAACAATAAGAGTTGGAGAATATGGAATCCAAACAATTCAGTTAATTTGTGAGATTGTGGGAGAAAATATATTCCTACTGACTGAGTTGCATCCACTTTACACAGAAAATTCCTATCATACTACCCTAATCCTATATTAACAGAGAGATAAAAGTTTTGATGACAATTGCAGGAGTGGGCAAAAAATTCACCACCTACATCTGGAACAATAAGTAGGATATGATCAATCTCTGAGTACACGTGGGGTATGTGGGGAAGAAGTGAAGAAGAAATGAATATAGATGAGAACAGTATACTCAGAAAATCGAGAACCACATACAGACAGGAAGAGACAGGAATTGGCACAATGTTGAACCGATTGGAGGTACACATATCACTATGCCAGGGATGGTGATGGAACTTGCATATTGTGTAGTAAGTGCCATTTGTCATGGTTTGGCCATATACTGATGCAACATGTATCATTACACGAAACAATAAAGAGACCACAGCTTACATCCCCACGCAGTCGACCACACAAGTATCTGCCACCGGGCAACAGGTCACAAGCCCTCATGTTCAACTGGAGAAGAACATCCAACATAGCAACTTCATTTGTCGTGCGGAGGTCAACATCGGCATGCTGAAGCATCTCCACATGCTTATCAGTTACACTGTATCCTGCTGTGCTTACCAAGGCGACAGCTGTACATCTCCTATACAGTCCAAGAAACTACAATAATTTGCCATTCCAATATAAAATCTTGCAGGATGAGTTCTCCCACCATCACCATCACCTACTTCAATAGAACGAACTATGCACAATGGGCAATGGAGATGGCCCTAGTTTTCAAGCTGTCACAAGTGTATGGTATCATCACAGGATACTATAACAAGCCAGCAGAGCTAGCTGTAATCACTACTGCCACAATGATGGCCGCTTTCAAAGACTGGATGGATTACAATGGTGTTGCCAGATCAACTATCCCGATGGGAATAGTGTCCAGGATCCAAACATAATACATGGTTGTCGTCAATTCGAAGATGCTTTGGGAAATACTCTCTTCAGTAAACATGTCACTGTGGAATCTCAATATCCTTGACATTAGGGATAACCTTCAGAGCATCAAGCTTCAGGAGTATGGAAATGTTGCCAAGTAGGCATTGCAGATTGATCAGCAGGTCAATGATTGCAATCTCTGTGCAGAATGGACAGCGACTTTGACTGCTCACACTGATCCCAATATGACCACTGCATAGACAATCACCAAGATGAGTAAGCAAAAATTCATCTTCTTCCTCCCTGATGGTATCCCAAGTAATGATGGGTGGACAGTCTTCCTGGAGCTCTTGATGGATGAAATTGCCATGATGACTGCCATGCCCGATGAGATTGTCACCAAGCTCATCAAAAAGGCAGCTGCAACCAAGAGAGAAAATGGGCTAGCTCCAGTGGCTATGCTGTTTGCAATAAAGGGTGGCAAACATGTTAAAGGTGGCAAAGGTCCAAATTGGGATAAGAGAGATAATAAGAATGATAGGAAAGAGAAGAAACAGCAGAAGTGTTTTCAGTGCCAACAGAGAGGGAATATCACCTAGGATTGCTTAAGCAAGCAATGTGGCAATCCTCCAAAGGCTGCCAACACTGCAGTAATAGTATCAACCGAAGCATTGGCTACTTCAAATCACACCACTTTGATTGAGAACTATTGGATGGTGGTTTACCCAAATACTGCATCCAGTGATTGGTTCATGCATTCCAGTGGCAAGACTCCCATCTCCGGCGATCAATCAATGTTGGAGACTAATACCAAATATTCTTCGAATTGAAACACAAGTAGCAGCATGGAGGGATCCTATCATTGGCTTCCCAATATGGGAGTGTTAGGTTAATTTGTCAATTAGTAGATGTAATGTCAGAAATGATCATACTTCGACAAGTGGGGCATATGCTGGGATCAGACAATCTCATCTCATATTCTCAGATCACCGACAGTGATGTCAAAGTCAAACAGGTAAATAGCTATGGTCCCAACCTCTACAATTGTGAAGGCCAATTGATTGCCACTGCACCTCACGTGGATGGGCTATTCATGCTAGATTGAGTTCCGGATTGAGTTTCATAATCTACTGAATACACCAATATCAGAAATGAAAGCTACCTGCTGCCACTCCAGCTGACTGGGTACGCATCTTGGGACAAAGCACAGATGAAGTGGTCATGGCACCCCTGCTTGGCATAGGTTAGTCTGAAGGGCATGGTGATTGTGCTGACGATTGCCAAATATCCAAGATTGACCAGGACATTTCAACTGCAAGACCTGCACCAAGTTCAATGCAACTCAAATGCACATTACTCCGATATCTTCCCCTACCACTGAGCCTCTGCAGCTCGTGCACTTACATATATGTGGTCTCCAAGAAACAGCAATTGGGGAAGGTCAATTTATGCTTCTCTTTGTGGACAATACGATAGGGCATAAGGATCAGTACATATTGAACTACATGTCAGAAGCCCAGGAGATGATCAGAAAATTTATGGCTATTAAAGAAAAGTAGTCAGGCAAGCAAGTGAAGTAATGTCAAACAGATGGAGGTGGTGACTGTACCTCCAAGATGTTTGCAGAATACCCAAAATCGGAGGGTATAAAAATGGAAACAATTATGCCCTATACTCCTCAGTCGAATGGAGTCGTGGAACAGGCCAACTGCATGATCATGGAGGGCGTGTGATACATGCTGGACAATGCTGGACTTTGAAGGATGTACTGCGCACTTCCAGTGTCAGTGGTGGTCTATCTCAAGAACTGCACTCCAACGTGACAGTGTATTGCTAACATTCCAACCAAGGCCTAGCATGGGAGGGAGCCATCGTTCATGCGTCTCAATATCCTCGGCAGTTTCAGTTTTGTGCATATCACAAAAGAGAAACAAAACAAGCTTGATTGCAAAGTAACTCCCTGCATACTTGTTGGGTACAACAAATCACCTAGACATTACTTCATGTATGACCCATTGGCCAAGACACTTCACTGCTCCAGAGATGGAATATTCAGGGAAGAGATGACGTAATCAGCACTGAGTGCGACAGACTAAGCAATCTTCAAACGGCACTTCTACAGAGATGTCCCCAAGGAACCCTAGCCGACAGAGCAGCAGGTGACCAGAGATAAAAGTTCCAAATGTCAAATGCAGGACTCATTTGACAACCATTCTCTTCCGGAGACTCTGAAGCCAAAGAAGTACTTCCAAGAATTGGCTGGCCATGAGATGTCACATGGAGATGCATGGAAGCCGCCAGGCGAATGCAGCTGTGAAAATTGCACCGGGAAGCAGAACTCAGCAAAGACTACACCTCTGGCCCTTGAAGATAAGGAATTCAAGGATATGATTCCCATCTACGCTGCAGCAGTGATTTCCAATGATCATGATCATCAGGATGGGATTGACAATGCAGTGTGTTATGCGGCAGCATACTAGCCTCCACACACAGAGAAATGGGATACAGTGATAAATGAATAGTTGGATGTAATTGGTGAGCATCAAGTTATTGGAGATTTTGTGGAGCCTCATGAAGGGGGAAAGGCTTTGCCAAGTCACTATGCATTAATGATCAAACGTGATGGGGTAGACAATGTATAGCAGTTCAATGCTAGGCTTCTCTGTCGAGGAATCACCCAGTGGAAGGCATCCTGTTCAAGACAACATATGCACCAACTGCTTGCCTGGGTGATAATAGGCTAGTACTCACAAATGCCCCAATTACAATCTCAGGATCCATCAAATGGCCATATTCACGGCTTTCTTGATAGATGACTTGGACAAAGAGATATATGTGCACTCAAAGCAGGGATATTGTTGTTTGCTCCAGAATGGCCGCCGATACAACCATCCAAAATTGACAAAGACTTCATGGAAGATTGTACTCTGCTTGAGAAAGTCACTTTGTGGACTGTACCAACCTTCACAGGTTTGGTATAGAACTTTTCAGAACTTCGTGGACTTGATTGAATTCATGGCATCACAAGCCGATGGAGGACTGCTCATGCACAATGTTGAGGCTCAAGGCATCGTCATTTCTGCAATCGTTCTATACATCAATGATCTGCTCGTATTTGCTATTGAGGTTATGATTGGAATGATCAACAATTAGATGAAGAAGTTGTTTCAGATGCATGATTTTGGAAGTGTCTCCATCAATCTTAGCATGAAAATTGAACACAGTCAGGAGGGTCACACGATTGAGATCCAACTGGATCGCTACCTTGGGACACTCTTGGCGAAGATCATCATCTATCAGTACAGGCCAGTTGCCACCTCAATTGTGATAAAACCTCAAAAGATGAAGCCTGTGGATGATACCCAGGATACGACCAATTTCCAATCGATGATTGCAGTATCAGCCAAATGCATATCAGTCAGGAAGAAACACGCAATCCTCCCTGACACTCCGGGCATCCTCACCAGTGCTTCCAAGTACTTCTATATGCTACCAGACCCCCCTGGAGCGAAGCAAAGTGCTCTCAGACTCTGCAATAGCAGTCTCAGGTGCTCCTGAAGACAACTGCAGTTATGGAGGTGCATTCAGAATGCTACGAGATGTGACTGATAAGATAGTCAAATTTTGGAGCTCCTTAGACCTCTGTGCAGATCTGCGGGAGACTTTGAGAGAAGCTGGTGCCGCTGCACTGCTGTGAGGCAGACTTCAAGAGATGCCGAGTCCGCTTCAAAGCACTGCAGTAGACTTTGTGCCATATTCTCACAATGGTTGTCCTTACATAACCACAAGGCATTTTGTCTTATCATATTTGTCTTCGTTACAGTCACAAGATTCGCTACATCATAATATTGTATGCATTATATAAGTCCCACAATGTATATACATATGATCAATCTGGCCGCAGACAGTTGTCAAGCATAATTGGAGGAGCACCTGGACATGCCCATCGAGAGAACTTTGATATGCACCACTTGGAGACCGTTGTGGTGAAACAGTCTAGCGAGAAGGCAGAGAGCCCACCATCAACACTCCGCCGTGCTTCTGGCGATGTCCAAACAGCATTCTCGAGAAGGAGAGGTTCTTGCTCAAGGAGTGTACAAATTTAGTGGGAACATATGATGCTACCCGGCATTGAGGATCCACGCAATTAACTGGATCCTCGAATGTTGGACAGAGCGAGTGAGACCAGATGTTGGGAAAGATAGAGGTTGTATTTTCATTGTATGATAAGATGAGATGGAAATGAGAAGATATCTATATTCTCCCCATCACTCTGTCCACCTCCGTTACCCATGTATCTCCATACACTGGCCGTCGCTCCTTCAAGATATACTTGGAGGCCGCAATCGAGTGAGTGTGGAGATGCACTTGAGGGCTGAGATCGAGTGAACTCAGAGATGCACTTGGAGGCCAGGATCAAGCCAGTTTGGGGATGCACTTGAAGGCCGAGATCGAGTGAGTTTGGCGATGCACTTGGAAGCCAAGATCGAGTGTACTCAGAGAGGCACTTGGAGGCCAGGATTGAGTGAGACTGGAGATGCGCTTGGTGACCAAGATTGAGTCAACTCAAAGATTGACTTGGAGGCCATGATCGAGCCAGTGTGGAGATGCACTTGGAGGCGGAGATTGAGTGAACTCAGAGATGCACTTGGAATCCATAATTGAGGGTGTTGGGAGATGCCCATGATCGATCAAGATTGGAGGAATACTTGAAGGTGGTTGTTCTGGAGGCGATTGATCTGAAGGCGGTCAATCCGGAGGAAGCCAATCTGGAGGCAGTGAATCTGGAGGCGGTGAATCTGGGGGCGATAGATCATGAGGCATGTGCGATGGAAGCTGAGACTCTATTCATTGGTTAGCTTGTAATTGTTGGAATGTAGAGAATTGCGTACAACAAGGTACTCTGAGAGCTGAGAGACTGGCTGGGAGCGGGAGACAGTCGATCATGGGATGATGCAGTACACGGTGTATGCAGTACTCAGTGTGTGCTGTACTCAGTGTATGCTGTACTCGGTGTATGCAGTTCTCAGTGTGAACTCTTAATCATGGCAAGGAGAGATGGAGAGGGATGAATTAACATCGTGTTGTGAGGCAATGGTAGAGTTGAGAACGAGAAGGAGAGAGATGGGAGGAGATGGGGCAAATCATCATGAGGAACTGGGGCTTGAGGGAATTTGGTGTGCAAGTCAATTTGCCATCCCCGATACAGCAGGTTCGAGTCCCGATCCGGCTTGCAATAACACTGATACAAGGTCTTCCCAACCCAATCAGGCAAGTCATACCCCAGATTTCTCATATCCGCTCGTATCCTCCACATTGTTCTCATCTTCATCGCCCATCTCTCTCTGTCTCGTCCACAACTCTACCATTGTCGCAGAACACAATGTTAAGTCATCCCTCTCTATCTCTACATGCCATGATCATGAGTTGACACGGAGTACAGCATACACCGAGTACAGCATACACCCGAGTACAGCGTCCACCCAAGATTGTTTGTCTTCCCTTCATTCCCATGGTTACAAGTTGACCCCGGAATGTAGCTTCAGCCTGCAGCGTGCCTCCATACATGATCGACCGCCATCAGTCCGCTCGCCATGAGAGCTCAAAGGTAAAGTCACCTTGTCACATTCCCCCGATTGTGAGTCAAGTAACTGATGAATAGATTCTCAGCACCTGGCATGCCGTCAATCGGCTGGCTCGGAGTACTCGTCCAATATCTCACGATCACGCAGTTCAAAGTGTATCTCCAAACGCTCTTGATGACGGCCACCAAGTTCACACAATGATGGCCTCCAAGTGCATCTCCGAACTCGCCTGGCCACCATCTCGGAGTTCATCTCTAAGTTCACTCCATCACGGCCTCTAATTTTATCACCAATTACCTCCTCCAAGTGCATCTCCAAACTCGTTTGATCACTGCCTCAGAGGGTATCTCTGAGTTCACTTCATCGTCATTTTCAGGTGCACCTCACATTGCTCTTATGCACTGCCTGCAGCCAGTCCAGCTATACTGTGTGTCGATGGGTAGCTATATAGATACAAAGATGAGAATACAAACTGTATTCATCAGTTTTAAAAATCGTTGAACGATAAGTAGTAGCTACAATTTCCAGACGCACCAGCAATATTCCCAAGACAATGTCGTTTTTCCCTGACTTCTTTACTGTGATTCGAGGCGCTCCCAGGTGCTCCCAGGCTTGTCGTCGGCGCTCCCATCCATGTCCTCGGGGCTCCCAGACATGTCATCGGTGCTCCCAGGCTTGTGGTCGGCACTCCCAGGTGCACCTAAAGTCCTCTCCAGTACTCCGAGGTGTTCCCAAATTTGTCCGAATCACTCCCATGGTACTCCTGTAACAGTCATCAGTGATCCCAGTTACTCCAAAGGCCGGCTGGAATTCCCTCCTAGGGTCTGATACTCTCCCGAAATTGACGCATTACAGTTTACACTCCATGTCCTCTCAGACACTCCTGGAGGCTCCCAGTGACGAAAATACATCTTGCTGATAAAGCCTTATATACACCATGACCACCACAGGTCCCAATATCATAGATGCCATATCTGGTCTCAGCGAGTACAATCATGACCTGAGCTATTAGCATATGATAGTTCACAAGGGTGAGTTACAGTACCTCAATGGCACAAAGGACTGGCAACTACATTTCGGAGCAACACCCAGTGGAGCACTCGGAGGAGCTCTCAGCGAAGTACACAGCAGTGCACTCAGAGGTGCACTCGGCGGTGCACTCTGAGGGGCATTTGGTGGAGAAGAAAAAGGTGCACTTTGATGTTATGTCAATTGGGACTATGCTGGATGCCCAGATGACCATCAAGCGACAAGTGGACTGGTCGTCAGCTTCAAACTAGTGGTCGACCGCATATCATGCATTCAGATGGTGACTGCCCTGTTTGCAACTGCTGCCAAATAATATTCCTTCAGAGTAGGACACTTCTGAGTCCCACAGATCGCACATCTCATAATTCAACTTGCCATCCAGACTATCCCTGACATGTTCTGCAATTCTCAAATACTGATCGTGAGCATCAAGAACAGCCTCTACTTTGGACCAGCAGTTGCATGCCGGAACACTGGGGAGTGGGGGTGGAGCTGTGCCATCTAGCCAGCATGCCCAGAGGCGGAGGGGGTATTACATCCTGTCATACTCTGGTAAGACTGAATGCAGTATGAATAAACAACAACAACAACCGTAGTTGCACACATTGCTTGAAAGTACTATCTTGTCGCAGATATGGCTACAGCTGGAGAGAACCATATGAGCTACGTGCTGACTGCAGAGATACTCACCAACTGCTTTACAAAGATGCTTCTGAAGTACCCCTACTTAAAGCAGTGTGCTGAGATGGGAATGATCAGAAATTGGCTTGGCAATATGGCTTGGCAATTGTCTTGGCAATTGGAATTGGAATTGGAATTGGAAATGGCTTTGGACATGGCATCAATATGCACAGAAATGGTCATGGAAACGGTATCAGGAGTAGAATTGTCGATAGAATTGAGGATGCTGTCAGAAAGTACATTTGTTGGGTACATGTGTTTCGAGACCATTCATGATGTTTGATTGGCTTCTGTTTTCCTTTGAGTTCTGTAGTTTGGGTGAAATAGATGTGATAGCGATCCTGGAGGAGTGTTGAGCTGATTTGAACTACTGATATCACTATGCGAAGGACTATGATATGACTTGCTTCTGATGTTGTAAGCGACATGAGTTATCAATTGACCATATATTGATGTGAGATTCCTTGTTATACAACGCAAAACACACACCTTTGCATACGCCCCCATCAACGCAACTACTCAAGTATCCCCCACCGTACAACACCCAAAATTCCCCTCCATGTATATAAAGTTCTTCCATCTCCAATGTTCATAAGGAAAGACATCCACCATATGGTACCATCGAGTTCCCTCTACACAGGAATTACTGAAACTTAGATTGCCATCTCAATTATAACCTGCAATCAACAACCAACATGATGATCACTTGAATCAACCACATGGCAGTAGCACTAGACAACCCCATGCATTTTGAAACATGCTCAACTACTTCCAACCAACTACGAACCTTGACTCCACCACACCAGCAGCCACTACCACCCCCACAGCCACCACTGCCCCAGCCACCCCCTCCCCAGCATCCGCCACCCCAGCAACCACCACCCCAGCCAATATCAGTACCAGTACTATATATACCTATTGCTCAAATCCGCCTACAAACACTATCGATCCCTCTCCAGTATTCCTTTCATCGGACAAACCATTACAACACCACAGGGATTGTTTCACCAATAGACATGTTGGATTGCAATCAGTTGCTGTGGAGATTACTGCTCAGGAGTGCTCCCTGCAAGGCAACACGAATTTCATGCTCGGGATCAATGATCTCATTGCAGACATCTGCCATGCTGTGGATGCCCAGGTCACGTGGCTAAAAAACTTCACAGTGAGCAACCGAAACCTGATGAAGTTGAAATACAATTGGTACAACAACTTCCTTAAGGGTCTTGATAGCTTTGGCAGGGTAAGAGAGATGATGAAGCAACAGTACTCTGCCCAACAGAGGAAGACAGAAGCCATGAACAAGCCGAGTGACCTCTTGCAACACTCTCCCAAACTGCAGTAAATCCTAAGTTGTTCCAGCAGAAGTGAGAATTTGCTGTGAATAACCACAATCACCAGCCAAAGATCCCAAGATCGCAAGGTAGCGATATCATGTCTCAATGGTGTATATGTCAACCCCCTTACCAAGCTAAACTGGAAGTCAAAAGCAATAAGTGGTATACTTCCCGAGACTTCCAGGAAGCTGACATGTTGCTAGAATATTGATACCCTCGGCTGGAAGAATGGATTGACTACAACACTATTGGCCTGAGGTGGTACTTTGGGTAGGTAATGCTGTCATGATATAGCACTGCCATGGATTACTGCAATTACTCAAATGGACTTTGTACCATCTCGCCAGCTATACTACCTACTGACCATGGAATACCAGTACCACCTTCATCCCCCAATATGTGCAAGATGCTTCCACTGCCAATCTCACCAACCAAGGGAATGCAAAAGCAGAAGGATTGGAGAAACATTGGAGGGCTTATGATGGATGTGGCTGAGGATGGATCTGAGGATGGATCTGAGAATGGAACCAGCACTCCCACCAAAAAAGAGGCCATTATGATCATGCCCACTCCCACCAATAGTGAGGCCAGTATGACCCTGCCAACTAGTACTGAAAGAGAGGCCCGTAACTTATCCCGAACACCCACCCCGGAAGAGGGCAGTATGCTCCCAGAGACGTGTACCGATCCTAAGCAGCTGGGTACCCACAATCCTGACCAGCAGGTCACTCCCAGTAACAATATTTGCAGTTCCGACAATCACAGTGCAGATGAAGACCATGTGAGCAGCTTTTTAGAATGGCTTCACCTCAATGCAGACTGAAAGAGGATGTTGGACAATGAAACTACGATGTTGGTATGCCATGACAGCAAATTGGGGGGGGGAACGAAGCCATAGCCATCTTCCAACATTCAGTGATTGAGAACCCTGAGTCGCATATAGAAGCCCAGGCATACATCACAGCAGCCGAATGCACAATGCGTGAGGCAATTGTTTGATTCAATACTCTGTTTGGCAACATCTTGTACTTTGCAACAGGTGGAGGGAATAGCAAAGCAGATACGAAGGGTGACAGGAGAAAGTGGGTGCACAAGGAGGGAGAGTCCTTATGTTTTTCCTTTGGGTTTATGGTTTTCCTTTGGGTTTATGGTTTTCCTTTGTGTTTACAGTTTTCCTTTGGGTATATAGTTTCCTTTTGGGTTTATGGTTTCCCTTTGGGTTGATGACTTTAATTTGGGTTTATGTAGTTCCTATATTCCTTCGGGTTAAGGTGTAGGGCTATATGGGATGAATGAGGGGAGCTGTGATAAGCACAGAGGGTCAGGGTGGAGTGGAAGTGGCAAAATCGGTTCCTCACTATCACCAGCACTCAACTTGGCCTGGGGAAGCTGCCATGGGGCATACGGAGATGCAGGGATCATGGAGACACAGTAAGCGATGGTGAGTATATCGTTGGGAGGCCCCAGTGTAGATACACACCATCATATCCTACCACTAAACTTCACACTCTGTCTTTCCCAGCTCCTTGTCCCATGCAATCAAGGTAAATTTTCATCCATCCATTGAATTGGTATCGTTCCTTACAGCCAGGTAGCTTGGCCAATCCTCTTCAGCTCTCCCTACTGGCCTTGAGTCGCAAGAGCTATGTTTCACAAATTCTGATCCAATGCAGACAGAGGTGTGGCAGAGTGTTGATGACAGGTGCTCTGCCTTCTAGCTCTGCCATTTCACCACACTGACTGGGATTTACACATAGGGTCAAATTCTGTCGCAAATTCGACACATGTGAGTTTAAATATCGCTGCCTCTCACATACTCCTGGAGGTTCCCAGAGACTGAAATCCATTCGGCTGATGATGTCATCCCCATCGCAATCCCCCATCTGCTTTTCATGTGCAGGATGCTGAGATTCTAGTAGACAATGAAGTTTAGTCATCAATGTGTATCTTCCTCTATTATACTCACTAGTCAACACCACAAACAGCATCCACCTAACATTGAGTATATCCCACTTGCAGCCAGTTATCTGGCATTCTAACAATAACATTATTACCCCTGAGTACAGCCAGGTTCTGGTATGGTATTCCTACGGATCAACCACCTCCTGCTACCTGACTACCTGGTCTAAATGATTAGTCATCTGTTATTACATATCCAGAATTGTGAGTTAACAGATGAATAGAGTCTCACCTCCCATAAACTCCCCCTTTCGCTTGATGGCTTCCAAATCAAAAAGTTACAGTATGCCTCCAGTTTCACTGTATCACTGCCTCCAATGGCATCTCCCATCATCAAATATTACAGCTTCAAACTGCATCTCTATATTCATTTCATCATGTCCCCACGTGAATTTCCATACACAGTCAATTATTCTCTTCAAGTTTATCTGCATGATGACCTGATAACTGCCTCCGAAGTATATCTCCAAGTCCATTTGATTATCAAAAACCAGTACAACCCCACACTTTCTCAATTACAGTTTCCAACTGCAACTTTTAGTGTATATAATCGTGATCTCCAATGTGTATCTTTGAATTCATTCAATGACATCTTGCAGTGCATCTCTAAGCATACATAGTCATGTCGTGCTAGCACATTTCAGTATTCTGACCCTTGATCGCTCCAGTTACACCTCAGATTGAACTGCAGCACTGCCAACTACACTTCTACATTATCAAGTATAAATCGATTGATATATTGATACATAGATACATAGATATCTAGATAAATAAATAAGAATACACACTAAAATCAAGTTTGAATACCATTTAATGATGAGCACTAACTATAATTTGCGGCTGCAACAGCAGCAGTCCAAAAGAATATGTCATTTTTCCCAATCTGCTCTACAGTGTTACAATTTACATCTAAGATGGTTTGTTGTATTCCCTGGTACTTTCCAGATTGTCGACAGTACTCCTTTGTTCTCATGATTATTTCACATTTACAGTCATATACACCAAATGCCCACTATCTCAGTCAAGCAAAGTCAACATCAAGAATTGACCATTGTAGGATAAAGGTACAAATACTCTAACTTTCACCTTGAGGCTTCAGAGGACAAAAACACTTTTGCAGATACAGGTTACAGTGAATCCAAAGGTTATTAGTAATACATTTCTTTGTTCAGCCAGCAGAACAATGAATGATGCCTCTATATATACCTGTTACAGTGCAACAACACATTTTTTGAGATTATAGAAGTGGCCAATAAGTATTAATATGTATATTAATCATTATCAGAGTATAAAATAATTAATCAGATATTGTCTAGGATAGATATGTTTACCTAATTCTCAGGGAGGAATACTACCAAGTTAATATTATATTTCATCCATGAAAGGCTTTAAAGATTAGTACAAAATTGTAAAAGTTTCAATTAATAAATTGTATATCTTCTATGTACCCATCAAATTCATAAGAGGTTGTATATTTGAAACTTTACTCAACTGCCCCAAAAACTGACTTTGCTGATAGTCAATCAGGGGCCCAAGCGCTCTATGTTACATAACCTTGCAATAATACAGTGGAAATATAACCTGTCAGCATATTGATTACAATAGACAATGGTACCAATACATTTCAATCCAAACTTATCACTTGTGGTGAAAGATTCCAACATCATGCAGAGTGAGAACTTACAATTCAACAGATTTCAATGTATATTGTGGTTGTTGTGCTAAGCAATTCAAACTTCAAACTTCTTGTTTCATTACTATCCATAATTTGAAATTGTGCAATAATCTGATTCAATATCTCAATAACTTATTTTATGCCATTGTTATATATATTACGATATTTTAACTAAGTGATACCACACTTTTTGTTACTTACTACAACCATAACTAAACAGTACTTGTATAACTAAATTCATAGCTGGTTACTGTACATGCCACTGGAAATAAATATCTTGCACAGAATGAGAAGTTATATTCTGCATTAGGCAAATGTAGAACAGCTTGGAAGCTAAAGGCAACCCTTTCAAATACTCTAAGTCAACCACACCAGTATACCTAAGTGAGTGCAGATAGTCACAGACCACTGAGGTAAAGCAGAGTGCTCTCCAAGGATGGAAGACAATATTCATGTGCTTCTGAAATAAACCTGCAGCTGGTGAGATATATTCAAGATGCTATAAAATTTCACACATGGGATAGTCAAATATCAGAGTGACTCAACCCTCAGTGCAGTGAGGTAGGAGCAGCTGTAACCTCTACATGAGTCTGCAGAAGTACTTTAAACTTGGTACTATAGTTACTTTCCAGTAGTTCTTAGGGTGTCACAAGCTATGTCATCTATCATGTTGGTCTTTGTATAAACAGTTCTTGCACAATTACAAGAAGATATGCTACACCATAATATGGTATGTCTGTTTCTGCATAAATATATATGGAGTTGATCTGGGAGCAGATGGTGCATAAGGGTTATCCATGGTACAGCTAAAGACAGCCGTTGAGTAGACATCAAGTTCCACTGGGAAGCAAAAGTTTTGCAAACATCAAGGGGTTGATTTAGTATCTTAGCGATGCATCTGGAGGAGGTAATTGATCAAGTATGAAGATACACTTGGAGGCCTTTGTCAAGGTAGTGAGGAGATGCTCTTAGGAGTTCTGGTATTACCAATTAAATGGACAAAATTGTATGGACGCAGCGATGCACATCGAGGTGGTGATCTTGGAAATTATGACTTGCATGAGGAGGCCCGAATTAATGGAGGTATAAGTTCAACTGTATGAAACCGTTTGAGTGAGTTTGGGGACACCTTTCCAGGCAGTGATTATCTATATTTGGAGATGCCCTTTGAGGCTGTAATGGAATAACTAAGTGGATGAAGTTGGAGATCATATTTGAGCTGTGTTTGGAATTCATGTAGAGGCCTTAATCAGATAAAAATGGAGACATACTCAAAGGCAGCAATTGCTTGAATTTGCAGGTGAACATTGAGGTGGTCTATCTGGAGGTGATCATTTAGACGTTATGCATGACACAAACTGAAATACTATTCATTGAGTATCTTCCGAATGGGGGAATAAGGAAAGCAACAAACAACTTGGTGTGATGAGGGATCAGAAAAGAGAGATGGCAAATATGCTGGGAGTGGGGTACTGTTGGTCTTGGATGGATACTGTACTCAGTATTGACTTATCATCATGGCAAGGAGAGCTAGAATGGAATCACATATCATTATATTCTCAGGTAATAGTAGAGTTTGGGATGAGAATCAGAGTGATGAGAGCAGCAGGTTTAGGAAGATAAGGGAAATTATTATAACAAACTGAACATTCAAAGACTATGGTGTAAAAGCCAATTTGCCATACTGGATAGAGCAGAGAATACTCCAGATCTGGTGGGTATAACCAATCACACAAGGTATTCGAAACCCAAACAGGCAGGTCACAACCCTGACTCCACACATCTCCCCACACCCTTCCAATCATATCCATCTTTATCCACCATCTCTCACTTTCTGATCTACATCTATAGCATCTTGACAGAATCCATAGTTACATAATCTCTCTCTGTATCTGCATTCCAAGATTATGAGTTGACACCAAGCACAGCATCCACCCAGCATTGACTGACTTCCAGCCAGTCTCCCATCATTTTCAAGATTATGAATTAGCCTCTTAATTGAGCATTATCTCCCAGTTTGTCACCCCAAAGATCATCCCCCACCAATTGTCTCTACATCAGTGGTTGATGGGAGCGGCACAGTAGTCATGTTCCCACAGTTGCGAGTAAGGGAAAGATTAAATTATCAGCACCCATTGCTTCTCCCTCCCAATCGACTGCCTCCAGATTGACCACCTGCATGTACACATCCACTTTCACTTCATTGCTATCTTCTAGTGCATGTCTAAGATCACCAAAACATGGCCTCCATGTACACCACAAACCGTGCTTAATCACAGCCTCCAATTGTATCTCCAAACTTGCTCCATCATGGCCTTGACATTCGTGATCAAACTCAAACAATTGTGGCTTCTACGTACATCTCTGCAGTTGCTGGATCACAGCCTCTAACTGGATCCCCATATTGAATCCAATACTGCCTCTAACTGTATCTCAAAGTTTACTTGATTATGGCCTCCTAGTGGATGTTCAAACTAGATGCATCAACAATACCGAGTGTAGCTCACAGTTCACATGATCTCGGCCTGCCACTGCATTTCCAATCTCTCTATTTCATGGCCTCAAAGGGCATCTCTAGATTCACTTGAACACCACCTCTATAGTTGCCCAATCATTGACACCAACTTGATCACCGATCTTACTGCATCAAATTTTGCCAGAGTTTTTCTCTGTTCCGATCATAATGCTGTCTATGTGCATTGCTGAGGTTAGTCAATCTTGCCCTCAACGTGCACTCTCTAAGTTTACTCATTTGTAATCTCCAGGTACACCTCTGATTGAGCCCATACAATTCCTGTAGCCAGACCAGAAGACTGTTGGTGGATTGATAGATACATGGATACATAGATACATAGATACATATATATGTAGATACATAAATGACAATACAAACTGAGTGCATCATTCAAAATCATCTAAGAATGTATAGTCACTTTCCAGTACACTGGCAACATTCCCAAAAATTATATCCTTTTTCCTAGTTTACTCAATAGTAGTTTGATGTGCTCTCAAACTTATAGCATGCATTGTCAGGCACTCTCAACATTGTCACCAGGTATTCTGTGTCCTTCCAGATTTGTGGCCAACATGCACTGGTACACCCAAAGGCCACAATATCAATACAGTCAACTCGGAGAGTTGACCATCCTGGCATTTGGGTCTAACAACTCCATATACTTCAAGAGGGTTACAGTGACAAATATACATTTTGCTAATGTTGTTACAAATATTTGACATTCAGTAGTTTTATATAGTACTGTATACCCTGATTGGAATATATCATATTTAAAATTGCTGAATATATTCTAATGATACATATAGACAGAATTAATACATTAAGATTATGAGATTTGTAGTTTCTATTGATAGAGAATGGACCAAGCAGACTATAGCACCTGGCAATAACATGGGACTGAAGATACATTGAGTATGTTCAGTTTTATAACTATTGAATCCCAGTTGATAGAAATATTGCTAAGTTTGATTCAATATATAAAGTGTATCACAAAGTGTAATTTGACTTAAAATTAGATATATACTAATAGATACACATGTAATAGTCTGTAGATTCTTAATAATTACAGATATTGTAGATACAGCCTATGATATAGTTATTGAAGCAATAGTTTCAGACTTCAGCAGCAGACAGAAGATTGTCAGTTGTCAATAGTGACAGAATATGGAGTCTCAATCCTAGCTTTGGAGTCTGCTCTGTTAGATAACTTATCATTAAGATAGAACTGATAATTGAATATATATTTTGACAAATTACATATGATATAGATCTGGGATAATTGATTAAACCAGATCATATAGCCAATAACTCCCGTAGTTACCCTGCAAGTATTTTGCAAGTAATCTATTATTCAGTGGTATGATCAACACTCTGCCGTTGAATTGATTTATTTTACCTGTATTGTTTCCATCACAGCAATAATAATTGTGGCTCAATTAGAAGTTATATCCATTGTGGTCAATACAGCAAATTACATAAGGCTGAACAGCTTGCAGCAGATTTCCAGGAGCTGACTATACTTTTCCAAATTTATGTTATTATCAATATCAATTATATTACAATATTGATTTTTCCCTTGTATGATATACCAAATACTCTCCTGTGGTAAAGATCAATAATATATGCTATATTTCAATGCATATATTGATACTATTATATCTCAATACTAAGATTAGCATTGGCAATCAGAGGTATAATAACATGTAAATAGGGTGAAAACTAATTTCCAAAACTATCTTCAGTAAAGAATATTATATAAAATCACTTTTATGTATATTCTGCAATCTTGTTCCAATATGTACTTAGTGGTTAAGCTTGACAATTTCATCCTAACAACAATGTAATTGTTTTTAATTAATGACAATTATAACACTTCAATATTAATCTCTAAGATTGACATTTCATTCTTCAAGTCCAAGTTCACAATGTTTCTGGTTCAAACAATTCCAATATACATCTTACGATGTAGATTGTTTGGTCTGCAAATGAGTGAATTATGCAGTTCAGTTGCAACTTACTCCAACAGTCCAGCTGATGGTCTAAAAGCTAACTGTATTTTTCTGTTACAAAAGTATTTGGTGATTAGTACTTATATAATAAAGCATTACAATAATACTAGCATTTGTATATCTTGGTATCAAATAAGTCAATATTCAAATTCATTTTATAACTCAAGCTAACTACTTACAACTACTCAATATTGTGTACCGTGTCATGTTGATAGATGTTAGGTTGATATTGCAGAAATCTGAAAGCTAGGTTTGAAGTTGATACTAGGTATTGTAAGTGGAGTTTGAAAGAGTCTATTATTAGGTTAACCTTCTAATTATTAATAATTGTTACACAAATAATCTATTTATGGATTGAACTAATTACTGCTATAGCTATATCACTATACTCATTCAGTGTAACATTACTGTATTGATGTTTATATATATATATGTATATCTAGCTATTAGTAACAAAGTATACTATTATATATTACTATAAATGCAATATATACCAGTAATATTTACAACTATTTTACAATTTCTTAGTTGTGTAAAACTAACAAATACTAATATATAACTTTATTATAGTCTGTTGTTTAATTATGTGCGAGAAGTGTATAATATGTCATATTGATTTGTACTCTGATATTTTTAAGTATTGTTATAGTTTTAAGATTATAAATAACTACTTTCTTAGTAGTTATTTAGTCAAATGGTATGGATATATCATTCTTCAACTGGATATTAATGCAATCGCCAAACAACTGATATGTATCTGTCTATATCTCAACTGCATTAATACCATATTATGTCAATTGCTGTATTTTTTAAAAATTGAATTATTGTAAACTCCAGAGCAAATGGCATGCAATTGTCTTTCAATGAAGATAGAGCATAATATATACAATTACTGCCTCCAGAATTGGTAAGATTCAAATGATATAGTGAATAACTTCGGTAAGGGATCATTTTACATATGGTAGACCAAAAGATATTGAATTGTTGCAATAAATAGAATGGTCTGGAAGATAACAGTGTAATAGCCACCATTGATTCAAAATACATAAATAAGTTATATGTTATTGATTTGGAGATTTCAGAATTTGATATACTAATATATATTGAGATAATGTGTAGACACACTGGATATTAGAATAATGCAATTTGAAGACTTGATAATTAATGTGTATTATCTATACAAGTGTACATTTAAAATTAACCGCTAGATTATACAAGAAAGAAGTATAATTATTTTCTACTAATCTGCTTGTATAGAGAGCAACTAATTGACAATAGAGAATCAGTTTTAGCAATATTTTCAAATTGGAAAGCTAATCCAATATATTATATTTTAATTGTTTTCAATACTCAAATAAATCTATACAGTAAGTCAAAAATCAGATCTTGAATAGATTTCATATTATGACCAATCACATGAGATTTTTCACAGAAACTCAAAAATGATTATTTTAATTCAAATTCTGTTGAAGAGTATTTCTTATTCTTAACCTATACCTACATTTCTAACCTATATAGTATATCTAATCCAACCATGAGTGCAGCTGAGCGAGACTTTTTCACCGTACAATTGCCTCCATTGCAGAAATATGTAACCAATATGCTGCTGCATAGAGTAGTATTGATGATTCACTATTATATCTGATAAGATTCAGAATTCCTATGATGGCTTGAAATAATTACAAATGTGTATTGGGCAGGTTCGGGCATAGGTGATACTGGTAACAATAATGTGATATGGTAATCAGATCAGTATACTCAAAGTTTGTAATGGGACAGGCAGAACAAGACAAGAACCGGAGCTGTTTCAAAGTCGTAATTTGCTTTGCTATACCAGAGAACGAGCAAAGAGTGAAGAAAAGAAATCCTCCAATACCAAACAGCCTCTCTTCATATCCAGTGTGTCTGTCTCCCTCAAATCATTCTTCAGTCTTCGATGTACCATCGGAATCCTTCACCATGATCTTACACACCACCCCACACTGCCTTCTCAACCAAACCACGCCACATCATCCGATGTCGCAACACCTCAGACCACTTCCTTATCACTACAAATTATACTGCCACCACTACACTACACTTCCGCACTTTCCCCCCATGTCTCCCAACATCTCTGCCTTTCTGTAACACCAGTTTCTTCTGTACATGCAAACCAATTCCTAAGAATCATCCCAACCTATCACTCATAACCTGAGCCGTGACACAATGGTAATAATAAAATACCTGATATTTCAGTTGAGAATTAACATTTCTACCAATGGACAACTGCAGACCAACAACAAACTACAATGTTCGATATCTACTATGTGCAACTAATGGAGTAAGAAACTTTTGACTAATTTCTTCCATATCCTATTTTTCTACACAACGATAATTCACTCCAATTTCTCAACCCGCTGTATTATTAAATCTGATCAGACACTGTACTAGAACTACAACAACTGATATCAATTGTTTTAAAATTCTCACTATTAACTCTCAAATTCCCAATGGAATAAGTATAACCTTTCTGACATGTAATTCAAAACTCTCAAGATTGCCTCTGACCAATATTGTTGTCTTATGTTTCTTGGTTGTTGGTTAATAAAAATCATTTTGGTAATGCAAATCTTCAAATTTGTGACAAAATCAGTAGCCACCAGATCAGCATATCTCTTTCGCTTTCATGATTTATACAGTACATTCTGTTATAACATATTGTACTTTATTATACCTAAAGTTTGATCTGGAGTTTATTTGAAATTAAAGGGCCAAAACAATTCACCATTCTGTCACTTCTCAGACTCAATAGTATGTGAAGTTCAGTTTATTATAATCTTGTTATCCAGCTTACTACAGATCTGAAATCAGGCTCTAGCTTATGCCATATCATGTAGTGCTACAGATGATATACTGAATCTGCATTTCTAGTATATCCAGGGCAATGAAGTGCTAACTTGGATTATGTATGTCCATATTGGACTAAATCCAAATAATCATACCTAAATGGACTTGAAGTGTAACGATTCATACACCTGCACTGAACAACCGAGGCTTTACTATAACAATTGAGTGGACATGGTGGCAAATGTGAATGTAAGTGATTATATATATACATTTGGAGTATCTAATAACTGAGTAACTAAGTACCTGATTAAGTATGTAGCTAAGTATGAATATAGCTTGAAATATAAAATCTGCCACTAGCTGACTATATAACTCAACACTACCATCACCCTGAACACACCATATGCCAGCCTGAGGAAGTCTAAGTCCTGACTTTTCTGTTATGATCCCCGTTGTTGAATGTAGCCTCACTCTCCCTGCATCAGCCACGTAATAAAAGGAAAGTAAAGAAAACACAGTAATATTCATATCATGTATATACTTGTATAACCTCATATGCTCTGTACCTGATTGGTCCCAGTGAGGACAACCTTTCACCATATCTTTTATACAGTGCATATCCACCACCTCTTGGCTGACTCCAAGTTTATATTAACCAGGAGCAATGCTACTTATACTGGGCAAGATCAAAACAATAAAACATGTAAACTAAAGAGATGTGAAGAGAACCAAGTAACATTCAAAGGTGATTATGTTATCATACCTTGGCATTATAACCAATTCTCAAATGACTATCATTTCCATAGCATAGATGTTAGTGTATATTTTTGTCACAACTATCCTGACAGTGTAGCTTCCACATTTGCTGCCAGCATTATCCATATCCATTAGTAGTTATGAAATGTATACATCAACTGTATAGAGTCACATCTTATTCTTTGACATCTAGCATATAAGTATTTTTCCCATTATTTTCTTTACCAAGTTCTATTGCTCTAGCACTATCTATGCTCTCTGCAGTGCTTCTACATACTCTGTAGAGTATATCTTACAGCTGGTCTTCAGCATTACTTGATATTGACTAGTACATTCATCTTTATTTGTTAATCATCATTCAATATCCACTGTGGTGACCATTCAAATGATTTCAGACATACCCTCCTGATATGTGTATTCAGGTGAATCTTGATTGTTAGTTGACATCTCTGTCAACTACTTGGTGGACATCTTGATAGATTGCCTCTTGGTAGGCATTCAACTAGTTGGTAGGAATTTATTGTATACACCTGACAACCTCCCATTTGTGAAACCTTATTGCTTCATTGATGTCTTCTCCATCATGTCAATTGTCAATTGGCAGTGTGGCTGAGTCACTGTGCCATGGTAATTCAGCATTATCTTTTGATTATATCTCCACTGCACTTGAAAGTACACTTGACATTCATTGTATACTAAGTGAACTTGTCATTTCCAATCTCTAGCTGTACTTGCAAACATTCCTCATGTGTGCTGGCCCTGTCTTCAGATATACTTGATGACTTATATCTGGATGCACTTCATTACCATTCTCTGAGTCAAGCATTATGGTTCTTCTCATGGTATTCTTGCCACTGATACACATCTCAATTGGTGAATGAACTGTGCAGTGCTTCATTCCCATATATACGGTACTGTGGTTGTTTACTGTAGGGGTTATGCTACATACCTGTACCATTGTCTTCGTTGTTTCTATAAGTTGTTACTCTTCCTACAGCTAATTATGTCCAGCTTTGTGTAGGTATAATACAATAGTACCCCATTGAACAATGTCACCTGTAGATTGTATACCTGCATTCAATTGAATCTATCATAGCACAATGTCCCAGCAAGTGATAGAAATCCACATTACTGTCATATAACCTGATAGAGCATGATTAGTACCCATTTCATTGATTTTATTATTCACCTTGGTGTCTTTGTTGATTGACCTGCCTTCTACCAAACTGCAGTGAGATATTATTTGTTGCAAATACTCAGTTCTGGTATACCCTGCAAGATGTAATATCTCTCATACGCAGATAGTTTGAATTCATATATCTATTTGTGCTCCATCAACTATATCCACAACATACTCACACTGAGAATGGAAGTAAGAAAGGGCTAATATCATGGAGCCCATGCTGTTAGCTACTCATCCATGGATAGACATAGCTGTGCTGTCAAGTCACTCCGTTCATGTTTTGGCAATATTGTAGCTGTGATTCACAGTTTCCATCTCCATGTTCTACTGCGATATCTACAATCACTGCTTTTTGCTCTCTTATTCATTCTGCAATATCTACCACTTCCAAAGTTTCAGCTTGGTGGTACCACTCTACAGCAGCTCTAGCAAGCCTAATCTCATTTGGATTTGTACACAGTTACCATGGTGATCTCTTATGAATCCTCCGATATGTTTAATTTACCCAACTCCCACAGTCAATACCAGTAGATTGGAATATGATTAATGGTGAGTTCAGTCCTCACAAGGTATAAGGAATCACCAGCTAGTACTGTCCAACTGCTGCAGATTAATTCCCAGTTTCAAGCTGGAACCAGCAGCATCCAGGATTTACATAGTATGCATCATTCTCACCACTATACTGCATTGTATGAATAGTTATTAATTATTAGTAGCGTCAAAATAAAGTTGCATGAGCAATGTTTATCACTGTAAAAGTATGCAGGCGACCGGTGCTAGTCCCTTCATTACCAAATTGCAGTCTCAGTACAGTCAGTGGCTTGCAGAACATGTTGTACTGCAATATGAATTGCAAATTTGCTTGATGCGAAGTCACTTAATAGTTGTTCACAGTGAATTGTACCTCTGGTGTCATTTACTGTGTATCAGTACTGTATTCATGGTGACTCTAACAGTCTTCAAGTTTCACATAGGCATTGTCTTATCCAGTCAGCAGGACATCCATCAGGTTTCGTAGTATCATAGGTAGAAGTGTTGGTATGCGGAATCTCATAGAAATTATATTTGCTTGATCTGAATCACGTTCAAATTGTATCTAACCATGGCAAGCATCTTGCCCCACTCAGCTTACATGGTTATTGCAGTGAGTATTCTGTTGCAATATACTTATTCTCATCATAAGTCAGTCTTGCCACTTGATGGCAACTTCTCTGCAAGTAAACTTTAACTGTAGAGTTGTTCATCTCTGCAGACAGATTTCAATTGTAGAAAGCCTCTCTTGCACAGGTGAACACATTATACATTGTAATTGTATTGAGTCAAATATGCTTCTTTCGTTACTTCTTACTAGATGCTGGCCCATTATACAAGTGGAGAAGTGATATAGCCTTTCTGCTTAATTGTGGGCCCCGATTTGTATGGTACTGCTCAATTAACTGTTGTGAATTGTAATCATGTTCATGTTCATTCATTGTATGACATATCTCTCTTGTTGGATTTGTATAGCAGTTGTCTTGTGGTTTGTAGCAAATGTTGTCATTATCAGTCTGTAATGTATATCACTGCACAGTACATCTTGGGAATTGACTTTTCCCTTACTGAATGATAGAATTGAAAGATGAACTTCTCCACTCATTTCTAATGTCAACAGTGGATCTGTAGGCATTTCTCAATGTGAATTCTGAAATTATAAGCCTCCATTTCTTGCACATTGAGAGTTAAACTTGCAAATTTCGTTAGCAAATATATCTGTATACTGACATAGCAATTAGAGCTTAATAGTACTTATACCTTTACTGAGCCTAGTAGACTTACATGTATCTTGTGAATGTGTATGATTGTAATTGTGGACTTGAGAAATTATCTATGTAGATTAGTAGTAAAGAATGAACGTAAGTAGGTATGTAAGTAAGTATGTAAATAAGATAGTTGCTAGAGATATAACATTCAACATGAGCTGACAACATATAGCAGCAGTTACTCAACTCAGGGCTAATCAGATACCAGATTGGAGAGGACTAACTATTCACTGATAGTACATGCAGTAAGTCTGGTGATGCCATTGTTTAAAGTTTGATCCAATTGTACCATGAAGAGGTGAAACAGTCCGGAAGCAATATGCAAACCTCCGAGACCCTGAAGTTGACCTCACCAGTGCTGCTAAATCATTCCAGACCCTCCCAAACTCCCCTGGAGCTAAGCAAAGTGCTCTCAGATGCTGCAAGAGGATTCTCCAGTGCACCAGAAAGCACTACAGTGATGAAGGTGTAATCAAAATGTTTTGATATTTGACTGATAGGAGAGTCAGATTGTTGATCAGCTGAGAGCAATGCTCAAGTCAGAGAAACACATCGAGAGCAGCCTAAACGTCATGTGCCGCACCATGCGAGACTTCCAGAGCAGCTAATAATACCTCAGTGCAGCTCTGTGAGATACTTTACACTTGGTGGGGCATTCTTACAGCAATGGTTGTTAGGGTCCGATGACCATGAGCCATTTCATGTATCATATTCATCTTTCTTACAATCACAAGAAGATTCACTACATCAGAATACGGCATGTATTATCTAGCTAAGTTTAGTTATATCTATATATATGCAATGTGGCTCCCGATGGGACTTGGGTGCATTCACAGTAGTACCTTCCGATACCAAATGAGTGAACATTGAGGTGCACTCGCTCACTGTGATCGGGCAAGTGTGGACAGTCATTTGGACTGATGCCTTGATTAAATCAACTTAGAGATGCACTTGGGGTCCAGAATCTAGTGAACACAGAGATGCACTTCTAGGCTGTGATTGAGACAGTTTGGATATGCACTTTGAGGCTCTGATCTAGCAAGATTGGAGATGCACTTGGAGGGTATGATCTAGCGAATCTTGAGAGGCACTTGGGGGCCATGATTGTGTGAACTTGGATGCCATGATTGAGTGCGTTTGCAGATGTACTGGGAGATGATGCTTATGCAAAGTTGGTCGACATGATTAAGCGAGTTTGGAGATCCACTTCAAGTTCATGATCTAGCACCATTGGAGGAGTTCTTGGCGATTGCTGATCTGGAGGTGGTCAATGTGGAGGTGGTCAATGTGGAGGTGGTCAATCTGGATGTGGTCGATCTTGAGGTGGTCGATCTGTGGGGGATCTATCTAGACAAGCTGGATCTGGTGGTTGTCGATCTGGCAGTGGTTGATCTGGAGGTGGTCAAGCTGGAGGTGGTCAATCTGGAGGTGGTCAATCTGGAGGGGGTCAATCTGGAGGTGGTTAATCCGAAGGTGGTCAATCTGAAGGTGGTCAATCTGGAGGTGGATGTAGTCGATCTTGATGTAATAAATCTGTAGATGGTCAATCAGGAGGTGGTTAATCTGGATGTAGTCAATCTGGAAGTGGTCTATCTGCATGTAGTTGATCTGCAGGGAGTTGATCTGCAGGTGGTTGTTCTGCAGGTGGTTGTTCTGAAGGTGGTCGTTCTGAAGGTGGTTGGTCTCCAGAAGGTTGTTCTGCCGGTGGTTGTTCTGCCGGTGGTTGTTCTGCCGATGGTTGTTCTGCCGGTGGTTGTTCTGCCGGTGGTTGTTCTGCCGGTGGTTGTTCTGCCGGTGGTTGTTCTGCCGGTGGTTGTTCTGCCGGTGGTTGTTCTGCAGGTGGTTGTTCTGCACTTAGTTCATCTGCTGGTGGTTGATCTGCAGGCAGTTGATCTGCAGGTAGTTGATCTGTGGGTGGTTGATCTACAGGCGGTTGATCAGGAGGCAGTTGATCTGCAGCAGGTTGATCTGCAGGCGGTTGATCTGCAGGCAGTTGATCTGCAGGTACATCAGCAGAACCTGAATTTCCTTCATTAAATCTATTTAGTTTAGTGTACTCACAAATCCAAAACAATGAAATCAATGTTTCCCAGGAATATGGCATTACTTTAATGTTCCGGAGCGTTCTTTGAGTTGTCACGATGCTGATTTCAAGTGTCAAGACCAATTTTCCCACATTTGCAAATGTGACAATGAGCACTTGACGAACAGTTCACACTTCCTTTGGCAATATCACAAATCATCTCTCGGCATACTCCTACCTCACCCGATTAGTTTTCTCTTCATGATAGTAAATGTACTTGCTCTGTATCTTGAATAAACGGTGTAGTTCTCATTTTTAAAGAACCCTCATGGCTGAATTTGACAAATGATAGGTACCACACAGAAGTCGTTCACCATATGTATTTTGTTGAAACATGGTCTTTCAGTAGTTTGCAGTTCAACCATCGGGGGAGGTTTGGTCTTCATCGCGATTATCATTTCACGTGTTTGAGACCAGACTTCAGTAAACCATCAGTTCCATTGTATTTACTACTATGATGGTATATCGACAAAATCTAGAATAAAATAGCACAAAAAGGAATTCCTAAATCTGATCACTGACACCATTCCTGACCTCCAAGTGATGTCACACACTCTACAATTGTACTTCCATCGACTAATCCTGGATTCTCAATGCTGGTGATGTTGGTGATATCATTGCTGTTGCTGGGACTGTCGCTGCAGGGGATGGGCTGCCTGCTTCAGGCGATGGCAGATCCGCCCATGGGGTGAACAGCTCAGAATCTCATGTAAGCTTCATTAGCAGCTACAAAGCTGCTGAGAGCAAAAGATGGATTGTCGGGCTGCTCTGTCAGCTCCTCCAAGAGTTGATCAAGGAAATCCTCCGCAATGCAGCCCTGATCGTGGCGAGATTGTCCCATCGCTGGGTCCACACCGGTTGAGTGGATCTTTGCACAAATCATGTGACGGATATTGTTACTCTTTTTCGCTTGAACCTCTGGCAAGGGAGTTCAAAAATCCAGGTGGGGGCGACAAAATACATCTGTGCATGCATTATTAACCCCGTGAGTAATGTTTTTTCCATCCCACTTGCATTGTGCTCCACCTCCAGAACCAAACTCTGGTGGGACCCTAATCTTGCCTGTAATGCAGGCTGACAGACAATGGTGGATGGCCATCGGGGTGAGGGCAATGAATGTCGCGTCGATTCTATCAATCAATGGTCTATCTTTCATTGGCATTTGTTGTATGCCATAGAAGTACATCTGGTGAATATGATCCACACTTTCTGTAGGTGCAAATCGAAACTTGCACGCCTGAATTTATTGTTAAGACAATGATCGAACATGAAGGGAACATTGAACTTACCTCACAAACGTATGTGGGGCATGCAAACCTGCCATTGACCAGTAGCCAGTCAACCAGGTTCGTGACCTCTATAGGCGACATTGTTCGAAATCCATTATTATGGTCAATTGAAGTCTCGCAGTGGTATACCAATGCTGTACGGGAGCAAGAAATCTTTCTGGGTGCCTGGTGTGCAATGTTGGCGATGAAAACAATCGTTGGGATGATTTATTCATCACCTAAATGTAGGCATGTGGAGTGTCTGAGTTTCTCTGGGCTGGATCAAACCTGGCGATTTCCTCATACCACCAACTATGAATCTGGGTGGTCTTCACTGCATTCTTGGCAAAGGGATTAACAAACATCACATATTGATGGCCATAGGGTTCACACATGCCATGACCATCACCGGAACGCCTGAAAGAGTTGTCTGGGCGTTGTATTCTGCGCTGACGATGAGGCCAGACACATCATCAACATAGCACTCATGCCGCCACCACAGATTGCGAGCGTTCCATGCAACCAATTGCTCACCGGCTTCGATTGAATCCTTCCTCGAGTAAATATATACATTACCAGGCGAATTCGATTTTTCAATCACTTAATCTAATATCTTGTTGGATGCCAGGAGTGCAGGCTCTCATTCATCCTTCTCCTCCAAGTCAAGATTTGTCTTCTCACTTGCAGGATGTACAGGTTGTGCCAAAATACAAGCTAATCAAGTCACTACGACATGTGTTCCAAGTGTTGACGTGAATGAATCTTATGATGGCCGCTTGCTGATTGCATTCCTGTATGGTTGGCGAAGAGGTTCGTTATCCGATTCTGAATTGTCATCTCAATGATCAATGTAATTCTGAGATATCGTGTTGTGATTGTCTTCAAGATCCTCATAGTGGGTAAATCATCTCCTTCGGATACTGCTGGAAAGATGAGGAGGAGAAGTGCGGCGCCTTCGTGTCATGATTTAAAAAGTAGGTGAGTGCTAAGTAAGAAAAAATTATAGGAGTGACAAAGGGAAATATAGCTGAATGTATAGGAAATGATTTCGACTGTTGTGAAATGGAAATGAAGCGTTGATAAGATTAGAAGCATTATGAATATGCGTCTTCTTATTCTGTCGAAGATTTTAGGATCTTGTCTTCTCCCGTCACCCAGGCTTCCAACTCTGTGGATGGATTGGAACTTGCAACTACAAATGGCAGGGAATAAGCATGCCACACAGTTGTTGATTGGCTTCTTCTGATGAAAGTCATTATTGCAACAAGCTAAAAAGTGTTTGCGTTTAACTATTCATTCGGGCTAAGTTCTGCTGGGCAAAGATTCAGAACAACCACTTACAACATAGCCATACACGGAGTCCTATCACTGCCACTGTGTCTTTCCTAACAATGAGGGTCTCAACCATCAATCCCGACATCATGAACTCGCATTACAGCCCGTCATGCATGGACATGACCAATGCAAAAATCGAATAAATGAAACACCAAAAAGTGACCCAAAACCTCTCCAAAAAACTCCCAATTATCACCCATCCTACACTCTCTAAAGTCCCAGAACAATACCCTCCCGCAATGCCAATCCTTGAACAAATGTCCCACCAGAGCATTCCATCCTCACAACGACTAATCTGCAGCTGGGAGGCTGCCGCTACACTTCCTATTGGCCACAGAGGGCGTGGCAGGAGGATTCACAATGTGATCGTGCTCGCATAGCCAAGCCTCATCATCACAAGAAACAACAATGTGCTCGTAATCCGCAACGAGACGAAAAGCACCGTTTCGGATGACTTCAAGGTATCATTGCTTCGTGATAACCATCCTTTGAAGCTTCATTTCCACCATTTGGACGCCCATTATTGTCATCGGGTAGCTTGTTGGAATTGGGCGCTTCATCTCAGCATCATGATTGAATTCGTCCCCCATATTGTCGATTAAATCCTCGACTGGAGGAGGGAGGATGGCATCCACAGGAAGATAGCTGCGGCCACCATGCACGGGTGTCTGGGCACCGCAGGTACGGTAGGCTTGTTCGCCCCAATAAATCACACTAAAAAGCTCTTTGTTGTGAAATTTCATTGACACCTTGACCAATCCAGCAGAAGTATTGATATCGACATCCGGGGTAACATTCCAGGCACCCGGACCACCATCCCCATTATCATCCTTGCGGCAGCCTTAATGCTCTCGTGTTTTTCAGCTAAGGTCTGGCAGACTGGCAGTTGCAGCATTCACAATGGACAGAATGATCGTATCGATGATTGATGTACCTATCGGAAGTACCGATTCATCATCCCCTGGCCTGTTCTATGAGAATTGATGAGTATTGATTTCTCCCACCTTCATCCCAGCAATGTCGGGATCCACATACACAATGGTAAAGCTAAATGGCTAGGAAAGGATATTTGTCGAGGCATCCCAATGTACCTGTATCGGCGAAGACATGTGACCCAAGGTTTCTTCCTCATTGCCTTCTGTATCTACACATCATCAGGAAGAGTAAAAGAAGCATTGGTGTGATGAAATACATACCAATGTAGACGAATTTTGTGTTCTTAGTCAGGATGTCGATGATCCTAGACTTCCATTGGCAAAGGCAAACCTCTGCAAACTCGTCAAGTGCTGCCACTAGTTTCTCACCATCAAGGATAGTCTTGTCTGCCATGGAACGTTTCCAAAACGGCTTTTTAGATGCCAGATCACTGATTGAAGTCACACAACTATTGATTAGGATATCCCATTGCTTGGGGCAGGTGCCTTCCTTGTTGCTGATGCTCATGGACTGGGCAATCTCCCAGACACGCTCCCTCACTTTATTCTCTTTCTGTTGAGTTGTCAATCCACCCTTCTCCTGCCAACTCCCTATGGTTTCTTCTTCCCATTGGGTACCTCCAACACCGGCATTCTCGGCTGAGAGTTGGACTCATCGAGTCGCCATCTGCTTTGTATTAGTTCCAGCGATGACTGATTTCGGTAACAAGAACACATCACATTGCATTTTAGGATCTCAACCGTGGTCCATCATTCAGTGGTAGATATCAAATGCTTCTTACTCTAAACAAGCGTCAGGAGTGTTCAATATATCATCAAGGGTGATGCGATGAGGTAGCAGAGGTGAGTGGGGTGTGTTGAAGGTTCTGGAGATTGTAACTAAGGTGGAGTGGCCTGGTGAATATATATATTGGCTTGGAGGGATTATCTTGATCCGGCGACATCATCTTGGCTGCTATTCACCTAGGACCCTCTGTGCTTAGCATCATCTAAGTGCCTAGATTTGTCGACTGAATGCTTAAAATCGTCACAAAGACAACTAAAAGCATACTCCGCATTCATATCTCACTTGTTTATCCTTCCTCCAGTTCTTGTACCCCGCGATGATGTTGCTGGGTCAGTATCTAAGGCGAATGCACAGTTCATGTATGGTTGGAACTTGAAACAAGGTAACAACCATAAATCAGGCAATCGGTGTAGGAGGGTCATGGAAGGGTGTGAAACAATCGCCATGACGAGCTCAATGCAAATACCATATGCCTCTCGCGATCCAAGGTGAGATGAATACGACAGAGTGACCAAACACATTGCAAAAGCATGAAGGAGGATGACAGAAATCCTATCAGAGTGGTAAAACCCATTTTTGGAAAAATTGAATGGAGGTGCAGCTTTTTCCAAGGTCCAGGCTACTCGCAATGATATGAGCAGCTCAAAAACTGTCAAAACAGTTCTAAATCATCAATGGGAGATTTAATTTTGCCAACGAAGCATGGATATTTGTCGATAGCGATGTTACTGCTCAAGGACATACTCCTATATTGGCATTTACATCACTCACGTCCGTCGCTACCAAGAACAAAGTATTGTATACGCATTAGCCGAACAACCGCTGGATGATCTTTATGCAATCATCCACGGTAGTATGCTACTTCCAATCGTTTTTGAACCACATCTCGACCCCTCTCTTCTCCATTCCGAGAATGATACCTGATATACAGCAGGTGAAAGTGAACACAGGCATGTCGATCCAGAGCAACCTCCAGTTCCAACCCATATTTGTGGTACTCCACACTTGCACAACTGTCTAGCCAGTGAGCCTATTATCAAACAGTATCTCGATATCTTCAATGAAGAATTCGATATATTGTCACCATCTTCTTGCAAGGAGGAGAATCGATTAGCACACTGTTGTATCAAGCGCAACTTGAGCAGAGCTCCTATCAACAAACTTTTCAGGAACCCTAGAATGGCAACCATCAGCAACTTTATTTCGTCCGACACTTTGTTCAAAAGATTGTACAAAGTGTCCTACATGATAGGCATTGACTCTTGGAAATCGGGTAACATGTGTTACAATTGTTTAGCCAATGCAAACAACCTTCGCGATCATGATTACACCGGTTCCTTCTACTCCGATCTTGTTGAATGCATCGAGGTCCTCATTCAACAACCTGCAGTCAGGGAACATCTGTCGTATGCTCAGGCAAAGTAATTCAATGAAGCTGAGGAATGTATCTCCTCAGAGGGGAAATCAAGCGACTGGTGGTGCAATGAACAGGTATGTTAGTTGACTTTCGTCATAGCCACAATAATTTTGACCACTTCAATAGCTACAGTGGCTGCTTCGAACTACAATTGTCCCTGTATTGGGCAGTTCAGACCAGACCCGTCTTACAAACTATTTGGGCAACATGAAGGAATCACCAGTATATGTGAGTCTTGGAAACTTGGACTTGATGATTAGATCAAAGCCTTCATACCTTGCAAGCAACCTTGTTACCCTTCTTCCCATTCCTGCGAAATATCACTTCGAAGGACATGGAAAAATAACAGCCGTGAAGGAACAACAAATCGATCATGGGAAAGTGTTACAGAAGGTCTTCGAGTTGATTTTTCGTCCTCTCGACATGCATTCCAACACTTCAAAATTCATGCATTGCACAGACAATCGGATGCAGGAATGTTATCCTGTCATCTGTGCACGGATGGCTGACTACTTTAAAATCTGTCAGTTGCACTTGCTCAACCAGCCCCATTGCCCAGTGTGCGAAGTACTGAAATTGTTATTTGGAGATGGAACATCATTGTCATAGCAACTGAGGGACTATAGGCTATACTTTCAAAAGATGATACTCACAACTCAGGGAGATGAAACAGAGAGACGGGAAGCCAGACAATGTCTGGAGCATCGAGCAGTTGGAACCTTAGAAGGCATCTTCTGGATTATGAGATGCATCTCCCCAACGACAATTATCGTACCCAACATTCTTCCTACCATCTGTCTGGGTATGCTTAACCATTTGATGGACTGGGTAATGTTCTTCCTGGAACAACATTCCAGGATTGGCAAATTCAACACGCTCTGGGCAATGATAACTCCATTTCCTGGCTTCCCTCGATTCAACAAGCCATATAGCCAGGTTCTGCAGCAGAGTGTTACAAAGATGAAAGAACTCGGGCGCATGATTATTCCAGTTTTCGCAGTGACTCTTTCGAACTCATCAGTGGGCCAAAGGATTCCTTTCACGGATGCCCCATAGGGCGTCCAGAACTTAGTCTGTGTTCACCTTATGGCACATTGCCGGTATGATACTGAAGCCACAATTGAGTACATGGAGATGTATCTGGAGGAGTTTCATCGTCCGAAGGATGTTGTCAATCGATTCTGCATTGGCAAATCTACAAGAAGATCTCGGAAGCCTTCGAACAGCAGTTCACTTTACACAAACCAGAGGAATGGGATTGTGACTCTGCTTCGAAAAATCTTTCTGCGGCTGCAGAGCATCTTTACATTGATGACGACAAACCACAGATCGAGTCAGAAATTGCATAACATCTCGTCAACAAATTGGGCTTCAACTTTGTGAACATGCAATGCCTGAACCACCTCACTAACCACATCCGCCAGCGTGGCAACCGGTTAATTTCAACCTCTCAACTCCCACAAAGAGCGATGATGGATGATAACAAGTATACAGACAATCAAATCGTCAAGAGGCTGCCTGACAAATTCTGCAAATGAAAGCCCAAAAGGAGCTGTTTCAGTACCGAGAGCTGAATGCAAATGCTGCAAAACAATGCCGAGAGGATGAAATGCCTTAAACCAAAGCTCGTATCAAGTGAATGATGAAAGATCTGCGACCAGTAATCAAGACCTGTGATGACTTGGACAAGTGGTGTGCAATGCCAAAAGGGGAGCTGCAGCATCACATTGCGCGATGTGTCAAAATAATGGCCGAATTGACAGACTTCGTCAATCACGACCAGTATCTCAGTCATCTCAAGGATGCAAAGTACATTTGGTACAATGTGGAAGCATTTCCGGTGAAACCGTGTAAATGCGATGTACATGCGGTTGGTATGGTTCATTGCACTGGGTCTACATAGTGGAGAAAGCATCAGCCACCAAGCTATGATACAGTGCTTCCCTGGATAGTGACAAGTCCGGATAGCCACTGTAAGTCGACTGCTGGATACATTGCTGCACGTTTGGAGTGGCTGCTTGTCGTCAAGGATGCTGAATCAAGCATTACAGGATTTGTCGCTTTGGTTCAGACGTTTGCACCAGGGCCAATATGTCAGACTGCTGGTGTTGTGATTGTCAATGGGAGACATCAACCTCTTACACAACCATTGCAATCTGGAAGGTACCATTGAAAGCGTCATTTCGGCGTCGAAACCACCTATCTCGTCCCTAAAAGCTCAATCCATGGGGCTGTAAACCTTCTCCTGCTGACACCGCAGACTGATTGCATGTGGTGGTACTTGAACGACATGATTGACTTGATTGCTTACAATTTGTTTTACATGTACATTATTCAATTCGATGCTTAAAGTAATCATTCCACTGATATATAGAAATCTGATGAGTGTTGACTTAGAGTGTCTTAATATTGTTATGGAAGTTGTGCAAGCTTGAGTATAATCGATGTCTCAAGTGATTAAATAGTTAAGAATATCTTTCAAATCAATGAAAAAGTTCAAAAAACCGTTGAAACGATTCAAATCATGAAGACCAACGTGAAAGAAGTGTAGTATCTCAACTTAAATGGCAACTAAGATTTTCAGGCATTGTGACAACACAATCACATCATGGAATGTTTGAAGCATGGTGGAAGAATGCACCCAAGTCGCTCGGATAATTTGTGGAGAATGTGGAGAAGAATCAGTGGTTGTGGTCCATTTTCGGATACCAATTTCACTTTTTCCTTATGAAGTTGATCTGCCAGAGCTTGAGCTCCAGTTTGTCAACACGGATGTGGTCAAGCTGGAGTTGGACAATGTGGAGGTGGTCAAGCTGGAGTTGGACAACCTAGAGGTGAACAATCTGGAAGAGGACAATCAGGAGCCATCAGGAATCAAGGTGGTCAATCTGGAGGTGGTCAATCTGGAGGCAGTTGATCCGGCGGCAATTGATCTGGAGGGAATCAATCTGCAGGCAATCAATCTGGAGGCAGTCAATCAGGAGGCAGTCGATCTGCATGCAGTCGATCTGGAGGCACATCAGCAAAATGTAAAATGGCGCGCAAGTCATAACTCAATGACTCAGCTGATCTGAACAGCCACACCGATCCTTCCAGAAGATCCCAGAAGCTCCCGAACATGCTGAATGCAAAACAATGTGCCTCTCAGGTGCTCCTCAACGCTCCTGACATAGCAGAACAGAATACAAGAATATTCTAACGAGTCTGAAGTCGTCTTCAGAATGCTATACACTCATGCCTTTAAGGTGATAAAATTTCGGAGCTGCTGGGACTACAACACTCGTCTCCAAGACCATTCCGGTGGACCTGGAGCCAGACTCTCCAGGAGTGATAATATATAATGTCTATATCGAATAGTACAATTCGATAAACTATCTCACAGCTACAGTCCTGAATCAGGCATTCTAATCTCATCAATATACAGTCCAGTAGGTATCTAAATCAACATGATTATTTACAAGCCATACGCTATCGATGCCGCCCAATGCAGCATTCTCCCACACCAAATGTGCCGGTCCAACTATTGCTCCAATGGGTACCATATGGATTTTATTCGTTTGTTTGACAACCCAGATGAACCTGTCAACACAATCAGCCCAACCATGAAGATCTTTGAACTTTGTTGGAATCACCACCGGGTATTCTTGAGCTTCAGGACGTAATACCCATTGTTGGGTCGTCTGGCACCTCTTAGACAAGGTCGATAATGCTTTCCTGGCTGGCAGGAGCTCCTGAATTTGGAGAATCTGATTCAGTGGAGTCCAGCTGAAGTATAATACAGGAAAAGAAGGAACTCGTCCTTGGAAGGTGTTATGGAGGTCATTCTCTTCACTTTGCATATACTGAACCCAGATGTTACGAGATTCAGGCATGATCCCTTGGTTGGCATTGGTATATTCTACCTTGCAATCAAGTCCCAGACGCTCAACAGAAGTAGGGTTGTGAAATGGTTGACGGTAATACAACAGCCCATTCTGGAGTTGAAAACATATACTGTCAAGGAGTACATGCTGATCGTATCCGAGCATGAGTCCACTAACTTTGTGTCCCCAGTCCTCTTCAAATTGCGCGCGGAAATGCTGACCAAAGTTGGGAATTCCGAAGTCTTCTAATGCATCTCTGAGTGAGGTTAATTTAATACTTCTGCACACTCCGTGGACATGCGTTTCTCTCAAATGATATAACTGCTGTGTTACAGGGCGGATGATGGGCTCGTCCTCAATTGTTTGGAGATTTAAAAGATGGGCTCTGCATGTACTTGGTCGCTTATTGGTAGTGAACAGTAGGTTGAAAACTTTTGCTGAATCAATATCATCACAGCCTTGGAGTGCAAGATATGATAGTCTCTCCTCCATATAGTCAAGACCGGTAGACCGGTCATTGTGCTTGAGCATCTGTCGAATGCAATTGACTTTGTTGGTAGATTGATTTGCCTCATACACGTTGGCGATATGTAACCATTCAGAAATATCGGTGGTGAAATTGTCTCCGGAACCCATTCGCCCAATTGACTCTGAGATATGGCTCACAATTGGCATCTTTGGATCTCCGAAATGTATTACGTGTTGTTCAATGGATATCCGCTGCACCTGAATGCCAATTGTCTCCCACCAAGCTTCACACTCGATCAAGCGAATGGAGAATTCCTGCTTGACCCGCTTCTGTCCATTCGAGGTGATGCCATCAATCTCTCTCTCCAGCTGGTTAGTGACCCGCTCCGTATCGGCCAAGCTCCAGGTGGAGCCTTCTCTCTCGGCATCAGAGAGGTCGATCTGGAACTGCAGTCGCTTGTCGGCGGTCATTGTTGCCACTCCGTAAGCCTCATTTTCGCCGGCAGCTTTCATAAGGGCAAGGTCTGTGGCGAATTTGCTTCTGGGACCGCTTGCCTTAGTTCCGACTTCCTGCAATAGTCGTCGCTCATGACGTTCGAATAATTTATCAAAAAGCTTGCGTTCAGCAGCTGTCACCTGATGGATTTCCCGCTCCAATCGCTCTATTGCCTTCTGACGATCAGCATCTGACCAAGTCGTGGCCGCTTGTTGGGCTCTGTTCAGGTGCACCTGAAATTGCCTACGTTTGGTTGTGGAAACCTTCTTTGCCCCATACACAAGGGCCTCCATTGCAGCACGAATCTTATGAATCTTTTGTTCGCGTAACTGATGGGATTCCTTTGCCAGCTGGTCATCCACTTTGGCCTTCACAGACTTCGACATTTTCTGTTCGCCAAAAATACCCTTCTTCTGGTAAAATCGCTTCAGTGCATCGTCCAGTGCTTTGAGGGATAGGTCCGAGTGATTTTGTTGGCTAACAAGTAGAGAGAATTCACATAATGCCCGCACTGCTCCCATTACCAATTCATCAGAGGCTGTTTCCGCCGCAGTTTTCCCGTCATCCATGGGGCAGACAAGAATTGGACCGCAATTCACTGCCAGTGTTCTGTTGATTCCACGGATCTCTTTACCTGGCCATGCGCCGCTTTTCAAAAAATCGAATGGTTTCGAGCAGTGCTGGAGACCAGGATATCGTGGTGTGGATGTGAATCGATTGTCAAATTGATTGTTGACATTTCTAGCTTTCAGGTATTTGAGCAGCCAGTGCAATTAGTCTTAAACTAAACCCAGGAGTAGCTGATGCAATTCATCAGGCTGCCAAAGCCAATAGACATTGCAGAGAGGGCATTGAAAGAACTGGTTGCGGATTGGGTGGACACCAAGAGTGGGCAGAGCATCAACATTATTGTCCACCAGCTGCTCCAAGTAAATATGCTGGTCTCTTGAGTTATCAAGTGGTCGAAAGGTGGAATGCCCCATCGGCGCATCTTTAGGAATTTCACACATTGGGCATGAGCCATATGACACTTGAGCCATCATGACTTGTTCCGGGTAATCCCCGACCCAGGCAGCCAAAGAGGGTAACATTGCCACTGGAATCCATCTGCAAAATCCCATTTCAAGCCGGGGCTAGTGATGTCAAGATGCCTTAGTTGAGACAGCACAGTGCCAACTGCGGAATGCCATCGATCGTCAATGTTTTTGGCACCTTTCGGGGGACACTACATCAGCCCGACAAGAATCCAGGTGCGCTTTTTTGGTGTACGGCAGATATCTTTTCGAATATTACCAATTGTGATATACAGCGGCCAGGCATGATGATTGCACGAAAAATTGGTCAAATGAGTCTTGTCGGATGCACAAATGACTGCCATAATCGTTGCCCCGGCAGGAAGTTGATCTTGTGTATCCCACCACCAATCGCCCTTGATCATCTTGCTGTAGATTCGACGACCCTCAGAGTCAGCGAGGCACACCAGTTCAAAATCGAAGTGCACCTGAAATGGGAGATGTGCCAAAAGGAACTGGATACATTTGAAACTATCCCTGTAGAATCATGTTCCAAAGATGTGTGAGTCATCTTCAATCCAACTGTCATCGCTGAGACCAGAATCGAGTTCAGAGAGCAGCTTTCGCAGGGCATCTGCTGATTGGAATGATTCGATTATGTAGTTGTCCAGTCCATGCCTGAGATGTTGATCCATCCATGTTTTTGTTTGTTGGCTAAACGAATGAGTCTGCTGAAAGTTGTGTGCGGACCGAAATGGATGCCATGGATTTCATTGTTCTGAGTACTTGCGATGCTTGTCGTACAATCCAGTTGCTTTGCCATCTGCTGTCCCCCCCGCATTTTCCAGTCCAACTACCTGCCTATGAACCTGTGTCTTTGTTGGATCAGGGGTACAGGTGAGATCAGGCTGCTGAGGGTCTATAGGTTCTTCGTTGGGAGTATCTTCAGGTGGTGGTGCACCTGGTACGTTGTCTATGAGTCAATCGTTGATTGGCAGTTTATCGATGGCCATTCAGGTGCACCTACTGTAGTCAAACCATGATGGCTCAGGGTGATCCCAGCCGGCAGGTGGTAGAATCCGGTTGGGTAATAGCCCTTCATTCATCGATATTGGGTGATATTGTTGATATTGAGCTTCCAGTCGGTTCTTGTTGCATAATTTCATTTTGCAGATAAAGCATTTCACATGTTTCAGGTGAGTGTTAACCATATTTGAGAAACGCTCTGTGTTCTGACGAATCTCGATGATGCTTTAGAGCGTATGGTTGGTTGCTGGATTTGAGCCTCAGGGATATTGTTTGAAAGCGAGCTAACTCAGGTTAGCGTATCACTGTCAAAGCCGCATCACACCCCACCCAATGCAGAGGAGGGGTAAAACAAAGTCACCTCATGATCAGTTTTCTTCACAAACTAGGATAATATCTATCAAATCCCGCACAGTGATGTTGCACATTATCTACTGAAAATCGGTGGCAGAGATAGTTTTTTTGTCATCACTGCGATCAACTTTTGATACTGATCACCAGGTGCTACCACGATCGGCCATATCGTATACTTCACCATTGCTGCATTCTGTAGATTATGTCTATGCTCGAGCCTCAAGCAGCGCATAACATCAGCTTACTACAATGAATAGGTAAGTGTCCTAGCTGGCTGTATCATCGAGAACTGATAGGCTGGTAGGATGATTTCTTCATTAATGATCCTTGACCGGTAGGTGGATCCGAAGGCGACAATGAAGTCTACACAAGGAGCTCAGAAGGAAGCAATCACTGTTGCTGCTCGACAAACAAGCCTCATATTGAATGAAGTAGTAGGTCGTACACACACATAAGGAGTGTAAAATGCCTAGTCATGCTAACCTTCCAACCGGATATGGTTCTTGTTGCTTTCCTGGAGATATCACGTCGTATCCCTTGTATGACCTTTACAGTTATGAACCGAACAATGGTGAGCTTCTATCCAAGATCCCAGTAAACGAGTTCAAGCATATAACAAAGAAAGGCAGGACGTATGTGTTATGATTTCATTCTCTCAGCCAGGTTTCATGGGATCAGAGGTGGAGTGAAACACCTCAGTTCGTGACAAATAAGATGGATATAAGAGGCCTTCATTCCGCCGAAGGTCACTGCGACCTTCAACATTCTCAACTACACTCCACTTCATTCCAAATCACCGATTGCATCGATAATTTGATTACGACCATCGTTTGTTCACATACGATGTCGACGAACGGATCTCCACCGATGACGACCAATCTGGCTCCATCAGGTGGCCTGTTTGGCTCACAACAACGCCCAGATGACAATGTGGGAGGATCAGATAATAACGCTGGAAATGAACCGAACAAAGACATTCAATTCGGGTAACCCACGAATCAATTTCCTCCACCACCGGGGTATAGTTACCCACCTTCCCAGCCTCCATTTCCAGGCGCTCCCCAGTTCTACCACCATGCCCCATTCAACATGACACCAAGCTCACAACCAAGCTCTGGTGCAACCCAAGGATATGCAAGTTATGGGCCACTGTGGCAAGCATACGACTTCCCCCAAGCAGGTTCTGGTGGACCACAAATGTTCCACCCTCAGCGATTCACCGGACAGGGGCCGTCATTTCCAGGCGTACTTCGAGTGCCTCCAGCACTGCCTGGAAACATTCCAGTCATTTGGCCGGCCTCTTCCACCTCTACTCCATACGGACAACTTCCGGCCGCACCTGGGAGACCCCCCATTAGCCTCCCAACGAAACGATTCCAGCTGGCAGCGGAACCATGCAGGACAGATGTTGCAGGGATTGTGGACTTGCCACCATTACCAGAGATTTCTTATGATGAATTAAATGCAGATTATGAGAGCGATGATTCGTCGGACTTGGGTGGGGCTGAAGGCTAAGCCCCAATCAGCTTGTAGCAAACGGATTTCTGCTTGAAGCAATTTGCCAAAAGGATGGGGCAGCCCAACTTTAGTACATTGAACAAGTGGGAGAAAGTATGGGTGGCTGGGTTCTCGAGAAGAAGCATTGGTCCAATATCCCGGGAAAAAACAGTTTGAAACAGCAGCGAGATGGAACCCTGCATTGGGAGACGGCAGTTGCAGATTTTTTGGAGACTTTCGAAAAGTGGCTGCCCTTGGAAGACTTCAATAATGCCGAATGGATTCGGCGACAATGGGTTCAGATGTTTCTGAAGAAATGTGCAAGCGAGGTTTGGAAGGTGAGGAGGAAGGGAAGGCAAGGCAACAAGCGACTGGTGACGGATTTGGGTGAGCGCGCGGGCAAAAAAGCGATAGGTAACGTCCCTTAGTTGCCAAATACAACAGTCATCATTGTGATTCATCGAGTGCCGAAAAGGCAACAATGACCCAACATCCAGCATGCAACTCCAAGCTTCGTACACACATGTGAGGAACTGGGAGGAGCTGATTGATTTCATCGAAAAAAATTGTGGCCCGAGAGAACCATACTGTCTGACTGTGGTATATTTATGCAACTTGACACAGGAAGAATTGGAGGAAGAGTATATGGGATTATACGCACCAGGGCAAATGATGAATGACCCTCTATATGGTCAGATATCATTCAACAGTTCCCTTTGAAATACCTTCAAGTTGAAATTGGGACATGATGTGCAGCGATTTTTGATATAGTGAAGTCAGCTACAGGGACGGATATTGCCGAGCACATAATGAGACTGGCCAATGTGATCCCCGCTAGCCTCGTCGCGGTAAGGTATGCCCACTGCTCATCGGTATAGTTAGACTTCGGAGGGATCCGATGAAAATGAAAGACTGGTTGATGAAAAGCCAGGTGGGAAAGAGATTGATTGTATTAATGTAAGTGCTGATTGAGTGAATAGAATTGATTATATACCACATATCATCCGGTCCAAATGCTTGTCTGTGAAATACCTAACATCGCCATGAATTTCAGGAGCGCCGTAGTATGAGCCCATCTGCCCAACTGACCTCAGAGCAACTGAAAGAGATCATTGAGGACGAAAAGAAGACCGACCAAGGTTCAAGAGAGGTTCAGGAGCAAGTGGATGGCGACGAGGTCCTCGATCCAGAAAATACCAGTTCAGTCTTGAGCACTGTTCTCAACACAATCAACAACGAATTTGGACACAAGTGTCTTGATGAGGTGGTCTGGCTGCTCAATGCCCATCAGATTCGCCATTCAACAGATAACCGTGTTCCAGGCCACAAATCTTCAATTCCAGGCCTGCTGGGAACTAAGTTGCTAGCGCACCAGGTGTGGGCCATCTGGTTCATCGTGAGCAGATGGGTTTGGGATGCTGATATGCCAGGAGCACTGGTGGCGGATGAAATGGGTCTTGGAAAGACTTTCACCTCGGTTGCAGCAGCAATGCTTTGCAAATTGCTGACTGAGTAAGTTGTTATGGGGTTGCCCTTGTCCATTTCATGGGGGAATACCCTTGAAGAGTGGGCGATTTTGGTGCACAACGACTTTCCTGGCATTGTTGGTGAAGAAAGGGAGTGGTATCCGCTCCAGAGATTGAATTCGGTGCCCCGCCGCCTGTTGGAGATACAGACAACACCACCTCATGGGCAGCCGGCACTTATGTCGGCCCATGAACCAATCTTGGTACTCACAATGCCCGGAGTGGCAGAGACCTTCAACACAGTCATCAACGAGATGACACAGGGAACAGATTTGAAACTCGTCAACCTGTTGCACGCCAAAAATGCGAATCTCACCCACCAGGATCTGAACACCGGCATTGACAAGCCGGAAAACCAATGGAATATCCACCTTGTGTCATATGATACATTAAAATCTAGAGCCAAACCATCAAGCAATGACTGGCTCTCACGCAGTACATGCAGTTTTGCGATATTTGATGAGTCTCATCGGTACAAGACGAAAAATAGTCTGGCCTGGCGAATTGCAACGAATGTGAGAATTGCATTCAAACTTCAAGTCACTGCAACGCCAGGATTCAATTTACTCTATCACTGGTGTTATCAGGCGATGTGGCTGTTTTCAGGTGTGCCTGATGATCCAGAGAATGAGAGTGTGATGGAAATGCACGGCGCCGATGCACTGTATTCCCCAGTGAAGAGTTTGATGCATGCCATCCGGGCTGAAGACCAGGACGCTCAACAGGATGCGGCACTGCAGATGATTCAAATTGCAGAGCCCTGGACAGCAAGGAGGTGGTCAGAATCGAAACTCGCGAATGGGAAACGCCTGGTTCGGATACCGGAGGAGAATGCACACCTTGTTGATCTCGAATGGACTGAGGACGAGCAAGCTAAACTCAAGACCCTGGTGGAGAAATACATTTCACAGGGTGCATCAAGAGCGTGGAGGGTTCATACATCGTGCCTGGCATGTTTCTCATTGGTATTGGGAGACACCGAGGATCGGAATGAGTTTTCAGGACAATGGTACAATGAATGGCCACTCGATACTTGGGTGGATTCCCCGATTTTCCAATGGCTGAGAGACACATTTCTGCCAATGCTTTTCGAGAAACCTGCGGAGTATCCCAAACTTGACGAAGACAAAGCATCAAATGAGGCGCTCCTGCACGAACCCGAAAGTAACACATATGCCTTGCCTAGTGCACCTCCTCCTCAAAAGGCGGTGCTATTTTGTTCTCTGCCAGGCCGAGTTGATCATTTGAAGTGGTGGCTCACACAGTTTTTTGCGGATCATCTGGATATTTTCTACATGTATGCAGAAATGGGCAACGATGAGCGCACAGAAATGCAGCTTAAATTCCAAGATTTGCCAAATCCCTCTGTGTTTGTAACTACACCCAAAGTGGGTGGGACTGGCCTCAATCACACAGCAGCAAACCATGCGGTAATAACTCAGAAGTTCTGGGTGTTGAATGAGCAGCGGCAGGCATTTGCACGGGTTGTCCGACTGGGGCAAAGCAGAGTTCCACAAACATGTCTATTCAACACTGGACCCAATGGTTATGATTGCAGAGCGAGTGATCTCCACCAGCTCTCTGGAGTGGCTCAAATGAGATTCCTACATGGTCTGATGAACCGACCAAACATCACGACGATGATGATATACCGGATTCTGGAGTGTCATCAGATCCATACGAAGCGGCTGACGGAGCAAGGAGACTTCATGCCGTCAGATGGTGTGGATGAACGATCATGATCAGGGCAGTGAAATCAAGGTACACCTCTTTAATCATTCAACGAACACAATCTCACCAACTGATGCAACATAGGCAAATGGTATGGAGAATATGGCGCAATTGAGGAGTCCAGGAGTATGGGTTAGAGTACAATTCCATTTCGTGTTAGTTGATAATTGTGATGAATATGAGATGAAGTCAATGGAAAACAGACACCTGGTAAACTGAATCATAGCCTGAATTGAATAAACCAATATGTGATGAACAGCAGGTGCACCCATTTGATGGTGGACTAAGTCAAATTCCACGGTGAGGTATATTCTCTTGTGAGAATCTGTCAAAGCTGCGCATTTTCATTGCATATTGTCCATGTGGAATTGTGATAACGATACCTGTGAACAAGATCCGTGTTTTGAGGTGCGGCTGAACGTCCAAGTCTGATTCAAATTGTTTGATGCGTGTCAATTTGAGGTGCACCTGATACTACCTACAGTCCCGAAAGAATTCGGGATATTCAATGAATCAACCATATTGACTGATTTTCAGTCAATTGCACAAGAGAATTGCTGTCAACTTCTCGACTCTCCTGAGACAGATCCAGCTCCGAATATCTCTAACCATCCAGGGATAGAATAACTGTCTAAGCGATATCGAGTTGATGGATCGTATCCTGAAACACGGCTCGCGTATTCCAGGCCTACCCGAAGAATACAGCCGAGCATTTCCTCGCTCAGGAATGAAGTTCCGGCACACCTCAAAGCCACTATGCTGTCGAGATTGATGGTCTCAGATTTGACACCGCACGCATATTCTATTCAACGGCCAATTTTGACCAGCCGCCACTCATCATTATCATATGCTCCCACTCCCAGGCACACGTCTGAACCATTCATTTTGCTCCATTTGAAGCATATTTTCTTGCCTCCTGAATGCTTTGAATCTGTGCCTGCCAGCACACACCGAGAGTCATCTTTCAGACAGGAAACTTTTGGGTGCAGGCGCGGCTCATCCCGCTCGGCCTAAGCTATTATCTGATTCTATGCTTGATCGGTAGGTGAAGGCCGTGGCTTAAATGCCATAAATTTCATGCTCCGTGTCAACCTATCCTTTGGAGGAAGGTGTCCACCACACGCTTATCGTAGATCCACACCCCTGGGCGATAAGTTTCCACACTTAACTGGATTTTGACTAAGAAGTATGTTTGGACCTATACATCTCCCAGATCATGAAATAGCTTCTGTCGTTCGGGCTCCATAATTGAGCTGCAGCTTGAGAGAGTGAACCTCAAAATAGAGCTTCTGCTCAGCGATTCTGCAGATGACCGGCAACTCCCGCTCCCTTGTTTACCATACTTCCTCCAATAGGCTTAAATTCACAGCCCTTCTGATGCAGACATACCTATATTGTGACTAACTTGTATGTTTGGGCCGCCAAAAAACCGTATCTTAAAATAGATTGTGTGAACCGATTTCCATCAAGAGAGCTCGAAGAGATAGAATCTGAATGGCAGTCACTGCTCAGCTGCTCAATCGGTGACCGGCAAGCTCCTGCCCACCACATGTCTTGAATGCCTGAAGTTCGTGACAAATCATAAACATTTGATATCTGATTTCCGCCAAAGTCCAATACCAAGAGCGCATGACGAACACATCGTGACAAATGCTCGAGTTAAGAACAGGCAGTATCTGAGAGTACAAGTAATTGTCAAAGTAAGGTAAGCCTGCAATCGCAGCCATTACATTAGATTGTATCCTGCATGCTGACTCAATGGTCCTTGAACCTCAATTGGCCGGAACTGCATGCTGTTATTCGTCTTTCCGCTGTCAGATGTAGTCTCAGGACGCATTCATATCATTCTTATGCGGTGGTTTGAACCCCAATATTTATGTTAAGTCAACATTGTAGCATTGAGACTCAAAATCAGTTTGTGATTTAATGATGCGATGTTCATAAGACAGTATGCGCAACATCCTAATGTGAGTGACTATTTATGACCCATTCGCTAGCAATCATGGTATTGACGAGAACTGGAATCGATTAGATTACCCCTGAATCTTCATCCTACCTTTACCGTTCTTTCTCTATGTGGAATCTCTCCTTTCTAACCCCAATTTCTCCCTCTTCTCTTATCCTGACTGCATACATAGTGTGATTCAGCAGACTCGGACCGCTGAAAGTGAAGTTCTGCACACGACATTGCCTAGTCGACCGCTAACTTTGCTGCAGAATCCTAAAACAACAGAAGTATCGTGAAAATAGGGTGTCCTTCCAACTGGTATACGGCATTCGGAGATTCATATTTATCCACTATCAGCAACACAATCAGTTTGAACCCTGCAACTTCAACTGTTGCTACTCACCAAGGTCCCAACTCTATCCTCCGTCCAACTTCTGCAAGATTCTTCAACACACCGACAATTCTGTGCCACGCAGTCACCACTCAGATGCTTGAACTAGAGGCATATAGACCTACCATTGGCAGAGTCATATGCAGGGGCGATCATGATCAACCCATTTCTCAGTATTCCATATGTCCGGCCCTGAGAGTTAGTTAGTGATACAACCATGTCAATGTCTCCAGTTCTTCAGGTGCGTCTGGTTCAATTCTAGGTATGTTGGCATAAACCAACCTCCAATTCTTGCATTAATAACGGACTTGGATAAGAGTGCTAACATTCGGGAATTGGGGGCATGAAGAATCCCTCCAATCCGGTCCACCTGCCGCTTCATAAATCACAACAAAGAGCGAGCTTCAAGAATATAATTATGAACCGCTGACATATCCTCCGGACTTTTTCCACGCACACCTCGAATTGCATCCTCCTCCACCGAGCGTTACTATTGCCAGGCCCGCCTCGAATTGACTCCTCCTCGACTGCATGTTACTCTGTTGCGCTATTCTCCCGTTATTCTGTTAAACTTTATACTATATTTATACCCTTATATACTTCTATCTACATTCCCCAACTTCACTTCATCCAACATGGAACCTACGGCCAGCCAGGTCAGGAATCACTATTCACAGAAAAATCCAGAAGCCTACCTTGAGAGAGCACTTGCAAGTGCATTGCAGAGGACAGCCAATCTTCATTGCCGATCAAATGTTTGAACTTCCCACCCAACCTTTGAGTATAGTGTTGGAGATAGCTAATGTCCGTGCTACGATTCTGATGAAGCAGGATGATAACAATAACAATCAGGGGATCAGAGAGAACGAAAGTGAAGACCTTGGAGAGTCGACATTGTCATCCAATATCGAAGAAGACGATTTGGACGATCAGCAGGAGGTCCTACGTCTAGACCAGGCGCCCCGTGATGAAACAATACGAACTACAAGGGTTCCACCCCCAAGGAAACGGTGCCGTGCAGATACTGTCATTGCCCGCGCTTCACTTCCAAATCTGCGACATCCAGCCGGGGCCATGGCACCACCATTGCTCAAACACCAAAAGTCAACCGTCAACATATCACCTGAATCTGACATTGTACAGGAGCTCCCGCTTCCCAAGGCAAGTGCGGACGAGAATGTTCCTCAACAACAGCCCGGGGGTGGTGATCACAATGTTTCCCAACCCGAAAAGGCTACTTTTGGGGTAGCAATACGGTTCATCGAGGCAATCGTATTCAGAAAGACTCCCTGGCAAATCATTTCCGATGCGAAGTACTCGATGGTTGACGAAGCTTGGCAACTAGCCATTGAATCTCAGGATCCTCAGCGGGCATTAGCAGGGGCTCCGGTAGGTGCACCATGTGTGTGTCGATTGCCCGGTGGTCCATCCCTTAAAATCGACCCACAAACCTGAGATGCTGTAAGTGTAATTTCTGTTTTCTGCTCCTCGATTGGACTTATGATGATGCTAAACCCCAAAAATATTCATAGTCGAAACTAAAGATTAGCACCATTCGAGGGCGTTCGGCAGATGGAGCTCGTCGAACTATCATCCGTAGTTACCTGTTGGATTTAGAATCAGAGACTGACCTTCCAATACAGGTTAAGGAGCTCCTGTTTGACGATGCTTATCTCTCGCAGGTCATCGATGATATGAAAGCCTGGTTCACGCGGATGGAAGTACTTGACATAATCTACCATCAGTTTTTCTTCACCGCTAATAGCTTGGGGCAACAACCTACCACATCGCAATTCTTTCAATCTCTCACACCGCAGACACTAGCGCTTGTGGCCGCAGCTATTCATTGTGCGCTGTCTGGGTATGCCACTGGAATGAAGGTTACAGTTATGTTTTCACAAGACGAATATCGAGGTAAATTTTGCCCTTCCATGGTGATAGATTGAATCATCGCAGATGCCATTGCACTCATCACAATTACACCTGGTGGGGCTGCTTCATACCCCCCCCCAATGGTGCTCCTCAGCTATAATAAGCACTCCTCAATCCCAGTCGGCGCTGCTCAGTCTCGAATGGCATATCGATATTTCATTCAGTGCTCCATTCTGCATTTTCACTCGGCACTCCTCCTCTAGGATGGGCGCTCCTCAATCCCCTCCTCGACGTCGAATAGGAGCGCCTCTATTTCAATCCAGACTCGTTACCTCTCTCCCCTTTCAGCGCTGCTGAGCATGGATGGGCTGCTCCACTGGTTATGCACTCCTCAATCCCCGACGGCGCGCCTTGGCCTGGATTTTGCCCCCTCAATTTCATTCTGCGCTCCTCGATCACCATCAGCACTCCCCTTGCCCACCTCGAACTCCACATCAGGCACTCCTCCTTTCCTGGTGGGGCACCTCGTTTTCCCCCAAATTCATCATATTTGCCTTTCAAACCCCATTTTGATTCACCGCTCGCTAACCTCAATTCCAACCTTATAGATATCACACATTGAGCCAAACCACGTTGGAATTCAATTACACCCACTCGCCAGGCTGGAATCATTCGGAAATACAAGGAGGGCCTCCAGCTTCTTTGCGCCATGGATGAATTGTGTGTTCCTGCGTTTGTCAGCCCTGATGAAATGGGAGATTTAGTGGAGGACAGTGAGACTATGTTTGATTGCATTCCGATTGCTTAATCAGATTAATGTTTCGGTTTTACCTAGTTTCATTTTTCAATCACTTGTCATTTTCTTTGGTTCTCCTTAATGTAGCGATGCAAACAATAGAATGTTGAATGAGATGCTGTGGGTACAATAGTATGATTTAGAAGTCGATATTAAACAATAATCTATGCATCATACGTGGAGGGTATTCTTATTGCTCGTGTACATCCGGAGAATCTCAGATAATCCCTGCAGTCCTTCGAATGAATATCCATAAGAACCCAGGCATCTCCCAGAGTTAGTTTGGGATTGCCGCATTGGTTGGGCTACAGTCCCAGGTGCTCCCAAACTTTTCACAACCGCTCCCATGGTGCTCCCGTACCAGTCATCAGAGATCCCAGTTACTCCGAAGGCCGGCCGGAATGCCCTCGTAGGGTCTGATTCCCTCCTGAAATTGATGCTTCCAAGTGTACACTCCGCCTCCTCTCACACACTCCTGGAGGCTCTCAGTGACTAAAATACATTTTGCTGATGCAGTTGATCTGGAGGGAGTGGATCTGGATGCAGTTGATCTGGAGACAGTTGATCTGGAGGCAAGATGGGAGCTCAGACTTCAATACTTGGTTAGCTCTCAATCGTGCAAATATACAGACCCGAGGACAACATGGTCTTCCCAGAGATGGAAGATTAGCAAAGAGAGACAGGTGGGGAGAAGGTGACAGTTGATCATGGGTTGATAGTGTATTCAAGGTATACTGTACTTGGTGATATCACATGATCAGGGCATGAGACAATAGCGAGGGATGACTGAATGTCATCCTGTCCGGCAATAGTGGAGTCGAAGATGAGAAAGAGAGAGACCAGACCAGATGGGGCAAATCATGAAGAGAAATTTTGACTTGAAAGCAGTTTGTGAGCAGGTCAACTTACCATACCTCGTACGGCGGGGGTATGACTCCCAATCATGCGGGTTATGACATTGTAACAACGCATTCTATACCAAATGGGGCAAGTTGTACCACATAATTCCCGCATCCCCTCAGATTCTCCATATCATCCTTATATTTATGCACCATCTCTCTTTCTCATTCACAACTCTACCATTATCACAGAATACAACTTTGAGTCTTTGCTTGCTAGCTCTCCATGCTATGGTCACGAGTTAACACCATGTACAGTATGCACTGTGTACAGCATACAGCCTGTATATCAATGACCACATACAGCATATACGTAGTATATCATACACCGAGTGCAGCTTACACTGAGTACAGAATTCACCAAGTATAGCTTCCACACAAGATTGTCTGTCTTTCTTTGATTCTCACTATTACAAGTTCACCACTGCAGGTAGCTTCAGCTTCTGGTGGGCCACCCAACCAGATGGGCCGCCACCAGCCAGCTCTGCATGGAGGCTCAATTGTAAAGTCAACTTCTCATGTTCCCATGGTTGGGAGTTACCTAACCGATGAATACAGTCCCAGAACCAATTGCTCCTCTGAAATGACTGGCTCCAGATCGACCACCTCCAGATGAACTACCTCCCGATCAACTACCTCCAAATCGACTACCTCCAGATTGACCACTTCCAGATTGACCACCTCCCGACCGACCACCTCCACATTCACCACCTCCACATTGACCACATCCTGATTGACCACCTCCAGATCGACCACCTTCTGATCAACCATCTTTAAGTCCTTCTCCAGTTTCCCACCATCATGGCCACCAAGTGCATCTCCACACTCGGTCAATCATGGGCTTGAAGTTTGCATGATCATGGTCACTAAGTGAATCTCCCGAGTCACTCATTCATGTGCTCCAAGTGCCTCTCGAAACTCGCTCGATCATGGTCTGCAAGTGAGTATCCAAACTCACTTCATCGCAGCCACCAAATGCATCTCTAAGTGTTCATGATCCACATTTTCGGGTGAATCTCGAATAGCTCGTTAGAACAACCTGCACCTGGCTCAGATATACTTTGTGTAGATGGATTGCTATTTAGATACATGAATACATAGATACATAGATGAGAATACCAACTGAATAAATGAGTTTTACAAATTGTTTAACAATATGTACTAACTACAATTTCCAGGCGCCCCAGTTGAGCTCCCAACGATGATGTCTGTTTTTGCAGACTGCTCTACAGTGATTCGAGGTGCTCCCAGGCTTGTTGCCTGCATTTCCAGGTGCTTTTAAGCTTGACACTTGCATTTGAAGATGTGCTGAAGTGTGTTGCCGGCAATTCCAAGTACACCAAGGCTTGAGGCCTGTATTCCCAGATGCTCCCCTTGTTGTTACCAAATCTCCCATGTCCTCTGTGGCATGAAAATCCTTTTCTCACCACCACCACCACCACTTAGTTTAGCATGGGGAATCAGGGAGGGAGAGTATGCACATACAGAGATACCAGAGATAGGTTGAGCGATGGGGAGGTGCATGGAATTACAGGGGTACCAGTGATGGACTGAGCCAAGGGGAGTATATATTTGGGAGACCCCAGCATAGATATATCTCATCTCATCATATCATCACACTATGAAATACACACATTCTCTTTTACAGCTTTGATCTGAATATCTCTTTCCGAGATTTCATATCTCTGCCCAATTTTTTGGTTCCTCATGGCCCAGTCATATTACATCCTCTCACCTGCTTCCTACACTTCCACAGCCAAAACCACTGTTTCTGATGATTGCCTTTTGAATGCTGCAAGACGTGTGACGGAATATTGATAACGAACTCTCTGCCTTCTGACCCCGTCGTATCAAGGCAAATGGAGCCGAAATGCGGAATCTGGTTCGCTAAGTTGAGCACTGAATCATAGGAAAGACCCCCACTAGCCGATCCAGGTAAATATCGATAAAATTATCAAATAAAAGATACATACCCTGCAAGCGGAGCGGATGCCAAAAGATGTGATTATATTCCTAGGGACAGTGCGAACAATGTCAGATGGGAATGCTGGATGCGGTAAGCCGGGTATATTGATGTCGCAGAAGAACCAGGCACTGACCATATGTAGGGACAAATGCAGAGGAAATGGCGCCGACCTAATGCCGGATGAAAGCACTGACCCTATACCGCGGCAAAGACCAAGGCAAATGCCAGGACCTACCTCTGGGATGAAAGGTACCAACATCATACCTGGATGAACACAGAGAAGCACACAGTGACCTAACACTCAGACAAAACGCATCGACCTCTAAGTGGGGCTACATGAACAAATCTCACACATGGGAGGCATGCCACAAACCTCATACCAGGACGAACACCGAGAAGAAGTCACCAACGTACCACCGGGATGACAGGCACTGACCTCTCAGATGGGATGATTGGCACCTACCTGATGCTGATACGTGACAACACAAGTGACAACAAGGCCGCCACCACCGTGTTACAGAAGACACTGATTCTTATAAATACTAACAAGAGAAATTTCAGATACTGGTAAGATTTTGACAACTCCTAATGAGGATAGTACTAGTCAGCGGGGGAAGTCACAGGGAATAGAACAAGAAAGATTGACCACCTGGCAGGAATCTCAGAGGGAAACACTCTGAGAGGTATTGAAGCAGGACTAAGAGAAGAACGAAACAAAGAGCACCAATTGACCCAACTCCCCTTCTAAACACTCTCAAACTGGCAATTGACCTTGGATCAACAACTACTCCCAATTTGCCACCAAAACCACGATTCAATCTCCAGACTGCCACTCCAATACCTTGCAAAGCTTTGACTACGCTCACACAGTCTCCTTCCCCTGTCATCGGTTCCAGTGGACCTGGCAGATCATTCGCCAAGACTGAATCTTCCATCAACACCTCGCCCATCCATGTGCGTGATCCAGGCCAATTCATCACGTTCTTGGCGCTCACCATCGTAAATCACAAGAAGCAAATGCCATTCCTCGAAGACATGGGCAACCCAGTCTTCAAAGGAGCCGATGTTACCAAGTGCATAGAAGTACATGAAAGTATCACTTTCTGCACTGGGACTGACCCGGGGGCTGAAGACGTCTTCGCAACCAATCTGGAGTACTATCCAGATACCATTGAGGAGATGATCAAACTGATGAACCGATATTTCAGGCAGTACTGGGAGCGGTTGAATGAGGAACTGCAAGATGCCTTCCACCATGCCAATAGCTGAGTTTATGTGTTTACAAGATGGTGCCTGGAGGCACTATGCAAGGACCAGCTGGGATGAGAGACTGTCGGCCATATAGGCTCAATCCTTGCCTATGACAACATCAGCCACAATATGATTGACAAGGGACCCTTGGCTGAGTATTCGCAGGTGGAAATGCTGCTTGGATGCCTCCCAAGAACTTTGAGTGCAAAAGCAGTAATGAAAGTTGAACTAGATCCCAAAGACCCCTCGATGGTCAAAAATGACCAACTCCAATATCATGTCCTCGACGACTCTGTGACTGCCAATGCCATCACTGTCCAAGACTCACAAGCAGTACATACGGTGCTGGGAGTTTCTCCCTACTCAGTCCCCGCCAATATTCCGCTCCCACAGTTGCCTTTCATGACAAACCTTCATGCAGTTCCTAACAAAGAAAGCCTGGCACCTGCATCAGCCACGGAGGACATCGTAGCTCTAGGGCTCTGGTCATGTTATGGTGCGGCTCTGTTGCATTAGTGTGGCTCTGCGGGAGGCTTGAGTAGTAGTTAGTTCTACTGAGATGGGAGCTGGATCGTCAATAACATTCTCTTCTGTACTTACAGAGAGGCTATTTGCCAAGATCTGTAGCTACACTTGACTTCTGATGGCCGTACAACCATCAGAAGCGATCAATACACAACGCACAGTGGCTGACTCACTTTGTGTATGTTCAGATCAGTGGACTGCCGGTGGCTCGGAGACATCAGCCGAGTTCTTCGACTTTGGAGCATTTCCGGCAACGCGTGACATGCACGACACGGTAGATGTCAGTTTTTCCGACCAAATCAACATGGCCAACTCGATTAGGTCTAGCAGCACCTTCACCATCTCAGACACCGAGAACTTCCAACCTACACAACTTCGCACAACAGTATACATCACAAATGGAATGAATACGATTGACGCCCGCCCTGGGCACTTGTCTGACCGAGCAATCAACTGGATGGGGGCTGCAAATGACATCCATCCGGAGATCAGCAATGGTGACTTCGGGGAGAGCCTCCAATGAGCGAAGGATGTCGTAATGATTTGCAATCTCAATCAAAGCTTGGCTGCTGAAGTCGAGAACTTGGAGGCTGCAGAGCCTGTCCAAGATGGCCTGAGCAAGAGGTTGGTGGCTGCTAGCTAATAGGAGAGGAGTTGGAGGAAGAACTCCGGATCGAGAAATAACACTCTGCCCAGTTGGAAATGCAGCTCAACAAGTGGATGGTGGAGCCAGAGGCAACCGAGTAGACCGACATTGCACAGCGCTGGTTGTTGAAAGACATGCTGTTGATCCAAGTGAGAAATCACTAATCAAAGAAAAGTGGCCTTGAATCCAAGTGGGGAGGGTTTACACATGTCATTCGACGACTAACGAGTAACCATGTGGATGCGACTCCAATGCCTGACTCCTCCAACACTACCCCAGGCTCTTCAGGAATCTATTGCTCCTCCTGACTGACCCCAGGCAGACTCAAAATCTATGGCGTTTCTGAGCCGACCCATGGCCCATCTGGATGCTGTGGCTTCTCTGTCCAGTGATCAATGCTTCCGACATATGAGGGCAGACGAACCTTGGACCATGTCACCGCCATTCATTTTGCTTTGGAATGATGCATCAAGAAAGCAGCCCAAGCCATCGGATGGGTGGGCACAACAGGTTGGAGTGTGCAAGGAGTGGTAAAACTGAAAGGCGATGAAGCAGTCCGGGCCATGAATCGTTTCCACATGAGCATGCCAGTCAAATGGTCCACTGTGTGCAGGATGTTGAAAGCTAAGTAGATTCCGTCAAACTCCTTCAACCTGGTCAAGTGCAAGTGGGAAGAATGGAGCTTACAAAATGGAGAATGCGTCACAGAGTTCAATGAGCGTTTTCCTCGCCTCCATGTGATGTTGGAATTGAACCAGCCAATGTCATCCGAAATATTAGCTGTCACACATGGGTATACAATCGAACCAGGCAAGCAAGGAGTTAATAAAGACTCATTCCGTTATGTTAGCATGCATGATAGGGCACCAACCCTCGAGCAGTGCATGGAGCACCTCATAGCATTGGACCCATCTCTTAACCTGTCTCAACCTGGAAGCAGCTTCAGCGCGAAGATCAACACAACCACACAAGTTTCAACTAGGAAAATGAACTCATAGAAGGGTGGGACAGCTGGCACTGCCAATGACGATGGTTTAACCTGCTATAACTGCAGCCAGGTTGGTTAAATCCCTTAGAATTGCCCAAACTGTGACTTGATGAAGAAGCTACTTAAACAAACTTTGGTCAGCAAAGATGCCCAAATAGCCAAGTCTGGATGCCCATGCAAGGACAACAAAGAGGGAGGTGCACCAACCGGTCGAACACTAAGTGGCTGGCTTGCATAGGTGAATAAGGCTAAGCAGCAGATCGACAGTGAGGCAGAGAGGGAGTTGGGAAGTCTCTCAGAATTGGCCTGTGATGCGGGACAAGGCAAAGGAGGTCAGTAGCTGTGGCTATACCTACCATGAATACACGAGCATGTATGGTATCGTCAACAAGGGTGGCAAATAGGCGCCAGATAGTCGATTCAAGTTTTTCACCTGGTATCACCACTTGACAATTACTGAGCTGGACAACTCAGTGGTTGACCAACTAAGGTTCAAAAGAGAAATACGATACCCAACCAAAGCAGGATAGTAGAGCAGCAAATGGGCAACAGTAGTACAGGATGATGGTGTGTTGGAGGACTATGTGGGTTTGAAGTTCGTTGGTGAAAAACAACACCAGGGGGCCGTCCTGAGTGCAAAGGATCCGGGATGGATGATTGCCACATCATCCAGTATCAACGCTGAGGATGCCATAGAGAAGTGCCATTGAGTCGAATTGAAACTCTGACGTGATGCATCATATATCTAGGATGCAGAATTTACAGTCGATGATGTCACGTGCTTTGAAATCATACTACGTGAAAGATGGATAAATGAACCACACTGCTGAAATCGCATCGACCATGACAGTAAAAAAATGTTGATTGAGGATAACTTCTGGGAGGAACCCGAGGAAGGCCAAGTACACTCCTTGCCTGGCCTATGCCCCTTAGACGTTGACAAAGGCATGGTGGAGCAGGCCAATTTCATGGGCAGCCACATCATCCAGGTGACTGAGATTCAGAACATATCTGCTTGCCCGTTGAAATGGGCCATCTTTATCAGAGTGCACCTCTGCATTGACGATGATACACTTCCGACAGATGAACCACAGGGTGAGTTTCTAGAGATATTGACAGAATTCTTGGGCCTCTTCAGTGTGCCACCTTATCACAATTCCCAGCAAGAAAGGCAGGCCGATTTCGAAATTCAAACAGACTCGAAAGGCAAAACACCAATCCGCTCACTATACTGCATCTCCCCATGGGAAGAAGATGACCATTCGAGGGGGATTGACATGGCAATTCACTGCCGTCAGATTCAGCTATTGCAAACCAATTTCAGCCCACCAGTATTATTCATACCTCAGCCTGACAGTACACTATGGATGTGCATAGATTATTGCACAGTAAAGCCATAACTTTCAAGAATTGTTATCCTCTCCCACATATCAAAGACTTACTCAACTCCATGCACAGCTCCTGCTAGTTCACAAAATTGGCCTTGGTGGCTGGCTTCGATCAAATTTGGATTGCAACAGCCGATAGGCAACAACGGGCCTTGACAACTTCGTGTGGTTTGTACGAGTGGCGAGTCCTGCCATTTGGCCTGCTGAATGCACCCAGCAACTTCATGCACATGATGAATGGCATCTTGGAGCCAATGAAACACAAATTCATCATGGTATACCTTGACGATAATATGATTTACAGCCATACTCTGGTGGAACACATTGTACATGTCAGAGAAGTGCATACATTTCTGCCAGAACACAGTCTCAGAGCCAAACATGCAACATAAGCCTGGGCTTGTTTGAATGTCAACTACTGTGGCTTTGATGTTGACATGGACTGCATCCATGCTCAGGAACATAAGACCCATGCAGTAATGGATTGGCCTCAACCTGAACACAGTATGGATGTCAGAGGCTTCCTGGGCCTCACTAGATACTATAGCAAGTTCATTGAACACTACGCTCACATTGCGATGCCACTCTATGACATTGGGACCCCTTCAATCAGGAACAGGGGGCATTGCATGGCAACATGGAGAGCCAAGGAGGGTCATGCGCACTCCATTCGCTTGGGACAGATGATTCCTGCATGGTTTGAACACGGTCAAAAAGGCACTGTGCAATGCTCTGGTCCCTGCTGCACCAGACCCTGAAGCGAATTATTACTGATATGTTGATGATAGCCGATATGCATTGGGGACAGTGCTCTCCCAAGTGCAATACTATGCAGAGAAGGTACTGGGTAATTTCAGCTGTAAATTATAGAATGTGGAGACGCGGTACCATGCATATGCCAGATAACTAATTGGTATCCATGAAGCAACATCATAAAAGAAACTCAACCTACACCGAGCCGAGCAGCAAATTTTGATAGACACGGACCATGTGACCTGGCGTTGGATCCTCACGCAACCACACCTCCCCGAGTGTCAGATGGATCACCTGATCGTCATCCCAAATTTTGACTGGGTGCGCTAGCACGTCCTCTGTGTTAAGAATCAGGTCCCGGATGCATTGTCTCACCGCCCAGATTTCTGTCGGGAGTGGTGCAATTCAATGGCGCTGGAAGCCACTGCAGCCAGAGAATGGATTGATGGGGTCAACGAGGGCATAGTTGATGACGAATAGTTCAGGCCTATTGTACATTCCTTGGCCAACCCAAGTCCCTGCCCCCCACCATTTCTCCATCTATCGAAGAACGCAAATTATGGGTTTTGGCATGTCCGCTGTATTTTGAAGAGAATGGCCTACTGAAGTTATGTGGAGATTTGGAAAACAAACGGGTAAAAAAAATGCAATGGCAAAGAAGCAGGATGAAGAAAAAGGGGTGGAGATAACAGTAAGGGCAAAAGAGAAGGAGGAAGAAGGAAAGGCAGAGACAGTGAAAAAAGGAAAGGCTGAGAAGAGATGGCAATTGTATATTCCAAAGACAATACAGCGACATAACCTCCACAAAGGCCACAACACTCCAGCTGGGGGAGCCTTCGGTGCACACCAGACATACTTACACATGAAAGTCCAGTATTTCTGGAAGGAAATGTGGTGCAATACCCAGCGATATGGGGTGGGCTGCAACTGATGCGATCGAACCAACCACTGGAGCACAAAACCTGTGGGCCTCCTGCAACCACTTCCTATCGCCAAAGGCCATTGGCAAATTATTCACATTAACTGGATGCCGCACCTGCCAATCTCAAAAAATGACCACAACAGCACTGTATCATTTGTTGACCACATGACAATGAGAGCAAAGTTGTGGGCCTGCACGAAAGCAATTGATGCCCCAGCCTTTGCGCGCATAATCATCAATGACATTGTCCACCTACCAGTAGTGCCTCAAGCAGTGGTATCAGACTACGATGTACACTTCACCGAAGTCCACTGCAGAGAAGTGGTCACAATCCTGCTGATGAAGCCACAAATGTTGACTGCATCGCATCTAGAATTGGACGGCCTCTCTCAGAACTCGGACGAGATGGTTGTAAACAATCTGCATGGCATCACAACTCACAATGCGGCTAATTGGGACAACTACCTCCCATTAGCAAAGTATTCTTACAATTCCTTAGTCCACTATTCAATAAAGCAGATGTCTTTTGAACTGGATCTTAGTTATGAGCATCTTTTGTCGCCAGACTTAATTGTTAACCTCCAGAAGCCACAGGCCAACAAATCAGCATAAACCTGACAAGGTTGCAAATTCATCGATCAATTGCAGCGCATTTTAGAAGTAGCCAGCGATGTGATGCAGCATGCTCAGGATAAACCGACAGCTGAGGCTTAGAAGTCACAATGTCCAATGGACCCCGCCATCACTGCCCATGTGAAGGTAATTCTAGATACAAAGGATCAGCCAATCACAGACACCAACATCAACCCTACACAATACACACTGGTACATCAGTTCAGTGGCCTGTACCAGATCTTCCAAATACACGGGAATGCCGTTGACTCAGACCTACCAAACGACATCAAAATTAATGACACAGTAAACATCAGCAGGCTTAAGGTTGACTACACAGATGATTTTAGTGTCGCCAGGTGGCCACCACCTCAGGGCTCAAGCTATTTCATCAACACAATCAGAAATCATCGACCCAGCTCTGGTGGAACCGGTAGGGAATACAAAGTCAAATGTGAAGGTTGGGATGAGAAGGATAGCACATGAGAGCCAGAGGAGAATATGACAAAAGCAAAAGAAATGGTGAAGCAGTATTGGAAGGAAATAGGAGGGCAGCCGAAGGTGAAGAGAAAAGTGGCTCCGAAAAAGATATCACAAGCTAGTCTGTTTTCCTATATTTCAGAACTGTCGAGGAGGCATGTGAGTTTTTGATCAGAGTGTGTTGTTTCTTCGGGAGGTTTCCCAAAGATGATTGGAGAAGATTGTGAACTAAGTGAATTGTTCTGGACATCTTGAGGTGCGGCTCTGCAGGAGGCTCGCTTAGTGGTGAGTTTCAGCGAGATGGGAGCTGGATCATCAATAACATTCACTTCAATACGTCCAGAGAGGCTATTTACACAGAAAATATCATCACTAAAGCTGAAAACACATTCAATACAAAAAAGGGTGATCTGACCTGCACATTCCAGATGTGCAAAGTGAATGAGCCCAGATACGGAGGATACCAGACTACCACAGCATACACCATCCAAGCTGACCATCCACCTCCACATGTAGCAGTAAACTTCCCACCTCCAAATGAACCCACAGGACCCTATTACCAACATCATCCATGTCAAGAGCTTGGATCCTGCAACTATTCTCATAAACTAGAACAGATCGGCATATTCTGTCCCAATGTTTGCATCGACCAGGTACTGGGTACAGTCCGTCTCAATCGATGTGGAAGACGAATGGTAGATTGAGGAGCAGCAAATGCAGGGGACTTATCTGGATGTCCACCGGAAAGAAAGTTTTTCTCAATGCGCGTTTATGCCCAGGAAGTAGCTTGGCAATGGCAGCAGGGATGGGAAGTAGCCACCTTGGCTGCACCACAGCTGCCACAGTGGCAGCATGTTGCAAGATCTCAGCTGATTCATATAGCAAGCAGCCCAGGAAACTTATATGCATAGTTAAAGTCATCGCAACTAGGAAGGATACAGCCCAGCACTACAAAAGAACAATGTTGGAGTTTTCTAGATGGACTGAGTGGAATGAAAAGGGCTCGAATAGTAGAAAAGGAAAAGAGAACAAGTCAGTTGATAGCAAGATGGCTATTCTAGAGAAGGGGGAAGGTGTATAGAATGGGAAAGACCAGGAAACATTTGAAAATGGAGGGAAGCAGTCAATAAAGAATAACAAAAGGGGAGGCTTTGGAAGGCAGTGAGGAAGCTGACGGAAGGAGGCATGCACTGAGAGACTGAGTGTGAAGAGGAGAAAGAACTGGTAATCAGAGATTTCACCAGAAGGATGGTTACATAAGAGTGGTCAACAGGTTCAGAGGCTCTGGTGAAGGCAAGAAGGGTCACTGGAAGAGAATCCATGACTTTTGTGTTAGTCTCCAAAAATAGCATTGCCCCGGAACTGAGTCAAATACAACCCTTTTTCAGATATCTTGACTCATCACATCCAGTGCCAGCAGACCACCTGTCCAAACAACGTTGGGGCAGACAGGGGGGGAATGAGGGGGGTAAGGAAGCGATCGATTGAGTGGACCATAATGAAATGAATTGAAGATACTGGAGGGATACAATTGAGCATAGTTGCAAGATGGAGGGAGATTATCGAATCCACACAATTGAGTAGATTTGGATGATGGTGTGAGAAGAATTATTTCTAATGGCTGAGTTGCACCCATGTTACACCAAAAATTCCAACCATTCTCCCATAACCTTCTAGTAGCCTAGAGACAAGAGAGACGATGACTATTGAAGAGATGGGCAGACTATTCCCCTCCGAAATCAGGAGTGATGAACATGAGATGCGGAGCCACCGAGTACAAGTTGGAAAAGTGGAGGGGAGGAAGTATAGAAGTTGTGAAGAAGTACAAGATGAGCATACAAGGGAAATCAGAAACCACATAGAGACTGGAAAAGAAGGAATTGGCACAAAATTACCCTCCAGGTATATAAAGAGCTCCCCCCTCCCGCATTCCTAAGAAAAGACAGTCACCATATTTCACTTTTCATCCCCCTCTGGATACCGAACATCAAGGTCTAATATTGCCATCTCGACCATAACCAAAGACCAGCATGCTGTGTGCATCAATCTAAAATATTGGGGTGGCACTCACCGACCGCATGTAGTTCAAAGTGTCCTTAACTACCACTACCACTACCACTACCACTACCACTACCACTACCGCTACCACCACCACTCCTACCACTGCTACAAATCTGGACTGCACTACCCCAGCTATCACCACCCTAGCTACTACCACCACCGCTGCCACCACCACTGCCATGACTCAATATGCTGCTCCCTCGGATGTCTCTACTCTGGCTGGCAATGCTGCTCCGGTATCCCTTTCACCGGAGACCCCATCACAACTGAGTAGGGACTGCTGCTCAGATGGACTTGTGAGATCGTTACATGAAGCTGTGGAGATTGCCGCTCGGGAGCTCTCCCCACAAGGCTAAGCTGATGTCATGATTGAGATCTATGACTTCTTTGGCAATGTTACTGAGGCTCCCAATGCCCAGGTCACATGGCTATCAAACTTTGCCGAGAACAACCTAGATTGGAAGAAGTTGAAATACAAACAATACAATGACTTCCTAAAGGCTCTTCATAACTCCAGCAGTGTATCAGAGATATTCAAGCAGCACCACTCTGCCTAACAGAGGAAGACCCAAGCAACACAGATGCTGGGAGACACCTGGCAACACTATTCTGAACTCCAGGAAATTCTTAGCAATTCGAGCAGAAGTGAGAAATGGCTGCGATTCACTGCAAGTACCAACCAAACATCATGATAATCTGAGTTACCGAAGATGTGCCTCAACCATGCATATGTCAACCATCTCACCAAGCTAGACTGGAAGTCAAAAGAGAGCAAGTGGCACATCAGCAAAAATCATCTCCGTCTGGGCGGAATGGCTCTGTCGGAGTGGATGCGCTCCGTCAGAGCCGTCAGAGAAACCCCAGTGGCGGATTACTCTGCGCCCGGCATCATTACCACGCGTTGTGTTGCATGTCGCCCTCTGATCGCCGTTTCGCCATTTCTTCTCGCTCTGTCCGTCTCCTATTTTAAACAAATAGTCTGGCGTTGTGGCCAACTGTGACCATACGTCGGAATAGGTTCATTGGGTACACGCTTGCATCGGCATTGCAATACAATGGGTGACGCTGCGAAAATCTCTCCTTGCGTTCATTCTATATTAAGCTCGAAGAGCGTAGGAAGAAGGTGAGAAGATATGATACTACCCGGCTGTGAGGACAGAGCGAGTGAGACCAAAAGTTGAGAAAGATAGAGTGTGTATTTTCGTAGTATGACAAGATGAGATGAAAATGGGATGCTGTCGATCTACACCGGGGTCTCCCGAGTATATACTCCACGTCGCTCATTCCACCTTTGTTACCCCAGTATCTCCGTACACCCACCGTCTCTCATTCCACCTTTGTTGCCCCTGTATCTTGGTACACCTGCCTGCACTCAATCCACCTCCATTACCCCTGTATCTCCGTACACCCACCGTCGCTCCATAACGATATACTTGGAGTGCGTGATCGATCGAGTTTGGAGATGCACTCGGAGGCTGTGATCGAGCTAGTTTGGAGATGCACTTCGAGGCCGAGATAGAGGGAACTCAGAGATGCACTTGGAGGCTGTGATTGAGCGAGTTTGGAGATGAACTGGGAGGCCCAGATGGAGTGAACTCAGAGATGCACTTGGAGGCCGTGATCGAGCGTATTTGGAAATGCACTGGGAGGCCGGGATGGAGTGAACTCAGAGATGCGCTTGGAGGCCGTGATCGAGCAAGTTTGGAGATGCACTGGCAGGCCGAGATCGAGTGAACTAAGAGATGCACTTGGAGGCCATGATCGATCAAGTCTGGAGATGCACTGGGAGGCTGTGACCGAGCGAGTTTGGAGATGCACTCGGTGTTAACTCATGATTATGGCATGGAGAGATAGAGAGGGATGACATAACTTCGTGTTCTTAGGTGATGGTAGAGTTGAGCACAAGAAAGAGAGAGATCATAGGAGATGAGAGAAATCATCATGAGAAACTGGGACTTAAGAGAATTTCGTGTGCGAGTCAATTGACCATCCTCGATACGGCAGGTACGAGTCCCGATCCGGCGGGAAATAACACCAATACAAGGTCTTCCAAACCCAATCCGGCAAGTCGTACCCCTGATTTCTCATAGCCACTCGTATCCTCCATATCATTCTCATCTGCATCCCCGATCTCTCTCTTTCTCGTCCACAACTCTACCATCATCCCAAGAACACAAAGTTAAGTCATCCCTCTCTATCTCTCCATGCCATCATCATGAGTTAACACTGAGTGCAGCATACACCAAGTACAGCATACACCGAGTACAGCGTACACCTGAGATTGTCTGTCGTCCCTTCATTCTCACGATTTCGAGTTGACCCCTGAATGTAGCTTTAGCTTCCGGTGTACCTCCCCACCGATCGACCGCCACCGGCCAGTTCTCCATAAGAGCTTCAAAGTTAAAGTCACCTAGTCACATTCCCACGGTTGCGAGTTATCTACCGGATGAATTGAGTTCCGGCGCACCGTCCATTGACCGCCTCCAAGTACTCGTCCAAACTCGCTTGATCACGGCCTCCAAGTTCATCTCCAAACTGGCTCGATCGCGGCCTCCAAGTGTATCTCCAGACTCGATCGATCACGGCCTCCAAGTGCATCTCTGAGTTCACTCCATTTCAGCCTCCCAGTGCATCTCCAAACTCGCTCGATCATGGCCTCCAAGTGCATCTCTGAATTATCTCCATCTCGGCCTCCCAGTGCATCTCCAAACTCGATTGATCACGGCCTCCAAGTGCATCTCCAAACTCGCTCGATCGGGGGCTCCAAGTGTATCTCCAGACTCACTCAATTACAGCCTGAAAGGTCGCACAATCATGGCCTCGAAGTGCGTATCCCCAACCTCGCTAGATCACGGCCTCCAAGTGTATCTCCAAATACCCTCGATTACCGCCTCCAAGTGCCTCTCCAAAGTCGCTCGATCACGGCCTCGGAGTATATCTCTGAGTTCACCAGATCGTCATTTTCAGGCGCACCTCGAATTGCTCTCAAGCACCGCCTACAGCCAGTCCATATATAGCGTGTGTAGATGGGTAGCTATATAGATACATAGATACATAGATACATAGATGAGAATACAAACTGAATACATGACTGAGATTCGAGGTGCTCCCAGACATGTCGCCGGCGCTCCCAGGTTCACCCAGGCTTGTCGTCGGCGCTCCCCGTTACTCTGATGGCCGGCAGGAATGCCCTCCTAGGGTCTGATACTCCTGAAATTGGCACATCTAAGTTTACACTCCACATCCTCTCTGACCAGTGACTAAAATTCATTTTGCTGATGCTATGCAACGCGACTCGTCGCCTGGGCAACGGGTAGCGTGGAATTCTCCGTCAGAGGGTACGAGGTTCCGTGAGAGCCGTCAGAGCTGTCCGGGACACCCGGGTGTTTCTGACGGAAACTAGAGTTGTTGCTGATGCATACTTCCAGAGACTGACAGAAATCAAAAAAGTTGTGAGATATTTGCTGCCCACGGCTGCAGGAAGGAATCAACTAGGAAGCTATGGGCCCGAAATGGTAGTAGAAGTTACTAATGCCACTTCGTGATTATCCTGGCATGGATGACTGCAATCATGCCAATCGACTTCATGCCATCTCACCAGCAGTACTGGCTGCTGACCATTCGATACACATACCACCTTCATCACCCGATAGGAGCGGGATGCTTCCCCCACGTACTCTGCAATCGAAGGAAACGGAAATGAGACAGGAAAAGGATGGGAGTGACATCAGAGGGCATTTAATGGACCTGGCCGATGGTTTTCCTTTGGTTTCATTGTTTTCCCTTGGTGTTGTATCTATCATTTGGGTTCATGGTTATCCATTGGGTATATGTCTTTTGTTTGTGTTTATGTTATTTGTTTGTTCTTTTGGGTTTGGGTGAAAGGTGCTATAGGATAAACGAAGTGAGGTGTGCCTCGCACAAAGAGCCTGGGAGGGGTTGTGGCTGGAACATCCATTCCTCACCTGAACCACCACCACCACCACCACCACCACCACCACCACCACCACCACCACCAGAACCACTTAGTATAGCAGGGGGAAGCTGGTGGGAGGTATATGGACATCGGGGATAACAGAAACTGACTGAGCGATTGTGAGGAATGCAAAGTTACAGTGGTAACTGAGATAGACTGAGCAACAGGAAGTATATATTCAGGAGACCCTAGGGTAGATAGATCTCATCTCATCTCATCATTACACAAAGAAATACACACTTTTACTTTCCCAGCTTTTGATCTCACTTACTCTTTCTGAGATTTCATATATCTACACAATTGCATGGCTTCTCATGGCCAGGTAGTATTGCATAATCTCACCCACTTCCTATGCTCCTGGAGCCAGAACAGCTCTTTCTCATTAATGCCTTTTGGATGCTGTGAGAGGTGCTGTGGAGTATTGATGATGGGCTCTCTGCCTTCTGCCTCCGTTGTTTTGCCACACTTCACCGAACGGTCACAAGTGCTGCAAGGTGCTGCTGAATGTCACTTCATCAATCAAGTCAACTCTGGAATATGACAACTCTGGGGTTCTGGCCTGACAACCTCCAAACACTCCCAGATGCTCCAAGTGACTAAAATTCATTCTGCTGATGTAAAGAATTATATCTACATACTACTCCCTACTTAAGGGGATATAAGTAATACAGTATATGTGTAATTATCTGCTATTGATAATACACTCGATATCTAATTTTTCAACTCCTCTTTGGTATCATCTTCAAAACTACAACTTTTTGAGTTTCATTCTGAGCTGATAAATGTATTCTGCAGTGAATCACAGCCTACACACTTCCCCACTCAGAATGAATTTAAATTTCCTATAGACAGCATATATATGAGTTAGATTACTTGTGTATCCTCTGGTTTTGGATTAGTACCTTCAGATGGTACTTCAGAGGCTGCACTGCAGGTTATTGGAATGGTGGTAGTTGTATAGATTTACAGTATGGTAATGTCTCCAGACAATTTCCCCTTACTTTTTCTTGCATCTCAATTTGGCATAGGTTGACTTTACCCAGCTGAATCTGGCTTGGTCCAGCATACTTTGTGATGTACACCACACATGCGTTGATTTTATACTACCACACACTACACACTGGCTGGGGTACGATGCCTGCTTACTACCACAGGGAAAATGATGGGGTGCGTCGTTAGGGTTAGTCAACCAATAAAATTAGAGACAAAGTCAACTCTGATTAAGCAACCTCGTTTGATGGATGACTTCCATCCGATAGTTTCTTACGAACCCTTCTTTCTAAAACTGTACACCCTATCCCACAAATGGCTCCACCCCTTGATCAAAAACATTTTCATTTCAGAGTATGGAATTCTCGACCAGCGTCATATTTCCGACTTCCACGCCGAAGGAGGAGAACTACCTATCTCTTTTTGGCCTTGGTGATCGCAATATGCTATCTCCTCATTATTCCAGCAACCACATGGTCAACCTTTGGTGGCACAAATTTCGAGTCCAACCCGCCCCTGTTTTCTATTCGCTTCCCTAATTTGTACGCATCATTATCACAAGTTGTTGGCAACAGCGGTAAACGGAAATGGAATCGGAATGTGGTATTTGTTGCGGCCAACCTATCTGCGGCAAGCAAATTGGCTGGTGTGGCTTGTGAGATGGCGCACTATGGACGAAGTAATGTGCATATGGCCTTCATGGGATTTGATACTTTGAATTTGGATGTGTTCCGAAGGATTAATGGGCTTCCGGCAACACATGCTATGCATGGTTGTAGGGTATATTTCCATGATGCCCGTCCTGAGTTTGCGGAGCGACTGCCGGTACACAGGAAGCAGCTTGCTGTCAAGAGCGCTTTCCGGCATATCAATAAGTTCATGCATCCGCAAGCTATACTCATGTATCCTGCACATGAAGAGGAATGGCTCATGGATCTTGCGAAAGAGAAAGCCAAACAGCTTGAGTCAGTATTAATTGAGTTACCTAACGAAGTTATGGATGACGTTAATTGGATAACTCGATTAGACAGCGGGTCTCTTAATGGTACGTCTGTCCCAGTGCACACTCAAATTATCATCTGACGACGTTCTGGTGTAGCATGGCACAAACCTAGTTTAGAAGTCGTTATCCGCGCCGACATGCGCATTGGCAATCTGGAGCGCCTCCTCAAGTCCCTCCAACATGCTTACTACCCATCAAGGGAGCACCGCCCAAAACGGATTACAATAATTCTCGACCCTCAGTCTGCTATTCACTCAACTACGAGGGATTTCCTCCAGCGCTATAAATTTCCCAGTGAACTCGGAATCTCGATTCAGCGCCCTCTAATATGGAATAAAAATAACCCCCTTGCTGCAACCGTAGGCTTCGTGGAATCCTTCTATACTTTTAGCGACCACCACTCAGTCCTCTTCCTCGACCCCAATGCCGTGGTGTCGAAATGGTACTATCACTATCTACTCTTTGCCACCCTCAAATATAGGTACTCATGCTTCCAAGGTATTGATACACGCACCCTCTTCGGAATCTCACTAGAATCTCCCGCCTCCTACCTCGACGGCACGAAGCCCTTCTCTGTCGATGGCCTCGAGTACACTCCCTTCCTTTACCCCTCCCCTGTCTCCCGCGCAGTCCTTTTCTTCCCTCGGCATTGGTACGAATTCCATTCCTATGTCTCCCATAAACTTTGGCTACACCCCAAAGTCGGATCGAGAAACGCGACCGATACCACGCCCCCGCTGAAACTAGCGGACGCGTTTGCCGATTCTTGGCAGGCGCATTTTGTTGAGCTTGTGCGGGCGCGGGGGTATATGATGCTATATCCCTCATTCAAGGAAACCATAGCGAAGTTACCAAGTCCGGTACCCTTGGGCACCTCAACCAAAGCAGCATTGGCGAATGGAGTTATGGAGGGAAAGTTCTTCGAGCTATTGCCCAATGGTGATTTTCCAGACTGGAACAAGATCCCTTTAAAAGACGTATGGGGATGGCCAGTGAGCATCAGCATGTTTGAAACGAGTGCCATGCAATACCGGCTAGCTATATCAACATGTAAAGTAATTAGATATGCGAAGGATTTTGAGGTGGATGACTTGTTTTGTAGTAAGGAGGATAATGATTTATAAAAAGCAGGTGCAAAGATATCACTTCAATCTGTTGCGGGATTACAAAACAATCCTCAATATTCTGAGTTCTGATTACAACTCACTCTCCACCTGTCATGGGTAATGGCTTAGTTATTCGGATTTACTGTACACTGCATTTGTACTGTAAGGTATGAAACACAAAAATGTGTCTGTATTGACAAGTGACACCTTTGAGAGATATTACTGGGAAGTCATGTATGATACATATAAGAAAAAGTTGGATTTAGAAATTTAAATGAGTTAAGAGGTAATCTCAACATTCAAATTAGATTAGGGAAGTGAGTATACTTTTCTGATATAGATGGAATATGCAGTAATAATTAAAGATAGGTGACCATATTTATATGTATAATTTGCATTCTCTCCTGGCTGCTCCACAAGGTATAATATGTATTTGTGTACTTTCTTGTAGCCCATGATGACATTCACTCCAATATAGCTTGCAGCTTACTAGTGTTATGATACACAGAGAAGTATATTCCAAGTACTAATAGAAAAACATACTGCAATAGTATAACTTCAGGTATTTCTATACTAGATATAATTTGGATCTTAGTATTTATGAGGGTGTTTATGAGTAGTTCACAAATTCCATACTGTAGAAATTAATTTATTTCTATTATATTGTATTTGGTCTATATATTATAAAATATTCTGTCTATAATTCAATTTTACCTTATTTAAAAGTCAGTGAGCTTCATATTTTCCATATGTACCTTAGATTCGACCACTGAAAGTAACACTCTAAAAGCTGAATCAGTTGGCTACAAATGTAGTCATATTTTGCATTGGTTACCAGACAAATCTTCAAAGTTTAAGTCTTTTATACTTTCATCAAATACCTCTATATGTATCATATTCACTGCTGCTTTCATATGTTCTACACCCACTTCTACATTGTCTACATTTATGAATACTTTGTTCTCAACCCTTACATCCTCTACCATCTTAGTATACTCTATATCTATCTGTTTAACTACTATATTACAGTTACTTTCTTATAATAACCTGGCTAAACAAGACACAGTCAATGTTGAAACATAGTGTCTTGCAGACTTGATTTAATAGATTACTATAAGTTAACTATTGATTAATATCTTAGCTACAGAATCAATCAACTGGAAAAGCAATGTATATGTACTGAACTTGTAGTTGAATTTAAGGCTTAGTGTAAATACTAATAGTATTCTTATGACAATATCTATTTATTACCACTGAATTTTATGGCACTGTAGATTAAATGTCAATTCAGAAGTGACACTGTCTTAAGGTACCAAACCAAGTAAAGAAGTACAGAGATAGATAAAGCTTAAGGTAGAGTGTATTACAGAGTCTATCCAAGAGAAAGATAGACAGAAATATATCTATTCCATTTTTTATTTGTTATACAAGCAGTTGTTATAAAGCTATTTATTACAAAGTACAATCTGGAATATATTAATTATCACTAATAATATTTAGAAACCAACTAATAGAGTGCAATAAACGGCACTCTACAATTACAGAAAATTGGGATATCAAGCTCCTGCTATGTCTGATATACATTATTAAAAGGTACTAACTGGAAAAGAGTTTACACTGTAAGATAAGCTATATAACAATTAAGAAGAATCTCAATATCTGTAATATGGCAATACACTGACAGCAACTGAACACAAACTACAAATCTATTATAAGTGAGCTAAGATTGCAGTTATAAAATAATCAGAAGATAACCCTTATACTTGGTACTTAGATTTTGACAAGTTTGTATAGTTTCTAGTATATGTTGAGCTAAAGTATCAGTATTACAATGGACCTTCAGTAGCTACCAGTATATTTCAAATACTTGCCAGATTGCCAATCTTGAAAGAAAAGTGCAATAATAATAAAGATTATACATGATATATATGAAATTTCTAGACAGCTTAGTAGCACATTGAATGTTATATATTTACCATTCTACTTTCAATTAATATTTCTAAACTCTCATAGATCACAACTAAAGCAACTGGACTTGGAGTTAAATGGAAAATCAAAGTTGATTTCTGATCTATATACTGCAGCAAATTCTTACTACATACATTAATACTTCATAGTTAAGAGTAGAAATTTAAACTGTAGAGTCACAATTTAAATGATACAAGCAAATCTGGAACACTAACAAAATCTAGAAAATAATAAAGAATTGAATTATTACATATTTACAATTATAGTGCAATATTCTGGATACTGTAAGAATGCTTACTGTTAGAATTGAAGTAAGTCTCCAATGAAATAGTATCATTACGAGATACTTTATAAAGCATATTACTATTATATATGACTATTTCATATTGTATACTTAGAGATGTATATATCTGATGCAACTCAACTCTGGATTGATTTATGTAAGTTTGTGTATTGTCTTTATGTTGATATTACTTACAGTGATACTCAGTTTTAACTTCATAACATTAACTATGAATTATTGCTTAATAATAACAGATGTCTATTATTGATTACTTACTGACTGTTCCTAATTTAATCTATCAATATATACTCTAGATCTGTATTACCACCACTTGAATAATCACAATGTAATTGACAGTATACAATTATATTACAACTCATTTTAAGCAAGTAATCATGCAGTTGCAATGCAATCAAATATTATTTAAAGCTGAGGCTAATGCTGTATTGATTATTTTGTAGGTTCTTTGATATTTTTATTCCCATGGTGTTACTATTATATTATTTCTGTAATTTCAATGGTTGTATTATTGTAGCCTTTAGATTATCAATTGATTATTGCTACTGTATTGTTGACACTGTGTTTTTGTCTTGAAGTAATTTTCAGTATTCAAAATTGAAGTAATTGCTCTGTTTTAATTCACTAAATGGCTGTCACTGTAAAGACATATGAGTATGAACTATGTAGAGATTTTAACACTGTCAACTAAGTTAATGAGTTTGGACAACAATGTTGCATCAGAGTTGGAATACTGTAACTATGAAAATCAAATTAGACTCTTGCAACTACTACTATTTGATAACTCTAAATAACAAGCATAACAAGTGGATTTTATAGAAAGGCAGAGGATTTGATGATGAAAGCCAATACCAAGAAGAAAAGAAATAGCACAAAATGAATCAGATTGAGATTAGATATAAGCACAGAAGTACAATACAGGATACTGATAATGTTGTATGATATATTCAACACAACTTGTGTACTAACAGACGACACTATAGTTTCCAGTACAGAGGTCCAGAATTATCATGAGATGAGTGGATCAAAATAACTACAAATACCATATATGCCACATTTTCTCAGTGATAAAACAGAATGGTATCTAGGAAGGTTCTTGTTGTTTCAATCAAATATGGGTCATCAATCTCAGTCCAAGATCTGTCGTACTTGCTCTGGAATCTTTACATCATAATACTTTTTGAACAATACCACTGCACTGAACATTATTCATATTACAGATTACACTATCCAGTATTCATATGCCTCTACCAGAATAGTTGATATCCACCAGCCACCTGCTTTGTAGTTAATGGGACATTCTTATCAGTTGAGTATATGAGTATATCCACTTACCTTGTTTTCAATGCACTGAACTACATTTTATTGAGGATACTGTCATTGCACACTTCCAGGCTTGCAATAAAGTTTACAGCACCCAGTGAGCTGATAAGTAATATAATGTTTTCTTTAATTTCGTTTATATAGCTTGCCATAATATTGCATCTTTACCAATCACTCTGAGTACTGCAATTAGCATGTGTACAGCTAGGACCATTTGGGATATTGATATTAAATAACAAAGTTGGAATATATAGGATTATATTCATTAATACAATAGTCATGACCCCTAGCAATTTCAAGTAGGATGATTCTGAGTCTTAATTATGACAGAGGAGGCAATGTTTCAACCATTGAGTTGCAAACCTTGATTTCAATATAATTGAGGATAAGGGTTAAAATTCAATAAATAGCAATAATATTAGATGTAGAATGGGGAAGATAATAAGGATGCCTTATTGTCAATTTACTAAAATATATCTTATTACATTCAGTACTACAAGTGCTATTATCACAGACTCATAGGTACCCTCACTGGGGATAATAACCCTATGCAATGTGTAACTTATACAGATGCTGTTTTGGAGCCAGCAATTCACTTTAGGAAATACTTTCGCATTACAGTAACTGAGATTTGTTACAGCCATCAGAATGGTACTGCCATCTGTGTTTTAGATTAATACGGTGCTATGTAATACTATCCGTGTATTTACTATGCAATACCAGATGTTGTCCTACATGGGTGTGCATATCGAATCTTGGCAACATATTATACCATCCGGAGTGTAATAATATCAATTTATATGGATAGTTTAAATACCGATTCAGATACCGACACATTAGTATTCACATACAATAACAACAAGTTTTAATCATATATTATATAGAAGCAATCCAGTTATTAATCAAGATATACGTTACATTTTTGCCTTAGAATTCAATTTGCAAAATATATACCCAAAGCTTGAACCTGTTACTGCTCACACAATAACTCTCACCACTCCAGCCTAGTGGTCTCGAACAAACACTTTATTACATGATCATGGTCCCTTTTTCATTCAGAACACATATTGGGTTCAAAGCAGTGGACACCTGCCACCTGTTGATCAACTAAGTGCATTGTGCACGTAATGAACATTACTTGGTTTGAGTATGGTATCAGGATGATGTAATCGTCCTGAAACAATCAATATCTTTCTTATGTGATTGGTACTGCCACAACCACCTGGGATCCCTCACCACTCCACTGTGACAAGTGTGACTCTGATATAGTCTCTGGTCTAATTATCATGCCTCTAACAAGTGAAGATCTGACATAGTCCCTAATGATACTGGCTACAAAAGTGTGATCTTACAAAGTCCCTAACAATTCCAGCTGTGATAAATTTGGCCCTGACAAGTGTGGCTCAGACATGTGCACCTCTGACATGGTCTTTGACATGGTCTCTGGCATGGTTTCTGGCATGGTTTCTGACAATCCTGCCTCTGATAGATATGGCTCTGACAAGGGTGCTCTAAGATGATCTGAAAATCCTGGCCGAGATAAATGACTTCTGGCTATGTTACAAGTTGCCCTTACAGGTATGGCTCTGACATGTATGGCTCTGACAAGTGCAGCACTAACATGGTCTCAGACATGGTCCCGGATAATTCCCATAATGCTACACATTGCTCTGAGAAGTTTGCTCTGACATGATCTGACAATTCCTGCTGCAAGAAATGTATCTGACAAGTGACACTCTGAAATGGACTCTGGCTCAGATTGGCTCTGACAAGCTGCAAAAGGCTACAGTATGTACTAGATATCCCGGTTGAGATCAATATGTCTGATGGCTCTAGTATTTCATGTGTTATGATTTCAAAAATGTGTACAGAGTGAGTAGGAATTGGTTATCTCTGTCCCTCGAAACAATTTGCACAGGTGTAAGAACAGGGGTAACATTGGCAATGCCTGGTACTCTTTGCAGTGCATCTCCACATATAACCATTCCATAGTTTCTGTTTCGCATCGCAGATAAGAGATAGTCTAAATCTGCTACCAATAATATGTTGTGGTATACCATCCTCCATCTTACACTCCCTTTAGCACTGGTTTGCTCTGTATTGATTTTATGTGTAAAATGGATAGAGTTTAGTAGTTTGGCAGGGCAATATCTGTGTTGATCAATGCAATGAATATTTCATGGTGCATGATTTCCTTGTATCAACATATTGTATAAATAATTGCCTTGTCTGCACCACTGCTCTACACATCTTGCCCTGTGAACTACAAGTGCATCTGGATTGTTTTACTGCTGTATAGTGACTGAGATGCTATTCAATCAGTATATCGTTTGATGGAAAATCTATGATGCACTGGATAGAGAGGGCTGTAAGTCTAGACTGGCGCCCATTACCACATTAAATGTTGACAAATTGGATGTCAGCACATCAATGAAGTCTGATCTACTGATATCCTCTGGAAATGTCACAGTTGCAATCATATTGAATTTGCTCATCACTCTGCTGATGAGAGGAACTAAACTCAGTAATGAGTTGTCAGATACCACATCATCTTACACAGGAAGCTTTCTGCATATATCTGCCTTCAGCAAGAGGGGATTTGAATTGACAATATGTAGTAGAATACTGATTCTCGTCTTGGTATGAAATAGGTGTATTTGCCATTATAACATCAGCAGAAAATAGTTGAAAATGTTGAAAGAATGATAGCCATCCTGGATGAGGCCTTTGTGAGTAGCTTTAGATACTTTGTTGTCGCTATTATCAGCAGAGTCTATTACCCTAATACATTTGATATAGTGGAGAAGGGAATGAATGTTGGGTACCGTGATTATACTGTGGCTCTCGCGGTATTGTTGAAAGAGGTCCATGTTGCTGCCGATGCCACTAAGTTTATTCTGTAGGTATTTGAGCACGGTTTCAGTGTGGGAGTGGTAGCTAAGAATCAATATGACGTTGGTGACAGATTTGAAGATCTCAAAGTGGGAGGGATACTTTTTAAGAAGAGGGGCAAGTGCTCCAAGCCAGACCTTCACCATGTCCTTGTACTTGGCACCAGTCCATTGTTTTACAGGGGTAAGTTTGTCTCCAAACTGGTGTACATTAGATAAGCCTGGAATTATCGATAATTGTTTATCTATCAGGTCCAATCCCTTTACCTGGCCATGAATATCTTTCAGAAAACCAAAAATCCATTCCCAGGTGTAATCTTTAAACAAGCTCTTCAGTAGCTGGTGCAACTGGTCATCATTCATTCAAGTATAAATAGTACAACTCGTATGGGCATCAGTCAAATTTGGACAGTTGGCTTACTTTCATCGCCCCACCTCTGAAGTAGCTGTTGTTGACAAATGAAGGTACCACTGCAAATGGTGGTCCCTGGACCTGTGGGTAGAACCAGGTATGTTATCTGGGCATATCTCACATCCAGCGCACCAACTACTGTTCACTCTAGATATGGTACACTGCTCTGGGTAGTCTGCAAGGAATGATATAATCAGGGGAATTGCATAATGAGTGCGACAGTCTGCAAACCAAACTGCTATTTTGTTGTTCACTGGTGCCTGTAGGGTGCATAAAATCAATGCAATCGATTGATAATAGGGGAACCTATTTGCGTGGGTTGGTACATTTGGACATTTCGGTGAAAGACTGATTAGTATTATTCCATTCTTCTTAAGTAATCGTCTCTCTTCGTTACAGAGGTTGCTGAAATAGATATAAATGTGCCAAGCCATTTTGTCACTGCTTAGTGCAGAGAGCATCATAGGGTCACAGTCACATACATCATGGACAAATGTTGATGTATATGGCAATGATTCCTAGGATGTGTTAGCAATATGTAATGAGGTTCTAATATCTAGAGAAATTCAGTCAATACTGGAGCTGTCACTCTTGATACACTACGTGCTCTGACATAATAAAACTCTGACACACAATCTCTGACACACTCTCTGACACTCTCTCTCTAACAATTTGACTCTGATACTCTCTGACAGATTTTCAGGCAATGACACTCTCAGACACTCTCTCTGACATGCTCTCTGCCAGGATCACTCTGACACGCTCTCTCTGGCATGTTCTCTCTGATGTGCACACTCTGACACTCTAACTCACCCAAAAACAATAAAAATCTGACAAGAAACAATCTTTGACAATACAAGTAGTGTTAGCAACAGTTCCAGTTTTGGACCTGGCCAGTTTTAGAGGTCTGCATGCCAACAGCCTTACCCCATCAAAAATCGATGATTTTTTATGCAAACCATCACATTAAGGCCACAAATATTCATCAGAGAGTTTAGTGTTTGGTATGTAAAATATGCAGCTCTGTGCGGCGCATCTTTTGGCGGTCTCCGATTTTTGATATCTTGAAATCTCAGCAAGCAGTAGCCTAAAAACCTTGTTTCTGGGCCAAAAATGACAATAATTTCAATGCAGCTTGCTGAGTTTGAATATATCAAAAATCGGAGGCCACCAAAGAATGCACCGTCCGAAGCTGCATATTTTATATACCAAACACTAAATTTTCTGATGAATATTCATGGACTTATTTGAGGGAGCCGTTTGCTACAAACCCGGACAAAACCGGCCTGTAACGGGTTTTCTTGAAACCGCTATATTACAAATGGTCTGAAAACACAACCGTTGCTAACACTAAATACCAGGAGATTTGGAAATAGTTTCCACCATCAATCTGCAGTTAGCCTTGCAGGGTATATATGCTTGCGACTGGAATTCATTGTTTTACAGGCACATATGAGAGCTAATCCATAAATGTGGAATGTTCTAGAATATATCATACTGCTGCAATTCAGTTCTGATCCGACAATGGAGTAGCTTTTCCTTCATTATTCACACAACTCTCCTCCAATGCACATACAAGTCCATCCATGTCTTCTAAGTCTAGAATGAGTTCATAAAACTGATCAAGGTTTTTGGCATTGGCATTGGGTGCAATAAGTCATTGCTTGAGGATGATGTTAAGTTCTGTTTTACCTAGGTTGGTATTTACAATAGAACGATAAAGTTGACATTGTTGAGGTGTAGCAAACAGACTAAGCAAGTCCCAGTCTTCATGCTGAAAAGATGGAACTTGTACAGTGTAATCAATTGGGGCTCCTGTGTGGAAAATATCTCCATCTCAGGTGGCTGGCTTTGTATATTTTTGTCTGCTAGTTTAAAGTCTAGCCTAGCTGACATGGAAAGATTGCTAGAATTTGGGTGAAGATGCGCATGAGTTGAATCATGGTGATGAGTGAAACCACTCTGTCAGGACAATATCTGGCCACACCAAGTGCAAATTATGGACTACATTGTTGAAGGTGAAAAGTTGGCAATTGAGTATGCTCTGGAAATGATTGTAGTGAGACTCCTATCACATGTCCTGAATCTTGGCATTCAGCGTACCTTAAATAAAACTTGAATGCTAGCCCAGCTTCATGACATTGTGGTACTATACACTATTTTTGGATTGGAGTATAATATCTTTCGCCCCCCATGTTTCCTTGTCGGGAATACAGGGACAATTCACTTCAATGTATTATTTTCAACTTTCATACAGGGAACAGTGTGAGTTACTGTCTTGGCTGTAACCTAGTAACGATTTCTGCACCACATAACCCCTCACCTTTAACTCAATATCATTGAGTTCTGCCGTTAAAAAACCATTCACATTTTTGCATTGACCTATTCAATCTCTCTCAACTAACTATCATCATGCTTCTTCAGATTCTCCTCACTTCAAACTGCAGTACACACTCAAACAGATCGACTTGTATATTTGCAAGACTGTAACAACGTTTGTTTGAGTAGGCATTCCATTGAGTGGGGGTAAGAGTGTATGTAGTTGTTACGGCGTAGGCAGGTACGGTGATACCTGGGAATAATAGAAGAAAGATACGGGTGGTGCGGAAGGAATTGTGTTACGGAAAGACGGAGACGTTGGAAGACGCGGAGG
>Ga0307512_10000068_pt1 | contig 120312 bp, 113 predicted proteins | sample 14_EM_MG_FD_200267 | JGI IMG/M metagenome (GOLD analysis project Ga0307512, IMG submission 200267) | Populus trichocarpa ectomycorrhiza microbial communities from riparian zone in the Pacific Northwest, United States - 14_EM | ecosystem: Host-associated > Plants > Roots > Unclassified... | reverse complement strand
GAACGGTTGTTTGATTACTCCCTTTCATTCCCTTTCATTCCTTTCTCTTGTACTGGCTTTGGCAGCCCAGGAGGTCTGCGCCTAAAGAGGGGGATAATGTAACGGCGACACGTGACCCGAGGCCGGGTAAGCGCCAGTGTATATAGGTCGCCGCTATGGCACTTAGATCTGTATCGAATATCTTACGACTATACTCTCCATATATACTCACTCGCTCTCGTGTGCAACCGTATCACCATATTATACGCCTGCCGGCAAGCGTAGGCGTACGTCCCTTTACAGGTGATGGCAGCTCTGCTCGAGTTGTGATTGACACACCAGTACGCGAATCGATATTCCTCCTCACAAAAGATCGGTGAGCATGGATCAATTTCATCGTCGAAGATATTGAATTACTCGTTACCTCAAGGCTTGCCTGCTCGATGGTTGTGAAAGAGAAAAGTACCATAAATACCTGTCAGAACTGGAGGTTGCTCTGGATCGGCAGACGCATTCTCGCTGTCGGCTTCTGTATGGCTGGACACATTGTCCGAAGGGTGATGAACTGGGTGGTGATGCAGTTCATCAACGAATGGAAGGAGGATACTGTTGTGCTCGATTGCAGAACCATTGTCTGGAAGTTGTTCAGCTGATACTGCTAATGTCGCTTCTTCATGGTTGCAACGGAGGTGAGTAATGTAAGCACCAATGTAGGAGTAGGTCACAGAGCCGTAGAGACACTGTTGACGAATATCCATGTTTCGTTAGCAAAATGTCATGTCCCAACAATGTTAAGAAGCGTCTCCACTGTATATTAGCTACTAATACCATTACAAGCTGGCTGGTCTTCGGAAAAAGTCGTACCTCAATTTCTTTTTTCCTAAACTGCGTCTTACAACTCTCATAGGATTTCTCCCATCCTCCTTCAGACGTTGGCAAAGTGTTTAATCGCCCTCACAATTTCAACATCTCTTGGATCTCGAGAAGCATACTCTTTCTGCATTCAGCTCATCACGGTGATTGTTTTGCACTCTCACAATACCCTCCTACGCACATTGCCTGATATATGATTGTCATTTTTTGTCAGGTTCGTATCTTACATGAACCATGCATTCTCCCTAGATACCAACTCAGCGTCGTCATCGCGGGGTACAAGAACTCGAGCGAGGAGAAACCAGTGAGATATGACTGCAGATCATGCTTTTAGTTGTCTTGGTGATGAACTTAAGCATTCAGTAGACAAATCAGGGCGCTTAGATGATATGAAGCAAATTGTGTCCTAGCTGAATTGCAGCCAAGATGAAGTCGCTGGATCAAGAAAACCCTCCAAGCCTATACATATATTCGCCTTGCCTGCCCACCTTACTTACAATCTCCAGAACCTTTGACACACCCTCATCACCTGTGCTACCGCTTCTCATCACCCTTGATGATATATTCAACATTCCCGACACTTGTTTTGAGTAACCAGCATTCGATATCCACCACTCAATCATTGATAACTGTTGAGAACCTACAATGTAATGTGATGCCCTCTGGTTGCCGAAATCAGTCGTCGCAGATGCTAATACAATCCATATGCCGACTCTACATGTCTGCATCTGGGCCGAGAACGCCGGTGTTGGACTCAGCCAATGGGCATCAGAAACCATGGGGATTTGGCAGGATAAGGGTGCCTTGACAACTCAACGGATAGATAATAAAGTGAGGGAGGGCGTCTGGGAGATAGCCCAGTCCATGACCATCATCAACAAGCAAGGTGCCGGCCATGAGCAATGGAATCTCCTAATCGATCATCGCATTACCCGAATTAGTGATCGGAGTCTAAAAGGCTACTTTGGAAATGATCCATGGCAGACAAGACAAACCTCGATGGTCAAATACTCAAGGCAGTAATGGACAAGTTCGGGGAGATTTGTCTTTGCCCAAGGAAGAATAGGCTCAAAGCATCACCGACTAAGAAGAGGAAACTCGTGCACGTTGGTATGTATTTCATCGCCCCGATGCTTTGTTTGCTCTTCCTGATAACATGTTGATACAGAAGACAATCAGGAAGAAACCTCGGGTCACGGGTCTTCGCCGATCACGGTGTGTTGCCATACCTGTATCGATTTCCTTGTCGAGCCATGAAGGTTTTCCATCGCCAATGTGGATCCCCACATTGCTGGGACCAGTATGGGTGAAACCAATACTCCGTTATTCTCATGGCAATGGCCTGGGGATGATTGATCGATACTTCAGATATTTACCCCAATCGTTGATATGACCATTTTGTCAATCATGAATGGGGCAATCGCTGGTCTGCCAGACCCCAGCCGGGATATCCAAGAGCTTTCGGAATGCTGGGAGGAGTCTAATGGAGATGGTGGTCCATACGCCCGTGATGTTACGCCAATCATCGATAACAATACTGCTGCTGGATGGGTCAACACAGCGATGGAATTATAAAACCCAACGCTGATTTGTGTTGTTCATCGTGGCGAACAAGCCGACGGCACAGCTTGTGCCCAGATACCTATGCGTGGTTGCTGCAGTTATCTTCCTCGGGATGTCACCCTCCCACCTCCAGCCGAGGATATGATCGATGATAGTGGGGAGGAATCGGATGATGAGGGTCAGACGCGGCGCCCGAATCCATGAAGCTTCCGACCAACGAAACCAGGCTTCCGAAAGTTTGAAATGAGGCTTTAACAGGGGTGTACCAGACCGCGGAAATACCTTGAAGTCACCCGAAACCATGCTGTTGGTCCCTTTGCCGATTACGTGCAATGCCTCATTGCTGATGAGGATGTGGCTTGGCTACACGAGCCGGATCACATTCTGAATCATCCCGCTGCAAGCTCTTTAGCCAATAGAAAGTGTACCAGCAGCCGCCCAGCTGCAAATCAGTCGTTGTGAGGATGGAATGCACTGGCTGGACATTGGTTGAATGATTTGGGTTGGGGATGGGGATTTATCTGGCACTTTGGCGGGTGGACGGATGGGTGATAATTCATATTTTTTGGCTGAGGTTTTGCGTCTCCTTTTGGTGTTTTGTTTATTTCATTATTACATCATTCATATTGAGAAATGAAGGGCTGTGTTGAGAGTTCACGATGTTGGGATTAATCATTGAGACCATGATTTTTGAGATAGGCATACTGGCAGCGATAGGACTCTGTGTATGGCAATAATGTAATGGGCAGTTCGGTATCTTTACCCAGCAGAACTTAGCTCGCATGAAGAGTGAAACGCAAACGCTTTCTAGCTCATTGCGATCTTGATCTTCATCAAAGGAAGCCAATCCACAACCCTGCGGCATGTTAGTCACCTGCCATTGTTTGTTCCGAGTTCCGGTCCATCCAAGGAGTTAGAAGTGTGGGTGGCGGGACAAACCAAGATCCTGGAATTGTCGACAGGATAACAAGACGCATCACCATGATGCTTTTAATCATATCAACGCTTTCTTTCCTTTATCCAACACTTTATTTCATTTACTCTACATTCATTCACATTTCCTTCAGTCACTCCTTTAATGTTTTCGTGTTTATCACTCACCGCCTTGTCAAATCATGACATGAATTTGCCGCACATCTCCTCCTGAGCCTCTTCCTTCCAGCACCCCGAGAAGCAGATGATCTGTCCATGATGAGGATCTTGATTATGATCTCACCACGATCCCTGACAATTACAATGATCGTCCAGATGACATTTCAGAATCGGACAACGAGCCTCATCAGTGACCATCCAGGAACACAATGGGCGAGTACCCATCAAAGGATTCTTTCACGTCAACACTAGGAAAATGAGTCACCGCAACTGAATAAACGCCTGCATCACCAGAACCTTTACATCTTGAGCGTCGGGAGGTCAATATTTTTTCAGAGGAGGAGGATGACCGTGAGCCTCCGCCGCTGGCATCCAAGAATGTATCAGATGAAGCGTTTGAATGGTTGAAAGTGCCTGCTAATGTATATATTTACTAGAGCAAGGATTCAAACAAAGTTGGTGAGCAATTGGTTGCATGGAAAGCTGGAAATCTGTGGTGATATGAGCCCTCTGTTTACGACCTGACTGGCCTAATCGTCGGTGCAGGACTCAATGCCCAGACAACCCTTTCATGCGTTCCGGCAATGGTCATGGCACGTGTAAAGCCTATAGCTATGAATTATGTGAGGTTTGTGAATCCCTCTGCCACAAATGCGGTGAAGACCGCCCAGATTTATAGTTGGTGGTATGTGGAAATAGCCAGGATTGATCCAGCCCAGAGAATCTCGGACCCTCCAGGTGCCAACATTTCAGTGGTAACTGCATCATCTCGACGATTGATTTCATCGCTGACTTTGTTCATCAGGCTCTCACAAGGATTACTTGCTCCCGTGCAGCAATGGTTCACCGCTGCAAGACCTCAATCGACTCAATTTACCTATTTCAAACAGAGTCACCTACCGAGATCCAAAAAATGGTAGCCTGGCTATTGGCAAAGGACAGGTTCACATGCCCCACAAATGTTCGTGACTTAGGTTCAAAGTTCCCCTCTTGTGTAATCATTGTCTTGATGATCAATTTAGGAGTGCAAGTTTCGATTTAAAGTGACTGAAATTGTGGATCGTATTCACCGGACATACTGCTATGGCATACGACCATTGCGAATGGATGATAGATCATTGATGGATCAAATCGACCTAACATTGATTGCTCTCACTGCGAAGGCCATCCACCATTGTCTGTTGGAGTGGAAACCCGGCCAGTTTAGGGTCCCGCCAGATGTTGGTCCAGGAGGTGGAATACGACATAAGTGCAATACAACCAACATTCGACACGCTGTGAATGATACATGCACAAATATATTTCATTGTCCCGATGCGGATTTTCACTCTTCCTCGCCAGAGGTTTGAGACAAAAAGATAGATAATATCCGCAGCATGATTTGCAGAAGGATCCACTCAACTGTTACAGAGCGAGCGATGGCACAACCTCACAACGATCAGGGCAGCTTTGATGAAGACCTCACTGATTATGTCCTGGAGGCACTGATAGAGAAGCCCGACGTACGTTTCAATTGTCTCAGCAGCGTTGTTGCTGCTACTGAAGCTAGCATGCGATTCGCTGCTGCTCTGCCTGTGGGTGGGTCGTCCATCGCCAACAGCAGCCAGCCCGTCCCCTGCAGCAATAGCAACAGCAACAGCAACAGCAACGACATCACCAGCATCAGTAACATGATCACCATTGAGAATACGGGATTAATCGATGGAAGTACGATTGTAGAGGGTGCGATGTCGCTTGGAGGTTAGGAATGTTGTCAGTGATCAGATTTAGGATTTCATTTGTGTGCTATTTTATTCTAGGTTTCGTCGATATATCATAATAGTAGTAATTGTAATAGAACTGTTGGTTTGCTGAAGCCTGTTCTCAAATGCGTCAAATCATAATTGGGATGATGCGTTACCCTCCCACGACATTTGAACTGCATGGTACTGACAATCTTGTATCAACAAATTATATATTGTGAACCACTTCTGCATGGTAACTATCATTGGTCAAATTAAGCCATGGGGGTCTTTCAAAACAAGAACTACACGCTGCATGAAACATAGGGAGTGAGTACCATCATCATCGTGAGGACAGATCGAATTGGGCAACATAGGAGTATGCTGAGAGATGATTGGTGATACTGCCAAACAAAGTGTGAACCATTCGTCAAGTGCTCATTGTCACATTCACAATAGTGGGTACACTGGTCTTGACCCTTGCAAACAGCATTGCAATGACCCAAACCACACTCTGGAACAGTAATGCAATGCCATATTTCAGGGAAACCACGATATCATTTTTTGTGTTTGTGGGTACAATATACAAAATAAATTTAATGAATGAAATTTAGTTTTTGCTGATGAAGGTCTGTCTCAGGACTTTCTAAATATCTTGAAATACGTACTTTCTCAAATATCTTTGCAAAACTTAGTCTCATGTCTGTCACTTTGATGATTCTAGCATTGCCCTGTTTTCAAAGTCTTTGACTCTTCCCAATGGCTATAGTTTCATTCTCTCCACATTGCAGATCACACTGATGGGCTTCCAAAGACTTAATGTGGCCTTCTACACTGATGCTTGTCATGGATAGATTTACAGCCAGCTGTATGATGTGCGCCAGGCATAGTATGTGGTTCCTCGATGCAGGCCAATCGAATCCGGAGACCTCAAAGGTTTATTGCAACTCACCAGTCATCGAATAATTCTAGAAAGCATTATCAGTTGTCATTACAAGCAAACGGCTGTGGTTAAGCTGATAACGATCAGGAACATCCTTCAAATGTCCAGCTAGCCTTGCTCCAGTATGTTGGCCCTTCACCTATCATCCTTCACCAGGTATCAAAAGAGGAAAAGAATAGGCGATCTATGTCATCGAAAGCTAGTTGTACTTCGCGCACTGCCCAATGTCGATCCATACAGTAAGCACAGACTCACGTTATGGCCAGTTTGTTCATTGATGTCAACAACTCCAATGGGAAACTAACTTTAGTTCATGACAGCAATTGCTTCATAATTGCATCCACGGTCAATGGGTATTCTGTCCAGCAAATGTTGCTGTGGGTGGTTCCGGACAGCAGCACTAGGTCACTTTGTAATGCTTTATAAGACCGTCATAGCTCGAGATTTGACAAAGCGTGCCCTGGAATATGGGCCAAAACAAAGGCTATCATGAGGTCACGATTCCACATGTCTTGGTGAAATTCGGAAGTTTCATAGTCATTCTCTGTCAGTTTGGAGTGTTCTGTCTGTCAATTCACTTAATACTGATTAAACCTAAATGTCCAATTTGAATGTCCTTTGTGAACTTACTATTCTAATTCCTCGACTTACTTGTCTCCTCAGGATGGCCAAAGGTGTTTCATTGACCATTGTACTACCCAATTCAGAAACTTCCGACTCTGTTAATCCGTTTAACTTTGCGATGTTTGCTTTTGCCAGCAAGTGTCACCTGATTGTGCTGGTCCCATGTGCTGATGGATGGCGAAGAACTTGATGACAAACAATACATACGATGCCAGGCCTGCCGGTCTCCTCGATTCCGCAGTGCAAATATAATCGCCGCAAACGTGCATGTCGAGAATTGTTCCAAGCGATAGGACATTTCGAGCCTACATTCATTGATGCCCACCAAGCATCGAAGATGATTTGCAAATTGAGGTTGCTCAAATCACCCATAACGACATGTTCATTGTTGGAAGAGATCATAACCTGTACCAAGGAGTTATTGAAAGATTGTAAATCCGACATCATGGTAAGAATTCGATAGCTGGGTAATCCAACTTGAGAGACTGCCATCAGTTAAGTTATAGTATAGTAGAATGCAGGTTCTTCAATATTGACTCTAGAGCTGAAAGCTAAACTAGTCTGATCTGTGAGACATTGCATGCATATTTGTGAAGTTGTATAAAAAGACATATTGACTAGACTGACCACGCAAAACTCAATTTAGGAACAATGGAATGCAGTTCATCGCTGTGTAGCATGTTAAGCCTGCACAAACATTGTTCATGCTTGGTGGAAGCTCAATTGTAGGAGGCAGACGTGATATTGTCACTAGCATGTTGACTCATAGCCACAGCCAATCAGTCGATTATGGGTTAACGCTGTTCCATGGCCGTTAGATAATCCTAGATGCAAGAATGATCATGGTGCATGCTGCGTTGACGCTCATTTCTAGGAGATGGTAACAATATCGTCACTAGGATTTTTGCCTATAGAGGCAGCAGATACATTGATTAGGGGTTAATGCCGATGCACAGCGCTTTGAGTGTCGATGATGGAAGACCGAAAATTGTTGATGCTCAGTGCATGCTGATTTGTAGCAGGGGGTAGCAATAACATCTGTACCATTTTTTCACTTAAATGTGGCTGATACTATGATTATGTGTTAATGCTGTTCCATGGCCATTAGATTATCCAAGATGCAAGACCAAAAATTGTTGACACTCATTTTTAGGAGGTCGAAGTGATATCGTCACTAGCATTTTTTACCATAGAGGCGGCCTATACAATGATTATGGGATAATGCCAATGCACAGCGCTTTGAGTGTCCCGGATACAAGACCAGACATTGTTGATGCTCCATTGACACTCATTTTTAAGTTGCAGTGATATTATCCATAGCATTTTTGCCAAGAATGGTGGCTGATACTAGGATTATATGGTGACGCAGTTGCATTGCGCTTCAATTATCCAACATGCAAGACCAAAAATCATCAACGCTCTGTTAACACCCATTTTTAAAAGGTTGTAGCAATATCCTCAATGCCAGTTTCGCCCAAAAAGGCTGCAAACACTTCAATTATAGCTTAATGATGTGGCAGAGCGGGTTGATTGTCCAAGATGCAAGAACAAAAATTGTTGACTCTCCATGGAGGGTCATTTTTAGGAAACAGTAGCGATGTCGTTGCTCGCATTGTTCACTGCAAAGTTGGCCAATACTGTGATTATGTTTCACAGCAACAAAGTCTGTTGTTGATTATCAGACTCGCAAGACCAAAAATTGTTGACGCATCGTTGTTGCTCATTTCCAGGATGTGGCCATGAGCATGTCACTATTGTTTTTACCTATAAAACCGGCAAATACAATCACTTTGGATGGATGTGACTACTTATCCCTTTGGTTGCCAAAAATGTAAGACCAAAAATCATTGACGCTGCATTGACGCTCACCTTAATGACATCCCAACTGTCATTGAACGCTCAACAATTGTATGTAAAAATGCATACAGTAGTTATTGGCAACCAATAAATCGTTTCTATATATGAAAATTTGCATTCAAAACCTTCCCAGCCTCACAATGTCTGATCCACGACTAGACACGTTATATGAGTTTTAAATCTCGTTGGCCTATCACATTCCAGTGCTTTCACCCGGCAACGAACCCCATGTACATCCCCATACCAGTTTTTGATATGATTAGCCCGACTTCATCACCTTTCCTCATCTCGCTCACGCTCCACAATTTCCATGACCCACCATAAGCAATTTTCAAAATCTCAACTATGTGCACCAGGGGTGTGCAGAGAGTTATCTGGTTGCATGCTTAAACAGAGGCCACATGTCCGTCGTCAATAATCGGGGTTCACATTGTGCTTCGATTGTTGTATTTATGACTCATTTGACATTTGTTACGCCTTTGGTGTTACAGGTATATTTCTGCGATCACACTGGATCACTGGATAATCCTAATATGAATATTGGAACCAGAATCACGAACTATCACTCATATTTCCGTATTTGATCTACCTTCCAGATTTGTTCAATAATTAGTCACATCTCCAGTAGCCGACCTTCACATCGATAGATCAACGACAGCGATCTGGCCAACCCTAAATAAGCTGTGCATCATCTTTGGATAAATAATCGTCGTAAGATCTCTATTGTTACAGCTCACTGCATATCAGTAGGAAACCTTATTCCTAGTTGCCGGACAAATGACTATCCACTCATACTCCAATGGGTAATTCCTAGGGAGATGAGGTGTTGTTAGCATCAGAGCATTATGACATCTTGAGATTTGCAGAGTCATGAAAGAGATCAGTCGACAACCAATAAGTGATAGATTGGAGCCCAATCGACCGAATGGACTTATATGAATCAACCCTTGGTTCAACCACACAGTCTTGGTCTGGGCAAATGGGACGTTGGAATCATAGGTCCGGAGTGGCACGGGATATTCTCCGTTCGATATATGGCACAATAGATCAGTTGCAGAATACTGTATATTTGGCTCCAATAAAGCATAGTCAAATTAATGGTTCTGTTGTTTGCCGCAATCATCAAACCGTCACGGACACGGTGGGTATATGATGGGGCACTCTCACTGGCTCTCGGTGACATGAACCCATCCATTGATAATTGGCTTCAGAAAAGCTCGAATTCATACAAGATATCGCTAATAGCGATTGTGTCGCAATACGAACACATTACCTGGATGACGTAGAAAGTGCTCTTAGGAGTTAGAACTCGACTATCATTGGTAGATGCAAATGGTGAAGAGGCTGTTATGTATGTGAACTCCAAAATAGGCTTGGCAGTCGTACGATTGTCAAGGGTGTGGATCGTCTGATATATATCAGCACTACTGACATGGAGGAAGGACATCGATAACATACGTTTGAACATTCAATCATCATTAAGATTTATCAACGGATACCTATTGACCTTCTCCACCTGGAGGTTAAGCCTTAACATGATTCCTGTGGATTATCCATTACTTCTGTATCGAAGTCAACGAAGATACCTCTCTACTGATGTCCAGAGTTGTACATTCATCTTCAGTTCTATATCACGGAAAAACCTATCACTCTGGATACATGGTCATTCTTAGTACCTTGGTTAAAGCAAGTCATTGACCGGGAAGAGAGCAAGATGATACTTTGGAGACCGAAGGAATTCCGAGAATCAGCCCGATACAACAGCACAATCTAAATCGGTCCGGAAGCAACAAGAACTCCTCCCGGACACTCCGGTAGCCCTCACCAGTGCTTCTAATTACTTCCAGATGCTCCCAGCCCCCCCCCTAGAGCTGTGCAAAGTGCTCTTAGACTCTGCAAGAGCATTCTCAGGTGCTACTGAAAGCACCTGCAGTTATGGAGGTGCATTCAAGATGCTACGAGATTTGACGATTAGAATAGTCAAATTTTGGAGCCACCGAGATCTCTGCGCAGGTCTGCGGGAGACTTCCAGAGCAGCTGAGACCTCTGCGCAAGCTCTGCGGGAGACTTGGTGCCATATTCTCACAGCAGTGGTTCTTAGGGTACCATAACCCCAAGACATTTCATTTGTCATATTCGTCTTTGTTACTGTCACAAGATTGGCTACATCATAATGGGGCATGTAATATCTATGTCTTTCTGTATATATACATACCGAGTTACAGGGATAATGGAGATGGACTCAGCGACAGGAAGTATATATTTGGGACACCTCGGGGTAGATAGACATCATCTCATTATACGAAATACCCACTGTATCTTTCCCAGCTCCTGGTCTCAAACACTCTTGCCAAGCATTCATAGATTCACGCGACTTGTGCTGTTCATCATGGCCGGGTATCCCTTCATATCTTCTCACCCACTTCCAACGTTCGTCAAGCCATAACCACTCTTTCTCAAGAATTCCCTTCGGATGCCATCCAAGGTGCGGTGGAGTGTTGACAGGCTGCCTGCCTTCAGGCTCCACCTTTCGACCACACCGTGATCGAGTGAACTGAGGTATACACTCCGACGCCGTGATCGAGCAAGTATGGAGATGCACATGGAGACTGTAATCGAGGGCGTTTGGAGATACACATGGAGGCCGTGATCAAGTGAACTGAGAGATACACTCCGAGACCGTGATTAAGTGAGTGCGGAGATGCACTTGCAGGCCGTGATCATGCGTACATGGTGGCCGCATTCGTGCAAGTTTGGAGATATACATGGAGGCCGCAATTGATTCAACTTAGAGATGCATTCCGATGCCCAGATCGAGCTAGTCTCGAGATGCACTTAGAGGTCGTACTTGTGCGAGTTTGGCGACACACTTGGAGGCTGTGATCGAGCGAGTTTGGAGATGCATTTGGAGGCCGTGATCGAGCGAGTTTGGAGATACACTTGGAGGCCGTGACCGAGCTAGTTTGGTGATGCACTTGGAGGCCATGATCGAGTGAGTTTGGAGGAGTACTGGGAGGCGGTCAATCTGGAGGCAGTAGTGCGGAGGGAGGCGCGATGAGACCTGAGACTCTATTCATTGGTTAACTCGTAATTGTGGGAATGTAGAGAATTGTGTATAACATGGTCTGCCGAGAGATGACAGACTGGCTGGGAGTAAACGACAATCGATGTTGGTATGATGCAGTACGCGGTGTATGATGTACTCAGTGTATGCTGTACTAGGTGCTAATTCTTGATCATGGCATGGAGAGATAAGAGAGGGATGACTTAACTTCGTGTTCTCAGGTGATGATAGAGTTGACAACAAGAAGGAGAGAGATGAGAGGAAAAAGGACAAATCATCATGAGAAAATGGGACTTAAGAGAATGTGGGGTGCGATTCCATTTACCATCTCTGATACAGCAGGTACGAGTCCCGATCCGGTGTGTGGTAACACCGATACGAGGTCTTCCCAACCCAATCAGGCAAGTCGTACCCCAGCATTCTCATATCCGCTCATATCCTCCATATCATTCTCATCCTCATCCCCCATCTGTCTCTTTCTTGTCCACAATGCTACCATCATTGCAGAACACAAAGTTAAGTCATCCCTCACTATCTCTCCATGCCATGATCATGAGTTGACACGGAGTACAAGCATGCACCGAGTACCGCATACATGGAGTACAGCGTACATGGAGTACAGCATCCACCCAAGAGTGTTTTCTCGTCCCTTCATTCTCATGAATACGAGTTGACCCCTGAATGTAGCTTCAGGTTGCGGCGTGCCTCCCTACACAATCGACCGCCATCAGGCAGCTCTCCATGTGAGCTCAAACGTAAAGTCACCTTCTCATATTCCCACAGTTGTGAGTTGACTCACTGATGCATAGAGTCTCGGCACTCGGCACGCCATCCATTGACCGCCGCCAGGTACTCGTCCAATCTCACTCGATCACGGCCTCCAAGTGTATATCCAAACATGCTCGATCACAGCCTCCAAGTGCATCTCCAACCTCGCTTGATTACGGCCTCCAAAGTTCGCACAATCCTGGCCTCGAGGTGCATATCTCCAAACTTGCTCGATCACCGCCTCCAAGTGTATCTCCAGTCTCGCTTGATCATAGCATCCAAGTGAATATCCAAACTCGCTTGATTACGGCCTCCAAGTGCATCTCCAATCTCGCTCCATTATGGCCTCCAAAGTTCTCACAATCACGGTCTCCAAGTGCATATCTCCATACTCGCTCGATCATGCTCTCGGAGTGCATCTCCAGAGTCACTCGATCTCAGCCTCCAAGTGTATCACCATATACACTCAATTACTGTCTCCCGGTGCATCTCCAAACTCGCTTGATCACGGCCTTGGAGTGTATCTCTGAGTTCACTTGATCGTTATTTTGAGGTGCTCCTTGATTTGCTCTCAAGCACCGCCTGAAGCCAGTCCAGATATACCGTGTGTAGATGGGTAGCTATATAGATACATCGATGAGAATACAAACTGAATACATGAGTTTTAAAAATTGTTGAATGATGCGTAGTGGCTATGATTTCCAGGCGCACCAGCAGCGTTCCCAAAGAAGATGTTGTTCCCAGACTGCTATACTGTGATTCGAGGTGCTCCCAAGCTTGTCGTCGGCGCTCCCAGGTCTTTGGAGGCTTGTCGTCAGCGCTCCCAGGCTTGTCATTGGCGCTCCCAGACTTGTCGTCGGCACTCCCAGACTTGTTGTCGGCGCTCCCAGGCCTGTTGATGGCGCTTCCAGGCGCTCCCAGGTGGTCCCAAACTTCTCTCCGGCCCTCCGAGGTGTTCCCAAACTCATCACAATCACTCCCATGGTACTCCTATACCAGTCATCAGAGATCGCAATTACTCCAAATGCCAGGCGGAATGCCCTCCTAGGGGCTGATACTCTCCTGAAATCGACGCATCTAAGTTTACACTCCACATCCTCGCAGACACTCCTGGAGGCTCTCAGTGACAAAAATACATTTTGCTGATGTAGTGAGGTGATTCAGAGAATACTTCTGTTAGGTTACTCTTGAGTCGGCACTACTCCTTCTGCTGAGGCGAAACTACTTTACTGTTTCTTGTAAGACAAGTCGATACTTGCAGTCGTCGTATTGTTGGACAGTCGGTCCTCGAATATAAGTGCCGGTTGTTGGAATGATACTCTAGCATCCCTGAGAAGTCTGAGAGTTATTATGATAGTGTGGTCGTTCAGAGGATACATCTTTCAGGCTCTCCTTGTGTCGTGTACATCAGCATACTGATCGCTTAGGATGATACTCTTTAGTCGATACTATCTATGGGGAACAGAGAACTGAACAGTTACCTTGTGTTCTTTGGGTGTTAATCCTTATATGCATCCTGAGTGAAGCCTGATTCATCTTCTTCTTCATTAGTCCGGTACACATTTGGGGATTGTAGTTATTAGGACCTAGGGTGAATCTCCCGGTGTTATAACATCACTGACTTGAATTTTGTTTGTGAGTTTCGTCTCTAATTGGGTTTCAGTTTAGTGACTGAACGGTAACTGGCAGGCCGATATTGTATTCATTGGTCATCAGTCAGTGCGATTTGGAATCTAGATCATTGCCGTGGCCCATCCGACCCTTGCACATGCGCAGACGAAATGTCATGTCTCACAATTTGGTCACTAAAATCAGGTAACAGCTGACGCATAGCAAAATAGGTACACCTATCACTTTTCCAAGAGATACATCCTAAACAATATCAATTGGCCTATTCACTCCTCCGGCGATGCAGGAGCTGTCATTATTCCTTTGTCTGAATCCGATTTCTCTATGGTGATTAGCTTCTGACACTATATGCAGGGGTAAATACTTACTGGTTCAACAGGATTTGATTTGTTAATAATTGACGAATCAGGCGCTGCGTCGCATGGGAGAGACAGAATGCATTTCTGTGTCTGGGGCTTCCGTGGACCTTGCCTTATATGACTACTCCCTCGTCAAGCAGTCACATGCGGCATTAGCAATTCTCTGGCAACACTATCCAGAGCCTGCATATGCTCGCCAAATGATGTCGGTGCAGAGGAGGCTGTATTATCTTCCGGTTGAGATTGAATACCAGCCGGAACCTTCAATTCTGTTGTCCTGTACATCTTCTCTCTCTCACGGAGGTACCCAGCCGTGTCTCCCCAGCCTGGTTGATTAAATTCGTCAAGCTTTATCTGCTTCTACATAATACGCTACATGCGATGGTGTACTGTTGTGGAGATTGTGGGCATCACCCAACCGGGTTCGTGATCTTCCCTCAGGTTGCCCAGCTCAGGATCGTCGCTCAGGTCGCCCTGCTCAGGATCTTCTTCCACAACATCCTCATCTTCCGCTTCCTCCCCTTCATCGGAACTTGCAACATCACTCGGACAATCTCAGATGGCATTCAACATCTCCTCACATGTTGTTGTGGAATTTGTGGTTGTCAATCCCGCCGTCTCAGCATTTCTCATATCGTCCTGCTCCTGCGTAATTGCTGTCTCTGCATCTTCAACTCGCTTTCTTGCCTCAGCGGTCTCTCTATCCACATAATCCTCTATCCATTTCTCCTTCTCTTTGTTGTTTACAAAGTGGGTTTCTCTTCATTTCCCCACCACAAGCTTCTTGTTGGAATGCAAGCTGCGCAATGCTCCAAGGGCTCTGACCCTTTCAGCCTCCAAGCGGCTCTTGTCTACATTTGCTTGATAATGGCGTCGTGTGGAGCACTTGGTTCATTTGCCATATTTGCTTGCCAGTTGTGCCAAAAGGTTCTTTTTGGAGCATTGACCATTGTATTGTGTGTTGAGTTTGTTGATGGGCAAGACGTTGGATGTTGCAAGATATGGACTACATGGAGGCAAGCGGCGTCCATTATGTCGAGGTTGGTACACTTAATCAACTTCAACAATGCGAAATCTGCATTTTGACTGTCACTATATTCGGAATAGCAATGTTAACCGTACTTGATTACATGACATTTAGCATGTGTCTCAGGTGAGATCCCGGGGATGCCGTGAGACAAACATCAGCAGACTGCCTTTCTATTGACGAAGGTGCTGGTTATATCTCAAAATCACGAGATTTCGGCAGTCATTCAATGCGATGACTCCTTGTAAACAAACTCAAAACATCAGATCAACTTGATGCAAATCGTAGGACAGTGGGAAATCTGTACAAGCTGCAGCTGTATGTAGTAGGATTCATCTTCTGTTGAACATGCAAGTTGGGTGTTACGCATTCCATTATGACTTGAAGCTAACTATATGTTCATCAGGACTTCCCACTTCTGTTCGTTATCATCATCCTCAGGACTTCACACTTCTTTTTGTTACCATCATCTCTTCACTTCCACACCAGCAAAATAACGCCTCGACAGACATCTCACTGATGTGCGACGTAATTCGAATCGTGCAGAACGATGGGTGCTTCATCCATTACGCCACGTACTGAGACCCAAAAACACCGCGGACACTACTCGGTCCACCGTGACAGTGCAATTGCAGGCACCGTAGTTATTTTACAGGAAGCACGGCCAACAATTGTCCGTAAAACTAGAAGCAGCAGCAATATGGAGCAGCACGCGATCGGATTTACATATTGTCATATTGAGCTAAACGGCCATCAACTCATGATATTACATAGGTCTGGTGTACTTAGAGATCTGCGTGACTGATTTTTGCTGCCTGTGATGTGAAACCTGAATGGTCCACCAGGATATTTGTATGCACCATCGGCGAAATCGAACGTTACGATGTAGACAGCACTGGGATTTTTGCATATGAATTTCGTGATAAGCATCCCCTTAGGGGACCAAACAGGCTTGAACCACCTTAGAGGATGCCACCAAAGTGTATATGGTAGAGGTAATAGCCGAATCTGATATGTAGATGCAGCAACTAATTTCTTGTAGGTTTTCAATATGTCTGCAACTTTGGCAAGGCAAGGAGGTCGGGTACAGCTAGAAAAGTCTGACATGAGCCTTGCCTTGAATATGGCCAAAATGGCCTAAGGAGGGTTTTCGCATGCCGCGATAGAGGAAACGCAATACATGATCAAGAAGCCTCACGCTGGAGTCAGAGAAGAGAAGATGCGGGAGGTTGAGTTTCCGGCGCATAAACATGTGAAAGCTGTGGTGGAATGACTCCCAGCTATGCTTCGGGCATATCAAACTGATGGCTGCCTTCTTGGCCGGAATGGCACAGCCCAGAATCCCCAGACATGCTGGACGTGCAAAGGCACAGGTGCACCTCCACCAGAGCGACTAAGACAGCCAACACCAGAACCGATGCCCCATCCCCCCTGAACATCACCTATGCCCCCTGGTGATAATGAGGGAGCTCACGCTTCCGAAATCCAAAGGGTGCCACCTGGATATGTGCAAATACATACTCCTCTTCTGTGTGCTCAATTCTTCAATCTGGATGCATATGCCTAGGATTGCAAGCGCGATATAGATTTTGATCCATATTTGCTGATTGATGAATGATCATCCACTGGTTAGTACACTATCGGCCGCGTGGTAATGCAGCTGACATCGATTTTGCAGGCGACGGCAGCCCATTGAGCAAACCTGTCTGCGAAGACAAGCATTGATGGAACGGAACCGGATTCTCAAGTGTATTATTATCTACACTTAGCGGATACTTGACAGTCTATTTTAAACGATATATTGATATGTATTATTAAAGAACAATGTAGTGATGAATGAGAAAGTACTTGAAGGCAGTACAATGGCCGCCAAAACACCATCAATGATATACTATGCCAAATTAGATGAAAACATATCGCGGATACGCCCATGGCAAAATAAGCCTCAATGGAGCGTCAACGATTTTTGGTCTTGCATCATTGGTAATCTGCGTGGAGATTGGTTGTGGCCATTGATAAATACGGTATTCCCTGACTCTATAGACAAAAGGGAGAGCCACACGCTCCGTGCCCCATTCCGAAAATGAGCGTCAACAGAGTGTTGACGAATTTCAGTCTACTAAGTCATCTGATTCAAAACTGATTTGATTGTTACGATACATAATAACCGTATTGGCCGCCCTGATAGGAATGATAGATAGTGACACGCTCCCTGCCCCATCGCGAAAGTGGGCGTCAACGGAGCGTCGATGATTTTTGGCCTTTCATCATGGGATATCACAGCGCGATGAGTCAGTCATGGTCTATATGCAATGTTTTGGCTGTTTTTCTATGCTAAAACACTCAGGAACCCCCATTTGCAGAATCGTAAATGCAATAGATTGTTGCTGTCCGGGAGGCTGTCATGGGGATGTAGCTTGCTTATCTGCCTAGAGAGGCTACCAATTCCTCCGTAATAGAGGTGTGCAATCATGTGCCATTTAGATTACCCAAGATGCGAGACCCTAAATTACTGACACTCAGTTGACCCTCATTTTCAAGATGGGTCAGAGAGTGTGTTGTTTCCTCTTTTGTCTTTAAAGGATGCCAATACCTCAGTTATGACTATCTGGAACCAATCGCCACTCAGATTACCCATGATGTAAGACCACAAATTGTTGATGCTCCATTGAAGCTTATTTCTAGGATGGGGCAGGGAGCGTGTATCTCCATCTTTTGATTAGAAAGGCGGCCACTATATCCAATGTGGACTGTGATGGATCATTGTTGAAATTTTATGGTTAACAGTAGGATATCTGAATGCGGCGAAAAAGAGAAAAACCCGAAATGCTGAACCGGAGATTGGACCTGATCAGTCTATCCAACCCTAGTGATGCCTGCAGGTTGACGGGACCGAGTCCAGGTTTGGACCACTAAGAAGCACCAGGTCGGGTTTTTGGACCGGTCTGGATCCCAACTGACTAATTTTTCCAGTCCTAACCCGAACCGGGGGCAGGTTACGCAAACCTGTTGCTCACACTATGTGTGGAGAAACTTCTGCACTGGGTACTGTAATGTCACAGCGGTGTTTCTTTCAATCCCAGGTCCCATAACCACAAGCCACTTGGCCTGTCATATTCATCTTTATTAACCATTTGAGTTTGACAATCACAAGTAGATTTACTACATAATAATTCAGTATGTATTATCTATTGATATCAATCTATATATGTACATAAAAGACAATATGGTTGTACATGGTACTTCAGTACAATGAGAGGAAGACCTGGAGACAGCAATTGAGGTCACATAGCGATAAAGTTGGAGCAATAAATTCTGCACACTTGGAGGCTATCATTGAGTAAACATAGAGATATAGTGGGATGCAGTGGTTGAATGAGTGCAGAGTCACTTCAAGACTGGAATTGTGTATAATAGAAGTCTGTGATCAAGACAACATAGAAGTGCACTTGAAGACTGTGATTGGCAATATTTGGAGACCCACTCCAAGGTCAATATCAAGTAAACTCAGAAATGCAGGTGGAGGCCATCATCATGTGAATATAAAGCTGCTCTTGCAGGCTATAATTTGTAGGTATGGAGATGGAATCGGGAGGTTGTGATTAAGCAAGTTGGACAAAGTACTGGAAGGCCATGATAAAGCAAGACTGGGGATACTTCAGTATATTGGAATTTCATGACCTTAGAGGTTCTCTTTGGGGCTGTGCTAAAAGCAGGTTGGAGATGCGCTTAGTGGCCAGTATTAAAGGTGTTACGAAATGCACATTGAAGTCAGGGATTGAGAGAAATTAGAAAACTACTAGGGAGTAGGTCTTCAAAAGGTATTAAATCGAATTGGTGGTATGATGCAAGCTGACGCTCTCATCCTTTACTCATAACAATTATTTGAAATTTCAAGAGTAGAGTACTACAAGATACACCAAGGGATAAGAGACGAGTGATGAGAAACTGACTGGGAGTTGGACGCAGTCATTTAAGCGTTGAATTGACTCAGTGTTCACTTGAGATTATGATATGGAGCGATACAGAGGAATTACTTAAGTTGATCTTCTCAGGTATTGGTTGAGTAGTACATGAGATAGAGAGTGATTGGAAATGGTGATGATAGAGCATTGAGAAATCATCATGAGAACCTAGAACTTAAAGATAATGTTGAGTGTAAGTTGATTACCATATCCAATACCACAGGTATAATACGTAATGTGGCAAGTCAGGTGACATCCACAATGCATCCTAAACCCAATCACTGATGTCATACCCCAGATTACCCATATCCATTGGAATTCTTGCATATTTTTTTATCTTGATCACCTATCTTTTTTTTCTTCATATACAACTCTTACATCACCGTTCAAAACAAAGTTACAATATCAGACTTCATCATTCCATGCTACGATCATCAGTCAGCACAAGGTACTGCTGTCAGGCTATATTGACTATCTTCCAGCAAGTCTCACCTCATGATTACCATTACAAATCAATCCCAGAATATGGCACCAATTCCAGGCAAGTCTCCCTATAGTTCACCACCAATAACCAGCTCTCCATGGACTCAACATGAAAGTAAACTAACTATATACCCACAATTACAAGTTAACCGATGACTAGATGCTCAGCAACTGTCGTACATGTCTCTGAAAGAGTTGCCTCCTGATTGCCAACCTCGCAGTGTATCACTGAACACAGTCGATCCTAGTCTACCAGAGGACTTCTGTATTTAAAGGATAACAGCAGTTATGCATATCAGCAGTATCACTTGATCATGGCTTCAATGTGTGTCCTGATACTTATTTGAACATCGCCTCCAACTAGATTTACAAACTTGCTTGATTGCTACCTCCAAGTATCTCTCTTGATGTCACCTCTTTACAACAACTAAGTGCATATTCAAACTTGCACAGTGCTTGGCTTGAAGTGTATCTCTAATGACACTGAATCACCTCTGAGTGCATCTCTATATTCACATAATCCTGGCCTCCTATTGTTTCCCTCTATTTATTTACTTACGATCTCGAGACCTACCTCTCATTTTGCTGAAGCATCACCTGCTGCCAGTCTACAACACCAGGTGTAGGTCTATAGATACATGGAGGAATTGAAACATCAAAGAGAATACAAAACGAATACCTGGTTAAATATTGTTTGACACTCAACAGCAACTACAATTTTACGTTTCCCCAGCCGCACTTCTAAAGATTATATTGTTGTTTCTAGTAATCCCAATAGTAATTGAACATGCTTCGAAGGTTATGGTCCACATTGCCATGTGCTCTCTCGATTCCCACGAGTCCTTCTGAGTTCCCACAGATGAGTCACCAGTGCTCCCCATGAGGTTACTGCAAGTGCAATATACCATCCACAGTTACAATACCAGGAGTACCAGTACATGTTATTGTGCAAAGTTTTAATAAGCTTGAGATGATGGTTAATATATTCCATGTATCGTTCCCACCAATTTCAATGATAGTATATTCCCTGACTGAACTTTACAATGTGAGTGCCAAATGAAATTACAAGTTGAATCTGAGAATAATTATGATTACAATTCCAAATGATAATTCTACTGCAAATGAGCGTTAAGTGGAGATGACAATGGATACGATAGAGACTAGATCGATCATGTACATGATATTGAACCTCGGAAATAGGTATATAATCACCACATTGTGCTCTCTGCAGGTGCAGACTGTGAAGTGGTCAACCCAGATATGAACTGAGCAATGAAAGATGATTCAATGGCTGACAATAATGGTGGTCCCACCAATCTAGTTGATCAGGAAGGTAATCAATGTGTACTTCCAAAGACAATTAACACTTTAAGATACATTGCAAGTATATGCCTAATGCTGATTACTGCTAGCCACAATAGATATTCAACAGACCAGATTAAAGTACTGCATAAAGACTCCAGGGAGCAATGGCTTGCTTGGATATGTCAAATAAAACCACCAATGAAATGCTCATGTGATAGATGTGAACAAATGCGATAAGATAACATATACTTTCCATATATCAATGCAGATTCCTGCTGGCTACCAATGATAGCTGCAGTGCAAGCTCTGATTAATGCTGCAAGATGGGCTGGAGGTTTACTTCCCATTCAAAATTTGAAAATGACCTACACTGAGCTACAAGTTACAAGAACTGGTTGTACACCAAGCAGGGGATAGGCATTGGAGGAATGGACATGAGAATCACTTTTCAATAATTTCTTTGATTGCTGTACTCTCCTTCTCTACGTTGAATCTTGATCTGGTAGATAACTCATTGGTATAAATCTATATCCCTTCTGAATCACAATTACGGGGAGATGAAGATACCCCAGCTACTATATCCTGTGACAGTCTATCTTGTGGTAACAATCAGTAGTGGAACTTTTGAATATACTCAAGTCAGTACAGGGCATATTTGTTTGATGCGTACTTTCCAGTCATTGTCTCCAGTCCAGTTTTTATAGCACTGGAGGTACATGCCAAAAGAGGGTAATAATGTAATTGCAATACATGTTATGAGCCTGGGTAATAGACATGCTATACAATTGTAAAGCGACGTATGCCTAAGCTTGACCGCAGACATATGATATAGTAATAAGGTTGGACACGAGAGTGAGTGAGTATATATGTAGAATAGAGTGGTAAGATATTCGATTCCGATCTCAGTGGCAAAGCAGTGATTCATATACACTGGTACTTACCTGGCCTCAGGTCATCTGTTGCCATTACATTATCCCCCTCTGTAGGTGCAGATCTCCTTGGCTGCCAGAGCCAGTATATGAGAAAAGAAGGAAAGGGAAACAAAGAATAAACCAATCACCCTATGTAGGCAATCATATGAACCCATGTGTCCCACAACCAATCAGTTCAGCTCAATGGTGACCGTTCAGCAGATTCAGCACACAGGGAAACTCCGCCTGCATTGGGAGGTGGTGAATCCCATGCAGACTCCATTTATACCTGGCCAAGATCCAATCAGAAGAGAAGAGAAGAGAATAATGAAACCAAAGTACCAATGCAACATCCAAACTGCTTCCATGTCCTCCATAGCTCCACCCCCAAACTTGATACCTCTACTCACATTGCTGATCGGAACACTGTCAGTGAAACAAGTCGACCAGATCTCGTGTGTTCTGAAATTGCTCCACCTGTTCCCAGCTTGTGCGTATGTGGTTGTATCCAGCCCATGGGATGAGATATTAGAGCTTCCCATGGCGCTGCCTAGAGTCGAGCATCCTGTCATGTTCCCATTCTTCTGTATTCTCGACTATCACCTGGTGTGGTTCTGAACATCGTTGACATCTGACGGCCAATGTATGACAATCAAGAAGCGACACATGGAAAACATTGTGGTTCCGCATTGTACGTGCAAGTCAAGATTGTAAGCATTCTTATTGATGAACTTACTTACCATATACTGTCCTGTGCGCTTCTAATCAAGCTGCTTTGAAGGCCTAGATGTTCTCAAGTTGCTGGTTGATAGCCATCATTTCACTCCAACTGCAAAAGTCGTCTCTTTCCCACCAGCATACTATGACTGCCAGTCCTGAGCCTCGATAATGTTATCCTGGAGATTTCTGGAAGTCTTGTCTGTTGCTGCCATCCCCAAGTCGGCCTGCACTTTTGATCTGAAAAAGGCATTCTTGGGAGGCTTGATATGCATCGTAGGATGGTAGTTGTGGTTTGCCCACAAGGGTGTCATCAGAGTGGATTAGTGGATGGAGTTGTTTTACACGAATTCTGCTAGCGGTCACAATTCAGCCCAGTCACTCTGCTCATAGTTGCAAAAGGCTCGGAGGTACTGCCCTTCCATTGGGTTGTGCTGCGCAGTTTGAGCGTCCATTTGCTGCTGGAAAGCGGTCAAGAGTTGCTGATTGATAGCATGCTGGGAGCACACACTGTCCCAAAATTGACTGGGAAATTCTTTGCTGCAATCGGTGTTGGCATTGTCTGGTACACCCCTTTTGCAGATGATGTGTTCAAAATACGTTCATGCTAGCTCTAGGGAGTCTATGTGGTTGCTGCTGTGGAGGTAGGTGACCATTTTAGTCAAACGGTCGATGATTACCAAATTCCCAGTGTATCCCAATGCCATTATCTTTGGCAAGTCAGTAACAGAATCCATGGTAAGTCACTCCCAGGGACAAGAAGGCAGTGACAGTGCCATGTTGAGTCTATAGTATGGGTGACATGGTGCTTCCATTGAGTGACACAGCTCACAGCCGGCAACGTACTGCTGTAGCTCTGAATTCATTGCAAGTTAAACAGAAACTCATCATATAAACTTCTCAGCTTTTATGGCTCCGAAGTGAAGTGATTTGGGGTTGTTGCTTAAAATGCTCCTCACTCTCCTGTGGAGTACCACAGGCAGTAAGATCTAGCGTTAGCAATGGGTTCGGGTAATCCGCCAGCGGTCGGGGTTTGGACTGGAAAAACGGTTCAGGTCAGTTCCAGACCTGTCCAAAACCCCAAACCGCAGCTTCATGGCGGGCCAAACCTGTCCCCATACCTGTCAACCCGCGGGTGTTCCTGGGTTGGGCCAGACCCATCTGTCCCAATCTCCGGATCTTGTTTTCGGCTTTTTCTATTTATGGTCGCATCCAGATATCCTACTGTCATGTGCTAATCGTTAACTTTAGAACATCATCGTCTTTTTTTGTTCTATTGGCTGCCTTTATAATCAAAACAAGCAGAGTGATGCACTCCGCTACATCCTGGGGTTGACTGTGAACGATTTTTCGTCTTGCATCATTGGTTAGATTTTAGGTACAGAACAGCCATATTGACAGTCAAGGCAGTCATTGAGTCCCAAATAGATCTGTTTGCACCTGCTACTGCGCCGACAGCATTTGGAGAGCTGATGGAGATACGTGATAGTGTCAGCGGACAATCGCAATGCCGCAAGAAACTTCAGGTGCAGGAAGTTGCCATATGTAATTAGCATGTGGGAAATCACAGTCTCACATAGGCATATCGGCTCTCACACCCAACGAGGTACCCAATGTGTCACCGATAAAGAACTCGAAGCCTGTTTCACCTGTAAGCTTTTACCCCTGAATATCACCTCCCGAGGTGATTACTCTACAGGAATTGGATTCGGATGAACATGTTGTAATGGCTCGTTTGTCATCTGTACAGTACCTACACAATGGGTGATTATCGATGACATATCTCCGGGAAATGTAATTGGTGTACCTATTTTGCTACATGTCATCATTTTTTTGATTTCAGTGACCTGAATGTGAGACATGACAATGTGTCTGTGCATGTGCAAGAGTCATACGGGCCATACAGAAGTTCTAGACTCCAAACTGAGTTGATTGACGATTGATCAACCTGATATCATCCTGCATCTTACAGGTAAGTGAGAACACGCAATCTAGATTGAAGAAAATATTTAGTAACAAAATTTAAGCCTGTGATGGCATACAAGTCTTAGAAGTAGCGGTCAATGCTCAATGCAAATCTGTACGAATGACCACCATCATGTTCCATTCATTCATACATCCAACTACATCACTCTGCATTCAGACCTGGTGCATATAGTCAACATTTTGAAAATTCCTTATGGTAGGTCATGGAAATCGAGGAGAAGGAACTGGATATGGCAAAGTGAGGAAATTGGGCTATATTAATGAAAATAAGTGTATGGATCTACATGCAGTGAATTGCCAGCTGAAACCACCAGAATGTGACAGCACTACGTAATCCATCGCTCAGAGAACATGTGCACCAGTGGATCAGAAATCGAGACTCCCGAAATCTTTTGGATACAACTGAGTATTCATTCAAATTATACATTGGCTGTCAACAATGACTATATAATTATTTATACAAAATTATTAACCATACTACAACAGTTAGGATATGTTTATGGTGAGCATCAATGGAGCGTGAACGGTGTTTGGGCTTGTAAGTAACTTAATTGGGAAGCGATTTGCTTGCTGTTATTCATAACGAATGTATTGGCTGCCTTGATAGGCAAAAGATACAGCGACACTGTCACAGCCCATGCCGAAATGAGAGTCAATGGAGTGTCAATGATTGTTGGTCTTGTAAATAGGTTAATTGGGAAGCGATTTGGTCGCTGTTATGCATAAGCAATGCATCGGCAGCCTTTATCGGCGAAAGAGAAGGCCACATGGTAACAGCCCCATTCTGGAAATGAGTGTCCACGGAGCGTCAACAATTTTTGGACTTGTAAGCAACTTAATTGGGAAGCGATTTGCTTGCTGTATTCCAGAATCAACGTATTGGCAGCTGTTATAGGCAAAAGAGACACCAACACGGTAACTGCCACATTCCGAAAATAAGCGTCAACGGAGTGTCAACCATGTTTCTTCTTGAAAGTAAGTTAATTGCGAAGTGATTTGCGCGCTGCTACCCATGAGCAACGTATCGGCTGCCTTTATAGGAGAAAGAGAAAGCAATCCGGTAACCGACCTATTCTGAAAATGAGTGTGAATCGAGCACCAACAATTTTTGGTCTGGTATGTAAGTTGTTTGGGAAGAGATCTGCTCGCTGTTATCCATAATCAACATATGTACAGTCTTTATGGGCAAAAGAGAATGCGACATGGTCACAGCCCCAATACGAAAATAAGCGTCAACAGAGCGTCAACAATTTTGGGTGTTGCATCACGTATAATCCAAGGGCTGTGCTATGGGATATACCCATAATCAACGTATTGGCAGCCTTTATGTGCAAAAGAGAATGCGACATGGTCACAGCCCCATTCCAAAAATGAGCGTCAACTGAGCGTCAACGATTTTGGGTGTTGCATCTTGTATAATCCAAGGGCTCTGCTACGGCTTTTATCCATAATCAATGTATTGGCTGCCTTTATAGGCAATATGGTTAAGGTCAATGTCACTGCACCTGAAAATGAGAGTCAACAGAGCATCAACTGAGCGTCAACAGACCGTCAACACAGTGTCAACATAGCGTCAACACAGTGTCAACACAGCGTCGACAGAGTGTCAACAGAGTGTCAATGATTTTGGGTGTTGCATCTTGTGTCATCCCAGGGCTGTGCTATGGCATTGACCCATAATCGAAGTATTGGTAACCTTTATGCGAAATATGGTTAGAGTCGATATCGCTACACCTAAACATTGGAATAAACAGAGCATCAACAGAGTGTCGACAATTTTGGGCATTGCATCTTCTATAATTGAACGGTTGTGCTATGGCATTTACCCATAGTCGAACTTTGGCCGCCTTTATTTGCAATATGGTTAGTATCGATGTCGCTACCACCTTCAACTGAGCGTCAACAGATCATCAATGATTTATGGTAAAGTAAGTAAGGTAATTGGAAAGGGATATGCTTGCTGTTATGTCTAAGGAACATATTGGCAGCCTTTATCAGCAAAAGAGCAAGCGACATGTTCACTTCCCCATTCTGAAAATGAGCCTCAATGGAGCCTCAACAATTGATGGTCTTGAAAATAAGGTAATTGGTAAGTGATTTGCTTGCTGTTATCCATAACCAATGAATTGGCAGCCTTTATAGGCAAAAGAGAAAGTTACATGTTCACGGCCCCATTCTGAACATGACCATCATTCTAGCATCAACTGAGGGTCATGAAATTCTGGTGATGCATATTGGGTCATGAAGGCATTGCATGGATATTTGAGCTTATAATCGCACTATTGACCTCCTCCATGGTTAAACATACAAATTATTACAGGAAAAACACAAATTCAAATAGTATTGATATCGCAACCTGCAAAGCGTTCAAGATGTGATTCCTGGATGTCGAATAATCGATTTTGATTGAGTACTATTATCATATTCCAAAGGTAAACGCATTATATGTATTTTACAGATGGACCCACTGGACAACCCGCTGAGTACCCACCCAATTGAGATGCGTAGGGAGATTACTATTGAACCATGCCGAAATGGACGGTTCGGGTTCATTGCCGACCCGGACCGCCTGTTTGGCTCGTGTTCAGTTCTGACCCAGACCCGAATCCGAAGCGACGGTCCAGAACCGTTGCTATCACTCCTTATATCCTCTGCTCCTGGATCTTAGCGCTGTCGAGTCATCTCCTTCGACTCCCTTCTGCAATTGAAACATCGACTGATGTTAGTTGGGTTTTTGTAGCTACAATGTAAGTCTCCTGTGCTGTGTTGATCACTGGAACAAGGTCACCATATGATTCCGTGATGGTGGTCTGCACTGGTATGGTGGCCAGGAGCCATCCAGTGATATGCTCATAGCCGATCTGTGAATCGGGTCGGCTCAGTTGTCCGACTGCAGGGTTCTGCTTACCTTCCAAGTGTTCGATAACAAAGTCATACGAAGTCAAGATCTCCACCTATGAAGCCTGCTGCCATGAGACCACCTTTGACATTTGGAGGTTCTTGAGGTTCTTAGGTTCAGATTGTATAAGCACCTTATAATTCACTCCCTCATGGGAGTGATGCCATTCATTCATAGTCTCCAGGATGGCCAAGAGCTCCAAATCATACATGTTGTGGTTCCATTCGGTACCTTAGCATCATTGAGAGCAGATGTCGACAATCCTGATAAGCTCGAACCCGTCATATTGGATGAGAATACCGGCAATCAGGATGCCACATGCATTAGTTTGCAGAATCATAGGCTCAACTGCCTCGAAATGCTGCAGGATGGGTGCATCCATTATGGCACTGTTGAGCTTCCGGAAAGCGACTTCGGCATCCGAAGTGCAATCCCATTCGACCTGATTCAATGTCCTGGAATTCTCTGCTTTGTTTACTGGGTCTGATATTGACATTGTCACCTTTGCATAGTGGCTGAAGACCCGCTGGTAGACAGTGGTGAACCCAACAAGCGACTACACTTCCCAAACAGACTTCAGGGTTGGCCCACCCCGACTCATTGATCTGCCATTGGATTCCATGCCAATCCCGTTGGGGCTATGGAGAAATACATGAAACCAGACCTCTGAGACTCCAAAACAGCACTTTGCAGCCCTGCCATAGAGACCAAATTGTTATAGTTATTTCAGCACTGTTCATATGAGGTCTTTGTGCTCCTCCTCATTGGGCTAGTAGATCTTAATATCATCAAGGTAGCACACAATGAAGTCTTCAAAGTAATGAATCAAGCTGTCTTCCATAAATGCTTGGAAAGTAGCTGCTCTGTTCGTCAATGTAATGCCACAAGCAGTCATTGATAAATGCATCAAAAGTAGCTAGTGTGTTCATCCACCTGAGCATCATGACTGGGTACTTGAACTGCCCATACCTGGTGTGAAATGCATTATGGTATTGCTCTCCTTCCTTGGTTTGGATGAGGTGATAGGTGGTCCTGAGGTCCACTATGATGAAAATGCGTGCTCCTTGCAGCCAGCCAAGGATCATCAAAAGCAGTGAGCCAGGGTATTGGTTCTTCACTTGAGCTCGATTGGTGCTCGGTAGTCTACACACAGCCACAGTCCACTGTCCTTCTTCTTTCCAATCGAGATTAGTGCCACCACAGGCGATGATGGTCTCAGTATGAATCCAATTGCTTGGTTTCATCAGCAAAATGAAATTATGTGGCAGGGAGCCTCTGGGAGTGTCTGAGAGTTGTCGGACCAGAATCCCAGGGTGGTCAAATCCCAGAGTTGACTGGACCAACACAGTGGCCTTAAGGTGCACCTGGGACCACCTGGGGATGCCGGCAACAAGCCTGTTAGAGCTGACAACAAGTCTGGGAGCACCTGGGAGCGCCGATGACAACCCTGGGAGCACCACGAATCACTGTAGAGCAGTGTGGGAAAAACAACATCTCATTTGGGAAGACCACTGGTACGCCTGCAAATCATAGCTACTACTTATCATTCAACAATTTTTAAACCTCATGTATTCAGTTTGTATTCTCATCTACCTATCAATGTATCTATATAGCTACCCATCTACAAACGGTATATCTGGGCTGGCAGCAGGCTGTGCTTGCAAGCAATTCGAGGTGTGCCTGAAGATGACGATCGAGTGAACTCAGAGATACACTTGAAGGCAGTTTGTGTGTGACCTTAGAGATGCACTTGGAGAGTGTGATCGAGAGAGTTTGGAGATGCGCTGGGAGGTAGGCCATAGTCGAGTGATCTCAGTGATGCACTTAGAGGCCGTAATGGAGCTTGTTTGGAGATACACTTGGAGGCCTTGATCAGTCGAGTTTGAAGACAAACTTAGAAGCCATGTTCGAGTGAACTCAGAAATGCTCTTGGAGGCTATAATCGAGCGGGATACACTGGGAGGCCATGATCATTCAAACTTGCAGGCCATGATCGAGCGAGTTTGGAGATGCACTTGGAGGATGAGATAGAGTTGAACTCCGAGCTGCACTTGGCGGCCGTGATTGAGCGAGTATGGAGATGCATTTGCAGGGCCGAGATCATGTTGAACACAGAGATGCATTTGGAGGCTGTGATTGAGTGAGTTTGGAGATGCACTTGGATGCCAAGATCAATTTGAACTCAGAGATGCACTTGGAGGCTGTGATCGAGCGAGTTTGATGATGCATGTTGAGGACGCGATCAGGTAACTGAGGGATGCACTTCGAGGCCGTGATCAAGCAAGTTTGGAGATGAACTTGGAGGCCATGGTCGAGCAAGATTGGAAGAGTATTTGGAGGAGGTGGACAAGAGGTGCACTGGGTGCTGAGACTCTATCCATCAGTTAGTTAACTCCCAACACTGGGAATGTGATGAGATGTCTTTACCTTTGAACTTTGATGGAGAGCTGGCTGGTGGCGGTCGATCTTGTAGGGAGGCACACTGTAAGCTGAAGCTACACTCAGTGGTCAACTCGTGATCATGAGAATGAAGGGAAGACAGACAGTGGGGGGTGGATTCTGTGCTCGGTGTATACTGTACTCAGTGTATGCTGTACTCAGTGTGAACTCATGATCATGGCATGGTGCAATAGAGAGAGATGACTTAACTTTGTGTTCTGCGATGATGGTAGAGAAACAGAGATGGGGGATGATGATTGGAACAATATGGAGGATACGAGCGGATGTGAGATGTCAGGGGTACGACCTACCCGATTGGGTTTACGAGACCTCGCTTGGGTGTTTATACCCGCCGGATTGGGAGTAGTACCTGCAGTATCAGGAATCGAAAATTGACTAGCACACAAAATTCTCATAAGTCCCAGTTTCTCATGATGATTTCCCCCATCTCCTCTCATCTCTCTCTTTCTCCACCATCACCCAAGAAACCGAAATTAAGTCATCCCTATCTCTCTCTCCATTCAATGATAATGGGTTAACGCTGAGTGCAGCATACACCGAGTACTGCATACACCGAGTACTGAATCATTCCATGATCGACTGCCTCCTGCTCCCAGCCAGTCCCTCATCTCTCGGCAGACCATGTTGTACTCAACTCTCTACATTCCCACGATTACAAGTTGACCGATGAAAGGAGTCTCAGGTGCCATCGCACCTTCCTCCCGATCTACCGCCTCCAGATTGACCAACTGCAAGTACTCCTCCAATCTCAGTCGATCATGGCCTCCAAGTGCATCTCCAAATTCGCACAATCACGGCCTCCAAGTGCATCTCTGAGGTACATGATCATGGCCTCCAAGTGTCTCTGTGAGTTACATGATCTTGGGCTCCAAGTGCATCCCCAAACTCACTCTATCACCGCCACCAAGTGCATCTCTGAGTTACACCATCCCGGCCTCCAAGTGCATCTCTGAGCTACACCATCTTGGCCTCCAAGTGCATCTCTGAGTTACACCATCTTGGCCTCCAAGTGCATCTCCAAACTCACTCTATCACAGCCTCCAAGTGCATCTCTGAGTTACACGATCTCGGCCTCCAAGTCCATCTTCAAACTCGGTCGATCATGGCCTCCAAGTGCATCTCTGAGTCATTGATCTCGGCCTCCAAATGAATCTCCAAACTCGCTCAATCACGGCCTCCAAGTACATCTCTGAGTTCAACTTGATCTCGGCCTACAAGTGCATCTCTGAGTTATTGATCTCGGCCTCCAAATGCATCACCAAACTCGCTCAATCACGGCCTCCAACTATATCTCTGAGTTCAACTTGATCTCGGCCTCCAAGTGCATCTCTGAGCTACTCGATCTTGGCTTCCATGTGCATCTCCGAACTCGCTCTATCACAGCCTCCAAGTGAAACTCTGAGTTCAACTCGATCTCGGCCTCCAAATGCATCTCCAAACTTGCTCGATCACGGCCTCCCAGTGCATCTCTGAGTTCAACTCGACCTCGGCCTCCAAGTGCATCTCTGAGTTCAACTCGATCTCGGCCTCCAAGTGCATCTCTGAGTTACATGATCTTGGCCTCCATGTGCATTTCCAAACTCGCTCTATCACGGCCTCCAAGTGCATCTCTGAGTTACTAGATCTCGGCCCCCAAATGCATCTGCAAACGTGCTCGATCACGGCCTCCAAGTGCATGTCTGAGTTCAACTCGATCTCGGCCTCCACCTGCATCTCCAAACTCACTAGATCGTGGTCTCTAAGTACATCTCCCAGTTCACACGATCACGGCCTCGAAGTCCATCTCTAAGTGCTCTCATTCAGAGTCTCCCGGTGCTCCTGCAGTTACGCTCCAGTACCGTCTGCGCCAGATTGGCCGGATGTATATTTATAGACAGAACTAGATAGCTAACAAATGCCATATTATGATGTTGCGAATCTTATAACTGTAACAAAGACGAATCTGATACACAAAATGCCTTGTGGTTATGGAACCCTAAGAACCACTGCTGTGAGAATCCGGAACTAAGTCTCCCACGGAGCTGCGCAGAGGTCTCAAGCTGCTCTCCAAGTCTCCCGCAGACCTGCGCAGAGGTCTCAGGTGCTCCAAAAGTTGACTCTCCTATAAGTCAAATCTCGTAGCATCCTGAATGCACCTCCATAACTGCAGGTGCTTTCAGGACCACCTGAGAATGCTCTTGCAGAGTCTGAGAGCACTTTGCTTAGCGCCAGGGTGGCCTGGGAGCATCTGGAATGACTTGGGAGCACCGGTGAGGTCTACCGGAGTGTCTTGGAGATTTGTTTGTGGCTTCCGGACCGATTTACATTTTGCAGATGTCGTTGCGCTGTAGGCCTGGAGGGTTTTCAACTCGACTTCCAAAAGATTGAAGATTAGGCCATCTAGTAAATTGATGCCTGCTTCCATGTTGATTGTGCGGGGGATGGGGCAGTGCACTGTGAGATTCTCTGCCATATCTTTGTGGAACACATCTACATAGTTCTTGTATATCACAGGGATATGACCTCCATCGTCAGTATGTACAGTACCTCTTTCAGCGTCTGTACATTAGCCTCGGTCTCCGACTTTGAATGTGTGATGATAGGGAAAGGAAACCCGGCACTTGTGGAATGATCAGTTTGCCCAGGAGTGAGCCTAACTACACAATTCCAACAACCTCCCATCATGACTTCGCGAGCCGGTAGCAGTCATTCATGTATACCCATGTGTGGTTCCTCTGCTGCCACAACTACTGCTGCCGCTCCCTGCTAGCTCATGCAGCGCTTCACCAGCAACATGTATTTTAGTCACTGGGAGCCTCCAGGACTGTGTGAGAGGAGGCGGAGTGTAAACTTAGAAGAGTCAATTTCAGGAGAGTATCAGACCTTAGAAGGGCATTCCCGCCGGCTTTCGGAGGAACTGGGATCTCTGAAGACTGGTACAGGAGCACCATGGGAGTGGTTGTGATAAGTTTGGGAGCACCTGAGACTGTTGCCCAACCAATGCGGGAATCCCAAACTAACTCTGAGAGATGCCTGGGTTCTTATGGATATTCATTCGAACGACTGCAGGCGTTATCTGAGATTCTCCTGTTGTACCCTGAGCAATACGAATACCCTCCTCGTATGATGCATGGATTATTGTTCATTATCAACTTCTAAATCATACAATAGTACCCAGCATTCCATGCAACATTCTATTGTTTGCATTGCTACACTAAGGAGAACCAAAGAAAATGGCGAGTGATTCAAAAATGAAAGCAGGTAAAACCAAAACAATAACCCTACTAAGCGATCAGGATGATATCAATCGAACATCGTCTCAATGTCATCCACAAAATCTCCCATCTCATCAGGGCCAACAAACACAGGGACACACAATTCATCAACGGCGCAAAGAAGCTTGAGGCACTCCTTGTATTTCCGAATGATTCGAGCCTGGCGAGTGGGTGAAATTGAATTCCAATGCCACTTGGCTCGATTTGTGATATCTAAAAGGTTGGAATTGAGAGGTTAGCTCGCAGTGAATCCAAATGGAGTTTGAAACGCAATAGGATCAATTTGGAGGAAAAAGAGGTGTGCCAACAGGAAAGGAGGAGTGCCTGATGTGGAGTGCAGGGTGGGCAATGGGAGTGCTGATGTCGATGGAGGAGCGTGGAATGTTATTGAGAAGCGCCTATCCAGCGTAGCAGCCATTCATGCTGAGCATCACAGACAGGGGAGGGAGGTAAACAGCCTGGAATAAAATAGAGGTGCTCCTAATCGAGGTCGGAGAGAGGATGGGGGAGCGCTGAATAAAATATGGAAGCACCAATCCTGACTGATGAGCGCTGTCGGGGATTGCAGAGCGCCTATTCCAACAGAGGTACACCATTGGCGAGGGGGGAGGGGGGGGTATAAAGCAGCCTACCATGTGGAATTGATGAGTAGTGCGGTGGCTTCTGCAGTAATACAATCTTTTCACAGTGGAAGGGCAAAATAGACCTCCATATTCATCTTGAGAAAACATAACCATAACGTCCTTTCCAGTGGCATACTCAGACAGCGCACAACGAATACCTGCGGCCACTAGCGCTAACGTCTGCGGTGAGAGAGGGTGAAAAAACTGCGATGTGGTTGGTTGTCGCCCAAGGCTATCGGCAGTGGAGAAAAACTTATGGTAGATTAAGTCAAGGACTTCCATCCGCGTGAACAAGGACATCTTATCATTGATGACCTTCGAGAGATATGCATCATCAAACAGGAGCTGCCTAACTTGAATTCAATGCTCAGTCTCTGATCCTGAATCCAACCGGTAACTATGGACAATAGTTCAACGAGCTCCATCTGCCAAACACCCTCGAATGGTACTACTCTTCAGTTTTAACTATGTATATTTGTGGGGTTATCATCATAAGTCCAATTGAGGAGCAGAGAACAGAATAAACACTTACAGCTTCTCAGGTTTGCGGATCAATTTCAAGAGATGGACCACCAGGCAATTGACACACAGATGGTGTACCAACAGGAGCACCTGCTAATGCCCGCTGACAATCCTGGGCTTGAATCGCGAGTTTCCAAGCTTTGTCAACCATCGAGTACTTCTCATCGGAAATCATTGGGCAGGGAGTCTTTGTGAATATGATCGCTTCCATGAACCGTTTGGCTACCTCAAAAGTTGCCATTGGTGTTGAGGAACGTTGTGATCTCCACCGGCCTGCAGTTGAGGAACATTCTGGTCTCCACCAGCCTGGGGAGATGGGAAGGCCTGGGCGGGTATAACATCAGACTTGCGTAATATGTTGATGGTTGACAGTTGGCGTTTGAGCGGTGGTGGTGCTATGGCCCCGGCCGGTCATCGCAGATTTGGAAGTGATGTGCATTCAATGACAGTATCTGCACGGCTCCGTTGCTTTGGCAGTGAAACCCCAGTTGTTTGTATTATCTTATCACGGCATGCCTGGTCCAGATGAAGGACCTCCAGCTAGTTGTCCGAGTCGGCTTCTTCGATATCGGATGACAAGGTGGAGTCTCCAGGGTCTCCACTTTCATCCTCGCTGATCTCCCGATCGGAATCATCATAACCCTGCTTCAAAAGGAGAATTATACCGCGGACATTAGCAATCTCCAACACGATACTCGAAGGCTGGGTTGGAAGTTCAAATATTTGATCCGCAACGATGATTGGCTGTCTGCTTTAATGCTCGTGCAAGTGCTCTTTCAAGGTGGGCTTCATGATTCTTCTGTGAATAGTGATTCCTCACCTGGCTGGCCATAGCTTCCATGTTTGATGATGATGAAGTTAGAGAATGTAGACAGAAGTATAGATGGGTAAATATAGTATGATGTTTAGTAGAGTAATGGGAAAATAGGGCGACAAAGTAACACTCGGTCGAGGAGGATGCAATTCGAGTCGTGCCTGGACAATGTGAATGACGCCCCAGGAGGATGCAACCTGAGGTGTGCCTGGAAAGAGTCCAGAAGACATGTCGGTGGTTCATATTTATATTGTCAATGCTAGTTCTTTGTTGTGAGTTTGGAAGCGTCAGGTGCACCGGATTGGATGGAGTCTTCATGCCCCCAATTCCGGAATGTTAGCACTCATGTCCAAGTACGCTATTGACGCAAGAATTGGAGTTTGGTTCAAGCCAACATACCGAGAATTGAACCAGATGCACCTGAAGATCTCGACACACCTAAAGAACTCGAGCCATTAACAAGGTTGTATCACTACCTAACTCTCATGGCCAGACATATGGAATACTGAGAAATGGCTTGATCATGATCCACCCCTGCATATGACTCCGCCAAAGGTAGTTCATTGTGCCTGTAGTTTGAAGATATGAGCGGTGACGGCGTGGCCCAGAATTGTCGTTGTGTTGAAGAATCTTGCAGGACTTGGACTGAGGATCGTGTTGGGACCTTGCTGAGTGGCAACACTTGAAGTTACACAGGCTCGAACTGAGTTTGTTGCTGATAGCGGATATATATGAATCTGCAAATGCAGTATACCAGTTGGATGGACATCCTGTTTCCATGATATTCTGTTGTAGTAGGATTGTGCAAAGATAGCGGTCGATTACACAATGTCGTGCGCAGCACTTCACTTTCAGCCATCTGAGTCTGCTGCATGCACAATATGCCTGCAGTCAGTGTAAGAGAAGAGGGAGAATTTGGGTTTACAAAGGAGAGATTCAACATAGAGAAAGAACGGTAAAGGTACGATGAAGATTCAGGGGTCATCTGATCGATTGCAGTTGTCATTAATGCGAAGATTGCTAGCGAATGGGTCATAAATCGTCACTCACATTATGATGTTGTGTACAATATCTTGCATACACCGCATCATTTAATCCCAAACTCATTATAAGTCTCAATGCTACAATGTTGACATAACATAAATTTTATGGTTCAAAGCAGTGCATAAGAACAATATGAATGCGTCATGAGGCTTCATCTGACAGCGGAAAGACGAATAACAGCATGCAGTTCCGGCCAATTGAGGTGCAGCAAGCATTGAATTGGCATGCAGGATTCAATCAAATTCAATGGCTGGGATTGCTGGCTCGCCTTACTTTGACAGTTACTTGTAGTCTCAGAAACTGCCTTTTCTTAACTCGGGCTTTCATCACAATTTGTTCTGCTTGCACTCTTGGGATTGGATGTTGGAGGAAATCAGATATCGTCTGTTTATGATTTGTCACGAACTTCAGGCGGGAGCTAGCCGGTCACTGATTGAGCCGCAGAGCAGAGAATGGTATTCAGATGGTATCTCTTCGAGCCCTCTTGATGGAAATTGGTTCGCATAATCTATTTTAAGATATGGGTTTTTGGCGGCCCAAACATTCAACTTAGTCAAAATGTAGTTAAGTCTGCATTAGAAGTGTTGCGAATTTAAGCCTGTTCGAGGAAATGTGGTATACAGGTGTGCGGGAGTTGCCGGTCATCTGCAGAGTCGCTGAGCAGAAGCTGTCTTTTGAGATCAGCTCTCTCAAACTGCAGCTTGATTGCGGAGCTCAAATGACAGAAGGTATTTTAGGATCTTGAAAACATAATGGTCCGAACATACGTCTTAGTCAAAATCCGGTTAAGTGTGGTTACTTATCGCCTAGAGCTGTGAATCTAAGGTAATTGTGTGATGGACACCTTCCTCCAACGAATGGGTTGACACGGAGCATGACAGTTATCTCATTTTAGCAGCAGCCTGCACATACAGATGATGCAGAGATTCAGATAATAGCTGAGGTCGAGCGGGATGAGTTGTGCCTGCACCTAGAGGTTTAGTGTCTGAAGGATGGACACTCTGTGTGTGCTGGCAGGCACTGATTCAACGCATTCAGGAAGGAAAAAAATATGCTTCGAGTGGAGCAAAATGAATAGCTCAAGGGTAATGCGAAGCGGGTAAACACGGTTTAGAGGCATGCCTGGAGAGGGATCGCGTGTGAATAATGAGTGGCGGCTAGTAGAAATTGCCCATTGAATTGAATATGCGTGCGGTGTCAAATCTGAGGTGTGCCTGAATTTCATTACTGAGGGACCAAATACTCGGCAGTATTCATTGGGAAAGCCCGGAATACATGAGCCGTGTCTCATGATACAATACATCAACTGGATATCTCTTAGACTGTCTTTCTATCCCAGGATGATTAGAGATTTACTTTGCTGAATCTGTCTCAGGAAAGCCAAGAAGTTGATAGCGATGCTCTTTTGCAATTGACTATTAAAGGTGCATCATTGTTGATTCAGTGAATATCCTGAGTTCTTTCGCAATTCGAATGTCTGGTGCGCCTGCAATGGACACGAAACATATAATTTGAATCACACATGGATGTTCAGGCGGACCTGACAATTCCCATTCCGTGCGTGGATGTAGGTATCACAAATCCACCAAGACAATATCTGATGAGCAGTGTCTGCAGCTTCGACAGATTCTGACTAAGAGATATATACAGCGCCGTGGAATTTGACTTAGTCGACATTTGAACCGGCGCACCTGCTTTTCATCACATATTGGATCGTCCAAATGACGCTATGGTACAGCTTACCAATAATCTGTTCATCATTGACTTCATCTCATATTCATTAAAATAATCAACTAACACGAAAAGCAATTGAACTCTAACCAATACTCCTGGACTCCTCCCCAGCACCTTATTCTCCATACCATTTGCATATTTTGCATCAGTTGGTGAGATTCTGTTAGTTGAATGTTTAAAGACGCATACCTTGATTACACTGCCGTGATAATCATCGTTCATCCTCACCATCTGATGGCATGAAGTCTCCATGCTCAGTAATCTGCTTCGGATGGTCATCCCGACACCCCAGAATGCGGTATATCATCGAAGTCGTGATGTTCGGTCAGCTCATCAGACCGTGCCGGACTCCCATTTGAGCAACTGCAGAGAGCTGGTGGAGATCACTGGCTCTGTTTTCATAACCACCGGGTCCGGTGTTCAATCGCCATGTATGTGGAACTCTGTTTTGCCCAAGTCGGACAACCCGTGCAAAGGTCTGGCTCTGCTCATTCAATACCCAGATCTTCTGAGTTATTACAGCCTGGTGTGCTGCTGTGAGATTTAGGCCCGTCCCACCCACTTTAGGTGTAGTTACGAATACAGAGGGATTTGGCAAATCTTGGAATTTGACCTGCATTTCTGTGCACTCATCGTTGCCCATTTCCGCATACATGTAGAAAATATCCAAACGATCCGCAAAAAACTTTGTAAGCAACCACTTCAAATGACAAACTTGGCTAGGAAGAGGACAAAATAGAACCGCCTCTTGAGGAGAAGGAGCACGAGACAAGGCGCTTTAATATGTTTCAGGTTTGTTCAGGAGCGTATCATTTGATGCTTCATCTTCATCAGGTTGGGGATATGCAGCCTTTATGTTGACAAGCATTGGCAGAAATGTGTCTCTCAGCCATCGGAAAATCAGAGAATCCACCCAACTATCGAGTGGCCATTCATTGAACCATTGTCCTGAGACATCATTTCGATATTTGGTGTCTCCAAATACCAACGAGCATCATGCCAGCCGCTATGTATGGACCCTCCACGCTTCAGAAGAACCTTGTGAAGTATATCGTTCCACCAGGGTCTTTCGTTTAGCTTGCTCTTCCTCAGTCAATTTGAGACCATGAAGGTGTGCATTCTCCTTGAGTATCCAAACTAGTGGTTTCCCATTCGCGAGTTTCGATTCTGACCACCTCCTTATTGTCTAGGGCTTTGCATTTTGGATCATCCAGGGAGCCGGATCTAGTGTTAGCAACGGTTCCATATCTGCGGTTCAGTTCTGGGTCCGGGTTGGGACCTAACTGGATCCTTTGCAACAACATTCACCCCATCAAAAAACTGAACCGCACCAAACCAGCGGTTTTTTGGCTGGTTTAACAATTTCGCCAACCCAGAACTTTGGCTCCAAATAAGTATTTGAGTTCTGATCGTATCACAATATGATATATACGTAAAAGATGTAGTTTTGCATGCTCTTTCACCTCCTGTTATCCACTTTGCGATCCAATCAATGTCCATTGCGTCACTGCAAAAAACACCCAATGTTCGGAGTCATTTCACAGCAACTCAACGAATATTGATTGGATCGCAAAGTGGAGAATAGGAGGTGAAAGAGCATGCAATACTGCATCTTTGAGGTATATATCATATTGTGATACGATCCCAACTCAAATACTTATTTGGAGCCAAAGTTCTGAGTTCGCAAAAATGAGGCTCTGCAGTATGTTGAACCCGGCCACAAAACCGCGGGTTTATGTCCGGTCCGGGTAACAACTCCGCCAAGACAAAGCAGGCTGGGATTTTGGCCAGGTCTGAAACTGAATAGAATAGAACTGCCAGTCTAAATCCGGACCACTGGAGGGTTACCGGGACCCGTTGCGAACACTTGTCGCATCCTGTTGAGCGTCCTAGTCTTCAGGCCGGATGGCATGCATCAAATGCTTCACTGCAGAATACAGTGCCTCGGCACCTTGCTTTTCCATCGTAGTCTCATCCTCCGGATCTTCAGGCGCATCCGACAACAGCTACATCGTCAGCAAACACCAGTCATAGAGTGAATGGAATCCCGGCATTGCAGTCACTTGATGTTTGAATCGAATTCTCGCATCCATCGCAATTCGCCAGCCCACACTGTTTTTCGCCTTGTACCGATGAGACTCATCAAAAATCCCAAATCTCCATGACCAGTGTGAGAGTTGGCCGTTCCTTGCTGGATTCACTCTCGATGTCAAGGTATCATACGACACAAGGTTGATGTTCCATCGGTTTTGCGGCTCATCAATACTGGTGTTCAAATCCTCGTGGGTGAGATCCACATTTTCCGTGTGTAACAAGTTAATGAGTTTGGAATCAGTTCCATATGTCACCACTTCAATGACACGTTTGAATGTCTCTGCAACTCCGGGCATTGTTACCACCAGGATTGGTTCAAAGGCTGAAGTTAGCACTGGATGGTCCTGCGGTGGAGGTGACTGGATCTCAGAAAGGTGGCAGGGCGCTGAATGTTGTCTCCATAACAGATACCACTCCCGTTTGTCGCCGATGATCCTGGCAAAGTGGTTCTGTGCCAGATTAACCCACTCTTCACGGGTACTCGCGCACAAAATTGACAGCGCTAACCCCATTACAACTTTCTTAGTGAGCAATTTGCATATCATTGCTGCTGCCACCAAGGTGAAAGTCTTTCCAAGACCTATTTCATCCCCCACCAGTGCTCCTGGCATATCAGTATCCCAGACCCACCACTTCACAATGAATTATGTGGCCCGGACCTGGTCTGGCAGAAACTTCGTTCCGTGCAGTCCTGGAATTGAACACTTGTGCCGTGGAACACGGTCATGTATTGATTGGCGAATCGGATGGGCATTCAGTAGCCTGAATGCCTCATCAAAACACGCGTGTTCAAATTCGTTGTTGCTTGTGTCGATAACAGTTTTCAATACTGAAGTGGTATTTTCTGGATCCAGGTCCTCCTTGCCATCTTCCTGTTGCTCCTGAACCTCTCTTGCACCTTGGTCCGTCATCTTTTCGTCCTCAATCATCTCTTTCAGTTGCTCCGATGTAAGTTGGGCTGATGGGCTCATACTCCAGCGCTCCTGAAATTTATCGCGATGTTAGGCATTTCACAGACATCCACTTGGACCCGATAACTATGTCGAATACAATCAATTCTATTCACTCAATCAGAACTTGCAATAATACTACTGTCAGTCTCTGTCCCACCGGCGTCCTCATCCACCACTCTTTCATTTTAATCGGATTCCCCCGAAGTCTAAAAATACTGATTAGCAGTGGTGCATAACGAACCGGAACCAGGCTAGCGGGATTATCTTGGCATGTCTCATTACATGCTCCGCAATATTCTTCCCCGTAGCTGCCTTCATTTTTACCAACAATTGTTTCAAATTGTTTCCCAGTTTCAACTTGACGGCATTACAAAGGGAACTGCTGTATGAAATCTGACCATATAGAGGGCCATTCATCATTTGCCCCAGTGGGCATTATCCCATATACTCTTTGTCAAATTCTTCCTGTGTCAAGTGGCATTTGTATATTGCGGTCAGACAGTATGGTTCTTTCGGGCCACAATTTTGTTCGATGATATCAATCAGGTCCTCCCAGTGCCTCACATCTGTGTACGAAGCTTGGAGTTGCATGCTGGATGTCTGGTCATTTTTGCCATTTGGCACTCGATGAATCACAACCACAAAAGATGAATTTGGCCACTCTGGGAGGTTATCTCTGGATTGGTTGCCCGTGCATTGTTCCAAATCCGTGGCCGGTTGCTTCTTGCCTCACCTTCCCTTCTTCCTTGCCTCCCGAACCTCGCTTGCACATTTCATCAATAACATTTCAAGCCACTGTCGCCAAATGCATTCTGCATTATTGAAATTTTCCAAACACAGCCAGGGCTTGCAAGACACCAAAAAATCTGCAACTGCCGTCTCACAGGGCAGGGGTCCATCCCGCGGCTGATTCGGACGGTTTGGTCCCCTGTTGATGGACCGATGCTTCTTCTCAAGAAACCCAGCAACCCATACTCTCTTCCATTTGTTGAAGGCACGAAACTTGGGCTGCCCCATTGTTTTGGCAAATTGGTTCAAGGAGAATTCCCGTTGCTTCAAACTGATTGGGGCTTTGCCGTCGGCCCCGCCTAAGTCCGACAAATGGTCACTCATATAATCACCGTTGTATTTGTCATAAGAATTCGCTGGCAATGGAGGCAAATCGGCAATCCCTGCAATATCAGTCCTCCTCGGATCTGCAGCCGGCTAGAATCGTTCCGTTGGGAGTCTAATGGGGGGCCTCCCAGGTGCGCCAGGACGTTGTCCTGGTGCAGTGGAGGAGGAAGATGTTGGCCGAATGACTGGATTCAATTGTGGCATTGCTGGAGGCACTCGAGATGCGCCTGGAGATGGCGGCCCGTGTCCTGTGAATTGCTGAGGAGGGAACATTTGAGATCCACCATAACCTCCTTGGGGGAAATTATATGCTTCCCATGATGGCCCATAATCTGGATATCCTTGTGCTGCTCCTGTGCTTGGTTGTGAGCTTGGTGTCATGTTGAATGGGGCATGGTGTTAAAACTGGGGAGCGCCTGGAAATGGTGGCTGCGGTGGCGGGTAGCTATATCCCGGTGGACGATGCATTTGATTTGTGGGTTGCCTGAATTCAGTGACTTTGCTTGGTGTATTTCCAGCATTATTATCTGATGCTCCCACAGTGTTATCTGGGCGTTGTGGTGAGCCAAACAGCCCACCAGTACGAGCCATATTGGTAGTCTTCGGCGGAGATCCATTCGTCATCATCGTATATGTCCCAATAGAAGGTAGTAAACAAATTGTCAATTCAATTGGTGATTTCGCATGCAGCAGAGTATTGTTGAGAATATTGAAGGTAGCAGTGACCTTCAGCGGAATGAAGGCCTCTTATATCCATCTTCTTTGTCATGGACTGGGGTTTCACTGCACCTTTGATCCCATGAAACCCGGCTGAGAAATAGAAATCATTGTCACACACATACCGCCTTTCTATGTTATATGCTAGAATTCATATAGTAGGATCTTGGATTGAAGCTCACCTTTGTTCGGTTCATGACAGTAATGGTCATTGAAGGGATTCGACATGATATCCCTTGGAACCCAGCACGAACTATATCCGGTTGGAAGGTCAGCACGAATAGGCATTTGACATTCACAATGTGTGTGTACGACCTGCACTTCTTCCAATATGAGGCCTTGCTAGTCGAGCAGCAACAGTGATTGCTTCCTTGTGAGCTCCTTGTGGAAACTTTGTTGTCTCCTCAGGATCCACCCACCGGTTAAGGATCGTTACTGCAGAAAACATCCTACCAGCCTATCACTATCCTGTTCTCGATGATCATTGAGCGGGCATACAGCCAGCAAGGAAACGTACCTATTTCAGTGTATTTAGCTGATGTTATCCGCTGCTTGAAGCTTGAGCGTAGACATCATCAGTGCAATGCCGCAATGTCATTGTATCTGATAAGGCGGATCGTAGTAGTAGCACCTGATGAACAGTATTAAACGTTGATTGCTGTGATGACAGAAGAAATATTCTCTGCCAACAATTTTGAGCAGATAATGTGCAGCATTATTGTGCGGGATTTGAAAGTTATTATCCTAGTTTATGAAGAAAACTGATCGTGAGGTGACTTTGTTTTACCCCTCCTCTACATTTGGTGGGGTGTGAAGCGGCTTTGAAAGTGATACGCTAACCTGAGTTAGCTCACTTTCAAACAATGATCGTTGAGTCTGAAATCCAGCAACCAACCATACCCCTTGAAGCATCATCGAGATTCGTCAGAACACTGAACATTTCTCAAAGATGGTCAATACTCGCTGGATACATATCAAATGCTTCATCTGCAAAAAGAAATTATGCAACGAGAACAGACTGGAAGCTCACTATCAACAATATCACCCAATCTCAATGAATGATGGGCTATGTCCCAATGGGATTCCACCACCTGCCGGCTTCCCTGACGCTGAGCCATCATGGTTTGACTACACTAGGTCCACCTGAATGGCCATTGACAAGCTGTCAATTATTGATCTAGTCATACACAGTGTACCGGGTGCACCGCCACCTGAAGATACTCCCAACAAAGAACCTATAGACCCTCAGCAGCCCAATTTCACCGGTACCCCTGATCCAACAAAGACAATGGCTCATAGGCAGGTAGTTGGAGTGGAAAATGCGGCGGGGAAAGCGTATGGCAAGGCAACTGGATTGTACAACAAGCATCGAAAGTACTCAGAACAATGAAATCCATGGCATCCATTTCAGTCCACACACGACCTTCAGCAGGCTCAATTGTTTAGCCAGCAAACAAAAACATGGATAGATCATCATCTCGGGCGTGGACTGGACAACTTCAAAATCCAATCATTCCAATCAGCAGATGCCCTGCGAAAGCTCCACTCTGAACTCGATCTTGGGCTTAGCGATGATTGTTGGATTGAAGATGACTCACATATCTTCGGAACATTATACTTCAGGGATATTTTCAAATGAATCCAGTTCCTCTTAGCACATCTCCCATTTCAGGCACACCTCGATTGTGAACCGGTGCGCCTTGGGGACTCTGAGGGTCGTCGAATCCACAGCGGGATGAACCTGGGTGACTGCTGGTGGGATACACAGGATCAACTCCCTGGCGGAGCGACAATTGTGCCAGTCATATGTGCATTCGACAAGACTCAGTGGACCAATATTTCAGGCGATGAGCATGTCTGGCCGCTATATCTCACTATTGGGAATGATTGAAAAGATATCTGCCGTACACCTCAAAAGCCCGCCTGGATTCTCGTCGGACTGATCCGATGTCCCCAGAACAATGCCAAAATCATTGACGAAGCATGGCATTCCGCAGTCAGAACTGTGCTGTCTCAACCTAGGCATCTTGACATCACTGGCCCTGGCTTGAAATGGGATTGTGCAGATGGATTTCAGCGACAATGTTACCCTCTGTTGGCTGCCTGGGTTGGGGATCATCCAGAACAAGTCAAGGTTGCTCAAGTCTTATCTGGCTCATGCCCGGTGTGTGAAATTCCTAAAGGGGTGCCGATGGGGCATTCAACTTTTTGACCCCTCGATAACTCAGGAGACCAGCATATTAACTCGGAGCTGGTGGAGGACAATAATATTGATGCTCTTTACAATCTAGATGTCCGCCCAATCCACAACCTGTTCTGGCAATTCCCTCTCTGCCATGTCTATCGGCTTTGGCAGCCTGATGAGTTGCATCAGCTGCTCCTGGGTTTAGTTAAAGACTTATTACACTGGCTGCTCAAATACCTGAAAGGTGAAAATGTCAAGGATCAATTTGATAATCAATTCACTTGGGTGCCACAATATCCTGGCCTCCACCACTTCTCTGAACCATTCGATTCATTGAAAAGTCACATCTGGCAAGATAAAGAGATCTGTTGAATGATCAGAACACTGGCAGTGAATTGCGCTCCAATTCTTGTCTGCTCCAAGGATGATGGGAAAACTTCAGCGGAAACAGCCTCCAATGAAATGGTGATGGGAGCAGTGTGGCCATTATGTATATTCTCTCTACATTTCAGCCAACAAAATCACTCGAATCCATCCCTCAAAGCACAAGACAATGCCCTCAAGTGATTTTCCCAGAAGAAGGGTAATTTTCGACATCAGAAAATGTCGAAGTCTGCGAAGGACAAAGTGGATGACCTGTTGGCAATGGAATCCCATCAGTTACGCGATCAAAAGATTCATAAGATTCCTACAGCAATGGAGGCCCTTGAGTATGGGGCTGAAAAGGTTTCCCCAACAAAATGCAGGCAATTTCAGGTGCGCCTGAATAGAGCCCGACAAGTGGCAACCACATGGTCAGATGCTGAATGTCAGAAGGCCATTGAGAGATTGGAGTGCGAAATCCATCAAGTGACACCTGTTGAACACAAGCTTTGTGATCAATTATTCCAACATCATGAGCGACAACTATTGCAGGAGGTCGGGACTAAGGCAACCGGTCCCACAAGCATATTCGCAAAAGAACTTGCCATAATCACAGCTGCTGCCGAAGACGAGGCTTACGTGGCGGCAAACATGACCACCAACAAGCCACTGCAATGTCAGATCCGCCTATCCCATGCTGAGACAGAAGCCACGACATGGAGCTTGGCTGATACGGCGCGTGTCACTAACCAGCTGGAGGGAGAGATTTATGGCATCACCTTGAATGAACAGAAGCGGTTCAAGAAGGAATTCTCCATCCGCTTGATCGAGTATGAAGATTGGTGGGAGACAATCGGCTTTCAGGCGCTCTGGAATACCATTGAACAATGCATAATACATTTCGGATATCCCAAGATGCGTCTTGTGAGCTATATATCAGAGTCAATCCAGTGAATGTGTTCCAGTGGCAATATCACCACCGATAATTCTGAACAGCTACATATTGCCAACAAGAAAGAGGCATATCAATCTAGCACCAAAGTCAAGTACATTCTACAGATGCTCAAGCACAATGACCGGTGTAACAGTCTTGACAACATGGAGGAGACACTGTCATATCTTGCACTTGATGGCTGGTACGATATTGACGCTGCCAAACTTCTCAACCTACTGTCTGCTACTGATGAATGGTGAAGTACACGCAGAGCCCATCTGTTAACTCTCCAAACAATTCAGGACGAGCCCATTATCCGCCCAGTGTCACAGCAGGTATATCATTTCAGAGAAACGCATGTCCGCGGAGTGCGCAGAAGTATCAAATAAACTTCACTCAGAGATGCAGCAGAAGATTTCGAAATTCCCAACTTTGGACAGCTATTCAGCGCGCAAATCGAAGAGGACAGGGGACACAAATTTAGTGGACTCGTGCTTGGATATGATCAGAATGTATTCATTGACAGTATATCCAATAAACTCCAGAATTGGCTGTTGTATTACCGTCAACCATTTCACTGCCCTACATCTGTTGAGCATCTGGGACTTGATTGCAAGGTAGAATATACCAATGCCAACCAAGGGATCATGCCTAAAGCTCATAACAGCTGGGTCCAGTATACAGAGAGTGAAGAGAATGACCTCGATAACACCGACCAAGGACGAATTCCTTCTTTTCCTGTATTATTCTTCAGCTGGACTCCACCAAATCAAATCCTCCAATTTCAGCAGTGCCTGCCTGCCGGCAGAGCAATATCGACCATTTTCAAGAGGTGGAAGAAGACTCATCAATGGGTATTACGTCCTCAAGTTGATGAATACACGGTGGTGATTCCAACAAAGATCAAAGATGTTCATGGTTGGGCTGATTGTGTAGACGGGTTCATCCGGGTTGTAAAACAGATGAATAAGATGTATAATGTATCAGTTTGGAGCAATAGTTGGACTGGCATATTTGGTGCGGGAGAATGCTGCTGCAGGCGGGATTGATAGCGTACAGCTTGTAAATAATCATGTTGATTTAGATACCTACTGGACTGTATATTGATTAGATTAGAATGCCTGATTCAGGTGTGTACCTGTGGGATATAGACATTATATATATCACTGCCCCGGAGAGTCTGGCGTCCAGGTGCACCGGAATTGCCATGTAGACGAGTGTCGTAGTCCCAACAACTCCGAAATTTTACCAACTTAAATGCATGATTTTCTAGCATTCTGAAGATGACTTCATACTCTTTAGAATATTCTTGTATTCTGTTCGGCTACTTCAGAAGTATAGAGGAGCACCTGAATGTACTCTCCGAGCAGCTGAAAGGTACAGCGTTTTGCATTGAACCTGTTCGGGAGCTTCTGGGAGCTTCCGGAAGGATTGGTGTTGCTGTACAGAATAGCTGAGTCATTGAGTTATGAGTTCCGAACCATTTTGCATTTTGCTGCTGTTGGGTTCATAGTCTCAATCTCAGCTGGATCTTCCAAAGTGGTGACCTACAAAGTCTGTCCAAGCAGTCTACTGCATTGCCCAATTCGGAGGGCGAATGTCGTGATTGTATGTATTGCGAGCTCAGAGATCATTGAATGTGGTCGCTCCGAGTATTTCAATGTCTGGAGTACGACTGTCTGCACCATTCTCGTTGGCTTTTCCTTCTGGATACACGGAGATCTGTGATGCCATGTTCATGGTCAGCATACTCCCATCGGTGTCTGGCACCCATGCAATAGTACTTTCGTCATCCTGATCTTCGTTCCACTGCACTATCATACCTGCTCTGCATGCTTCCCCTAGGCCACTGGGGTTGCTGATCGGAGTTATTCAACTGGTAGCCCAATCGAAGTCCGTCCTTTGGGGTTTTAACTATGGTAATCCCAGAACTGTAACGTATACCCTGATTGGGATGACCAGCACCTCCAGTTTGTGGACTGGGGCTAAATAAACCATATATTCGACCATCATTACAATCTGGTGGCTCTCCCTTGCATGCGTGATCACCTGACAATCAATCTTGGGAGTGGTGATGTGCACTCCTTCGTGGGGTACTCTGAGTCTATTGAGAAGATGAAGAGCCTGGACAATGCTTTCAGCGCCGGATTTGATGAGTGCTTGTATTGGTTGCATTTCTCCATGTTGATCCTGTATCCAGATTTCAAGGGCAATCTGCGATGAACCCAGTCTTGTTGTTCCTACCAAATATACAGTTCACATGAGAGCTTCTGGGCTCTCTGACAAAACCCTCAGCCTTAATGAAATCCAATGCAGCTGACTGTCCTCTGGTGTCGCAATCAAGGTCCATATTCCAAACGACTGCAATCCAAGCCCAGATTCAGCCATCCTCTTCTGCGGAACTTGGTACTGAAAGTGGTTGGCTAGATTTTTAGTTGCTGACTGTCGAAGGAGTGCTGGCATTCGATTTGTTTTCCGTCTTCTGGAGGAGCAAGGTTTTGAGGGGAGGTGGCGCATGTATATTTCATGCACCTGAATGTTTGAGGTTTGAGTAACCCACATTGTAAGCATTTTTCACCCAACTTCTGAGTGTCATAGTGCTCTGCCGGGACCCAAGGCGTGGGAGTGAATTTACAATCCTTGTCCGACTTGAACCTGTCAGGCTTCAGTGATTCATTTGGCTTGGGTATGGATGGTCGGAAATTTGGTTCCTTGCTGCCTTGTGGAGATGATGCTCCTCACCGCTTCTGCAGTCGACATGACTGCTACAGTTGACGCTCTTTGCCATCAGGCTAAATCTCTGAATCGGCAGCACTGTTGAAAAGCTCTTCCATGCTGGCAAAGTTCCCATTCTTTGGGGTCAACTGCTTGATTTTGAACTTAAGTGCTGGTTGCAGTCCACTCCAAGCGACTTCATAAAGGCTCTGATAATTCTGCAAGAGCAATCCTGCAGCTCTCCAGTATGCATTCATTCAATTGGCATAGATTCTCACAGGTTCATTCGATTCTGGCAGGAAGTTGGGCATACACTGCATTGCGGCATTGAGGATTCGGTCCTGATCACGGTATATCATCCGCAATTGTCCCCAGACAGCATGAAAGTGTTCTAAACAGGGATCTGAGTCTCTCCGTAGGTCTCGAAGCCACTCACCGGATTGGTCATCTGTGTCTGTCTCTGTGCCAGGTCTGGATGATTGTTCAATGTGCTGAGAAGGCTCACTGTATATTTCACTTTGTCAGGATCTCCGCACAGAATTTGGTGCATGTGGGATTGGATCTTAGACCGTAACATGTTGGGGAAGTTGTCAATCTGCACTGTTCTACCACAGTACTGTTCTGGATGGCCCATGGCAAAGATTTTCTTGTTTGTTGCTTCTGGGCCAATAGACTCTCTGCGGTATTCCCAGTTTGCTTCCATCAGTTCAGCATCGTGCGCGCATTGTTGATTACTCTGTTGGATGGCATTGTTGAGCATTTCTCATTGTTCATCCATCATCCTTTGCATGGATGTGAATGTGGATTGCGTGGTAGGCTTGGGCTCGCTCAGGTTGTCACCTAGATCGTCTCACACATTAATGTCCAAATCCTTGCTCAGGGTGTCTGCCATGTTGGCAGTGCGTTCTTGGTCGTCGTTATCACTCTCGTGGTGGATTGCATCCAGCTAAACAAGGGCGGAGGCTCATCAGGCATGAATAGGGGTTACTCGCCCGGGAACAGATGGTAGAAATTCCATTCTCCCTTCGATACCAGTCAGTTGTGACTGACCTCAGGCGCCTTGGCCAGGAGGCATCGTAGATGATGGATGGAAATATTGATGCACAAGCTGTTCGTTTTCTGTCATTTGTATCATCCTGTGACAATAGGAGTGATACTGGTGTATTCTCATGAGCAAAACATATCCAATAACGGAAAAAACAAATCTAGTGTAGAGGCACATAAGCCTACGCTCCACTGCAGATGGGTGATATTGTAATACAGTTGCACATGAGAGCAAGTGAATATATATATAGAATAGAGTGGAAAGACATTGAATACCAATCTATGTACTGCAGTGGCAGCCTATATACACAGTCAGTTACCTGGCGATGGGTCAGGTGTCGCTGTGACAATAATCAGCTCTTTACGAGTCAGTTATCTGTAGCAATCATGATACATATACATCTACACCTACTATTGCTCACTTTAAATATAGTAACCAAAATGTTGAAATTATACTACCTATATCTAAATAGCTGAATGTTGGCATATGTACCCATGTAGTAGGACAGATAGATATACAATACCATTCTATGCAGAAGACAATGATATGTACATTGAAGAAGCTGGGAGACCTCAGGCAGTACATTCTCCAACTATAGAATAATCTAGAGAATTTCAACTAAGTTGAGAAGTAACTCTGATTAACCACGATTGGGTGTGCAATATTCCGAGAATCTGAGTTGTCGGCATCATACCTGGACTGTGTATTCATTCAGTGTCTCAACGTGTTAAGCTGGAAATCCAAAATCGATAAGTGAAATAGCCCCAGAGACTACCAGAGAGTCAAAACATACGAAGATAAAAACTTCTGGCTGCTGGAAGATGAAATTCGTTTGAAAGCCTTGGACTTGAAATAGTACTACAGCGTAGTTATGACACTTAGTTATTGCCCTGAGATCAATAACTACAACTGGGCTAATTGACTTCATACCATCTCACCAACAGCAATACCACCTCGCTATACAATGCTTGCACCACTATCATTTGCCAGAAGAGCAAAATGTATCCACCACCAACTACTGAACCAACTATGGAAATGGAAAATAGAGCAAACCAAAGTATTCTTGGAGAGCTGTTTGTGGATCTGGATGAAAATAGATAACAAGATAGAGCTGGCACTACTACCACATATAACACCACCTCTATAATAATGATCAAAACTAAAAAAATTTCCAGCTCAACCCGGTTTAAGGGTTCTGCCATTATTACTGAGATGACATCTTTGCCAGCCTTCACTGAAACAGTGGCCAGCATGAATAGAGGAAAATCTTCCAATCTCAGGTTGAAAACTATGCAAATTCAAAGCTGGCCAGCTTCTCCTGGAATACAAGGTAGATGTACCAATCATTTCATCCGAGAAACGGAAACGTACTTGTTTACCATTCATATTGGCTGACCCTGGTTTTCACATTCAGAGAACATTGGTACACTGTGAGAGAACAATGGGAAACAAACCAATATCCTTGATCTACTAAGCAGTAAATAAAGATTCTGAATTGTTTATAGTAGTTTCAGCACAAATCTCCAAGGCCATAACCACAAAGTGTAAGGCAAATGTGTAATTAAACTCTCACCTTAGAAATATCTTATATATAAGTAAAATGTAACACAGTTGAAGTTTCATAACTATCAAACTAAGTGACTCTTAACAACCATGCCAATCCTTCCTGGTACCTCATGATACTCCCAGATACTTTCTGAAACGCCATACAGCAGCTGACAATATGAAACAGAGCAGATGAATTTTCCACAGAGAGTACAGTTCTCTTTAAAATACTACAGAATCAAGCCATTAAGGTTTTGAACTTTTAAATCTACTGGATAGATTGACCTTATCCTGAAGATGATTCTGGAACACCTTCAACTGGATGCTATACTGACCAGATATGTTAATAACAATAATTTTTAAATCAAACTGTAACATCTGATATATGATTTCTCATGTGCAGACTGTACTTCAGTCAGTGTAATTGATATACTGTTCAGTATATACTTCGACCAATCTAGTTTATCAGAACCTGTATGCTGTCAATACCATCTGAGATAGCATACTGTTAGACTAAATGTGCCAGTCCACCTGGTATTCCAATACATTCAATATACATCATATTACTCTAATAGATAAATTAAACATACCCATTACCACAATCTTCCTAACTGTAAAGTTCATTGTACTATGTTGGAATTACCACCACATCTTTGTCAGCATCAGTAACCAATAGCTACTATTGAGTCTTGTTGCATCTCTGACAAAGTGTAAATATCACAATTAGGGCTGCAGGGATTTCAGAGAATGCAGGATATGATTTATTGGTATTCAGCTGAAGTATAATACTGCAATAGATGAAATTTGACCTTGGAAGGTATTATCAAGACCAATTGCTTCACTTTGTATCAATTGGCATTACATGTTCTCAGCATCAGGTCAAATCACTTGGGGTACTGATATGTTCTACGATGGAGTTCTGTTCCAGATATTGAACCAAAGTGATATTGTTTCATAGTTGGTCCCAATTCAACAGCAGCCTATTCTACAGGTTAATAAATATAGTATTCATCAGTACAATGTAAAACAGCTTTGTTGTTATAACTTAATAACTTACCTGCTCTATTTAGCAACAACATTACATGCTACTTCATCTAAATGCATTCAGACAGGCTGAATGACAACCATGTTACCCATTAGTCCTCGAATACTAATTTCCAAATTTTCTCAATATAGCTGGAGTTGTGTACCTTATCATAATCCTATCTTGAAGAATGGATAGTTGTCATCAGAACGATACAACATTAAGCTATTAGGTTGATACATTTTGAAACTACTGGGACAGTACAACTTCTGCTTATTCCAGTGCACCTCAAACCTGAAGCCATACACACAGTGAGTTATCATTGTAATAGTCATTAAATAAAACTATGCAATTTTATATTATACTTCTATACATGTTAAGTGAAGAATTCCAATCATTCATCTGACCAGTATGTATGTCTATCCACTTCATTGTTTACAAGCCATAAACTATCAATGTCATCCAATACAATAATCTTTTGCACTAAATGTTCTAGTCTAGCTCTTGCTCTTACAGATACAATACATATCTTGTTCATCAGTTTGGTATTCCAGAAAAACCTGTTAATACAATTATCTCTGCTATGCTGATCTTGGTAATTTAATTGTATTTCCACTGCATATTGTTGAGACTTAGAATATGCTACTTACTGTTGAACATTCCAGGATCATCCAGAAAAAGCAGATTGCATTTCTCAGACTGACATGATGTTCTGAAATCGGGAAATCTAATTCATTGGAGATGTGCACAGTATAATGCTGCAAAAGATCAAGCTCATTGTTGAAAAAGATTAGTATGGTTGATGTATCGACTTTGCACATATTAAACTCCGAAGTTATGTACAGATAACATAATTCCTGGGTTAGAGTTGATATAGTCTGAAATACAGTCAAATTCCAGATTCCCAACTACAATAGCATTGTGAAATTGTGTACTCTAATCAGACAGCCACTTCTGGAGTTTAATGAATACCTAGTTGATGCATCTATTCTAATCATAACCTACTACCAACTCAGAAACATCATATCTACAGTTTCATTCAAAAGGTGAGTACAATAGGTGCTCCAATGTGGAAATTTAGAAATCTGCTGATTTTGCTCTGAGTAAAGTTACTCCAAGATTGCTGAATACATTATGGATGAGTGTTTTACTGAAATGATGCATTTGCTCATATGCAGGATCAAAACAAAGTTTGTAGTCAATATGCTGATGATATAATAACTGTATATTGTATAACTATTACTGTTTATTAGTAGAGGATAGTAGTATAAAACTATTGTAGAGTTCATATCATATCACCCTTGAATTGCAAGATATGCCAGTGTCTTCTCCATGTAGTCAAGTCCAGTATACCAGTCATTATCTGAGGATGTTACAAAAATGATCAAGTTTGTTGTGAGATTGTCATTCCTTCTGTGCATGATCTAGATTTAGCCATTTACAAATATCGTTAGGGAAATTATCCCTGCAATGCATTTGGCTAATTGTTTCAAATATTTGGCCCATCCCAAGGAATTTTGAATATCTAATGTGTACTACCAATACATTAGTGGTTTTCAGTAAGTCTGGCTTGTATAATATCTCCCACTATACTTCCAAATAAACTATTATTAGAGACTTGTCTACAATAAACAATTTCAGATTATCTGAAGTGATATTAGAAACCTCTGTCTGGAAATGGAAAGCAATATGCTTCTGATTTATCATACTCCAGATTGTGGTGTCAATTTCAGCCGATAACAGATGTAACAGAAATACCACATGCTTGTTGTGTGTAATATTTAACCCCACATAAGGATTGTGTTTTCCAGAAGATTTTATACATAATAGTGTTTCGGTGAATAGATTACTTGATCGAGTTCCCATATATCTGACTATTTTCAATAGGTTTTGTATTTGATGTTGAATCACTCTCACAATGTTTGTATTCAACCAGTGTCACCTGGTAGATTTCTTACTTCAATCACTGTAGTACCATGTATTAATTTATATCTAACTATTTGGTAACTGGCATTTGGATTCAATCCTGATATAGCTAAATCTATCTGTAATTTGTTGTTGTAACCTTTCACCCTAATATACAAGAACTTCAGTTGAAGTACAAATTTCAATGATCATTGCTATTTATATCTGATGGGATTCTATTGCTAGCTCCTGTTCCACTTCAGTGCCAACCAACCTAAACCTTTTCTACATTCAAAAATCACTCATATTCTGATAAAATCACATTAGGACAACTTCAAGTCCTTTGAAAACTTGATCACAGTAATTTTGCAGAATCACAACCTAAGATAATTCACTCAATATTTGCATTACTTCAATTAGTATTTAATTAGATAATATTTCTGTTATACTATTGCTGTTCCCTCGTGACCAGATAAGAATTGAACTAAAATTCACAGCCAGTACTGTATTAATTACCATGATTTCTCTTGCCAACAAGTTGCTATGTTACAATTCATTGAATTAATACAACAAGATTTGTTAGCTCAAATATTGTAAAACTGATATCAATCTATCTTCAAATTGTGCTTTGACATTTCAATCTTTTACACATTACTGTACCCTATCCAACAAGCTCTTATCTGATTCCAGCAGCACATGATGCATAATGTCATGTTCTCAAAGCTGATACATATTGCACTGAAACCATTGCCACTGATAGTTGCAGATCGAGTTAAATCATTTGGTGTACAGGGCATTAGTATTTGATTCTGCCAGCAGCTCTGAATAACTATTCTCATCTCCTTAGTAATCAAGTGGCCAAAGGGTTGAAAATCCCATCAACGCATGTAGGGTGTTCGCACATACAGCATACGCCACATATGACATACATAACTATATTGTGTCCCTTGTAGTCACTCACCCTGGCAGCCAACAGAGAGTATCATTGTCAACCACATCAATCAGCACAGTCCCATTATATCTCTCAATGAGTAATGTCAAGAATCCTATATGTACACCATTCAATTTAATTAGTATGATGCTAAACTATATCATTGTGTTTGGTACCTTGGTAGGGACATGAACTCAGCCAAATAAGTATACAAGTGTGCTGTATTAGTGTGCAATTCATATCTTTTTAACTTTGTGATTTGTCAGATTTAGTGGGCAGGCATGCTGATATCACTGAGAATCAGACAATTTGGTCTCATTTGATATATATATATCTGGTGGAATGATTGCTGCTGCAGGATGTGCATTCAATCTATCCAACAAATCATCATCAATATTGATCTCACTGTATTGCAAATGTACCTCTGAGTCAGGAAGATGTACCAGTTCAAACTGGAGTGTTTATTTCATCAGAGATGTGGCAAATGGAGCCAGATGTAGTGAACAATATCACTGTATGATAATGTTCGCAAGATATATGAATTGTTCATTATCCACCTCATATCACGAAGTTTAAAATTTTCTTCCAAGTGTTGATTATACTGGTTATCTGCCAGTTTGAATAATTCAATTATTGAAGTAGACTTGCCTACAGATGAGCTATTGATATCTCAATATTTCCATTTGCTGGTTCAAAAATTAAGGTATTTAATAGTCAAATTTATACTGGAAGCAATACCATGTACTTTATCAGTCAAAGTATATGCAAACATCTTCAGCTAACTCGGTTGCTCTGTTGTTCATAGTCACCCCAGCATTCGCCACTCTGACTATATTTTGGCAATTTGTTGGTTTCACCATATTTGTGGTATTTCATTTACATTGATTCTGGGGGTATATAATTTCATTCTACATAGAACAATTAGGGATTAATACACAATTTACAATAACTATGGCAGGACAATTTGTTAGGATGCTAATGGATAGCCTCCACTGTACACCGACCAAAGTAACATTATAACAGTTTACAAATATCCTATCGTACTTGTGGTATAGTCATATTTTGTACCTGGCTTTTATTCTTTTACAATTATTGACATTTTTGATATTATTCCTCTAGTCTATTCTTATCAAATAATTTTGTTTTGCCAATCCAACATTAAACATCTCTCTGGTAAGTACAGCATCAGAAGAATATAAAATGTTCATAAGCTTCATACAATTCTTCCAAATACTCAGGTCAAGATTGCTGGTACCACCATGTTATTCCACTCCCTTTCAAGCCCCCCTGAGAGTGAACAAAGTCCACTCAGAGGCTGTAATATTATTCTAAGGTAATTTTGAAACCACCTGCTGTTATGAAGATCCATTTAGGCTGGTATAAAATATAACTTATAGAAGAGTCAAATTTGGGAGAAGCTGAGGACTCTGCATAGAACTGTGGGAGGTCTTTAACTTTGTGTGCTGTATGTTTACAGCACTGGTTCATGGGGTCTGTGTCTCATAGCCACAACTCATTTTGAGAATTATTTTCATTAATATTGGACATTCGCTTACACATTTACAAACAAATTTACTACATTTTAATTCAACATGTAATCTTTTTACGAATATATCTATATGGATAAATATGATCAATCAGGGTATATACTGTAATGATGTCATTTGGTGGAGCAACGGGTGTCAGTAGTTGAGCAAACTCAAATATTCACTGTGTAGTATCAATTGTCCAATTTGGGAGTCTAGTATGAATTGGTGTATATATCTATAGATATATATACAGCTGATTGCAGATGGTACCTGAGTGTAATTGCAGAAGTATCTAGATGCTACAATTAAGTGAACTAGAATTTGCACTTCAAGGCTGTGATTAAGCATGTTTTCTGATATGCTTGAAGGCTGTAACATATCATGAATTGTATGCGGAGATGAAGTAAAGATTACATATACAATTTCAGGTAATAACCAAGTGAGTTTGGAAATACAGTGGAAAGCCAAGATTGTGGAAACTCAGATATAAATTTACAGGGCATGATCAACCAAGATTTGGGATGACCATCGAATTGGTGATTGAGTGGATTTGGAGTTACACTTGTTGACCATGATGTATTAAACATAAATTGATAGTTGGAGGCCTTGATCTAGAGTACTTTAAGATGCAATAGGAGGTACTATTGAAGTTACATTGGAGGTATACTTGGAGGTGTTCAATCTGCAGGTATTTGTGCAGCTGTGGAATCTTGGGGTAGTTAATGGTGAGGAAGAGGTAATAGAAGCTTATACTTGATATATTGCTCAACTGCTAAATATGGAAATGTACAGAGTTGGTTACAACCCAATGTGCTTGAAAAAGGACAAATGACAGATAAAACTGGGAGCAGGAGATAGTCAATCCTGGGTGACTTTTGTACTCAGTATGGTGGTATCATCTTCACATCTGGTTGCAGATAGTGATAATGTAACTTTATTATCTGTAGTAATGATATTATAGTGGATATGGAAATGATGAATGAGAAACGGATATGCAATTAATATTGAAGAATATTAGGGGATGTCGGGAAAAAAGGGTACAATTGGTGATATCAGAGTTAGATTACACTGTATTGGAATTTAGATCTTCCATATCAGATGTCCAACTACTATAACCGGTATGGTCAACTTACTGTTGGGTCTAAAAATTTCTTAAATTCTAGCCCCTCATTAGAATTTCCCCATCTTGATATATCTTCATCCACCATCATGTACTTTCTCATCATCATCTTTACTATCACCCGGAAATACAAAGCTATTGTAATCATTCCAAACCCTCACTGTCATGATTATGAGTTATCGTATAGTCCAGTGTACAATTACAATTTACTATCTGCTGGAGATACCCAATATCTCTTCAGTACCACTATTAAAACTTAACTCACTAATACACCAGGCTTCTACATTGCTTTCAGTACATCAGCTGCCTCCAATCAGCTCTCCATGAGTAGAATTATATATCAACTGTTATCCCTTTCCCAAGATCGTCAGTTTACTAAGAAATTTAGTCTCAGCTATCTTTAAGTCCCCCATCCACTCAACTGCCTTCACACAAGCCGATTCTGCTTTGACTGCCTCCATGTGTACCAGCAAATTGACTCAATTATGGGCACCAAGTAAATCTCCAAATACTCTCAATTAAGACCTTCATGTTCATCTCTCTGCATCTTTAATCAAGGTCTCCAAGTTCTTCTCCCAACACTCTTCATCACTGCTTCCATGTATGTCACCAAGTTTACCCCACAACAGGCTCCAAGGAACATCTCAAGGCTTACTTGATTACACCCTAAAAGTGTATCTCAATGTTTGCATAAATACACCTATGAAGAGTATCTCAAAATTGAGTTGTATACCACGGTAGTGTGCATCTCTAACCTCACCAGATGACAGCCACCACAATGTGAATATATGTTCTGTCAATCACGTTCTTCAACTTCATCTCCAGATTGAAGCAATTAAGGACATCAAACATTTCCAAAATGTGAAATTGTCTGGATGCCACATGCAAACCTCTCAGACACTCTGGTCAATCTCACAGGTGTTCCTGTGTAAGTCATTATGCCCCCAGGCCTCCCTCACGCTAAGGACAGTGCTCATAGATATTGCAACGGCATCCTCCAGTGATTGTGACAGTACCTGCAGTTATATCAGCTCATTGACAATCATGCAATGTATAACTTATAGAATTCTCAAATGGTTCAGTAGCTGAGATCTCTGTGCAGCTCAGCAGGAGGCCTTACGAGCAACTGGGACCTTAAACTCTGTGCTGTATGTTCACAGCAGCAGTTCTTTAGATCCCAGGTCACATAACCACAAGCCATTTGGTCTATCATTTTGATCTTTGTAAGACCTTTCTAATTCACAACCACATGCTGATACACTGCAATATATTATAATATACATTTTCTGTGTCAATCAATACATGCACATGTGGTCAGTCTGGCTGAAAATTGTAGTTGAGCTCAATTGGAGGAGTATCTGGAGACAGCGATTAAGTGAACTGAGAGAGGCACTTGGAAGCTGCTATTGTTCAAGCTTGAAGCATTGCTTGGATAAACATAGAAATTGACTTCGAGGTGATAATCTAGTATGTTGGATTGTGCACTTGGAGGCCATAATTGTGCAAGTTTGGCAATTCACCTGGAGGCCAGAATCAAGTGAATTTAAAGATGCACTTAGAGGCAGTAATTAAGTAAATATAGAAATGCACTGGGATGCCATAACTGAGTAAGCTTAGAGATGGGAGTGGTGGCCATCATTGTGCAAACTGTGAGGTTGTAATTGAGTGAACTTAGATATCCACCCTATAACTGTGATTGAGAAAGTTTGGACATATGCTTGGAGACCATAATAATACAAGCTTTGAAATTCACCTGCCGGCCAATACTGGGTAAACATAGCAATGCGCATGGAGAGATCAAATGAGTGAACTTGTAGATGTGCTTCCAGGAGGTCAATCTAGAGGGGATAGATTAGAAGGGAGAAGTGACAGAAGGTTGGACTCTATTCATTCAGTAACTTAGAATTGTGAAAGTGTACAGAATAGAGAACAATAAAGTGCAGCCAATGAGGAGAGATAAGAGATATAAGACTGGCTGGGTGTGGGAGACAGTCAATCTTGAGTTAATACTGTACCTGGTTTTACCACATGATCATAGTATGCAGGGATTGAAATGAATCACATAACTTCATATTCTCATGGGATGATATAGTTCTGGATGTCATACAGAGTGATGGGAGATAAATTGGAAAATCTTTATAAGACATTGGGACTCAAGAGAAATTCCTGTGCAAGTCAATTAACAAAGTGAGATACAACAGGTGCAACATCCAGTCCTGCTGGTAAGAAAACTGATAGAAGATATTTTATATTCATGCAGCCAGGGGATTTCTATGATATTCCACATCTGCTTATTTCCTGTCATATCTTTGCCATCATCATCCACCATCACTCACCATCTGAGTTATAACTCTCCCATCACAGGAGAATATGAAGTAAAGTTATCTCTCTCTCTATTTCCATATTATAACTATTACTTCACAACAAGTACAGCATCCAGAAACAATTGAGACTGTCTCCAAGTCAGTTACCCTGCATTTTCACAACAATTATTTAACCCCTCAGTTTAGCTCACTGCTGGCATATCTCAATCTAGGTCAACCTCCTTCAGCCACTTCAGCATTAACTAAGATGTTATGTCAACTCTTGTTACATTTCCACAATTGTAAATTAACTAATAAATAGAGTCTCAGCTTGCATTGCATTTCGCTTACAATCAGCAGCACTCAGGTCAATTACCTCCAATTGTGCTTAACTGCCACATCCAAGTGTATCTTCTAATACACTTGAACACTGCCTCCCTGTACATATCTATGTCAATTTGATTACACCCTCCAAGTACCTCTCTAAGCTTGCTTGGTGTCTTGCTCACATTCTTTCTCAAAGGTCACACTATATTGGCCCATAATGTTCCACTCTTGCACATTCTCCAAGTGTATCTGTAAGTTTGCCAGATCATGGACTTGGAGTGAATCCCAGAGTTCACACAATTGGCATCTGCAGATGCAGCTGGGATTGAACTCCAGTTCCCTCCCCAGCCAGACCAGATAGAGCTGTTGTTGGTCCATCGAATCAAAGAATCTAGATTACATAGATGTCAAGTGATACTGGATACATCAGTTTTAATATCATTTGATATAGTATAGTTGCTACAATTTCCACCTGCACTAGCCATCTTCCCACAGTGTATGTCTATTGTCCCAGACTGTTATAGAGCAATTCAAGGTGCTCCCAGACTTGTTTTCTGTGCTGCCACATGCACCCCATGTTGTTACCAGGCCTCCTATATCATTACAAATTCGTTGTCCATACTCCCACATACGTTGGTAGTTTACTTCTTCCATCAAATCAACTTTCAGATGTGTTGCCAGCACAACATGGTCCACAACCAGGGGACTGAATTAGTCTAGTCAACTCTCAAATTTAACAATTCTGGCATTGTGGTCCACCAACTGGTACATACTCCAAGTGACAAATTAGATTTTGTTGATGAAGTACATCTCTGAGTTCAATTGATAGTACCCTACAGGTGTACTGGTATGGTAACCCACTTGCCATCCTCAGATATACCTCAGACTGGCCTCAAATATCATCTGATGCCCATCCACCAGACTATATGAAAATTAATAGATATCTAAATTCATAGATCCATATGTACATAGATATATACATACAATACTCCAAATACAAACTGAAAACATATTTTTAAAATGTTTTACAATGAGCAGCAACTTCAATTTCCAGGTGTACCAGCAGTGATCCCAGAGAATGTTAATTTCCCTGACAACTTCACCACAATTGCACAGCCTTTCAAGCTTTGGTGTGCCTTCCAGAATGCTTCCCAGATTGTCACCAGTCATCTGGTATCATTACAACTACTTTGCTAGCACTCTCTGGTTAAACTTATGGAGACTGAATTGGTCCAGTCAACTTCTGCATTTTCCCATTGAGGAATTTTGGTCTGACCACTCCCCTGTACTCCCAGATACACTCAGAACCAATACAATGTTTTCCTGGTATGGTTATATTGTAGAATAATGTATACATTGTGAACCCCTTCTAACCAATCTCAATGATACTATAAGAGGTGATAGTGAAATACTTCAATACAGTCTCAAGAATATTTGGTTGATTGTTACCTAATTTGGTTTGGCTTATCGCTTCACAGCTACAATGCACTCTACCATATATAGGGGAGTGGCAAACAAAGTTGCCTTTTCATCCACATTTTTTATAAACTGTACTATATATCCTATCCTGTAAATCTTCCCATCAGAATCAGTTTCAGTGAAGAGAAGGTTTCTTACATCATATACTACAATCTTCTACTTGTATATACCTATCTTGAGAGGCTACCACAATTACTAACAGCATTCACTTGGTATAATTGGATCAATATGTAATATTATCTAATATTCTAGTACTCATAGTAGGTGCAGCCTTCAATACTAACGATAGATGATCTCAATTGAATAAGTTGGCTACTTTCTGAATGTGCTGAACATCTGCTCAATAACCATTGTAAACTGATTTCCATGTAGAATGTGTAGTTCTACAATAATTCTTCAGCAGTATATAGATTATGATAATACAATGGAGTTCACACAAGACATTATACAGAATTATATGCTACTGTTACTTCACTTACAGGCTTCCTATTTATAAAAGTTGCAATGGCAGTCACTCACAAACCTTCCATGTATAATATTCTTACTTAAACTTACCTTCTAATTTAATATTGTTATTGGATGTGTCTTGGCAATATCAATTATTTTACTTTAAACAATTCTAAACGGCTATCAGTACTTAAAGTGTGTACTACTATACAACATTGTACCAAACGAAGCGAATAACGAAAAAGTTTGATGGTCATTAAGATATCTACTACAGCCAGAATATATAGATAACAGGAATAGTGTCTTCAGCAGAACAAGGAAACAATCCAGTCATCCAGATCGTATGAACTGCAGTACGCCACTGAAATTAGCCACTGTTGCACCGAGAAGGCCTTCAATATATTTCCTGACCTACACATTTCAGTCTCCAGGAGAATTGCAAAATACCAATCATGCAAGCATAGCTGACTTGCCCTGAATGCTGGAGCATTTACACAATAGATTCAATACAGATGAAGAGATAGATAACACCTCAGAAACATTGGACACTAAAGGCATGGCTGCAATCACACTAAAGCAAATGGAATTCTCAATACTGACACATGCCTAATGATCTTGTTTGTCTAGCTCCAGTGAGCTGAACAAGTGGAAGAAAGAATAGACAACTGGGTTTCTGGAGAAAAAGGATCCGGAAATTATCTGGAAAAAAAAACTAGTTGAATCACATATACGATTGACACCTGCACTGGAAGATGGCAGTTGGAAATCCTTTTAGTTTTATAAAACACTAGCTGCTATAGGCGCATCTTGAAAATGCAGAATGCATATGAAGATATTGTGTGGAGATGATTTCAAAGAAATATGCAATGGAGATATAAGAGGTATGGCAGCAGAGATGGTGATGTAACAAGAAAGCCAGAAACTGATATAGAAGAGTATGAGTGCAAAAATTTAGAAACTAACCTTCTCCAAATACCAAATAACATGGTCTGAATTGTCATTTGCTCAATACCAAAGAATGACGACAATACACAGAATACCCACTACAATCAACTCCGAGTTTTATGAACAGATATAAAGTACTAATCAATTCATCTTTATTACTGGGATATAATTTTATCAAAAATGCTATAGAGTGTCACGTGCATGTAGACGTGCAGTTTGAATCAGAAAGTAATGAACTAACAGTATAATGGATTATATACACCTGTGGAAATTATATATAACCCAATATGTGGCTAGATTTAATATCACAATTGTCTGTCAAAACCTCCAAGTTGAAACAAAGTTACAATTTGAAAATATTTTTGATGAAAATAAATGTTGTTACAGGGAAGATTACTGTAAAGCATGTTATTAGACCAGCAGAGGCTATACTACTAATATTAGCTGTGGTTAACCACAATGTATTTTGAATAGTTTTTGAAGTGTTCTGAGGATACTACAAGAATTGAGAACAAGAAACATTCAAATGAGAATATTAGTAGTATCAATGGAAGTTCTAATTGAAAAATGGATTATATTTTGTTCCACATATGTTGATATGTTGCTATGCTTGGCTGTGAAATATGCAACATCTGGATGAATATTAGAAGTACTAGTGTACAAGTCAAACTTTCCAACTAACTTAAACCAACCGCACAATATTATAGCCAATAGAATGTTAACCTGGCACTACAAAAGAGATTATAGAAGTTGAAAGGAGGGCCTCTATGGAGACAATACCTATTCGATTATGCATATGATTTCAATACAATTATTATAGAATGTGCACAACGGTATGAAATAAAGCAGTCATGCATCTGAATGTCCATTAGATATACGAATTTTAGAATGACAAAGTGACTTCACTCATGGATAGAATTGCTGGACTACCATGGACCAAGTTTTGTGAGTACCAGATTTGGGCAGTATGGTGCATTATGAGAAGTTGGGTTTGGGATTCAAATATACCAGGAGTGCAGGTGGCAGATAAACAGAATCTAAGAAAGATCTTAATATTGATTGCAATTGCGATAAGTTGCAAACTTCTAATTAAGGATGTGGTGATGAGTTACCCCTGTCAATGCTGTTGGGATATACCATTAGTAACTGGGTGAATATGGTTGAGAACAACTATCAAGGCAATGTTGGTGAAGAATGTAATGGTTATTACTGGTAGAGAATGAATACAGTGCCTCATTACTTTATGGATCCAGAAAACTCCACCATCAGGGTATCCATTAAATTGGTAGGCCTTCAAAAGAATTCTCAAGGTAGGAAGAGATGGAGTCTGAATGTTATTTGAATGTGTCATGGACTGGATAACTTGAACACCTGATTTTAAAGTGCTGAACATGTTACAGATCGAATTTGAGGACCTCCCACATAAGAGTGTGAACTCCAGAATCAACATGAGAGCAAACAGCTAAAATATACACCTTGTATTATATGATACGTTATTATCCAGAGCAATACCCTCAAACGATAGCCAACTATTTCACAGTTTATGTAGTGTGTGAATGGTTCATTGGCTTCATTGGTACCAGATATCATAAGATATTGGCTGTCAATTGTAGGTGAATAAATTTATTGAATTGAAACTTCAATCCTCAGCAATACCAGCTTTCGATAACTCTTCATTGTGTGTTACCAGATAATCTAGCTATTTCCGTGTACTTCTGACAATTAAAAGAATGATACTGTAGTGAAAATGTACTATGCAAAGGTCCTGAATTTAGCCATGAATAACATCATATATAATATCTGGACTAGAGATGAAGCACAAAAATGTGCAGTATACTGAATAAGAGGAATTGCAAGTACTTAGATTGTTAGCCTGGTGTTGGAATGGAAACCCCCAAAGAGAAATCTGCAATATCATATTCAAATGGGAAATGAACATATTGTGGATTGTAAATTAATTAATCAAGAGCAACAAACAGCAGATACTCTCATGGAAAGATAGAATACATGTGGCACAATCATAATATGGACAGTACAATAATGGTGACTTGTATACTTATTATTGCATTTGGGAAACACCAAAGATTGCAACTAGCTACCTGGTCAGTTGTAAAATCAATAGCTGCTGAATACTATCTTGGTGGATTTTCCAATTTCCCATTGAATGAGAGATATATTAGTAGTATTAAAGTCTGCACAGTATCCCAAACCCAATCTAGATATACTATCAAGTGAGATACACCTTTACCAAGCAGAAGAATTTGAAACACATTTTCTAGTATATCCTCTCCAATACAGGTGGTGCCCATTTGCCCTCTTCTCAGTTAGCATTATCATTTTTAGCGGATGCAATTAAAGCAATTAGCAGATGATGCAATTATTGCCTATATGTATACAGAAATACGCAATAAGAACTGCCAAGAAAAGGAGCAAAGATTTTAGAACTCACCAAACCACTTTATACTTATATCTGCACTCTCAGTTGGTGGTCACCACCTTTACTTTTCATTATCACAATTTGAAGTAATTACTTTGAAATTTCAGGTACTGAAAAGACACTGCTAGATATTTCCATGAATTGCCCAGTTGGTGCAAACCAAATTCACACACAAATGGATACTGAACCAGGTTATAGTGATAATAACAACTGAGAGAATAATTTCCTCCAATTGATTGAAGTGACCCAAATGAGAGTGCTTCACATTATGTGACTTAGCCAAATATTCAGAATTAAATGACATACAACATTCTGATATCACATGAGGAACATACTAAGATGCATCAATTGACAGGAAATCATTTGTAGGTTGATAACAACAATGTGGCATATTGTTAGATAACTCTGATTGTGATATCTAGGTATGTTTTATAAAACATTGAACTTCTACAAGCTCCATACCTGATGCTAACCAGTTAAATATTGTCATTTGCAGGTACTCTGAAGCATCAATATATCAGTTCTGCCTAGTATGTTGGAGCTATATTATATCAGCAGTTGGGTCTATATTATTCAAATTGTCTATATTTGGATGACTCAGAGTGGGATACCATTGGCATTCATAAATTGAAAAAAGTCAATATCATATTCTTATAATGCTTGTTGAGTAGGTGTACTAGTAGAGCAGATCAAAACTGTGGGTGCTGATAATATCAGATTAATACCCACCCTATTTTGTACTGTATGTGTTATCATCCAAATTGTCAAAATTCACCCAGCTGGTAAATGGAAATAGAAGCTACTGGCTCCCCTGATGTCATGATAATCGAAACTGGTGGCATTAATATCAATTATACATATGAATCGAATGAATCAATCCATGCCAGATTGCAGGCATATTGGTAATATCAGTCGGAAACATAGTTCCAAGCAATGACAATGGTCCAATGACATATTGTTAGATGCACTGTTTTTAATATGTGAATCAAGAGGCTCATTATATGAACTGTATAACTTATAATAGAATAATGTTCACAAAAACCTAACTCCGTTGAGGGCATGTTGAGATCTGTTATTATTACATCAAGCAGCTTGCCTATTCTTGGCTCACGTAAACAAATATATTGCAACATCTATTCTGACTTACTATTGAAGTTTAGATTCACCTCAAATGGACAAAACAGTGAAGTTTGATGTCTCTAATTTTATTGCATATATATTTTTATTATATTATGTCAACTTTAGCAAATTACTATCTCTGTCAAACAAGATCAGATGCACCATCAATCTGCTAATGATGCCCACCAAGCCACATTGTTGTTTGCACTGCAACTTGAAACATGTCAGTTTGCTTGATACTAGAGCATGTTTTCTTTCCCAGCGACAGCGAGTAATCTATTAGCAGAGATACATACATATTGCATATAATAGAATGTATAACAAACATCACATTTAGATATAGACTGCTTCATGCCACCAACCTCAGCTAATAGCACAATCCATACTTCATTAACAACTAAAGGTGGCCACAATGTTGAGCTGATTGAGAGTATGCATATCACTATGCCATGGACTACAATGAAACTTGCCTCTTTTGTAGTTAGCGTATTTGATCATTGATTTACCTTATGTTCATCTGACAAATGTCAATACACAATACAACATCAGCAACAACCCTGGTTCCCGTCAGGAACACCTGGGTGTTCCTGCCAGCCCTGACGGCTCTGACGGCACCTAGTACCCTCTGACCGTGAATAAAACGTGACCTGTTGCCCAAGCAACAGGTCGCGTTCCATACCCACCCTCTGGCCGCAATTACACCATGTCTCTTATTCTCATGACCCGTCGCGTTATATAGTACCCCATGGACCCTCACACTAACTAAAGGAATCGCCGGCCCGGCATCGCGATTCCTTTATTTTGTGTCCCGAATGTGGTGACGTATACACACTATCAAAACGTCACGGGTGTTACACTCTTTGCAGGGGCTCTAGTTTGACCGTAGCCATTTACCCAAAGCCTAGCGGTGTTTATGCCTTTGTCCGGCCAAGTGACACATTTTACCTCTCCGCCATTGCTATTCATTGGATGCCGCACTCACCCATATATGTTTAACCCTGAGATCTTGTCACTTATTACAATACAGTCTTCACTTCGGAACAATCGCTTGCCATTGAATTTGCTTCGCCATTATCGTATTTAACAGGTCTGGAATAAACTGTCCAATCTTCACACTCTCTAGTACTATGCCCTCATTCCGCCAAATTGTGCGTTGATCCATCATTGGCTTGCGATGCATCTCCCTCCTCATCCGCATCCACATCGTCGCCATCGTCACCCTCATACCGGTCGACAGCACTAGATCCCAGGTCAAACCTCTAGTGCTCAGTTGTGGCCCGTCGTCGTCGGCTGGCTGTGGGGATGGCATCACTCTTGTGAAATTTCGTCACATTAATCTTGGTAAGTGTCGCGGCCCCCTGGTAGGCCGAAATGCAGTTCGTCATCTGTACAACTGTTGTGTTTCCGGATATTTGGGTAAGTGCATCTTATCTTAGGCTCCTCAAGCGGCACCTCGGAGGTCATATAGTCAAGAAGAATAGCATTGTCAACATGCGCTGCTTCCGTGCTGATGACCTCGGCAGGCATTGGGTTCTGCACCTGTTGGATCTCACGCTTGACTGTACCAAGAGTGATTTTGTACACCCTCTGTTGGTAGCTCTCCGGTAGTGTGTGGCAGGTATTCATTGAGTAGGTATACGCATCCGCAACACCAGGCAAGGTTAACACCTTGCGACCTGTTGCAGTGTAGCAGAATGCATTCTTACCACTGTCGTTCTTGTAGTTGAAGTAGTTCGAGTGATCAGGTCTGTCTGCTTTCAGCATTGACTTGGAAACGTTCAGAGGAACACCATTGTTCTTTTGCCACTCCAGGAGAGCATGGCGCGACGCGGTGCAGGTAAACATGAGCAGTGGCGAGGGTATATGACGATCCTTGTCGTCAATCATGGAATTATACAATCCATCAGCATACATACCGCGGTTATCAGCCTGATGATGAAATTCGATGTAGATGAACCCCGGGATTGCTTCCGCTAGGAAGTACAGTGGATGCTGGCCATTTGTTAGCAGCTTTCGACACTCTATGCGTTGGATTTGTACGACTTACACCACTTTCCACATGCTCTGCCACAGGAAAAAGATACTGATTGTCTGCCAGAAGGGGATCAATCAATTCCAAACGCTCTACATCGGATTCAAAGCGGCGGAGACGATAAAGCTCTGTGATATTGTCCCATGCTGATTCGATAACATGGGATTTAACTGTGTCGACTTGTGCTCGAACCTGGTACCGTTTTGAGTTTGTAATACCCAATGTGTGCAGTTACTTCAGCATGACTCTTTCAAGATCTCCTTTGTGTGTGCCTCAGATGCTATGGACCAAATGTTGTTTTGCTGCATAGTGGTGTTCCAGTACTTCTCTATTATCTGCTGGTGTGGGGCTTCAGCTACTGCTTTCGCAATGCATCACGTTGCATAACTCAGCATCTCCCAGTCGCTTGCACTCATATACAGTCGTCTGTTCCATATATGGAGCTCCATCAGTCTGACCGTTGCAAATACATGACACGCCATGTCTGAGTGAGCAGATAGATGGATGCTGCGACTGCCAGAGACCTTGGTTCGAGGTGTAGACACCCCCTCCGGTTGCAAGTACCACTGCCACTGTCTCTGATTGCTTTCTGTAGCTCGCGTTTGCAGTGGATTTGTAATAATCGCGCGGGCTTCTGCATTAGGGATTGGGGTACGCATGCGTTCAAGACTGCTGGGAGGAGTGGGAGTGCCAGCAATGCCGGATGCGTGGCTGGATAGAATGCAATGCATTCAGTCTGCCAGTGAGGTTCCTCCGGGTGCTGGTGTATCACAACTGCCTGTACCTGGACTAACGGTTGGAGTATTGATTGATCGTCGCTGAGTAGCGGACGGGGTGGATGTAACGCGTTGCGTGATATCTGCAAGGCCAGAATTGATCCGCGAAGATGAGGCGGTGGAGTTCTGACCATGGATTGAAGAGGCTATGGAACTCCTTCGTCGAGAGGTATCCCTCTCGCCAGCCAGCGTGGAAACGGGTCTCTTAGCAGGGGAAGTGGAGGATTCCCCGAAGGCCTACACTTTTGTTGTTTCTGGACAATACGTACAACTGGAGTTGTATCAGCGTGAGGGCTTCGGAAAGGCATAGTGCGATATGGATGTTCAACGTTAAGAATGTAGGAACAATTCCCTCTGGGTGCATAATCAACGGCAGGTGGGGTAGACTCCTTGTTGAGAGACCAGGGAGAGATTTGCAAAAAGAGGGAGGCGCAGTGCATACCAAGCTAGACTCTAAATCACTATCGCCTGTGACAATACTTGCGGACGAGATCCTTTGAAAAGCATTCAATTATGCGGTTAACTGCCATTAGATTAAACTCAGATTGAACTCAGCATTGATATTCATTGTGACAGCAACGTCTGAAGGTCTATTTGCACCGCTTGAAGGGTGTTTATGCCTTGTTGGCGCGATCATCATAGTATTGCACTCATTCTTTGCACAATACTTCAAAGCATTGATTGTGTATATCTTCAGCTTCCCGGCGGAAATCACCCTTTTGGCAGAGCTAAAAGCATCACCAAGCGAACAATGATGTATTCTCTATCCTATGACATTAGTTGGGTGGGCTTTTTCCACCGCCAGGGGTGTTTGCAGCTGTGTTGGATGGTTGCAAAGTTGGGACAACCGGAAATCTACTCTGTTTGCTCCGAGATGCACGAGGTCTGAGCGGTGAAAGTGGTTTGCATTGCAAATGCAACGCCCAGCATCATCAACTGTCCACACCGTGAGTACTGAATCTTGTCTCAACGTTTGTGGTGCATGAGGTGCCTGGTCGTTGTGGAAGATGAAGGCTGGGCCGTTTTATGTTCCTTAACCACCAAAACGTGGTGTACGGTGGCGTGTGATCGAGTAGTCGAGTGTGCGCGGGCGTATGCGAAGGTGTGTCTATTGTGTCGTGTAACGAGACATGTCGCATCAATATAAGGTCGATCGATGACTAATGGTGCTAACTACAAAAGAGGCAAGTTCCATCATGGTCCTTGGCATAGTGATATCCGTACTTCCAATCAGCTCAACAAATCACAGGATATGAATCAGAAGTATCATTTGTCAGAAGTTGAATGAAGAAATCGCTGTAACTCAAGTATATATATCACTTCTTCCCGCCTACACCTCGTTTCACCTGTCCTCCTGTATGATACACACCCGCAGAATCCTGAACTATCTCGACATCATGTGACTTGCACAAAGCGATCCCTGTTATTCCAAAACACACCCAATAACATACACAACTTTGTACTTTCCCTCTGGGCTTCCTTCCGCTACATGCAACTGTATCATAATGCTAACGCTTCAGATGTAGATTCACTTTCAATTCACAGCGATGGCACCAGAGCGCAGCCGCATTGAAAAGGGGCAGGCTAGGGCAAAGATGCTGACATTGGTAATGAATCGTCGCCTGTCGTTGGTTCGAGACCGTAAAAAGGGATTCATCTCCGAACTCATCTGTGCACTCATATGGATATAGAATATTTGTGGCGTTGAGGATGAGACAGCATGGGACCTCATTTATGATACAATCATTGTTGATCCAGTGATGACTCACCACTTTTCACAATTCCAGCAGATGAGGCCGCACCGCAGGAGCAGGAGTTCGCCTTTTTGGGAGTGGTGTGCAGCCTTCTACTGATATATGGGGCAAATATTTGACAAAACCCGCGACCAAATGAACAATTGGAGGTACGACAACCCCTGTGCCTTCATGGATCGAGTCGATCGCTCCAATCCGCAGCTAACCAGCTCGGGGAAGGTTGAACGCACTGGTGAGTGTTTCTCTTGGTACAGTAGCGATGACCTCAGGACAAAGATTGAGCTGGCAAGCAGCCACCAGTACAAGCCAGGCGACTACTTGGCCGTGCAACAACTGAATTGCGATGAGATAATCAACGAAGATGTGAATGATGAGAACTGTGCAGCTCATGGAGCACTGTGTGGTGGAAGGAGCCGTCCTGGCGATGGCAATGATATTGATGATGGCGTGGGTGAGGACGACACCAAGCATGGTGAGAAAGGAACTCGGAAATGAAAAGAAGCGAAGGATGGGAAGGGGAAACAGATGGCAACTGAGGACAGGAAGGGGAAGGGGAACGCAACAGAGAAAGGGAAGGGGAACGGGAACGGGAATGGGAACGGGAACAGGAAAGGGAATGGCATTGTTACACACACTCTAGGGGGAGAAAGCTCGCAGAGCGGTGGAATGGCTACAGAGAGCAAGGGGAATGGGACATGGAGGGCTGACTGGAGCGGGTATATTTACAGCAGGAAGTATCGCCCGCCGTGTCAATTTCCTCGGATGATGATACCGACTCTAATGAGGAGTCGGACGGTGAATACGTCTTAGAACAATATTCTGATGTGGTTATGCGCATGCAGGATGATGTCGACCCTCCGGGTGGCATTGATTCAGATGGAGATGTGGATATGGAAAGGGTTGGTGATGATCAAGAGAAGAATGATGAAGAGGAGAAAGATAAGGAGGAAGAGGAGGTAGAGGATGAGGATAAGGATGAGGATGAGGATGAGGATGATGGCAAAGAATCTCAGACAATTGGCCAGGGAGAGATGGTAAATACATTGGCTGGCAATGTTGATACAATGGTAGACTATCAGCCACCGGAGCCACCTGAGCAAGGCAAGGAGATGGGTGAGCATACACCATAGCCACAACCAGCGGCGCCTGCCCCACGGCCCTAAACCCCGGAGGCTCACCCACGACCATGCACTGCGGTGATTCTTCTGTTCAGTTGGCTGGAGTTGTTGAGGCCTGTGACGCCGCAAAAACCTTGCCCAGCGGCGTCAACCCTGGGAGAAGGTGAGGCAGCCAGAAACACCCCGGATGTCGATGTGCATCAGTAGCTGCTCTGTGAATCGGCAGGTTGCGACCGTCTCGCCAATGTCCCTCTCCCAGATCGCCCTCTCCCTGATCTCCCTCTCCCCGATGTCCATCTCCCTGAGGCGCACCCAGATGTCTCGGTAGGCGAGGAGTGAACGAGTCATGGTGATGCAGAGAAGTTGTGTGTTCTGGTCAGGGTCGGGATCTTGTTTTGTGAGTATCCTTTGCTGTGATCAATTCATATCAGGCAGTGATTGAGGAACGGGTGGAGGTGTTTTGTTCGCTTAGGGTTTTTTGTATTCCGGCTTGTTTGGGTTAGGGGTTGTGGGCCTGGTTGTTTCCTTTGTTCTAATCAATTTATCTCAGGCATTTATTATTTATTTTATTCATACTGCGATGGGCCATTGCACATGCAGTGTTTTTGCAACTCCGGGCATGTAAGGAACCTCCTTGTGATGGTGTTGAGGCTCGATTAATCTCTCAAGTTAGCTGAGCTTATACCCACACCAGACTGCTCAGGCCCAGCACCAACTTTCACCCCTTTCTACAGTGAATACTACACTCCTCCTGGGGTGTAGTCGACAATGCCAGTGAAGACCCATTTCCGTTGCCCCGAAATTTCATGCCGAAAGATGTTCACCCCAGACAGCTGGCAACTTAAACATATCAAATTACACCATCCTAAACACCTTCAAGTTGCACGCCAGAAGAATCTGGCTATTAGCAGCACGCCCCGACGCGTTGCGCCTGCTCAGCGTTGTAAATTCAACGCTAACAATGATTCAGTCAAGGATTTGGATGCGTTGCCCTACCTCGAACACGTTGAAAAAATCGCAGACTCGGAGTGTCAACCTGCGGCACCTTATCCGCCACGGACCAAAACATACCCTGGCGCCGGAGCTCCGCTGAGCACTTTCGTTGCTGAACCATGTGATCGTGACACTCAGGGTTGCCTTGATACGAACCTACAACACAATCCCGACTACCCGTTTGCGATGCGTGAGGAGTTGAAATATATCCCGTGTGGGATCAAAAAGAAGGGCATGAAGACGTACTATGACAACTTGCTGAAGGAAGAAAACACCGCTCTGCGTTTTCCAACAGTCAAACATGGGGATGGTGTCCAGAAGGTCGTGGTTGGCATGGCAGATGATCAGACTATCGGGGAGTGGGAACTGCACACTCTCGAGGATATGAGATAGAATGACAATCAACAACGACCAATCAAATACTGGAGTCGAGATATCATCAAAGCATAAGATGGTTGATGAGGCAGCCAGCCTACGCCAAGCATTGTATTTATGCCCCTAAACGTTGCTTTAGAAGCAATACCACACGGAAACACATCTATACCGAAATACATACCGCGGACTGGTGGTGGGAGACACCTAGTAACGAGACATATCCAAGGGTGATGACATGTTAACCGACGTTATGTCAACGCTCACAGTGGGGGATACACTGGTTCCCTTCATCATCAAGTACGACTGAACACATCTCTCAAATTTTGCTGGTGACAAGACAGAGTGGCCTGTATATCTGACGATTAGCAATCTATCTTCCATGATCCGCCAGATGCCCTCAATACATAGCGTCGTAATGGTCGCTCTGCTACCAATTCCGATCAAGAACTGCAATATTCCACAGAAGCGGCTGGATGAGCAATGGGAAACAATCCAAGTCATGCAGAAAGAGGTGCTCCGGCGGGTACTCCAGCCTCTCACCTTTATACACAATCCCAGCGCCAAGAGTGGGTAATACAATGTTCTCTGTGCAGATGGCAGCTTCAGGAGTTGCAAACCAGTTTTAGCAGCATCACTTGCAGATTGCCCTGAGTATAGCAACCTACATCATCTCAAGAGGCATGTCTGTTTTAGGTGCGAGTGTCCAACAAATGAACATGGAGATTATGTCCCTCCTGACACGCAACACCCCTGGTGAGATCGCAACCTGAATCGATCACTCAATGATGCCAACAGCAAGGCAGCCGATGCTGAACTCGCGTCTCACCATGTTCACCGAGGATTCAACATGTTTCGACATAATCTGAGTATCGTGAGGGACCTCCCAAAGCCCGACCTTATCCATACAATGCAGATTAGCATGCTTGACCACCTGCAGGAGTGGATGTCTCACTCTATAAGGACGCACGAAGGACTCGACAAGTACAATGCACTCTGGTTATCCGTGCCTGCTTACCACGACTTCACACCAGAAACTTAGCCATATGAGGACATCTCTCATTGGAATGGGCAGGACATGAAGGAAATGAGCCGGTACCTGCTTGGAGTTGTAACCCAGTCTCTACGAGGAGGAAGCACTGCTCAGCATCCCATATTCAACCGCCTAATTGAGTGCACACGGGCATTGTTGGATTTCAATATGTATGCTCGATATAAATCTCACGATGATGCAACATTGAGCTGCATGGATGACGCCTTGCGTTGTTTTCACACCTTCAAAGATCTTTTCTTACTTGGGCAAGCCTGTGAAGAGGTGAAGGCCAAAGGCAATGCCCTGAGAACGGAACTCGTGAAGAAGCGAAAGGTAGAAGAGGATACAAATGGTGAAACCTGGATGCCATGGAGGCAGCGGCGCGAAATTAATGACTGGCGGCATTATATCAGCCACGAGATAGATCTTTCGAAAGAGTTAGATGTCAACCTCAATTCTCTGAAGATCCACTTGAAGTCTCACTGGGTCGAACAGATTCATTAATATGGAGCCTTGCAACAGTATTCTGCCGAGATGCATGAACATGCACATACAATAAACCTCAAGGATGGTTGGAACGCCTACAATCACAGTCTCAACTACCTGCTGCAAGTGATCACCTATCAGCGTCGCATTCTCTGCTTCAGAATCAGAGAGCTCAATCTCCAAGCCTTTGCTCAGCGTCGAGAGAACAGCGCTTCCACCTGCAACGTCCTCCCTTCCGGTGCTGATCTGGCTGCCCCCCTGAGCTCCCAGTCAAAAGCGAAGCCTGAATTCATGGGACCCCAAAACTGCCGAGATGGAAAGCATCCCAACGCTATGATCAAAGACTTCAGACCTTCACTCGACAATAGGCAAGACGCCAGGCACCGCGTGACAATATACAACAGCACGCGGGAGTCTATCAAGCATAGGAGTCATAACAAGACATATATATCGGATGATCAACTGCACGCAATAGAGCTCTGTATTTACCATGGTCTCAAGGTTCAAGTTGAGGGTTTAGAAGGTGAACACATGTCCCAGATGTGTCGATGCACAGGGAGCCAGAGCTGACGTGGAGGGGACCGACGCAACCAGTGGGTGTGGATAAAGCAACGCCATGGAAGCTGTTATGGTGCGGTGATTGTTCATCTCCCGTAGCAACTGCAATGACTATTGAATATCAAGCTCCTAAACGAGGATGCAGCCTTCGTTGAGTACTGGTTAGCCTGGGCACTAACCACAATACTTGAAAACTCGGGTAACTTGGATCCCGTGTACAAATTAGTACAAGTGAGAAAAGCACCGGTAGCTGTTGCTTGGCAAGTTTTCAGCGTCGGTAACATTGTTGGCCGTGCGCAAGGAATTCCAGAGATACCAACCAGTAGTCAGACAGGAGACGGAAGGAACAAGTGATGGATCGTCAATAGCCACTCAGATCTGGCAACTTGGAATGATGTGGATAATTAGTAATGAGAGAATTGAATTGTGCTGGCAGGTAGAAGGGATGCGAGGAGAGATTTTGACAGCGTCACCGATCGCATTGCAATTCCTATGAAAGTGCGTACCCTATGAACCCATCCCGAAGTATTGTCACAGGCAGCCACTCCGCCAGAGTGTTCATTTGAAAGAGGGGACCGACAGAACGAGATGAATCGGTGAAACAGCGATCAGAGGGCTATATGCAACGTGCAGCGTCGTATTAGCGCCGGGTATTGAGTAATCCGCCACCACGATATCTCTGACGCCTCTGACAGACTGTGTCCACTCTGATGGTGCAAAACCACCTGGACGGAATTTCTTTTTGCTGATGAATAGACATCCCTGTGCAGACGCCTGCATATGTTGACTACTCTAGTATCTGCAACTGTACGGAACGTTATGACAACATCTGATTAAATGGGAAGCGACGATTGTCACGCCCACTTTGTAAGTCTAGCTGAGGTCAATGTCATCAAAGTATTGAATCTCTACTACCCACCCAATAACTCCTCATCTTACTGTGCTTTGGACGATAGCCACCGGCTGTCTCCTGCGCATCCTGAGAGAAAAGGATAGCTGGTGATTTCAATCGAAAGAACAAGGTCGTACGAGATGAGTTTGCCAACCAACACAAGCTTCCCTTTCGATCACCCAAACTATTCACAACTGAGAACTGAGGTCTCCCTGAGAGTCAGGAACGGTTCGGGGATACCCAGCTTCAGTCTGGGTTGGAACCGGAACCGAGACCCCAGTCCAAGGTAGGAATCACCAAGGGAACTGAACCGGGTGACTAGCGCCTGGTTATTACCTGGACCGGACAGAAACATGCAATTTTTGGCTGGGTTGGAACCGGACTGCTGTTCCATTTCGCGGTTCCAACAGCTTTGGCTCCAATTCAATTTTCGAGTTCTTAACGTGTCATGACATGGACTATACATAAAAGATGCAGTCTTAGGAGCTATTTCACCCCCTGGTCTCCAGTTTGCACTCCGATCCATATTGGTTGAGTTTCTATGAACTAACACTCACAATCACGCCCAAATCGCGGGTTTCCAACAGCTACACAATGACTATTGGTCAGATTCAAATCGCAGACCAGCAGCTGAAAGAGCTCCTGAAACTGCATCATTCACGTATAGATCATGTCACAATATGATCAGAACTCAAATACTCAATTGGAGCAAAAATGCAGGCCTTCCAAGTCCGAGTTTTCCGGTGGAAATCGGCCCACAAGCAGCAGCCCAGTTCTTTCTTACAGTCAGACCTGTTGCAACGGTTCAGTTCGGGTTTCAACCCTAACCCAGAATCCTTCTAGGAGTTTGGAACCATTGCTAACACCAGGTCGCCTGCTTCTCCAGCCGCAGCAAGTGTATAGTATCATCAAAGTATTCAATGCCAATCTGGAAGAGGCGGAAGCAAATGTACATACTGCAGAGGAAGCTGCATTCAAAAACTGGATGAATCACCATGGTGTTGCCAGGTCAACGATCTACCCACGCATGGAGCTGAGACATTGAGCAGACTGCACCGTGGTCGAAGATGCGAAGACACTTTGGGAAATCCTCCCATCAGCGTACCCCTTAAAGTTGATGATTCATATCTTTGATATTTTTAAGATATTTGAAGCATTATGCTACAGAATAGCAAAGATATCAACCACTGTTTATCGCAGATCAATCCAGAGACCAAGGATGACCTGCTCTACATAGTGCCATTGACCGCTGATACTGATTCTGCAAATCTGGACACTGCAAAGACAATCACCAAGTCAAGAGAGCAGGAGGACATCTTTTACAATCTTTGCAGGATCCAAAGGAACAATGAGTGGAAAGTCATCCTGGAGCTTATGATGCACAAAAATGCCATGATGACTACCATGCCCAATGACATTGTCATCATGCTCATCAAAAAGTAAGCTGCAATCAAGAGAGAGAATGGGCTTGCTCCTAAATCTCAGCTCTTTGCAAAGAAGGGTGGCAAAGGTGGTGAAGGGTGCAAATATCCAAAGAGGGATCAGCGAGATAATCAGCGATACAGGAGAGTGACTGTTGAGCAGAAGTACATTCATTGCCAATGGAGAGGGCATATCTCAAAGATGTACTCAGGTAAGCCACATGGCGATCCTCCCAAGGCTGCCAACACTCAAGCCAAAGCCTCAATTGAAGCATTGAATACTTCAACTCTGACCACATTGATCAAGAACTATTGCATAGCCACTTAGTCAAATGCTTCATCCAGTGATTGGTTCATCGATTAAAGATGCACAACTCACATCAACGGCCATTGAATGATGTTGAATAGCAACTTTGAATGTGCCCAAATACGAAGGGGAAGAGAGGTGATGGGTAATGTTAGCAACGGTTCCGGGTCTGAGTCAAAGCCTAACAGTGGTCAAATATGCAATCTGGGTTGTCAATACACCCAAACCAACAATTCGGGCACGGTTCGATGGGAATCTCCCTATCTGTCTGAATTGGGAAGGTTGTCAGTGTGTCACCCAGCTGGTCCATCTATAGATTCATATAATGCTCTTGTTTTCGCTGTTTGATAATAGTATCTTATCAAAATTGAGTATTCACCAGCCAATGATCTATTTGTGCATGTTTCATGTATTTTTGCCTACATAGTCAGTCAACAGTTCTGTTATGAGCTCAATTATCCGCGCAATGCCTTGATTACTCACTATGCAAGACCAGAAATCGTTGACGCTCCATTGACACTCATTTTCATGATGGAGTGACGTATATGACATCCACTGATTCGGTTGACAAGGCTGCCATTAGTTCGTATATGAATTATTGCAACAAAAAGAAACTTAGATTAACCAAGATGCAGGATCGAAAATTGTTGACCCATCAGTGATGCTGATTTTGAGGATGGGGCTGGGAGTATATCGCTATTGTTTTTGCCTGTAAAGGCGGCCAATGACTTATTTATGGATGTTGGCAAGCAATGGCCAATTACATTACCCAAGATGCAAGACCAAAAATTGTTGATACTGTGTTGATGCTCATGTTCGGGATGGGGCAGGGACTATGTCGCAATTGTTTTTGCCCCTACAGGCGCCCAATATCTCCTTTATGGATGTTCGCAACCAATTGCCTGTTAGATTACACAAGATACAAGACCAAAAGGGATTGACACTCTGATGACGCTCATTTTTAGGATGGGGCAGCGATTATGTCACTATTGTTTTTGCCTCTGAAGGAAGCCAATGCCTCATTTATTGATGTTTGCAACCAATCACCACTTAGGTTACCCAAGATGCAAAGCTAAAATCATTTGCGCTCTGTTGACTTTCACTATCAGAATAGGGTGGTGACTGTGTTGCGTTCTGTTTTGCGTATACTGGCTGCCAGTATGTTGGTTGTGCATAACAGCGACGAAATCACATTTCAATTACCGTACTTACAAGACAAAAAATCGTTGACGCTGCGTTGACACTCATTATAATATATTGTCCATTCAAAATCTGCTGCCATGGATCATTGGATTCATAATTATTTGAAATTACTGGTTGGCTTTCTGCCTGATCGAGACTCAGCCCTTTGGCAAAGCGGAGCCCAGTAATATCATTGCACTGGTCGCTCTCATTCTAACAAAATTTATACATCTTGCCATATAATTCATTGTGCCCACTATACTACAGTCTATTAACCAATGTTCATATGCAACTGCTCACTATTCTCCAATAATATATCTCTAAATGAAATTCCAGGTCGAACTTCATAAATAACCTAATGAACATTCGTTGACCCAGTCAGTCCTACATTTTCTTGTTCCCCTCATTCCTCGTCATTTGCATTGTACTGACCGTCATCAACACCATTCCAGCCTTTTTCTGTGACCTACGTGTTCGCCCAATCAATCTGGGAACATTTGGTGAGGCACTCACAACTTGCTGCTCTGGGTGTTCTGGATCCTTGATGCCACTGTCTAGCTGTATGTCAGATTCATTGTTTGCTTCCCTGTTGTCTTCGCTCTCATTTGGATTATCCCAGTCGCTATTCCAGTCAAGACAATTTTAGGTGTTCGAAATGCTTTCAGGTGCAGTGTTTTTACCACTTTCCGCTGGATGGCGGAAGATACTTTTGATTCAGCGGACATCGAAAATTTAGGTTCATCTTCCAGGCAGGTTCATCCCGGACAAAGCTTGTGGCACAGGTAATCTTTCTGATAATTCAAATCCTGCCACACCATCATGTTGACAGTTCGACCAGCACGCTGTGATGATCTCTTTGGTATCTGAAATGTATCCTACAGCTGTCATTTGCTTGTTTTGAGCGCATGATCCCTGCTGTGTAGCACACAGGTTTTGGTTGCCCTGCCACATCGCCAAAATGTTGTGGACCTTGGCCATTCTGTGCAATTTTCTTTCCTCCGCCTCACCTTTCATTTCCTTGTTGTTTTCATTATTCATTGTATCCAATGCGGTGTCGTGTCCTGTAAATGTCCCGTTATGGAGTGGAGCGAACCGCCTTACCGAGACATATCCGCGAAGGCACTCGCATGTGGTTTTTGACTATCTCCACCCAATCACCTATTGCCCAAGGGACACACATCTTCGATAATACCTCCTTCCGCCATGTTTTGCCAAGCTCTTCCCCTCATGGGGCAATGCGGGGTGTTACTTTCGCTTCATGATGACATTTCCTGTGTATCCACTCCGCCAGTATGTTACCTTGTCAAAAACAGAGTGAACTCGTCACCAAAACCACTCAGCATCAACATCGATCAGTAGTCCCTCATATAGGGGCACACGGCTTCTTTCAATGTTTTACGCCAGAATTCAACGACAAACTGGGCTCTGTGTGGAGAATTCTGAGAGCCTACGCATTACAATCATATCACCATCCGCCCGTGCAACCACTTCAAGCCTGAGGATGGTCTGCACTCGATGAACTACCTAGGGAGTGTTTAATTCTGGACCTCCAAAAGTCCTGTTCATAAGAGCGGTTGGGGTATTCCACTGCGACCACTTGAATCACCCCCTGCACAAGGTTTGAGCAAGGAATCATCAACTGTGGACTTCAGAAGTTGGGGTTGCAGGTTATACTCTATGAATGGTGGCGAAGCACTAATTGCAAGTCTTTGGGAAGCTATGCCCATTGATGTGGATGGGAGTTTAGCTGTGGCTGGTAGAAATTCGGAGCAGCACCCACCTTGCACCGGTCCTTGCTGGAAACACTGTATACAGGGAGTCACCGAGACAACAAGAACGTTCTGGGGAAGAATAAGGGGGGCATTGACGGCAACTTGGCCGTGTGGGTTGTAATTTCCGAGCTTCAGGTTTCGTCAGATTCTGGGGGTCTCTAAAGTTATAAATTCCGCGTAGGCCATTATGGAGTCTTCTTTCTACAAACGGCATGACTACTAGCGGCCGAATGCAGAATGATTACAACAACTACAACGTATTACCCAAGGGAGCCACTCGCCTACATTTCGACACCATGTGGTATGATAGAGACTATGTTGCGTGCCACATCAGAGAGATAGGTGTACATTCAGTTTGTTCCCTCTTGTTGACGCCACCAGTCGGTAATATCCGGTATCCAAAATCTACTGCTAATCTCCATACGGTCATAGTGGTAATCAATATGATTACGATTGATTTGAACGCAGTTCTGCGGAAATCAAGGTGGTGTATTCAACTGGAGCCTTGCAACTGGCAAATTAAGGCGCTGCGCAATTGCTTCGTCCAGGTGTCGTTTCCGCCACGTTTGTAGTCATTTTGTATTCTGCATCATCGCTGTACTCATCACATGGATCATAAGATGATTGACCCGATCTGGAAGCCATTACGGAGGAGCAGAGACTGGTGATCGGAATCATTCTGGGTGTAATGTTGGGCAAATGTCTATGTTTGGCACATTCTTCATTCTCCACAAACTTCCAAAAAGCCTCCTGGTATTTGGTACTGTAGCAACCCTCATCCTGAGTTTTAATATCCATTCAGTTGTCCCACTTCCTAAACAATCCCAACATGCAAAAAGAATCAAGGATGGTTGCTGTAATGAGATGCATACCCGTCGATGGAGTAACTTCAGCATAATCCTTGGACAGCTTCTGGTGCGCAGATTTCACTGTGAAGTATAAGTCTGCCATCCAACGAGTCTTCTTCTTATCAAAAGCCCGCATATAGTGATGATTATGATCAAACATGACATTGTACAACGTGATAACATTGTGCTGGGTAACCGAATGCCTTTTCAACATCCACATAGTCCAGTACCGGAATGGCCTTGAAACATCCATAAAGTACATGACATTGTTCCATTCATCCTGCGATGTGAGAAGTGGCCGGTAATCACTGTATTTTGGATTCTCGAGCTACTCATGGGTACATTCTGATAATCAGTATGCTCACTCAAGCACCTGAAGTGATGACTCCCACCGTGTCTGAACATCCATCATCGGTAGTACTGCGTTCCATTCATTTGGTTTCGACAGTCAATGAACTCATTTCAATGACCTGGTGTCAGCGTATGCAATATGGCAAGCCTTTGCTCCTATATGAAGGTCACTTTCAGGACTTTCAAAATATCATGAAATAGGTACTTTCTTGATTATCTTTGCTACACCCATCAGCAAAAATATATTCCGTTCGGGCGGAATGGCTGTTGCGGAGTGGACGTCCTCTGTCAGAGCAATCAGAGCAACTCCAATGGCGGATTACTCCGCGCCCGGCGTCAATACAACACCTCGCGTCGCATATCGCCGTCCGATCAAGGTTCCAACATTTCTTCTTGTTCTGTTGGTCTCCTATTGTAAACAATCTCTCTGGCGTTGTGGCCAACCGTGACCATACTTCGGAATGAGTTCATTGGGTACGGGCTTGCATCGGGATTGCAATTCAATGGGGGACCCTGTGGAATCTCTCCTCACACTCCTTCTACCTACCAGCAAAATTCATTTGTCTCCTTACTAATTATACAGATCATTCGAAGTCGCCAGATATATGAGGCTATCGACAAACCATCCCTCATTGCGTGCGTCTCCTGTCTTACAACTAGTCAGTATCTCAGGAATGCCCTGGGGGCAGCTGACGATGTGTCCCACGCTGCAAACTTGCAAAGCACCAGCTGCTGGTGCTTGTCTCACTGGTACAAATTTCGAGCCGCGATCCAAGTTACCAGAGTTTCCAGGTATTATGGTCAGCACCATGGCTAACCAGTACTCAACGACAGCTCCATGCTCGTTTATGAGTTTGATTTTGAATAAATGTTGCCGTTGCCACAGAAGACGCCTATTCAGCGCGCCATAACACCTCCCCAGGCGTTGCTTTACCCACCCACAGTCATTCCGTTGATCCCTGTCGCCCCAACTCTGGCTTGCGGTGCGTCGACTGATCTGAGATATGTGTTCACCATCTAAACCCTCAACTTGAACCTCAATACCATGGTGAATGCAGAGCTCCATTGCATGCAGTTCTTCATCTGATATATACGTCTTGTTATGACTCTGATGGGTGATACACTCCTACGTGCCCCAGTATAATGCCACGCAGTGCGTTGCGTCTGGCGTATTGTCGCGTAATCCTCTGAAGTCTTTGATCATATCGTCAGGAAACTGTTCATCATGGCCGTTTTGGGGTCCCATGAATTCGGGCATCGCATATGACTGGGGGCTCAGGGGGGGAGCCAGATCAGCACTGGAAGGGAGAGCTGTGCAGGCAGCAGCGTTGCGCTCCCGCCACTGAACGACGGCTTTGAAGTTCAGCTCTCTGATTTCGGAGCAGAGAATCCGACGCTGAAAGTCAATAACTTGTGGCAGGGAGTTATGATTGTGATTAGAGGCGTTCCAAACATCCTTGAGGATCGTTTGAAGTGCATGTTCATGCCTCTCGGCAGCATACTGTTGGAAGGCTCAGTATCAATGAATCTGTTCGCCCCAATGAGACATCAAGTGGATCTTTGGAAAGCTGAAGTCAGCTTCTAACTCCTTGGAAACATCAATCTCGTGGCTGATATGATACCGCCAGGCATTCATTTCCTGCCGCTTCTTGGATGGTGTCCAAGTTTAAGCATTTGTCTCGTTGTATACATTTTGTTTCTTCACTAGTTCCCTTCTGAGGGCATTGACTTTGGCCTTCCCCTTTCTGCCAGCTCACCTGAGTATAAAAACATCATTGAATGGGTCGAAACGACACAAGGCGTCCTCCATGTAGCTCAATGTTGCATCATCGTGAGATTTCTATCGAGGATACATATAGACTACTAACAATGCCAGTGTGCACACAATTGCGTGATTGAATATGGGATGCTGAGCGGGTCTTCCACCACATAGAGACTGGGTTACAACTCCAAGCAGGTACCGGGTCATTATCTGTCATCTCCTACCCATTCCATTGAGAAACTTCTTCATAAGCCATATGTTTTGGTGTCAGGTCAAGGTAAGCAGGCACAGATAACCAGATCGCATTGTACTTGTCGAACCGTTCCTTCATCATCACAAAGTGGACAATCCACTTCTGGAGGTGGTCAAGCATGAGCATCTGCATTGTATGGAGAAGGTCAGTGATGGGGAGGTCGCTCACAATACACGGAATATGTTGGAACACGTTGAATCCTCGGTGAACTTGGCCCTACGAGACTTCGGCATTGGCTGCCTGGGTGTTTGCATCGCTGAGCATTCTATATAGTTTGTGATCCCTGTGGGGGTGTTGCTTGTCAGGAGGGACAGAATCTCTAAGTTCGTCCTTTGGACACTCGCACCAAAAACAGACATGCCGCTCGAGATGATGTAGGTCGCTACACTCAGGGCACTCTACAAGCTATTCTACTAAAACGGGATTGCAAAGCCTCAAGTTACAATGTGCACAGAGAACCTTGTAATAACTGCTCTCGGCGCCAAGATTTCATTTACAGGTGAGATGCTGGAGTACCCGCCGGCGAACTTCATTCAGTACTTCTTGGTTCATTTGCCATGGCTCATGCAGCCGCTTGTAAGTAATACTGCGCTTCTTGATTGGAATGGGCAGGAGAGGGACGATTTTGACGCTGTTTGTTGAGGGCATCTGGTGGATCCTTGAAGATTGATTGCGAATTGTTATATACGCAGGCCAGTGTTTCTTGTCGCCAGCAAAATTTGCGAGATGTGTTCCATCAGACATGAAGATCAGGGGAACCAGTTTATCCCCCACTCCGTGTGTTGACTAAACATCGATTAGCACATTCTTATCCTGGAGTATCTCTCCTTACCTGTGTCCCCAACCACCAGGCCACAGTGTGCATTTCGGTATAGAGGTGTTTCGGTTGTGCATTGGAGTTAGAGCAATGCTGAGGTGTGGTATTGAGATGCTCAGTGTAGGCTGGCTGCCGCAGCAACCATCTCATGCATTTGATGATGTCTCGACTCCAGGATTTGATTAGGCATTAGTGATTGTTGTTCCATCTCATATCCTCGAGAGTGTGTAGTTCCCACTCCCCAAGAGACTGATAATCCGGCATGCTAGCCACCAGCTTCTGGACACCATCCCTGTTTTTAAAGCATGGGAAACCCAGAGCGCTGTTGTCTTCTGTCAGCACATTGTCATAGTATGTCTTCATGGCTTTGTTCTCAATCCCACCCAGTATATATTTGTACTCTTCACATGTTGCAAACGGGTAGTCGAGATTGCTTTGTAAGTTCATCTCAACGCAACCCTGTGCGTCGCGTTCCCATCGCTCAGCAATAATATCAATCAGCGGAGCGCTGGTGCCAGGGTACATTTCATTCTGCCACAGAGGAGGTTATCACCGTTGAGACTCCAAATCTGCTATGTTTTCATCCTGTTCGATGTGGGGAAATACGTTCAAGATTCCAACTGAACCTTTGCTGGCGTTGAATTCATGACGTTGATGGGGGTTCAATGCGTTGGGCTGCACTGCGAATAGTCAGATTCCTCTGGGGCGCAACTTGTAGGTGTTCAGGGTGGTGTATTATGATATGTTTAAGTCGCAAGCTGTCTGAGGTGAACTTCATTCGGCATGAAAATTGGGGGGAATGGAAAAGGGTCTTCCCTGGCATCGTTGATGACACACAAGGAGCGGAGTATACACTGTAGAAAGGGACGAAAGTTGGTGCAGGGCCTGAGCAGCCTGGTGTGTAAGCTCACAATACTTTCAGCTAACTTGAGAGGTATATTGAGCCTCAACACCCTCACAAGCAAGTTCCTTACACACCAGGAGTTGCAAAAACGCTGCATGTGTGATGTCCCATAATACTATGAATGAGATGAAACCAACACAAAACCAATAAATAAAGTAAACCCTGAGCGATCCAAAAACCTTGCGACGCGTGTAATATTCAATGCCTCAGAGAAATAGATTGGAAAAAATGGACTGAACATGACAAGAACCCGACCCTAACCGGAAGACAACAAACATCTCCCCTTCTGCAACGCAACGACTGGTTGACTCCTCACCCTCCGAGGCATCTGGGAGCGCCACAAGGAGAGCTGCATCGGGGAGAGGGACATCGGGGAGAGGGACATTGGGGAGACTGTCGCCACCAGGTGATTCGCCGAGCAGCTGCTGATCCACATCCACATCCGAGGTGTTACCGGCTGCCTCAGCTTCTCACAGAGTTGGCACTGCCGGGTGAGGTTATTGCGGCACCACGAGCCCCAAATGCTCCATCCCACCGAGGGGATGAGTCTCCTGAGATTGTGGTCGTGGGTGAGGCTCCGGGGTTTGAGGCCGTTAGGCAGGCGCCAGAGGTTGTGGACATGGAGTATGCTCGCGCATCACCTAGTCTTGCTCAGGTCACTCGATGGGCTGATCGTCAACCATGGTATCTACATTGTAAGCCGATCTATTTACCATCTCTCCGTGGCCAATCGTCCGAGGTTCTTTGCCATCATCCACATCCTCATCCTCATCCTCATCCTTATCCTCCTCCTCCTCATCCTCATCCTCTTCCTCTGCATCTTCCTCCTCTTCATCGTCACCGTCCCTTTCCATATCCACATTGCCATCTCATTCAACACCATCCGGTGTGACCACATCATCTGTCCTGCGCATATCCACATCAGGATGATATTCTGAGTCATATTGGCAGTCCGAGCCGGTAGAGTCGTTATCATCATCTGAGTAAATTGACACGGTGGGCGATACTTCGTGGTTTAAATACACCCGCTCTAGTTAGGCCTCCATGTCAGAGTCTGCCTCTTACATTTCCATATGTGACTGGAATAAAACGGCACGAGAGATATCATCTCCCCCTGGGGTTTATTCAATAATACCTTTCCCTTACCGTTTCCCTTCCTCTTCCCCTTCCCTTCCTCTGTTGCCATCCCCTTTCCCTTCCTATTCCCCTACCTTTTCACATTCCCATCCTTTGTTCCTATCTCTTTCCTGGTCGCTTTGTCACCACCCTGCATGTCCTCCTGATCGTTGACATCGTCAATGTCATTGCCACCGCGAGGATGGCTTTTTCCACCGCTGGGCACTCCGGGATCCTCTCATTTCTCATCATCATCATCCATCTGGATTGTCTCATCCCAATTCAGTGGGCTAATGGGCAGGAAGTCGCCTGGCGTGTACTGCCGGCAGCTTGGTGGCTCAATGTTTGCCTTTAGATCATCGCTACCATACCAGGAGAAACACTCACCAGTGCGTTTATCCTTTCCTGAGCTGGTTGTTGGCAGATTGGAGTGATCGACTTGATCCCCGAAGGGACAGGGGTTGTCCTAGCTCCAATTGTTCATTTGGTCGCGGGTTCTGTCAAACCTTTGCCCCATCTATGAGCGGAATGCTGCCCACCACTCCTGAAAAGGTGAACTCTTGCTCTCGCGCTGTTGCTATAATAGCTGGAATTGGCAAAAGTGGTGAGTCGTGACTGGATCAAGAAAGATTATATCATAAACGAAGTCCCATGCCCTCTCATCCTTGATGCTGCAAACATTGTTTATCCATATGAGTCCATGGAAGTGGTCTGAGATGAATCCCTTTATACAGTCCCAATCCAACAACAGGTGTCATTTCATAACCGATGTCGGCGTTGTTGCCTTCGCAGTTCCCTTCCGCATTCCTTCGCTGCTTCTCTTAGGTGCCATCGCTGTGTGTCGAAAATGAATCTACATCCGAGGCATTGGCAGTATGATACAATTGCATGTAGAGGAAGGGAACCCAGAGGAAATGTACAAAGTTGTTTAGGTTATCGGGTGTGTTTTGGAACGTGAGACGTGGTTCTGTGCAAGTCACATGATGTCGAGAGGGTTAAGGATGCTGGCGGTGTGTCAAATCGCAGAGGAAAAGAGAATGCAGGTCTAGGTGGGAAGAAGGGATATATCTACTCGAGTTCCAGCAATTTCTTGGTTCAACTTGTTTCATTGTTTAACAAACATCAAATGGGCCAACCTTCATCTTGCACGACCACCAGGCACATCATGACTGAGAAGCCTCAAGACGAGATTGTGTACCTGTGGTGAGGACAGTTTATGACGCGGGGCGTTACTTTTGCATCACACACCACTTTGACTGCACAGACCTCGTGCATCTCGCTGCAAACTAACTAGTTCTCAGGTTGCCCCAACTGTGTCACCATCCAACACGGCGAGCAACATGCCTAGCGGTGGAAACAGCACACGCAACTAATGTCATAGGATATAGAATACGTCATTGGTCGCTTTGGGATGCTTTCCACTCTGCCAAAGGGGGATGTCCACTGGGAAGCTGAAGATACACACAATTGATGGTTCAAAGTAGTGTGCCAAGAATGAGTGCAATACTAGAATAACTGCAGCCAGAATGTATAAACACCCTTCAAGCGGTGCAAATATTATTCAAACATCGCTGTAACAGTATATATCAATGATGAGTTCAATCTGATGGCAGTTAACCTGAGTGTTAGCAATGGCTCCAGGTAACCCGTCCCCTGTCCAGGTTTGGACCGGAAAAACGGTTCAGTTCGGTTCAAGAACCGTCCGAAGACCCAGCCCGCTGCTTCATGGTGGACCAAACCAGGCCCCGTACCCGTTGACCCGTGGGATTCGCCAGTTTTGGCTAGACCCGTCGGGTCTAAACCCTGGTTCTGCGTTTCGGGTTCCTCTATTTATCATCGCATTCAGTTATCCTACTGTTAATTGCAAAACATTGACTATGGTACTGCATTGTCATTTTCTGATGTTATGACAACCTTTATATAGCAAACAAGTAGAGAGATGCTCCCTACCCCATCCTGGAAATGAGCATCAATGGAGCATCAAGAATTGATGGTGTTGCATCTTGGGTATTCTAAGTTGCGCTTAATCGCACGTATCTATGAGCAAGTGATTAGCAGCCTTTATGAGCAAATAAGCAAATGATACTCCCGCGATAGACTCCTGGACAGTAACAACCCATTTCATTTACAAATGTGCAACTAAGTGTTCACAAGCATTTTAGACTACAAAACGGCCAAAACTGAGTATATGGACTTTAACAGCCACAGCACGCTTCGATGAACCATGATCGAACGACCAAAATCTTTGACACTCCGGTGACGCACATCTTCATTATGAGGCAGGGAGTGTGTCGTTTTCTTTCTTGTCTATAGAGGATGGCAACATGTCCATTATGTGTAATCACTACCAAATCGCGTTCTGATTACCCGACTCACAGGACCAAAAATTGAGGACACTCCGCTGATGCTGATTGTCAAGATGGGGCACAGAGCATCTCGCTTTCTTTTTCGTGTATAAAGGTTGTCAATTCTGTTGTTATGTATAACCACTAAAAAATCACTTCTGAATTACGAGACTAACAAGACCTGAAATCATTGACGCTCTGTGGACTGTCATTATCAAGATGGGACAGGGAACGTGTCGCTCTATTTTTTGCCTATACAGGGTGGCAACACTTCCATTATGTGAACTACCTGCCAAATAGCTTGTTTATAAACCGACTTACATGACTAAAGATTATTCAAAGTCCGGTCACATTCATTGTCAAGATGAGGCAGGGAGCGTCTCGCGTTGTATTTTGGGGATAAAGGTGGTCAATGCTGTTGTTATGTATAACCACTACAAAATTACTTCATAATTACCAGACTAACAAGACCTAAAATTGTTGATACTCTGTTGACGCTCATTTTCAAGATGGGGCAGGGAGTGTTTTGCTTTCTCTTTTGCCTATAAAGGGTGGCAACACTGCCATTTTGTGTATTCACTACCAAATCACGTTTTTATTACCCGACTTGCAGGACCCACAATTGTTGACGCTCCGTTGACGCTCATTTCGCCATGGGTGTCACCATAATATTGAACCATCCACTTTGGTAAACCATATGAATAATGGTCCTGTGGCAGCTGTTCTGTGCTGTTCATGTACATGCTCCTTTCTAACTACATTGTTCTTCAATGATGCATATAAACATACCCTATAAAATATACTTTAAAGTGTGCGCTAATTGTAGATCATGATAATACTCCGAAATCTGGGTCTCTTCTGTCAACTCTCATCTTCGCTGTCATGTTCGCTCCCAAGGCTGCTGTCGTCTACAAAATGGCTGTCAGCTGCAATACACACGCCGCTGATAGTGTACTTAGCTGTGGATGGACCTTCATCAGTCAGCAAATCTGGAATACAATCTTTATCCCGCATGCGATCCTTGGCATATGGAACAGGATTGGAAAATCGAGCACTGGGTAGTGGAGTATGTATATAAAGATATCCGGGTGGCACACCTTCTGTTTCGGGGCTTTGAGTTCTGTCACTGTTATCAGGTGGCGCTAGTGGCTTTCCGGGCCACAGTGGCGCCGTCATGGTGGAGGTGCACCCGTTCCTTTGCGCCTCCAGCGAGTCTGTGGATTGTTTGCTGTGCCATTTGGGCCAGGAAGACAGCCGTCCATCTGATTTTCCCGAACCATTGATGTATGTCTTTGTATCGCAGCCTTCACCTAGTTATGCCCGGAAAACTCAACACCCCGCTTCTTCCCTTGTAGGACTTCGGTGCGAGGTTTCTTGATTAGTTGTTGCGTTTCCTCAATTGCAGCACGCGAAAACCCTTCTTTAGCCATTTTGGCCATATTTAAGGTAAGACTTATGTCGGACTTTTCAAGCTGTACCTTACCTCCTTGTCATGCCATAGTAGCTGACATGTTGACAACCTACAAGAAATTAGTTGCTGCGTCTAGAGTGAGATTCGGCTGTTACCTCAACCATATACAACTTCGTAGCCCCCTCTGAGGTCTTTAAAGCCTGTTCTGTCCATTCCCGGGGACGTTTATCACCAAATTTGTCTGCGAATATCCCACAACTGCCAACCTTGTGATGGTCAATTCTGCAGACTATCCGGACAAATCCTATGCTCGACTGTGGAGGTTTCCTGTTATGGGCAGTGATGAATTGGTCACGTAGCTCTCTATGTACCCCAACTGTGCATTACACTTTTAGTTGACCGTCGTCTACATCCATATGGACTGACTCACATCCGATCGCATGCTGCTTCTTATTCTTGCTGCTTCCGGTTTTACATACAATTTTTCACTTTCCTTCCTAAATTGTATCTTTGGTGGCTATAATTGCAGCATCGCAGTGGACTCACTGGTGTCTGTGTTGCTGCTGTGTATCACCGGGTGGTGCATTGTTTGAATCGCCTGTCGTTCGGCTTGATTCAGTGTCAATCGCACCTGGTTGAAATATTTCTGGGACCATTTCTTGCTGTTGGGGAATTGTGAGGAAGATGATCACGAAAAGAGGAGGGAAGTCCTGAAGATAATATATCTAGCTACAAGTCAAAATGGAACGAGTGACAGACAACTTGCCCCTTCAATTCAAGTCGAATCTGGCTACATATAGCTGCACTACGTATAGCTGCAGGGGATTCCAATGGTCCCACAATTTGCTGTAAGTCTGTCCGATGGTTTTTCATTGTTTTCAGGGATACATCGTGATGAACGAGAACTCATATCTCATTGTTGATACATATGAAAAGGACATTCTTCGACGGAAAGGATGTCTGGTGATGTTTGTCTCAAGACAGTGCCGGGATCTTACATGAATCACATGCTAAACATCAAGTCTTGATGTACTGTTAGCATGACTATTCTCAATGAAGTGACGGTCAAAACGCTGATTTTGCTTTGTTATATTTGATGAAACCTACCCACCTTGACATAAAGGACGCAGCTTGCCTCCATGTGGTCCATATCGTGCAACATCCAACATATCGCCCAACAACAAGGTCGACACAACATACATTGGTCAATGCTCCGAAAATGAAACTTTCGCCACTTCTGGTGGGCAAATACGTCAAATTGACTACAATATCCATATGACCACATCATCAAGCGAATGAAGGCAAGAGTGGCTTGCAGGCAGACAGGGTCGGAGCATTCCGAGCATTGCGCAGCGTACGATCTGAAACGAAGCTGTCGGCCGAGAAATGATGGGAAACGTGCAGTTTGAGTAATCAAGAGAAAGATTTATGGATCGAGAATTTTCTGGATAGAGAGACCGCAGTCGCAAGAAAGCGAGTACAGGATGCAGAGACAGCAATTATGTAAAAGCAGGAACATATGAGGAATGTTGAAAAGGCACGATCAACAACCACAAAGTCTGAAACAACATTTGACGATATGTTGAATGCTGTTGGAGACAGTCTGAGCGATCATGCAAGTTCCGAAGATGAGGCGGATGGGGAACACAAGGATGATGATGCAGAAGATACAGAGCTTGGCAAGCTGAGCAAAGATGATGAACCTGGCTGGGTGATGGGCACAATCTCCAAAATGGTACAGCACCGCATGGTGAGCTTTCGGCTGAAGCAGATGAGGCTTGAGAAACTGACGCAACCTGGATGGGGGGACACGGCCGACTGCTTCCGTGAGAGACATATGATGTACAGGATGACTGAATTGACGATTCCGGCAGTTGTGAAGCCCCACACAGACACGACAGCAGCCACACCATCACCGACAACATTTGGACAGCTTATGTAGGTGGTTGATATCATCTCTGGACAATCACAAATGCTGGAAGTGACGTCTCGACAGGGAAGTAGTCAAATAAGGCTGGGTTCGCAGAAACCTCAGGCAGACAATCACATATTATCTCTCATGCCAGACGCGGTGCCCGATTCGTCAAAGATGGAGATTGCAACGCCAGTTCAACCTGTGATCTGTTACCCCAGCATATGGAGTCACTAGCTGATTACCATATAGATATCGGTTTCGGAAAAAGACATCGTGACGGCTCCTGCGTCACCGGAGAAATAGATAACCAAATAGGTATTTTTGCCCACGTATCTGCAGTAAAAGCAATTTGTACCTACTTTGTTATGTGTCAGCTTTTCCTGGATTTCAGTGACCAAATTGTGAGATAGGATGATTGGTCAGTGTGTGTGCAAGGGTCGTACGGGCCATGCCAATGTTCTAGACTCCAAATCAAGTTGATTGACAAACAAAGAACTTTATATTGTGTTGCCTGTTATGGTTAAATAATAAAGCAAAACCTCAATTTGAGACAAAATTTACTAACGTAGTTTAAGTCAGTGATGTCATACGACTCTTAGAAGGAGCAATCAAAGCACATTCAAAACCTGGATGAATGACAGCTGTTACTCTGGATTGATCGATGCAGCCAACTACATAACTCTCGGCTGAGACCTCCTGCACATGGTCGAAAAATTGGAACATTGCTTATTGCACCTTATGGACATCGAGGAGAATGAGCTGGATGAGGAATGGTGAGGACGTCGGGCAATAAATATCTAAAAATAGTGCATGGATCTGTATGGGGTAGATTGCTGGCCGAAAGCGCTTAATTACGATGGACCTACGTCATTAATCATGCAAATGATGTGTATAGTGGGGGCTCAGAAACTGAGATGTCTCGAGGATTTTGTATTCAAATGATAATACATAGACAGGGTATACTGGCTGCCAAATAAGACGGGATGGATTTTATGTACAATTGTTGAGCACCCGATGACTGTTAGTATATCTCTAAGGTGAGATCAAAGGTGAGCGTCAACGGAGCGTCAACAATTTATGGCATTGTATAATGGAAAATCCAGATGGTTTCGCCGCAATATGCACTCATAATCGAACTATAGCCCGCCCTCCTAGTCAAAAATAGTTGCAACAACATCGCTACTATGTCCTAATAATCAGCGTCAATGGAGCATCAACCACTTTTGACCTTGCATCATTGAAAATGCAAGTGCTGTGCAGCGACATTGAGCCATAGTCGAACTATCGGCCACCTTTCTAGGCGAAAATGATTGCGTCATCATCCTTACTATGCCCCGACACTGATCGTCAATGGAGTGTCAACGACTTCTGGCATTGCATCTTGGACAATGGAAGGGCTGTGCAGCAACATTAAGCCATAATTGAACCATCGGCCGCCTTTCTACGCAGAAATCCTTTCGACAACTTCGTCACTATGACCTAAAGATGCGCACCAATGGAGTGTCAACGATTTTAGGACTCGCATCTTGCAATATCAAGGGGCTATGAGACTACTTTGATCCATAATCGAACTATCTGCTGTGATTCTGGGCAAAAATACTTACAACAATATTGTTACCATGTCCCAAAATGAGCGTCAACGCAGCGCCAATGGAGCATCAACGATTTCTAATCTTACGTGTTGGATAATTTAACGGCAATGGAACGCAGATTACCCACATTGAACCCATTGGCAGCCGGTATGGGCAAAAATGCTGGTGAGTATATCGCATCCGCCTCCTACAGTTGAGTGCCTATAGAGCGTCAACAGTTTTTGTGGAGGCTCCAAACGCTACACAGCAATGAACTGCATTGTGCTGTTCCTATATCGAGTTTTGCGTGGTCAGTCGTTGCAATCTAACCTTGTATACAACTTCGCAAATATGCATGCAATCTCTGACAGATCAGATTTTTGCACTAGAAGCAGTGGAGTCAATATTTAAGAACCTGCAGTCTGCTTTGCTGTATTGTTAGTTTCGGCAGTCTTTCGAGTTGGATTACCCAGCTTTCTAATTCCTACTGCCATGTCAGAATCGAAATCTTTGAACACCTCATCGCTCGAAGTTATGATCTCTTCCAAAAATGAACATGTTTTTATTCATGATTTGAGTGACGTTACTTAACAAATCATCTTCAATGCTTGGTGGGCTTCAATGACTGTAGACTCGAAGCGGCCTATTGCTTGGAAGAATTCTAGACATGCGTCTTCATGGCGATTCTATTTACACTTTTGAGTAGAGGAGACCGGCAGCCCTGACATCATGTGTATCGTTTGTCATCAAGTCCTTCGCCATCCATCAGACCATGGGACTAGCTCAATGGCGAGAGACTTGCAGGCAAATGCTCACATCGCAAAGTCAAACGAATTAACAGACTCAGAGGTTACTGAATTGACTAGTTCGACATTGGATGAAACAGCTTTGGCTATCCTGAAGAGGCAAGGAAGTTGAGGAATCACAATAGTAAGTTCACAGAGGAAGCTCAGATTTGACAACCAGGATGATCCATATTGACCACAATGACAGACCGAACATTCTAAACTGGAAGCTAAGGACTTTGAAACTTCGGAATTTCACCAAGACAGATGGAATCGCTACCTCATGTTAGGATTTGTTTTACCTCATATTCCATGGAACGATATATCAAATCTGGAGCTACGACCGTCATATACGGCATTACGCTATGACCTAGTGCAGCCATCTGCTAAGACCCTAAGCAACATTTGCCGGATGGATTAAGACTTGACCGTGGATGCAATTAAGAAGTAATTGCCGTCACGAAATTAAGTTAGTTTAGCTTCGGAGAGATGGACACCAACGAACAAAGTAGCCATAACGTCAGCCATTGCCTACTATATGGATCGAAATTGGGCATTCATTGAAATTCAACTAGCTTTCAATAAGGTTGATCACCGGTTCTTTTCCATTTTCGAAAGCTAATTAACGATGGTAGGCCAACGGCCAACATGCTGGAGCAAGGCTAGACATACATTTCAAGGGCGTGCTTGATCGTTTTGAACTTACTGACGGCTGTTTTTTTGAGTTTCAACGGATAATGCCTCCTCAAATTACTCGATGACATGTGTGCTGCAATCAACACTTGATGCCTCTGGAATCGAGTTGCCTGCATCGAGGAACCACATACCATGCATAGCGCATATCATACAGCTGGCATTCGGTGCATTCATGAGCATTCTTGGTGTCAAACGCTGCACCAAGCCTTGGGAAGCCCGTGAGCGCGATCAGCAATTTGGAGAGAATGAAAGTGTCAACATTGGGAAGAGTCAAAGGCTTCGGAAAGAGGGCAATGCTAAAATGAATAAGGTGTTGGCCATGAAACCTGGTTTAGCAAAGATGATTGAGAAAGTACGTATTTCAAGATATTTTGAAAGTGCCGAAACTGATCTTCATATAGCAGAGAATGCTTGCTGCATTGATTATGCTAACACCTGGTCAACAAAACTAGTTCATTGATTGTCGAAAAGCTGAAGTCCGCATGGTGGTACTTCCCATTACGAATGTGAAGATACGTTGGAATTCGATCCTGGAGTTGCTTGAGCGCGCCTTCCGATTACGTCAATTCACATGCGAGTGGCTTAAAAATCCACAATCCACTGGTTACCGCCCACTCTTCACAATACAAGATGACTGGACCATTGTGAAGTATGTCATGGAGGTGTAGAGGCCATTCCAATATTGGACCCTGTGTAAGTCGAAGAGACATACCGTCACATTGCATCACGTTATCTCAGTGGACAATCATATGTTCGATGACCTGGATTGCGTGATGAGAGCTTTTGCCAAGAACATAACTGAATGGAAGGAAGACTTGTTCTTCACAGTGAAGTTAGCTCGACAGAAGCTGTCCAAATATTTCTCTGACGTGACACCATCGACGGGCATGCTTCTCATTTCTGCACATATCCTGGACCCTTTCTGGAAGTTGCTATCATTTAGATACTGGAACAAGGGAATGGATTTCAATCATGAGGACGAGACATCCTACGCTACGCAATACGAAGAGGGATTTCTGAAGTACGTGCAGAATGAAGACTGTGCCAAACATCGACGTGTGCCGGTTAAAACACAGGAATGCTTACTGAGGAGCAATGTCATCCTCTCCTCAATGGCTTTAGGATCCTGTCAATCATCATTTGATCCATATGATTTGTCCAGCGATGATGAAGAATACTTAACGCCTAACGATGTGGCTGAGATGACACCAGGACAAAGCCATCGGGCGGAACGTTTATTGACCACCGCCAGGGTCTATTTGAATTCTCTGCCTGAAGCACCAAATACCTGGGGGCAAATTAATCCAAATCTCAATGATCACCACTCCGACCCAATGGAGATTAGCAGTACATTTTCGTTACTGGACATGACCGATGGGCGGCGTCAACAGCAGGAAATGACCTGTAGGTACACCGATCTCTCTAATGTGGAACCCGACATATTCTCTATCATACCACTTGGTGTCGGCGTGGAGGCCAGTTTGTCTCTAGGCCGAGATGGTATCGGCTGGAGACAGTCAAAAACCACAGCTGAGTCTCTTCACAGAAAAGTCGTTCTAAGGCAATTTGCTCGAGGCACTAGCGGTATTTTGTCAAACACTGACCCAGAATTGGATACAATTAACACAGACAACGTCTCGGAAATGAAGAAAGAGGCGGAGGAAGGGACATTGCACCGAATGGCCAACATGCACGACTTTTTGGATATGTGGCAGGGCACCCAAAACCTATACGCTACCAGGAAGGAATCTTGTGCTCAAAACAAGTAGATGATCGCGGTGGGATACATTGTGGATGCGGGAGCAATCATCAAAGCATCCTGGTCTCTCTTTCGACATGATTGTAAGGCTGCATTTAAATTGTCAGAATGATCTCCACTGCCACCACCATTGTCTGCAAAGGACTTCCCAGGAGGACGAACTCAAATATTAAATGTCCGCCAAATCCAGAGAATCAACTGTCATCTAGTCGAAAGTGATGAGAATAGCACACCAGAAACTATTTCTTACACTGAAGATTGACTGCACTGGAATGGGAACTTAGATAATCCAAATGACAGTGAAGACAATTGCCCGGTGGACACTGAATATGGTATAGTGCAAGACAATCGCATCAAGGATCCGAACTCCCCAGAGCAGCAGGATGTGAGCGCACCGCCAAATGTTCCCGGATTGATTTGGCCTACACAGAGGTCAAAGAGACAGGCTGAAAAGGTATCAATGATGGTCAATGCAATCGAAACAAGGAGGAAGAAGGGAGTGAAGAAAAAGTATGACACAATGCGTCAATGTTTCACCAGTTTCTTGATGTATCTTGACCGAGAGTTTTAGTTAGTGATATATCATGCGCAAATGGTGAGCAGTAGCTTGTCCATATCGGTTGATAAACAGATGCATAGCAGGCGCAATGAAGCATTTGGCAAGATACATAAATTTTAGTTGTGTGAGAGCGAACAGTGCAAGAATGTTACTGCACTCAGCTATGCCACAGGGCCAAGTCTCAATCCGTCAGGAAGACTACCATTGAGTTCAAATCATGATGAAAACTATTATCGCTGGCAGGAGATGTTGAATGGACTATAGGTTAAAATAAGCATTAACGGAGCGTTTACGATTTGTGGTTTCGTAAGTATGGTAATGAAACAACAATTTGGTCGCTGTGATGCATAACCGAGATATTGGCAGCATGTGTAGGCAACAGTGACAGCGAAGTGCTTCCTGCCGCATCCTGAGAATGAGCGTCAACTGAGCGTCAACAATTTGTAGCTTCGCATCTTGGGTAATTTATGTTCCAACTGGTTGTGGACATCCATTTGTCAGATATTGACAGCGTGTACTCGGAAAAGCTAGAGCTACATGCTCCCTGCCACATCATTGGAATGAGTGTCAACATAGGGTCAAGGATTGTTAGCTTCCCATCTTGGGTAATTTATGTTCCGATTTGTTGTAGACATCCATTTGTCAGATATTGACAGCCTTTGCTGGGAAAAAGTACAGTGACATGCTCCCTGCGACATCCTGAGAAAGAGCGTCAATGAAGCGTCAATGATTTTTAGCTTCGCATCTTGGGTAATCTATTCTGCGATTGGTTGTGGATATCCATTTGTCAGATATTGACAGCCTTTACTGGGAGAAACCACAGCGACATGCTCCCTGCCGCATCGAGAGAATGAGCATCAACGGAGTTTCAAGGATTGTTAGCTTCGCATCCTGGGTAATTTCTCTCCCGATTGGTTGCAGACATTTGTTTATATGATAATGGCAGCCTTCACTGGGAAAAACACTGCGACATGCTCCCTGCCGCATCCTGAAAATCAGCGTCAACGGAGCGTCCATGATTTTAAGCATCACATCTTGGGTAATTTATCTTCCGATTGGTTGCAGACATCCATTTATGAGATATTGGCAGCCTTTACTGGCAAAATCAACAGCGAGATGCTCCCTGCCTCATCCTCAAAATGAGTGTCAATTGAGTGTCAACAGAGCTAGTTGTTGCAAAGTGTGTAATCAAGGAATTGCGTGGAACTTTGCATTCCTAACCGGATTATTGACTGCCCTGATAGGCAACAATACAATATATCAAAGTTAAAACAGCGATTCCAAATTAAGCGATATTGCAAGCTGCAATGCATGGACAAACATATTATTAGTTGTTGAAAACGCGATTTTGATAAGATACTATTAACATAGTACAAAACCAGGATCGTTATATGAATCTATCGATGGACCTGCTGGGCAACCCGCTGACAACCCGCCCAATTGAGATGGGTTGGGACGTTACCATCGACCCTTATCCCACTTGATGGTCTGGGAATATTTACAACCCGGACCGCCAATTTGGCCACATTTCGGTTTCGACCCGAACCCGGACCCGAAGTCACGGTCCGTAACCGTTGCTAACAGTAGTTAACAACAAATATTTAATGCTTTCCAAGGGATCATCTCCCCGAGCATTGTCATGGTTTGGAGTCAAGCGCAGTCTACACTGCGCCTCCCTTGTTTGTCGAAACCCGCCCTGATCGCTCAAATATGAGCTTAACTTGCATGCCGTTGCATAGGCATGCAGAGGCAATTATGCCTACATTCTTAACGTTGAACATCTATATCGAACTATGCCTTCCCAATGGCCTCACACTGACAGGACTCAGGTCGTACAAAATGTTTGAAGTCTTGCTAATCGTCAGAATCACCAAAGCCTGGACCTTCAGGGAGTTCTCAACCTCCACCGGCTAAAAGATGCGATTCCGTACCTGCTGGCGAGAGGGATTCCTCTCAAGGAGGGAGTTCCGTAGCCTCTACAATCCAAGGGCAGTTCTCCATCCCCTCATCTTTGCTGAACAATCGTCACGTTGCAGATATCACTTGACTCATGACTTCTACCCCGTCCGGTACACGGCGACAGGCAATACATTAGTCAACCGCCACTCCGGGTACCACCAGTCGTAGCACACCGGCACCGGGAGGAACCTGACAGTGTGATGTTGTATCCAGCTCCACATCCGGCATTGCTAGCACCTCCGCTCCTCACCGCAGTGATGAAAACCTGCCTACCCCCATCCCGAATCCCGAAGCCTGCGTGATCATTACAAATCCACTGGAAACGCGAGCTACTGAAAAGAATCCGAGACAAAGGCAATGGCAATCGCAACTGCAGGCGGTGTCTACCCCTCGATCAATGGTCTGCTGCGGTGGCAGCATCGATCGATTCGATCACTCAGACATGCCGCATCATGTGTTTGCAACCGGCAGACACCTGGAGCTCCACATGTAGAACAGACGGCCTATTCCAAGTGCAAGCGACTTGGAGATGGTAAGTTATGCAACGGGACGCGTTTCCTCGGCATTAGCTGAAGCCCCACACTGGAGGATAATAGAGCAGTACTGGAACGCCACAATACAGCAAAACTACATTTTATCAATAGCATTTGAGGCGCACACAAAGGAGATCTTGAAAGAGGTATGCTGAAGGAACAGCCAACATGGGATATTACACACTCAAACCAGTACCATGTTCGAGCACAAGTTGATGAGGTTAAATCCCATTTCATTCACTCCGCAATAAGCAACATAGCAGAGCTTTATGATCTCCACCGCTTTGAATCCGCTGTAGAGCCTTTGGGATTCATTGATTCCCTTCTGGCAGATATTAAGTATCTATTTCATGTAGCGGAGCGTGAGGAAGGTGGTGTACATGGTCCAAATCCAATGCACAGAGCGTCGAAAGCTGATAACGAATGCCTAGCATCCACCTTACTTCCTGGCAGAAGCAATCCCATGGGTCATCTACATCAAATTCTATCATCGGGCGAATGGCTGCGTTAAGTATGCTGATGGATTGTATAATTCCATGATTGACGACAAGGACGCTCATATACCCTCACCACTGATCATGTTTACCTCCACCGCATTGGGCCATGCTCTCCTGGAGTGGCAAAAGGACAATGGTGTTTATTCAAAAGCTTCCAAGTCAAAGCTGAAAGCAGTGAGACCTTGTCCCTTGAAATAGTTCAATTATCAGAATGACAGTGTTGAGAACGCATCCTGCAGCTCTGGGACGGGTTGCTAATTGTTATACATTCTTGATGAATACCTGGAATACACTACCGGAGCGCTGCCACCAGACGGTGTATAAAACTCACTTGCTACAGTCAAGCGTCAGATATAGCAGGTGGAGAACCGAACACCTGCCGTGGTCATCAGCGTGGAAGCAGCGCGTGTTGACATTGCTGGTCATCTTGACTATTTGATCTCCAAAGTGGCGCTTGAGCAGCCTGAGATCAAAAGATTTGACCCAAACATCCGGATAGCCAAAAATTGCACAGATGACAAACAGCATCTCGGGGATGCCAGGGGGCAGCGGGGATTACAAATATGAAGGTGACAATAGCGAAGAGCGCAATGCCTTCCCCACCGCCAGCCGGCGACGATGACGGCCCGCCACTGACATGAAGACGTTTCACCTGGGAACCCATGATTTTGACAGGTATGAGGGCGAGGATGGTTATGATGCGGATGCGGATGAGGAGGAAGAAGTATTGCAAGCCAATAATGGATGAAAGTAGGATGTGGAGGACTGAGGGCGTAGCAGGTTTGTCCTGGGAACCACTGATGACGACGAGTATGAGTGCGAGCATGGCAACGATGCAGATACGGATGAGGAGGATGAAGCATCGCAAGCCGATGATGCACCAATGCAGAATGTGGAGGACTGAGGGCATAGTACTAGAGAGTGTGATCATTGAATAGTATATTTCAGACATGTAAAATATAACAATGGCGAAGCAAATGCAATGGCAAGCAATCTGCCCGAAGCGAAGACTGTATTGCAATAACTGACATAATCTCACAGATGAACTTCAATGAGAGTGCGGCATGTGGCTATCGGCTGAAGAAAGGCATAAACATCGCCAGGCAGTGAGTAAACGGCTACAGTATAACTGCAGCCCTTGCACAGTGTGTAACACACATGTCATCATGATGGTGTGTATACGTCAAGGCATTCTGGATGCAAAGTATAGGAGGTGAGTATGGAATGGGACCCATCGCCTGGGCGACAGGATGGGTGTAATTCAAAGTCAGAAGGTACGAGGTTCCATCAGAGCCATCAGAGCCGTCCGCAACACCCGGGTGTTTCTGACCGAAACTAGGGTTCTTGGAGATGCCTTGTCTTATGGCCAACACCTTGTTGATTCTAGCATTGCTCTCTTTTCGAAGTCTTTGACTCTTTCCAATGTCTCTGCTTTCATACACTCCAAATTGTTGATTGTGCTCATGGGCTTCCCAAGACTTGGTGCGGCCTTTTACACCCAGACTGCTCATGAATCCACCTAAAGCCAGTTGTATGACGTGCGCCATGTATGGTATGTAGTTCCTCAATGCAGGCCAGTCGATTCCGGAGGCCTCAAGTGCTGATTGTAATTTGTGAGATATCAAGTACATTGAGGAAGCATTATGAATCATAATTCCAACAAAACAGCCGTCAGTAAGCTCAAACCTATCACACACTTCCTCCAAAAGTATGGCTAGCCATATCCCAGTATGTTGACCCTTGACCTATCATCCTCAATTAGCTTTTGAAACAGGAAAAGAATAGGCTATCAACCTCATCGACAGTGAGTTGTAGCACTCGCACTGACCACTTTCGATCAACATAGTAAGGAATGACCGATATTATCTCTAATTTGGTTGTTGATGTTCACCCGTCTGGAGCTAAAGTAACTTGGTTTCTTGAAGGCAATTGTGTCTTGATTGCATCCAGTGTCGCTGTGTATTTCCACCGGCAAATGTTGCTCACCATCCTAGCGGATGGTAGCACCAACTCGCTTCGTGATGTATTATATAACTACTGTAACTCCAGGTATAATACAGTATTGCATGAAATAGAAGCCGAAGTCAATCCTAAAATGAGGTAGCAATTTGAGGTGTCTTCGTGAAATTCGACTCTGTGCAAGCCATTTGCTGCCAGTTTGCAGCGTTTAGTCTGTCAATTCAGTCAATATAGATGAATCCTATATATCAAATGAGATTGTACTTTGTGAACTTGCAATTGTAATTCCTCGACTCCCTTGCCTCTTCAGTATGGACAACGCAGTTTCATCAACAGTTGAACAGGTCAATTCGATAGAATCTGACTCAGTTTATTCATTTCATTTCACAATGTGCGCTTTTGCCACCAAGTGTTTCCCCATTGAGCTGGTCCCATGTCCTGATGGATGGCAAAGAACATGATGACAAACTATACAATATTTTCCTGGGCTGCCAGTTTTCTCCATTCCCCAGTGGAAATAGAGTCACCAAGAAGGTGCATGTCTGGAATTATTCCAAGCAATTGCGTACTTGGAGCCTACACTCATAGAAGCGAACCAAGTATCAAGTATGATTTGTAAAGTAAGGTCACTCAAATCACAAATAAAGACAGGTTCAGTTTTGGAAGATATCATAACCTTTAGCAAAGAGGTATTTAAAGCTTTTGAATCCAACATTGCAGTAGGAATTCGAAAGCTGGGTAATTTGACTTGCTATACTGTCAAAAGTAATGTTATAGTACAGTAAATAGCTGGTTCTTAAATATTAACTCCATAGCTGCAAGCAAGAAAACAGTCAGACCTGTGAGACATTGCATGCATATATGTGAAGTGCAATACAATGACATATTGACAAGACTGTCTGTTGATAACTCAATTTAGGAACAATGCAGTGCAGTTCTTTGCTGTGTAGCTTACTGAGCACCCCCCCAAAACAGTTGATGCCCCGTTCGTGCTCATTTTCAGAATGTGGTTGTGATAGCATCACTAGCATTTGTGCCCATAAAGCCGGCAGATAGTTTGATTATGGGTTGACGCCGTGGCATAGCCCTCTGATTATCCACAATCCATGGCCAAAAGTTGTTGACAATCTGTTGACACTCATTTTTGGAGGTAGTAGTGATATCATCACTAGCATTTTTGCCCATAAAGGTACACAATTCTTTGATTATGGGTTAACACCGTTGCATAGCCATTTGATTATCCAAGATGCAAGACGAATGATCGTCGACACTTCATTGACACTAATTCTAGGAGGTAGTAATGATATCGTCACTAGCATTTTTGCCCATTAAGGCTGCCACTACTGCAATTTTAGGATAATTCCATTGCACAGCCCAGTGATTATCCAAGATGCTAGATCAAAAATCATTGACACTCCATTGACGCTCATTTCTACATTGGGACAACAAGTGTGTCGCTTTCCTTTCTACCTATCAAGACTGCCAATACATCCAGTTTGGAAGGATGTGACTATACAGCCCTGTGATTGCCAAAAGAGTAAGATCTTACGTCATTGATGCTCTCCTTACAGTGATAGTATCAGGCATTGGATGCTCAACAATTGTACGCATAATACATACAGTCATGATTGACAGCCAATACATTGTTTCTATGTATAATGATTTCCATCCAAGAGCTTCAACGCCTATCAGTGCATGAGCCACGACTATACACGATATCTGCGCGATGAATGTGGTATGCCCATCGTGTGTCAGCACAGTCAGCCACCGATTGAGGGCATACCGATCCATCCCCTGGTTTTCGATATATGTAGCCCGACTTCCTCACTTTTCTGTATGCATCTCATTCTCCTCGATTTCCATGACCTACCATAAGCAATTTTCAAAATTTAGACCAAGTTCACCAGGTCTGAGCGGAAACTAATGCGCTTACATAATTGGGTAATGCAGAATGTTGGCTGTCATTCATCCAGGTTCATTTTGCGCATCAACCGCTCCTTCCATGACTTGTATGACATCACTGACTTGAATTTTTGTTGTAAACTTGGTCTCTCATTCAGGAGTTGCTTTCTCACTTGACTGAAATATGCAGGATGATATCAAGTTTGTTGGTCGTCTATCAACCTAATTTGAATTTTAGAACTTTTGCATGGCCAAATTGACTCCTGCACATGCACTGCCAAATTATCATTTCTCACAATTTGGTCACTGAAGTCTAAAAACCGCTGACACATAGCAAAATAGGTACATAGATTGCTTTGCAACGAGATATGCCATCAAAATTGACTATTTCGTTATCAATTCCTCCAGCGATGTCGGAGCTGTTACCATTTTTTCATTTGAATCGGATATCTGTATAGTACTTGGCTTGGGACACAATATGCATGCGTGATAGCTTACGGGTTCAATGGGCTACAATTTCTTATTAGGTGAAGAATCGGGTGCCGCCATGAGCGGGAGAGAGACTATGCGTCGGTGTGACAATGGTTTCTCTGAAGCGAGCATCATTCGACTGCTGACTGGTCGGGATGTCCCGTGTGGCATTAGCGATTGTCCGGGGATGATATCAAGAATCTGCATTAGCTCTCTGAATGTTGTTGGTGATAGTATGGTTGCAGTCATGCCTGTTTGCGGCTTGTCAACTGCCAGAACCCTCAATTAGGCTGACCATTACTTCATATCTCGCTCACGGCAGTGGTCGGCTGTGTTTCCCCATCCTGGTTGCCTCAATTCGTCCACCCTCATATGTTTCTGCCAATAACTCTCCATGTGATGCTCTACGATTTTGGAGATTATGCCTATCACCCAATGGGGTTTGTCATCTTCGCTCAGCTTATGCAGGTCTGAATCTGCTTCATCATCACCGTTGCCTTCCCCATCCTCCTCATTGATGGAACTTGCACGATCACTCAGAGTGTCTCCGATAGCATTGAACATGTCGCTGAATGTTCTTTCGAGCTTTCTGGTTGTCAATCCTACCATTTCAGCATTTCTTATATCATCCTTCTCTTTCATACTTGCTGTCTCTGCGTCTTGAACTTGCTTTCGTCCCACAGCAGTCTCTCTATCGGCATAATCCTCAATCCATTTCACCTTCTCTTCATTGCTCAAAATGTGCATTGCTCATGATTTCTCGGGCAAAAGCTTCTCTTCAGATCGTAAGCTGCGCTATCCTCCTCGCGCTCAGACTCTTTCTGCTCCGGAGCTGCAGTTGCCTTTAGTCGCCTATTAATGTCGTGGTGTGGATCGCAATGTTGATTTGCCGTAGTTGACTGACAGAAGTGGCTAAAGGTGCTTTATTAGAGCATAAATCATAGTATCTTGAGTTGGCTTTGTTTTTGGGCAAGACATTGGATGTTGCAAGATATGGACCAAATGGAGGCAAGCTGTGTCTTTTATGTCAAGGTTGGTACGTTTCATCAACTGCAACAAAGCAACATCTGCGTTTTGACTGACCCTTCATGGGGACTAGTGATGCTAACCATATAACAGTACTTGATGGTGAGCATCTGTTTCGTGGAAGATCCCGGCAATGACTTCAGACAATCATCACCAGACTTCCGTTCCGTCGAAGAAGATCCTTTTTATACACTTTGAACATGAGATATCAGCTGCCGTACACCACAATGTATCACAGTAGTCAAACACAGAATATTGGACCAACTTACTGAAAATTGCAGGATGGTTAGAAACCCCTGCAACATGATGCTATACGCAGTAGCTCTCCACTTGAATAGAATGTGCGAGTTGGCTGTCACTCATTCCATTCTGACCTCAAGCCAACTATATATTCCTCAAGACTTCCGACTTCCTTTGGTTATCATATTCCTCAAGAGTTTTGCAACCGTGAATCAAGGCTCCACACACACCTCAGCCTGGTGCGAGTGGATCTGAATCGAGCCGAACGACAGGCGCATTATCAAACAAGCCACCTGCTGAGACACATTAGCAATGCACATACAACTGAGTCTACTGGAACGCTGCTAATGCAGCCACCAAAATTGTAACCCAGCACACACATTCGATAGTTGTCCGTAAAACTGGACGCAGTGGGACTTTTTCAGCCGCAGGTAATGGGATGTGAACAAATCCTTACCGAGGTAGACGGCTACTAACTCACAATATATGGCACAACTTGCGTACATAGACAGCTACATGACTATGTATCGCTGCCCATGATGGGAAACATCCGTGGCCGACCAAGGCATTTTTCCGCACAGCCCGTGAAGTCGAACATCGTAATGATGGCAGTTCTGGGACTTTCACAGAACAATCGTGTCATAAGCGATCCCGCAAGTGGACAAAACAGACTTTAAAAACCTCAGGGAATGCAATGGAGTTGAAGGTTGTAGAGGTAATAGCCAAATCTCATTCTTACGAGCAGCAACTAATTTCTTGTAGGTTTTCAACATGACAGCTACTATGGCAAGGGAAAGAGGTCGAGCACAGTTAGAACAATCCGACATGTACCTTTCATTGAATATGGCCAAAATAGCCAAGGGAGGGGTTTCGCAGGCCACAATGGAGGAAATGCAACACCTGATTGACACACCTCGTGCGGAAGTCCGAGAAGAGATGATGTGGGGTGTTGTGTTTTCTGACCATAGAAAGGTGAGTGCTGTAATGGAAAGACACCCGGCAATGGTTCGTCAAAATCATCCAAACGGCTTCCTTCCTTGCCAAAATGGCAAAGCAAAGAATCCTCAGACAAGCTCAAGGCATAACAGAATGGGTGCACCGCCACTAGAACAGGCGCCATCTCTGACCAGAACGCCACCTTCGCCAGCTGGTGACACTGAGGGGACTCAATGTTCCGAAATCGAAGGTGTGCCACTCGGATATGTGTATATACATACCCCACTTCCTAACCCAGCAATCTTTCAATCTTGATGCATACGCCATGGATCGCAAGCGCGATAAACATTTTATTCCAGATTTACTGGCTGATACAGGAACATCCACTGCTTAGTACACTGTCTGCTGCCTGGTAATACAGCTGACATCCATTTTGCAGATGAGAGCAGCGTATTGAGTGAATCTGACAGCGAAGGCAACCATTGATAGAAAGGAATCGAATTTTTGACAATAATCATTATCTACAATTAGCGGACACTTTAAAGTATATTGTTAAGGATATATTTATCTCCATACTTAAAGGACAATGTAGTGATAAAGGAGAAAGTACATGAAAATGATAGAATGGCTGCCAAAACACCATTAGTGATATTTTATGTCGAATTAAATATTTGCATATTGTGGATACACGTGTAGCAAAATCTGCGTGAACGTAGAACAAACAGTTCATGGTCCTGTAAGTCAGGTAATTGCACTGTGACTTAGTCGTTGTTATACATAATCAACGTATTGGCTGCCTTTATAGGCAAAAGAGAGAGATACATGCTCCCTGCCTCATCTTGTCAACAAGCATCAACGGAGTGTCAACTATTTTTAGTCTTGCATCCTGGGTAACGCATGTTGCGCTAGATTGGAGACATCTATAAACAAAGAGTTGGCAGCCGTTATAGGCAGATAAGCAAGAGATGCTCCTGCATCAGCCTTCCGGACAATCAGAACGTAATTTATTTAGAACACTGCAACGCAGTTTCCATGAGCATTTTAGTATATGATATAGGTCAAAACTATGAATATAGACGGTAACAGCCACATCACACTTTGATTAATCATGATGCAAGGCCAACAATCTTCGACACAATATTGATGCACATTTTCAAGATCCGGCAGGGGGCTTGCCCCCTTCCCTTTGGCCTCTAATAGCCGCAAATACTGTGATTATGCCCAACAATGACCACATGACTCTGGAATTACCTGACTTACATGACAAGAAATCGTGGACTCTCCTTTAACCCTCATTATTTGGAGACATTGGAGATGTCCTAGGTAGCATTTTTGCTTATTGAGGCAGCCAAAATGTTCATTACGCATTACAATGACCAAGACTCTAATCAATTACCTGACTTACAATACCAAAAATTGTTGATTCTCTGTTGACGGTCATTTTCAGAATCAGGCAGGGAGCGTGTCGCTTTCTCTTTTGCCAATATAGGCAACTTATACCACATTTATGAATATCTGCAACCAATCACAACTCAGATAAACCATGATGCAAAGCCCAAAATCATTGATGCTCTGTTGATGCTCATTTTCAATATGGGGCAGGGAGCATGTCGCTTTCTCTTTTGCATATGAATGCAGCCTATACCTCATTTCTGAATGTATGCATCTAATAGCCACTCCGATTACAAAAGATGCAAGACAAAAAATCAGTGACACTCCTTTGACTCTCATTTTTGGGATCAGGCAGGGAGCATATCTATCCTTGTTTTGATTTTAAAGGCGGCCAATACATCCAAAAAAGACAATGACATACCAAATTCAATATTTTGTGTTTAGCAGTAGGATATCTGAACGCAACCATAAATGGAAAAACCCGAAAACCAGAACCAGCAATTGGAACCGATGGCTGTAGCCAAACCCTGCAAAACATGCGTGTTCATGGGCATGGGTGCGGGTTTGGCTCACCAAGAAGCAGTGGGTCGGGTTTTTGGACGGGTCTGGAACTAAACTGAACTATTTTTACAGTCCCAAACCAGACCAGGAGCAGGTCAACCAGATCTGCTGCCATAACTAGCAATGGGGTAATATCGTTTGGATCAGGATATGGAAGTATTAGGTTGATTGGTCGACTACCAGATGGCAAGACAGAAACATTGATACCTCACACAGTGGTGTATTTGACAGAATCATTTGGTCTCATCTCTCAGTCTCAGATTAGGGCCAGGGAGAACAAAGTTGAACTGGTGAATCACTAAAGTCCCAACTCCTACAATCACCATCGCAAACTGATTGCCACTGCACCACAGGTCGAGGGGCATTTCATGCTAGATCGGGTTCTACACCGAGTTTTGCAATCCACTGAATCCACTGATATCGAGTTTGACAGCTACCTGCTAGTGCATAAGATGGCTGGGCATTCATCAAGGCATGATGCTGAGGAGCAGATGTTATCGCACTGCTGCTTGGACTGTGTCAAATCTCAAGGCCTTGGAGTTCTCACCAACTATTCCCGATGTTTCAAAAATGACCTGGATGTTCAAGTGCGGGTGATACAACAAGTGCATGTTAGCTCGAAAACCCTGTACTCCCACTCCATCCTGTGGCTCCGAGCCTCTGCAGTTTGTGCGTTTGGCTATATGTGGTCCACTAGACAAAGCCATTTGAGGATATCAATACCTGCTGCTCTTTATGGACATAGCCACATGGCATATGGATTAGTTCATACTGAAGTGCATGTAGGTAGCCCTGGAGAAATTCAATGAATGGCAGGCTCTTTGAAAATAGGAGTTGGGTAACCAAGTCATGGACCTTTGTACAGACGAAGGTGGTGAGTATACCTCCAAGAAGTTTACACAATATGTATAATCAGTGGGTATACTAAAGGAAACAACTATGCCTTACACTGGTCAATCCAAGTGAGTCATTGATTGGGTGAACTGCACAATGGTGGATCACATACAATTCTTGCAGCAGGCTACCGTACTATTGAGAAACATCTTACTCTCTGCAGTCTCAGCAGCAGACTATTGGAAATACCACACTGCGACGTACTCCTTTGTTTGCGGGACACTATACATCACCTGGCATATTTCCAGATCGAATTCATCTTTGAAGCATTTCTGTGCTGTTGAATGCTTGGCTTTCATATACATTCAATGGAGAATTAAAAGTTGCCGGATCACAGCGCACTTCTGGGTACAGTCAGTGGGTACAAGACATCCGCAAAACATGACTTTGTGTACAATCCACTTCGCATGATGCTTCACTACTCCAGCAATGTGGTATGCAGAGACGTAAAGCAGTACACAGCACCAAAGTCTGCAGATGAAGCGAGCTTGAACAAGCAATTCAATGGAGATGTCATCATAAAACCCCCACCTACCAAATAGCAATCTGAAACCTCCAAGCCAATCGAAAAGCATCCAACTGAAGATGGAAATTCCACACGTCAATGGATCAGTCATTGGACAACAAATTACCTCCAAAGCCATACATCAATTAATGACAATTGGCTGGCCTTGATATGATACTTAGAGATGGATGAAATGCATCTGCTGAAGGTAGTCACTGAAACTGTGCTGGCAGGAGGCACTTCCTAGAGTCTGCATGATTGGCTCTCGAAGATGGGGATATCAATACTATGATTCCCATCTACACTGCTGCTGCAATCTCCAATAATTACCATTATGAGAATTGGATCAACAATCCAATGTCTGAATAACTAGCAACTGAGTTTCTGCTTGTGGAGAAATGGGATACTGCAATTAAAGAAGAGTTAGATGGGAATGGTCACCATCAGGTCTATGCAGATTTAGTGGAAACTGGGAAAGGAAGAACAGCTGTGCCAATGTATTTGGTATATCATACCAGGTGCCATTCATCAGGCGATGTGCAGATGTTCAGGGCCAGCCTAGTCTGTGCAGGAATTCATCATATCGAATGCATGGACCACTAGGCTATGTATGATCACCCTGCTTACTTGGGGCGTGTGAAGCTGGAACTCGCCATCACCACCAAGTATGATCTCGGGATCCATCGTCTGGTTGTTTAGACTGCTTTCTTGTGCGATGACATGGATCAAGAGATATATAGGCATGTACCACAGGGATATTGTCAGGTGCTCCAGAATGGGAGTCATTACAATGAGCCAAGATTGAAGACTACGCAGAATATTGAACTGCACTTCAGAAAGTCTCTTTGTAGCCTGACACATTCATGGCACAATTCATATCACACATTTAAGCAATTCGTGATTTGGATTGGGTTCATGGCATTACATATCAATAGAGGACTGCGCATGGTTGGGGATCAAGGCATGGTTGTTGCAGCAGTCATTCTGTACATAAATAATCACTTTGTCTTTGCTAATGAGGGCTTGAGTGGGCAGATCAACACTCAGGTGATCAAGATGTTCCAGATCCATGATCTTGGGAGTGTCTCCTTCTATTTCAGCATGACCATCAAACACAATCAGGAGCATCATATGATTGACATCAATCAACACAGCTATATTCAGATGAATTTGGTAAAGTTCAGCATGGATGAATCCTCACCAGTTGCCACTCCAATTGTGATGAAGCTTCACCAGCAGACACCTGACGAAGAATTCTGTAATCAGACCTTATACCAATCGATGACCATAATGCTGAAATTAATGATGACAGCTGCTGAGCCCAATATTGCATATACTATTGGAGTACTCAGCCAGTTCAATCACGACCCATTCAGTGGGCATATAGTAGCTGTCAACCATGTATTCTGGTACCTTAACTGTATAAACATATCGTAGCTACACTTCAGCAATCAGGTTTACGGAGAACCACACGTAGATGTTGTGGTCATTTGGATAATGTTACATGCCCGGAGGTCTCCGAATTGGCATGTACACAGAGCAACACTGTCAGAAGAGTTGTCGAGAAGGAGATTCAGACAGCAGAATACAACTGCCCGGTCCATGACCGATGCCAAATGCAACTCCTTCAGTGTACGATGCATGCAATTCTCACAAAGCTCGCATATCCTGCATGAGCTCTGCATCCCGACTTTCACTCATATATTTTCTGATTTACAGTCACTGATCAGCAGGATCTAGGACAGAATCTACCACAGATTTGCAGTGGCACACATTGCAACCAACTACTATCATGCGGCAGAGATAGCTAAATATGGAGCAATTGACTTCGGCTATATACCAACTACTGAGATGCTCAACGAATGATTCACAAAGCCACTACCAAAGCCCACCCGCCATCTTGAAGAAGTGTACTGCAATTGGAATCATCAGAAATGGCCTACGAAATGGTCATAGAAGTAGTATCAAAATTGCAATTGGAAATGGTATCGGGTATGGTGTCAAACAGTAAGTGCATATGGCATGTTTCTTTGGAGAAGATCTATGATGTTTGACTGCCTTTGCTTCTACTATATTTACTTTTTTGTGTGAATCAGATGGAGTGTCCATTCGAGAGGATTGTTGAGATGATTGGGATTGCAGATATCACCATGCCAAGGACTATGATGTAACTTGCCGCATTTCAAATTGGCACCATCAGTCATTAATCGACCATATGTCAATGCGACATTTCTCGTTTCATGATACAATGATCAAACATTTGCGCATGCCTGAACACACTAGTCTACCCAAGTGACTACCACTGTACAACAGGCATAATCATATTCATTGTTACACTTGTTGTCAACTGTCAGTTGGAGGACGGTAGCCACCACATGTAAATTCTTAATACATAGTGCTTGTAACCTTACATGACTTGATCTATACTATGATTTTATATTTGAGCTTGTGCTTCCCAGCTCCAACTATAGCTATATTGATTTGTACTCCTGTAATAAAGCTGGATGTGATTCAGAGACAACACTGTAACAATCATTACTGAGTACATGACTGGTAGCATCCACTTAAAACATTAACTGCGGTTATACAACAGGGTAAGTTTCCAACACCTGTTACTCAGATCTAATTACTATATATGTATAATAAATGTTTGAACCTCCAATGAGCAGATGTTGAAATAGATTCTAGTATATAATCTCCATCAAGAGTGCACCAAAATGGACTGTTTAGAAATACAGTCTCCACTCAGCAACTCAGTAGAACTCCAGCCACTCCCATGTATCACTTATATTGCTTGTGCTGCAGATATCAATGATGTCCCATGTCTAAACTACTTTCCACCAACTTCGATATCCAAGGTAGCACAAGGATTGAATATATCAATTACCACTTGAATCAAGTACAGCCAAGCTTAGAGGATACATGTTACTGTCAGTATTCAGCATTGCCACAATTCAATTGAGGCATGTATAATTTATATTGTGGCATACATGTTAAGATGATTTATTGAATCAATGTTTAAAATGATATGGAACATTTCAAGAAGCAGCCAACCCAAACCAAAAGCAATGTAATGAAGTACTCTACAAAGACTGAGTCTAACACTCCTTCAGTGCAGTATCATATCTGTAAAATTGTAAGCCACAGCATAAATAGCAGAAAACAATCAAATGAATATAGGCAAACTGTTCCATGCTCTGAGGTAATCCTAAATAACTATTTGTTATCTTATGACATTGGCAACAGTATTTGTGAACCATGTCTAAACTAAGCAGTGAATCATGCTGTCAGCTTCAACTGCCATATCAGCTAGTCACCTACTCATCCCAATGGAATATACATGGCAGCTGTAACTTGAGATAAATCACATTGAAGATCTCTGATGACTGTACAGCTCCAACTAGTTTGAGTGTCTGTTATTCCAGTAGACAGTTTTATGCAACTACTTATTAGTTTTGTAGTTACTATTGCTATTGTTATCAGTATCAGAATCAGTGCCATCAATGGTACTGATATGAAAGCTGGAAATACTTCTGCATAGTTGCAGTTCAAACTAGAGACTGTTGTCAAAGGTTGTGCTTGCATGTGAGCTTACCCCGGAATACACATTCCGGCATATCCTGCATAACGATTTACATCGTTCCAGGTGGAGAAATAGGATTGGCATCACTAATAGTTTAGTGCATAAGGTACACACAGTACAGTACCAAATAATACTTCATCGTCACCGCAGCACAGCTCTATATACTCTATGTTGATTTATGGCTACCCTCACCACCCTAGGTCTATTGAGTTGTTCAAATCACATATGCAGTACATTCCATCAGACCATCTGCTGTGCTCACCATGAGTTGCATGTATGTCTGATAATGTCTCCCAATTATCTACAGTCCATTGCAAGCCCACTTCACATAGACAATTGTAATGCCATACTGTATGTCAATCTCTCTTGGGCAGACCACCCATTAACCAATTCTTGAAATTGTCTGCAAATAGCTTAAACTCCAGGTAAATAGCTCTTCTGTCTAATTGAAAAGCTGACCCATTGATGTGTAACTTTGATACTGTAACCATGTATATGTATAGAAATCAATATCATTGGCCTTGTAGCCGTTGCACTCATGAGACTTATTGCAGCAATCAGAACCATATAAGTAGTACAGTGAAATATATGCGTAAAAGGATACAACAATTACACTGGGTATTCATTGTTATCGGTCTATAAGGATTCCCACTTCCGATAAATCATCTGGTATGTAGAGGCCTTACTTCTATATTGGTTTGCAATTTCACTGCTGTTACGTCTGTATGTTTATTCAATATGGGCTCCTGATCATGGATATACCCAGGCTTAGTGTTAGCAGCGGGTCGGGGTAACCCGGCAGCGGTCTGGGTTTGGACTGGAAAAATTGTTTGGTTCAGTGCCAGAACCATCCAAAATCCAGAACCGCTGCATCTTGGCGGTCCAAAGCTGGCCCCGTACCTGTCGAGGTGCAGGTTTCGCCGGGTTTGGCTTGACTTGTCGGGTCCAATCTCCGGTTTTGCATTATGGGTTGTTCAATTTATGGTTGCATTCAGATATCCTACTGTTATTCGTAAAATATTAACGATGGTACGTCATTCTTCTTTTTGGATGTACTGTCCATCTTTGTGATCAAAATATGTAGACAAACGCTCCCTGACCCATCATGGAAATGAGCGTCAATGGAGCATCAATGATTTTAGGTCTTGCATCCTGGGTAATCAGAGTGGGCATTGGTTGCAGATAGTCATAACTGAGGTATTGGCCTCCTTCATAGGCAAAAGCAGAAGCATCACACTCCCTGCCCCATCTTGACAATGAGGGTCAAATGAGCATCAATGATTTAAGGTCTCGCAGCTTGGGTAATCTAAGTGGCGCTTGATTGCAAACCTCTATTAAGGAGGAATTGCCAGCCTCTGTAGGCAGATAAGCAAGCGACGTTCCCACGACAGCCTCCCGGACAGTAACAACCAATTTCACTAACAATGATCCTAGGAAGAGTCCATGACCCTTTTAGCCTAGAAAAACTGTCAGAACATCGTATATACACAATAACTGATGCATCGCGCTTTGATTACCCATGATGATAGGCCAGAAATCGTTGATGCTCCGTTGACGCCCATTTTCATGATGGGGCAGGGAACGTGGCTCTATCTCATTTGCAAATGAAGGTGGCCAATACTTTGATTATGCATATTAACGACCAAATTGCTTCTGAATTACCTGACTTACAAGTCCAAAAATTGTGGATGCTCCGTTGATGCTCATATTCTGAATGGGGCAGGGAGCGTGTGGCTCTCTCTTTTGCCTAAACAGCCAGCCAATACAACATTTGTGAATGGCCGCAACCGATCGCCATGCAGATTACGAATGATGCAAGACCAAAAATTGTTGAAGCTCTGTTGATGCTCATTATGCCATTGGCATATCCACAATATGTTATCATTCAATTTGGCCTAATATGTCATCAATGGTGTTTTGGCAGCCTTTGTACTATCTTCATGTACTTTCTCCTTCATCAATACATTGTTCTTTAATAATACATATAACTGTATCATTTAAAATATACTTTAAAGTGTCTGCTAATTGTAGATAATAATACACTCAAAAATCCCGTTCCATTCGATCAATGCTCATCTTTACTGTCAGGTACGCTCAATAGGCTGCTGTGGTCTGCACAATGGATGTCAGCTGCATTTCCATGCAGCAGATAGTGTACTACCCAGTGGATGTTTCGTCATCAGTCAGCAAATCTGGATGAAAATCTTTATCACGCTTGGGATCTTTGGCATATGCATCAAGATTGAAAAATTGAGCACCGGGAAGAGAAGTATATATACACACATACCCAGGTGGCACACCTTCGATTTCGGATAAGTGCGCTACCTCATTGTTACCAGGTGGAACAAGTGGCATTTCAGGTGGATATGGTGTCGGTTCTGGTGTCGGCTCTCTGAGTCGCTCTGGTGGAGGTGCACCTTTGCCTTTGCGTCTCTGGCGTGTTTGGCGATTCTGTGCTGTGCCATTTTTGCAAGGAAGGGAGCCGTCTGTCTGATTTCCCGAAGCATAGCCGGATGTCTTTCCACCGCAGCCTTCACATTTCCATGCCCAGGCAACTCAACTCCCGCTTCTTCCCTTCTTGGACTTACGCCTGAGGTTTCTTGATCAGGAATTGCATTTCCTCTATTGCGCCGCACGAAAACCTCCCTTTGGCCATTTCCACCATATTCAAGGCCAGGCACATGTCAGACTGTTCTAGCTGTACCCGGCCTCCTTGCCTTGCCATAGTTGCAGACATGTTCAAAACCTACCAGAAATTGGTTGCGGCATCTACATATTAGATTTGGCTATTACCTCAACCATATACCCTTCCGTAGCATCCACTAAGGTGCTAATACCAGTTTGGTCCACTGTGGGGGATTCTTATCAATAAATTTGTCCACAAAAGTCCCACATCAGCTACAACCCTAGTTTCGGTCTGAAACACCCGGGTGTTCCGGACGGCTCTGATGGCTCTGACGGAACCTCGTACCCTCTGACGGAGAATTACACGCTTCCCGTTGCATACATACCTCCTTTACTTTGTGGTGACGTATACGCATCATCAGAACAACATGTGTGTTACACTCTCCACCGGGGCTGCAGTTATGCTGATGCAATTTACACAACGGCTGGCGATGTTTATGCCTTTCTCCGGCCGAGTGCCACATTTTACCTCTCCGCATATTACTATATATCGGATGCCGCACTCTCCCCATATATGTTTAGTTTTGAGATGTTGTCACTTATTACAATACAGTCTTCGCTTCGGATACATGGCTTGCTGTTGCATTTGCTTCGCCATTCTCGTATTTTACAGGTTTGAAATATACTGTCCAATCTTCACAGTCTCTAGTACTATGCCCTCAGTCCTCCACATTCTGCGTTGATCCATCACCGGCCCGCAATGCTTCTTCCTCCTCATCCACATCCGCATCATCGCCATCGTCGCCCTCATACCAATCGACATCACTGGTTCCCAGGTCAAACCTCTCGAGTTCAGTCGCAGTCCGTTGTCGCCGGCTGGCGGTGGGGATGGCATCGCGCTCGTCGCTTTTGTCACCTTGATCTTCGTAATCCCCACTGCCCCCTGGCATCCTGAAATGCAGTTCGTCATCCGTGCAATTGTTGGCTATCGGGATGTTTGGGTCAGTCCTTCCGATCTCAGGCTCCTCAAGCGCTACTTCAGAGGTCAAATACTCAAGAAGAATTGCATTGTCAACACACGCTGCTTCCACGCTGATGACCTCGGCAGGCATTGGGTTCTCCGCCTGTTGGATCTGACACTTGACCGTCGCAAGAGTGTTTTTATACACCATCTGTTGGTAGCTCTCCAGTAGTGTGTTCCAGGTATTCATCAAGAATGTACACGTGTCTGCAACGCCAGGCGAGGTTAACAACTTGCGACCCGTTGCAGTGCAGCAGGATGCGTCGTTACCACTGTCATTCTTGTAGTTGAAGTAGTTCGAGCGATCAGGTCTGTCCGCTTTCAGCTTTGACTTGGACGCTTTCGGATGAACACCTTTGTTCTTTTGCCACTCCACGAGAGCATGGCGCGACGCGGTGCAGGTAAACATGATCAGTGGCGAGGGTATATGACCGTTCTTGTCATTATTCATGGAATTATATAATCCATCAGCATAATTACCGCGGTTATTCGCTCGATGATAGAATTTGATGTAGATAAACCCCGGGATTGCTTCCGCCAGGAGGTAAAGTGGACGCTGGCCATTTGTTAGCAGCTTTCGACTCTCTCTGGGTTGTATTTGTACCGCGTACACCACCTTCCACACGCTCTGCCACAGGAAATAGATACTTATGGTATGCCAGATGGGAATCAATGAATTCCAAACGCTCTGCAGTGGATTCAAAGTGGTGGAGATCATAAAGCTTTGCTATGTTGTCCCTTGCTGATTGAATAAAATGGGATTTAATGTTATTGACTTGTGCTCGAACCTGGTACTGGTTTGAGCGTGTAATATGCAACGTGGGCCGTTGCTTCAGCATACCTCTTTCAAGATCCCCTTTGTGCGCCCCTCAAATGCTATGGACCAAATGTTGTTTTGCTGCATAGCGGTGTTCCAGTACTTCTCTATTATCTGCCAGTGTGGGCCTTCAGCTAATGCTTTCGCAACGCGT